>Ga0153916_10003441_pt1 | contig 11799 bp, 9 predicted proteins | sample Opewatmetagenome_FD_109642 | JGI IMG/M metagenome (GOLD analysis project Ga0153916, IMG submission 109642) | Freshwater wetland microbial communities from Ohio, USA - Open water 3 Core 3 Depth 4 metaG | ecosystem: Environmental > Aquatic > Freshwater > Wetlands | place: USA: Ohio, Lake Erie, Old...
ATTTCCGGCACATTATCCCTTGGTACTGGCGCGGAGGCTACTCATATCGGTGACATTAATGCCAGCGCCGTGAAGGGTAATCTTACATGGGCCGACGAGGGATTCCCGAGAAACCTCTATTCGTGGTTCGAGTCCCAACAGGCTCCGTCGGTTCAATTGTACGTTTTGTCCTTGGTTGTTGCAGGTGTGTCGTACGTCGATTTGTCAAGAGATAGGGTACCCTCCGGTTCGCTCTACTACGATTCTCATCCCAGGATCATTGTTGCTGTAGACAACAACTGGCCATCGAATTTCGTTTGGATGTGGGGCAATTTCGACGCAAAACTTCCGTCACAACTCAAGAATGCGGAATGGACTGATGATAACTCCGAGTCCCATGTCCAGTCGCTTTCTAGCTACATGATCTATCAGAGTGAGAGAACATCACTGTATATTCTGGAGATTCCTCGTTGATTCAAGTCGGAATCAGTGGCTGGATGCCGTTGGGTCACGGCTGACGCGCAATCATTGGCTGTCACGATGCTGATCTTATCGGAATATGCATCATTCGACACGAGCGTTGAGGTACAAATCAAATTGGTGTCATGTGCCGAATTTGGACATATCGCCCGTTTTCAATCCATCGGACTCGGAAAGGCAAATGATTTTGACTGCATGAGCGAGGCTCTATGGAGATTGCATGGCTGCAATTGTGTCATAACGAAGCATTACATCATTCGTGTTGGCCAGTAATGATCTTCATGTAATTTCTGATGTGAGTCTCCGGAGAGAATCTGAGTTCATATGCTCTCCTGGCCTTCCTTCCCATACCGTCCAGATCTGACCTCTGGTCCCACAGCAAGCGTAGACATGCACCTAGAGACTCCGCACTTGACGCTTGGAAGACCTTTGATCCGGACTCCGAATCAAGTATCTCTGGTAGACCGCCGAGGTCTGAGCCGATGACAGGGATTCCCATAGAAAACGCCTCCATCGCTGCCAAGGGAGAATTCTCGTAGGCTACGGTTGGGATGACCAGGAAAGCGGTCTCTTTGAGAGTCGAGCTCAAGTCCGCCAGCGGCACGAATCCGGGCAACTTGACCCGATCGTCCAATCCAAGCTTCGCCACCCTTTTGACAAGTTCCTTCTTCAAAGACCCTTCGCCAATGATGCGAAGGTCAAACCCTTGCTTGTCGCGGGTGTTGGCAAAAGCCTCAAGGAGTATATGTGGTCCTTTGAGAACTTCTAGCACCCCCAAGAAAAGGATTGTCGTTCTTTCCTTCCTCGAGGCAATGAGCCTTCGCTTGTCGGGTACGAAGTTGCGCAGTGTGTGATTGACTCGTATCCCCTCCTCTGCAAGTCGCCCAGCAAGATAATCGCTTGGAGCAAGAGTCGTTAAATCCGGTGGGAGGCGGAAAACCCTTCTGCCTCCGACTCTCCAGAGCTGCGGAGGTTTCTTCCATCTTAGAAGGCACAGTTGGCAGAACCTCGGTTTTTCGCAAACCTTTGTCCCAGGCCGTAGCAGATTCGATCTTGGACATATGGAATAGAAGTCATGAGCCGTATAGAGATTCACTGAGCCTTTGACTGCAATGGGACAACCAATGAACCCTTTTGTGTTGTGCCAATGAACGACATCAGGCTTCAGTTCCTTCGCGAGATTGTCCAACGTGGCCTTGGCGCCATGTGACCATCCTGTGAACAGTGCGAGAAGGGGACCTAGTCGGCCCGATCTTGAGTCGTACGCATATCTTCTTAGATTCGCTTCATCGACTCGGTTCCTTGTTGCTGGCTCCCTCCCTCGAAGAACCCTGTAAACATTGGGACTGTAGAGTACGGTCACTTCGTGGCCTCTCCTGATCAACTCATCAGACAGGTATCCAACGAATGCTCCATCGCCTCCCAGGTGATAGGGGGGGAAATGCGATGACACCATCAGAAACTTGAGAGTCTCCATCTAGAACCTCTCTCCAGTCTTGTCGGACCTAGGTTTTCGCAGCATCGTTCTCCATGAAGGCTCTACCTTAGTGGTCGTTGTGTATATTTGCTATCTTCTGCCATATGGCGTCTTCAACTGCCATTTCACAAGCTTCTGAACCCTGTCATGTCGGAGTCTGGTCATTGGCCGACCATACACGAGATTGTTTGGCAGAACTTGGCAAGGATGAGCTCGAGTCCCCCTGGTCTCCTGTATGTCAATTCGGTATTCAGAGCGTAGGATTCGACGCGATCACGTATGTCTTTCGTTACTTCAATTGAGCGGTCACTGACTCCGACAAGATTCTGGATGAAACCGCAAGGCCAAGTCGCTTCTACCAACAGGTCCTCGACTTACCAGTCATCTCGATGCTTACTTTGCATCATGACTAGACAAGGGTTATCTATCCTCACGGCATCTCTGGAAACTGGAATGTTGGCAGCATCGAGCAGAGAATCTCGTGATCAGAATGGAGCCCCTTCAAGGTCAGTTTCGGCTCTCTCTATCCTAATCCTGCTCTCAATCGCCGCATTCCTAACCCGCTTGATGCCTTTATCAATAAGCCAGTATCCATTCAACAATGATTCACTGACCAGCTGTGGCATCGCATCTGACATACTCAGCTCAGGTCACATCCATTCCACGACGGCGTCAACATTCGATGAGACACATGTCGTCTCCACGCCGCTCTTCGGCTTGCTGATAGCATTCTTCTCCGGCTGCATAGGAGCTACTCCTCTTCAGACTGGACAGTTCCTGATATCAGTGTTGGCTGTACTGACGGTCTCTGGAATCTATCTTCTTGCACAAGTTGTGCTCGGCAGTCTTCGGGGAGCCGCGATGGCGGGACTCGCGGCAGTCATGATGGGCACGTTCGTCTTTACGACTGGATCTGTGTGGCCTGAGGCGCTCGGATTCGGATTGTTGGTTCTGGCGCTGTTGTCCTTCGTCAAAAGGCATGCGCGCGAATTCAGGATGATGTGTTTCACGATTCTGATGATCCTTCCTCTCGTTCATCATCTCGTTGCCGCTGTGGCTCTGATAACCTTCTCTTTCTTGGTGCTGTGGAGCTGGTATTTTGCTGCGATGAAGACTAAGTTAAAAAGCAGGAATCTAATCGATCTGGAGACGGTCCTCGTCCCTGCGCTTTGGGCGGTAATCTATTATTCGTACGTCAGCCTGGATCGGCTGTCCGTGTTTGGTTCTGCCCTGGGTATTGCTCTTATGGTGTCGTCGTTCGCTCTCATGGGTCTGATTAGCATCGTCGTGCTCTCGATGAAGAGCCATGTGAAATATACGTTCGGACCGCTAGTTGGCGTGGGCTTCGCCACCCTCCTTGTTCTTGACTATTCCGGATATGTGAACCCGTACACGCCTTCAGCACCCGAGACAGCATATTTACTTTTGGTCGTGTGCGCGTCATTTCTCGTATCTCTGGCGTGGTACGGGTCTGAGCTGATAGTCGAACATATGCAAGTCTACCGGGCTGTGCAAATCGGCCTTTTGGTTTCACCACTCATGATAATTGGCTATGGTCTAGCGAGGGGCGCGTCAGCCTTGTCTCAACAAATCCTATACCGCACGTTTGACTTCCTTGATATCTTCATATTCTTGGGAATCGGAGCTGCCATTTTTGGATTGCGTGCAAGACGTGCAGGTCTGTACACAGTCCTCTCTCTTCTCGTGATTCTTACCTTGGCGATTTCCTTCCCCTTCGGATACGCGAGCGAACAGCTGCTTGGAGTTCGGCATGACAGTCAGGGGTACGAAATTGATGCATTAGGCTGGACGAGGGGACATAACAACAACACTCATTTGCTAGCAGATGAGAGACTATCCCACATGGGGTCAAGCCTTTACGGTTTTCCGAAGGACGCAAGCCTGCCCGACCATCTCAAGCATGGCGTTCAGATTTCGTCCACTTGGATATGCCTTGCCGAAAAGAGCTGGACTTCTGCAGGCGTCAATGACTACCCGGCAGGATTGGTTGTCATTCCCTGGTCCAACTTCACAATGACCCTGGATGCTGCCAACGTTCTGTACTTGGGCGGATCTCTCAGAGACCAGGCAGTTGTGTTCACTGGTTCTGAAGTAGGTCAACAGTCGGCCTTTCCCTAGGCGAATCATGCCATTCGAACACACTTCGCGCCTGGTCGTCTTAGTTCGAGACCTTTATCGATATGGTCCTTTTGATGAAATCCAGCATCCGCAGTGCCATTCCTCTCTCGCTGAATCGGGATGAGACGCTCTCCCTTGCGTTTGCCGCGATTCTCTCTGTTCTGTTTGTATCTCTCAGTAAAAGGTCAACCTTCTCAATGATGTCGGATGGGCTTCGGACTCTGACAGTAATGCAGTTGTCGTCGTCCGTGCAGTAATCTGACGCTCCTATCACGTTTGTCACCACAACAACCTTTCTCATGGCCATACACTGAAGCAGAGTCATTTGACCGACAGAGTATCTGACATTCTGAATCGGAAGCACCACGAACCTCGAATCGTGTATCATCTTCATTAGTTTGTTAATCGGAACCCGATCCATGAGCTGAACGTTTGGCATTCCATCGAGGCTCAACTTCTTGGATCCAACGATTCTTAGGGGGAAGTCGATGCGTCGCCAGGCGTTTGTGAGAGTGGCATAATCTCTCTTCGTGGACCCGATGCTCAAGATGAAGTCGTTGCTTGGTTCGTATGCAAAGGGCTTGAAGAGCTCTGTGTCGACTCCGAAGGGAATGTACTCTCGATTGAGGTTTGGGAAGCAAGTGGAGTAGAAGTCTTCATTGGCAGTGGAGTGGTATATTATCCCCGCAACTGACTTCAAAGCAAATCGCACGATTGCTATCTGGATGCGGTTACGTCTGCCCCCGTTCAACGATCCCACGTCAATGACGAAATGCGGGGGATTTTTATGAGAGAGAAGCGACCTCAAGAAACCGAACACGAATCCCGCATTGAAGCTATGAGAGATAACCAAGTCATAGTCGCGCTGTGCTAGAAGTGCTCTGAAGGCCTGAAAAAGCTCGATCTTGGACTTGCTGGAAAGCCATCCAAAGGGGAACGGTGAAGTGTTGTCCAGGACCTCGACCTCTGCGTCCGGAATATGCCTGAAGAACCAGTAACCAGAATTGCCGACAATCTTGTTCGATGTCAGAATCGACGGATCATCATGAAGGATTCTCGAAACCGGGAAGTTGGGAAGGAACAATATCTTGATGAGGACCGCCTCACTGTCAATCGTTAGCTACCTCGGTGTTGCCTGTGGTGGCCAATGACTTCCTCATAGAACTCCCTTGTGGTCTCTGAAGATCTCTTCCACGAGAAGGTTTGAGTCACATCCATTCTGGCTCTCCTGCCAATTCTTTTTCTTAGGTCGTCGTCCTCAACGAGGCGAACTATCGCCCGGGATATCTCATCTGCATCATTGGGAGGTATCATCAGCCCATTCTCATCCTGTCTTATCATCTCAGGAATCCCGCATATGTTCGTAGATACTACAGCGCATTCTGATGCCATCGCTTCTAGTATGCACGCTGGAAAGTTCTCGTAAAGTGAGGGCAGCACAAACACGTCCGACGACGAGTATAAGAGGGGCGGATGGTCGTGCGGTACAGGACCGAGATAGGTGTAGCTCTGTTTCGGAATATTGAAGTCGGGCCTCTTGCCCGCTCCCGCGAATATGAAATGAACATCGACCTTCTCCAATATTTTCGGCACTGCTCTCAGCAACAGCCCAATGCCCTTGCGCGTCGCCATTCGTGAGAGGTAGAGAACCTTGGGCTTCTCAACGTCGAGAAGATCCGAGTAGATTTCTCTTGCTTCCCTTTTCCTGTCAGGTGAGAATTTGTTCGAGTCAACGCCGATGTAAATTACCCGAATCTTATCGGGGTCAACGCGCTTCTCCCTCACCATCGTTCTCTTCGCCCATTCGGATACCGTGATGTAGTGCCTTGAATTCGTGTAGTATGACCTCTCCGCTAAGCTGAGAACTGGACCAAAGAGGAGGACGAGTTTCTCCGACGAACTGAGATCGCGATACCTGCTTCTCATTGATCTGAGAGATTGCCAATGCCCTTCGACGGTCGTGTGGACTGTCGATACAAGTGGCATGCTGAGCTTTCTCGGCGACAGGAGGAAGTCAGGTTGAGTGCTTGCAGAGTGGATAATATCATATTCCCCTTTGGATGCGAGGGGTTTCAGAAATTCTCTGCAATCCCATGGAAAAGCAAGGCGTTTGAACGGGGTGCTTCTTGATCTGCCTAGAAATGTGATCTTCACGTTCGAAGCCATGACGGCCTTCAGTTCGTTAAGGATTGTTTCCTCATTGGAGGGGGTGACTAACGTCGCAGGAACCGCTATCTCAATCTCTACATCCTTTGGCATGTTCTTGGCGATTTGGACAACATAATTGCCGACTCCCCCGTATGTGGGCCAGAGTTCCGGTGTCAAGATGAGTAGTCTCACAATTGCTCTCCCATTCTTCCAGTGTGACTTGCTGTTCAACACCAGCAGACTCGTAACGGCGATTATGGCTTAATCATTGTGCGGTCATGGCCACGATTCGAGGCACCAAGCTTGAGATTGAAATTGACAAGAAATATATAGCCGCCGTCATCTGTTTGTTGTCTGTGAAACCCAGAGAAGCCTTCATCGCCGTCACTTATGCATGCAATGCCAAGTGCGTGATGTGCAACATATGGCAGAATCAAAGTCGGGACGAGATGGCAATTGAGCATTATGCGAAGGTTCCGCGGACTCTGAAAACCATAAACATCACGGGCGGGGAGCCATTCCTCCGCAAGGACATAGTGCAGCTCGTGAAGACAATCGACTCGGCTGTTCCTGACGCTAGACTGGTGTTCTCCACAAACGGATCTATGACCGATGTCATATTGTCAAGACTTGCTGAGATTCGCTCTTTTCATGATAACATAGGCGTTGGTGTCTCTATAGATGGGCTGGAACTTGTACACGACAGGATTCGAGGCGTCACAGGATTCTTCGGACGGGCCTTGTCAACTGTTGAGAAGCTGAAGGGTCAGGGTTATGAAGACCTGAGGATAGCAATGACTCTTGTTGACCAGAACGCCAATCAGGTGAAAGAGGTCTATGATCTCTCCAAGAGACTGGGGGTGGAGTTCACGTTGACCGCAGCTCACGACTCAGAGTTGTATTTCCAGAAGACGGACAATACCTCCGTCGATTTTCTTTTGGAGTCGTCCCCTAGACTTGCCGAAGTAATGCTTTGCCAGCTTCGCTCTGGATCCCCAAAAGACTGGTTCAGAGCTTATCACACGATGGGGATAATGGACTCCTCTGTGCGACGAAGATTTGCTTCCGAATGCGAGGCGGGGAACAACTACTTCTTCATGTCTCCGAGCGGCGATGTGTACCCATGCAATGTCATGAATCTGAAGATCGGCAATATCTCCAAAGTGGCTCGTTGGGATGATCTGTTTACCGAAGAGGCGGAGATGCGCATGAGAGGGGAGGTTCAGGAGTGCAGGAAGAACTGCTGGATGATATGCAACACAAAGAGCCTCATGCGCGCTCATCCAGTTAGAGTCGGCACTTGGATTCTCAGTCACAAGATACCGGCGCATCTTAAACATGCCCACTAGCCAAGACTCGGGTCAACAACGCACAACAAAGCCGGATTCTTGTCTAGAGCAGAGCGAAGTCGACTGTGAGGACAATCAGACAAACAACAATTTCGATCGCCCAAATCCTGTAGACCAAACCATTCTCTGTGGTCTTACGGCGCTTCATGAATATGTGCGTGAGGGATTCTATCCTTCCATGATACTCGAGGAATCCGTTATCGGATTTCGAAGCGTAGTTTTCTGCCTTGAAGTGTCCGCGTAGCTTCAAGAAGAACTCCACGATCATGGGAATGAAGATAAAGACAGTCTGGACGTGGAGCCCCGAAAGTATGCCGGCAGAGGCCAGGGTAGCCCCCATGAACAGCATCATCGTGTCACCTGGAAAGATCACAGCAGGATACTTGTTGAACCAAAGGAACGCCACGAGAGCGCCGAGAAGTGGGGTCAGCAGATACATTCCATCGAGCCGGTTGTGCATCACGCTGAGCATGAGGAGGGTGAACGCCATGATAATGCCCAATCCGGTTCCAAGACCATTGAACCCTTCTAGCATGTTCGCTGCATTTGCCGCGCATGTCAGAGCGAAGGCGGCTGCAATGATCATCCACGGTCCTAGGTTGAGCACTGCAATGTGAGGTATGGCGATTCCCTGGTCAACAACAGTGCCGAGAGGGAGGGCGAGAATGAAAGGGAGAAACGCCTTCTGCCGCTGTCTGAGATCGAACACGTCATCCATCATCCCAACGAATGCAGCTCCCATTACTGCGGAGAGTGAAGCAAAGAGAAGGTTGATGCTCTTCACCCCGTCCAACGCGATCAGCGCGCTGACTCCAGCGAAGAACCCGACCACTGCAGCAATTCCGCCCATCTCCGCTACATCGGGCTGTCCAGGTTTGTTGAGGTCCTTCCCAACGATGCCCTTTGCCATGAGCCTCGGAATCAGCCAGGGGACAATGACGTACACTGTCAGCATGGAAAAGACAAATGCGCCTACGAATTCGAAGCCATTGGCCGTGTAATGACGCCCCTGGCAGGCATCGCGTATTGTGTTAATTACCTTTGCAGCCCCTATGCCCATCTATGTGCATCTTTGCGAGAGAAGCAGCTCCGGATGTCCGTACAGAGAACCAGTTTCAGCTCAGGATCGGTGTTTTGAATATCGCCTTGCCGTCCGCAAGATAGATGATCGAACTCGCGTAGTCCGCCAGTTCCTTGTCGTGCGTCGCCAGCACAATCGTCGTCCCAAAGTCCCTTGCGACAACTTGCAGCGTCTCAACTACGATCCTCGAATTGTCCTCGTCAAGGTTCCCGGTCGGTTCGTCTGCTAGAATGATCTTCGGCTCGTTAATCAACGCTCTCGCAATCGCAACTCTCTGAGCTTCCCCTCCGCTGATTCTACTGACGGTGTCGCCCGAAATAGGAGCAATATCGAACTTTGTCAATAGCTCGTCTACTTTTCCTAAGTTGTGGTTGCCTGAGAATTTGAGCGGCAACGCAACATTGTCCCTGACCGTCATGTCCATGAGCAGGTTGAAATCTTGGAATACAAATCCTACCTTGGCCAAACGCATTCGGGAAAGCTCGTCCTCGGTGAACCCAATTATGCTCTCTCCATCGATGACGACATCTCCCGATGTAGGCTTGTCGAGCCCTCCGAGGATGTTAAGCAAGGTCGTCTTCCCACTCCCGGATTTTCCATAGACCGTCACGAACTCCCCCGCTCCTATGGAGAGGGAGACACCATCCAAGATCGCGGGTCGACCATCGTACTCCTTGACAAGCTGGCTGACTTCTATGACCTTCTTCGACATGTTCACGTCCTCACTGGGTGACGCTGTATTAATGGTTTTGCGAGCAGAACAGTCGGGACCGCACAAAGCAAATATATCATTGGTCTGACAGTACCAACCCAGGAGCATATTCTTGTCCGATGGCGCGAGCAATGGGAGAATCGTGGTGTCGCCAAAGGCACCACTCGACGGCGCTTTGACGATTGACCTCGAGGATTGGAGGTGTGCCCTCAATCCGGATAGGAACGCAGACTACAGACGAAGGCCTCCTCCAAACGCGGACTATCTGAAAGAGTCCACATCAAGACTCTTTCGAGAGCTAGACGAAGCAGGTTCGAAGGCTACTTTCTTCGTTCTAGGTGAGGTCGCTGAGGCAGCTCCTGAGATTGTCAGAGAGGTGGTTCGTCGCGGTCACGAGATCGCAAGTCATTCACCAGTTCACTTGCCGCCGTCGATGATTCCGAGACAGGTTTACGAAGATATGATGCGAAAAGACATCAGGCTACTAGAGGACCTTGTCGGCTGCAGACCCCGAGGGTTCAGGGTACCTTACATGTCGATTGGAAAACGGGACGGATGGCTTATGGAGATGCTAGCCAGGTTGGGCTTCAGCTATGACTCGAGCATCGCACCTACCTGGACTCCGTACTGGGGGATACCATTTGCCCCGAAGCACCCATACTATCCAAGCTCGTCCAATCTCGCAAGGGAATCGGCGCACGGGCCGGTGATCGAGATCCCATTGACCGTCTGGCCATCCTGGTCCTTGCTGCCCGGGCTGCCTATAGCCGGCGGATTCTATATGCGAGCATGGCCGATCCGTGCACTCAAATGGATGTTGAGGCGGAATGTCACGGCCGGCTTCCCCCTTAACATATACATACATCCAGGAAACTTGGAAACGGACAAGGAGAGGGTTATCGACCCGACGATGCGGGATCGGATTTCACAGTATGCCGGGAGCAGCAGAGGGATGGCGAGCTTCCGCGCCATACTTTCCGAGTTCAAGTTTGGGACATTGTACGAAGTCCATAAAGACCGAATCGATGCCGTGAATGGGATTTCCAACTAGAGTGCACAGAGTCTCTCCGAATTCAGGTCCTATCGGGAATGCTGGCGCACGAAAAAGGATATAATTGGATATGCATTGGCCATCTGGGTCAACGAATGGGGGCCAATCCCCTCGGTGATTTGAATGAGGCTTCAGGATAAGTCAGTCATCGTGACCGGAAGTTCGAGAGGCATCGGTGCGGAGATTGCCATGCTCTTCGCCTCGGAGGGTGCCTCCGTGATTGTCAACTGCCATCAAGACACTGAAGGCGGAAAGTCGGTTGTCGGGAAGATCAAGGTCTCGGGGGGCAAGGCTGAGTTTTGCATCGCCGATGTCAGGGAAATGGAATCTGCTGAGAGGCTCGTAGAGGAAGCCATCAAGAAGTTCGGCAGACTCGATGTCCTTGTCAACAACGCAGGTATTGTCAGGGATGCTATGGTCGAAAACATGGGTTTCGAGCAATGGCGCGAGGTCCTCGAGACGAACCTGAGCGGCGTCTTCAACTGTTCCAAGGCAGCCTACCCTGTCATGAGGGACCAGGGTCATGGGAAGATCGTCAACATATCCTCGGTCGTCGCGGAGTCAGGCAACATAGGCCAGGCGAACTACGTATCCTCAAAGGCTGGCGTCATTGGGTTGACGAAGGCGATGGCGATCGAGTTCGCCAAGTACGGCGTGCTTGTCAATGCTGTGTCGCCTGGGTTCACGAACACGAAGATGGTCCAGGCGCTCCCCGACAAGGTAAAGGAGAAGATCATAGCAAAGATTCCACTGAAGCGCTTCGGAGAGCCTAGGGAGATTGCCTATGCTGCCCTCTTCCTAGCCTCTGATGAGTCCAACTACATGACGGGGCATATCCTGTCGGTGAACGGTGGCCTGCATCTGTGACTCGGAGTGCGGTCTATGCCTGACATAAAGTACCGCCGATTCGAGATGAGGGATAGGGATGCTGTTTTGTCACTTTTCAAGGCCGCATTCGGTAAGGAACGCGACCCGGCCCAATGGGATTGGGAGTTTATGCGCGGCCCCAAGCCAGGAATCTTGGTACTCGCGGAGTCTGACGAGAAGATCGTGGGACACTATGCCATCCTTCCCAGGGAAATCAGGATCGGAGAGAATGTGGTTGAATCTGGGCTCGTTGTCGATGTAATGACCCATCCCGATTACGGCAAGAGAGGTATCTTTGTGAACTCGGGCCTTGAGGCGTTTCGGCAAGCCGAGAGTGCCGGACTTGCGATGCTAATAGGTTTCCCTAACGACGCTGCAACTAGGGGGCACCAGAAAGTCGGTTGGAGCGAACTCGGAACAATCCGCGTCTTCGCTCGGCCTCTTAGAGCGAGCGCGGTCAAGGAATTTCTCGGGGATAAGGTCAGATTACCGGGCATTTCGGTGAGGATCATTGAC
>Ga0153916_10003442_pt1 | contig 11797 bp, 14 predicted proteins | sample Opewatmetagenome_FD_109642 | JGI IMG/M metagenome (GOLD analysis project Ga0153916, IMG submission 109642) | Freshwater wetland microbial communities from Ohio, USA - Open water 3 Core 3 Depth 4 metaG | ecosystem: Environmental > Aquatic > Freshwater > Wetlands | place: USA: Ohio, Lake Erie...
GAAAGAAAGCCGGCGAAGCAAAGAAAAAATTCTTCTCGGGTTTCATGGGGAAAGGATAATTCGTCCTCTTTTTAGCCTTTCCGCCTTCAGCGGACTTGATCCTTTTTTTTTATAAGGCTGGCGTATCTTTATCCTTCAGGCGAGAGACCCTAATGACACGTGAAGCTGATTGCTGAGCTTTCAGGTGAACATCCGGAGCTTCCCTTTGCCGAACTTGAAATCATAGGATCAATTCTCTCCAGGAGGCCTCAGGTAGCGGTAGTAGAATGCCTGTCTCCAAATGATATAGACCGACTCTCGCTCACCCATGCAGTTCTTGAATATTTGGGCGAATGCGAGGCGGATGCAGCATCTTTTACCCAGCTGCTCCGTGAATTGGCCCTGACCACGAAAAAACCCTTTTCAGCACGGGTAAAAAAGGTTGAAGGAACAGCACTTGATCTTACAGTTCCCGAACTTGAGCGCCTAATGGGCTCACTCATCCGGGGACCAGTTTGTCTCGATAATCCAGTATCTGAATATCGGGCGGTCTTTTCTGCGGACAGGTGCTTCGTGGGCCGGATCATCAGACGGATCGATCGCAGCTCATTTGACCTCCGCAGACCAGGTAGCCGGAAATTTTTTCACCCTGGGGTTATGATGCCTCGCATGGCACGTGCCCTTGTCAATATTTCACTGGTCCGGAAGGGGGAGTATCTTCTCGATCCTTTCTGCGGCACGGGAGGGTTTGTCCTCGAGGCGGTCATGACCGGTGCTCGTGGGATAGGGAGTGATATTAATCCATTTATGGTCTCAGGGAGCAGAATGAATGTACAGGGGGGAGAATTTTTCTGTGCTGATGCAACAGCACTACCGTTCAGGAATTCAAGTATCGATTCTGTGGCAACGGATTTACCTTATGGACAGTCGGTATCCATAGGTGCTGGAAGCCTTGATGAGCTCTATCAGGATACCCTCGAAGAGATCAATCGGATCCTCATTCCGGGGAGAAGGGCAGTGCTCGTGACCCATAGGGATATCTCCTCTTATGCCGGTGACGTGATGGAGATCCTTGTATCCTATTCCCAACGGGTCCACGGGAGTCTCACCCGGAGAGTGTTGGTCCTAAAAAAGTGAGGAAATCTCTGAAAGAAGAATAGGACCAGAAAAAGGATATAACAGGAACAGGCACAAACTTTCAGAAGGGATAATCCCTGAGTCAGGACTGAATGGAAGAAAAAACCCTCCGGATTTGCAGTCAATCCGATGCCGGAATCAGGTCTGGAAACGAGGATGCGTACAGTGTGAGCCGCATTTCCCACACATCCGGTATGATCGTGCTTCTCTCCGTTGCGGACGGGCTCGGAGGGCATCCGGCTGGAGAGGTGGCAAGCAGACTTGCTGTCGGGACACTTGAGCGGATTGTCAGGGAGCAGCTTACGCTTATTACAGCTCTGGAACCTGAAACCCTGAAAAAGATATTGGCACTCGCGTTCAGGGAGACAAACAGAAGGGTGATCAGCGCTGCTGCACAAGAACCGGAATGGCAGGGAATGGGGACCACCCTCGTAGCTGCCCTGATCAGTGATGCTGATTACTGCATCATTGGGAATATTGGTGATAGCAGGGCGTACCGTGTGACACGTAGCATGGAAAGGCTGACCCGGGATCATTCACAAGTGCAGGAGCTTGTTGATAAAGGGGTTCTATCTGCCCGCGAGGCGGAACATCACCCGCTCAAAAATATTGTCACCCGCATAATCGGACGGGAGGAAGATCAGGCAGATATTAGCTCCTATAGGCTCGGTGATGCACGGCTCCTACTTTGTTCTGACGGTCTAATAGACGGGATTTCTGAAGAAGAAATTCTTCCTATTGTGACAGGGTGTGAGTTCCCTGCCGTGTGCCAGACCCTAGTGGAACGGGCAATCCAGAGGAGCAGGGATAATATCACAGTAATTGTGGCTGCGTGGCCGGATAACCGGGCTTTATAAAAAAAAGATGATATCATTGTTTTGATCCAGGAACCACCGTTACAAATGGACTCACTGAACCATCTCGGTGAGAAGCTCACCCCAGAACCCCATCACCATTTCACCATCCTCGATTCCGGAAAATTTGTGTGGTCGTGTACTACGTCATAGCCGGCGAAGTTTCTGGTCCACTTTTTCAAAAAAATTCCGCCCGATATCTACAAAGAGTGCTGGATTTGGTGATTTTTTTACCCCGATCTTGGCTTGTGTTCCCAGGTCAACACTCTTCTGTCCATCAATCACTAGGGTCGCCGGTTTTGCACTCTCGAGCTGGATCTCGAGGCTCCGTTTGCTGTCAATAAAATGGGGACGGGCCGAGAGCATATAAGGAGCAAGGGGAACCAGGAGCACTCCTTCAATCCGTGGATCGACAATAGGTCCCCCTGCGCTCATTGCGTAGGCAGTTGAACCGGTCGGGGTACTGATCAGGACGCCGTCAGCCCTGAATCGCTCGCAGAGAATACCATCGATGATGACTCCGAACCGGAGCATCTTTGCCGGTCGGCTGGTGACGATCAGGATTTCATTTAGGGCATCTCCTGTATACTGGTCTCCGGCCGAAAACGAAAGTCGCATCCTCCGCTCGAGGGAAAACCCATCCGAAATAGCGAACAGTACGTCAGCTGCTTCCCCAGGTTCGACATCGGCGAGGAAGCCCACCTCCCCCCAGTTGATTCCGATGATTGGGAGCTGATGTTCACCCATCTTCTGAACCGTCAGGAGGATTGTGCCGTCACCCCCAATTATAACCACAAGGTCGGGTTCTGTTCCGTTGAGAGGAAAGCCGGGGAGACCAAGGGCTTTTGCGGTCTCTTCCTCAAAGACCACAGTCTCTCCTTTCTCCTTTAGGGCGATCCCCAATGATTGAGTATATTCCAGTGCTTTTTGGTCATCAATGCGTGATACCATCATGAATTTCATGGGAATCACCGTAAGTATTCGATGACTTTCCGGTGCATTACACCGTTTGTAGCCACCAGGCACTTCCCGATAGTAACCTCGTCAAAGAACACTAGAGGACATCCATCGAGGTCACTCACGGTCCCGCCTGCCTCTGTGCAGACCAGCACACCAGCCGCAGCATCGGTCACCCTTAGTGTCCCCCTGAGGTCAATAAATCCGTCGATCCTCCCGCATCCAATGTAGCAGAGCTCAAGAGCTGAGGCACCGAGCAGTCGCCACCTCCGAATCTTCTGCCCGAGGTGGAGAACCTTTCCCGGATCAAATTTCCGGCCATAGATAGAGAAGGTACTCTCATCCAGGGATGTTGTTTCCGAGACAGCAATCGGTTTTTCATTGAGAAATGCGCCCATTCCTTTCCTGGCGGTAAATGTCTCTCCAGTGGCCAGATTTTGCACGAATGCTTCCTGTACTATCCCTTTCTTTGCATAGGCTATAGAAAGGGCAAAGAATGGTATCCCCTTTACGGCATTATAGGTGCCGTCTATCGGGTCGAGGAATATCGTGCCGGAATTCCCCCTCAAGTCCACCCGCCCGGCTTCTTCGCTGACCAGTGTCCTGCCTAGGGGCTTTTCGTTGAGGTAAGCAAGAATGCATTCTTCTGCCACAAGATCGATCTGCTGGGTCGGTGTGCCGTCAGCCCCCATCTTGATCTTCGTTCCTGCTTCAGGGGTTCCCACCAGGGGAGTTATCGCATCGCTCACCGCTTGAGCCATCTCTTCACAACAGGCAAGGAAGTCCATGGAAAGCATTCCAATGAAGTATAGGGTGTGTTTATGTAATAATATAAAGATAAACTAGGTACTCGTTTATATCAGAGTGTGAATCCATGAAGGAACAGACAGAAGTTGGTAAACTCAAGGAAGGCCGCTGGGTGGTTGTCGATGATGAGCCCTGTAAAATTCTGGGCATCTCAATCTCAAAGCCCGGAAAGCACGGTGCTGCAAAGGCCCGCATCGACGCGGTCGGTCTTTTTGATGGGGTAAAACGGTCCATTGTGCAGCCTGTCTCAGCAAAGATCTATGTGCCGGTAGTTGAACGGAAAAGCGGCCAGGTTATCACCATCAGCGGATCAACAGCAACCCTCATGGATATGAAAGAATACACCAATTTTGAGGTCACCATTCCTCCGGAAAAGGCCGGGATGTTTGAGATTGGAAAGGAGCTCCCCTATATCGAGTCACTTGGTAAAAGGAAGCTCGATATCGATTAACCTTCCTTCAATATTTCACCCTACATTTTCTATATTTTCTCCTCTATTCGTCTCCGTTTTCCTCCTAGCGAGAATACATAGCTATAGTGTTGCCGAACTGGAGGACATGACCCTGCATGACACTGACGAGTTCTCCCTTCGTTGCTCCCGGAGCAAGGTCGAGCATCGTATCGAGCCCGTATACCTTGAATGAATAGCGGTGGGTTGAACCGGGAGGAGGGCACGGGCCATCATATCCGATCCTCCCGAAGTCATTTCTTCCTTGCACGGCAGGGACAGGAGCGGTTACCATTCCGGTTTTTGGTATCCCTGGAGGAATCTCTTTCATAGGAGGAAGGTTCCAGATAAGCCATGGGCAGAATGAACAGCATGAAGGCTGAAACGGGTTGATTGCCATCACCGCAACCGATGTCGCAGACAGCCCCGAGATCTTGATCCCAGGGGAGATATTCCCCCCGTCACAAGTATACGATGGAGGAAAGACTAGAAAATTGAGTGATATAACCAGCTTTTCCATGGAGAGTAATCTCATAAACCCTATAAATCGCTTGCTCTCATGACTGGGATGAGACGAAAAAACCTTATAAGGTTCACCGAAAAGCTGTGCATGATGGAACATTCGGATTACCCGACTCTCTCCTGTTACACGGATGGGGCATCGAGAGGAAACCCAGGCCCGTCGGCATGTGCTTATATTCTCGTTACTGAGAATGGGGAGGTGATTGAAGAACAGGGAATCCCCCTTGGCAACGGGACAAATAATGAGGCCGAATACAGGGGACTACTCGCCGGACTTTCTGCTGCCACACGTTATAGGTGTATACATCTTAACCTTTTCTCGGACAGTGAGTTAATGATCCGGCAAATGCAGGGACAGTACCGGGTATCGTCTCCGCGCCTCCGTCTACTCCATGAGCAGGCACAAGCGTTGCTTTCTCTCTTCATAGAAGTGACGTTTCGTTCGGTCCCAAGGGAAGATCCTTTCATCGTGAGAGCAGATAAACTCTGCAACCGGGCTCTCGATGTATGATTTGCGAAAAGGAGAACCGTTATGATCGACAGGAACAATAATTCTGCCCCTTGCCCGTATGTATATATCTTTATTTTTATTTTCTCCATATAGTATGACAGATAGATATCGAGGCAGTTTTTATGAATGATACAGAGAAACCGACCAGCGAAGAATGCAACCAACAATGCGAAGGATGCCCGAGTGCTGCAACCTGCGAATCAGTTAAGGGGACGGCGGCAGGGCTTCCCCAGAAAGCGGATATCGATGTGAAACATGTTATCCTCGTCCTTTCCGGCAAAGGGGGTGTGGGTAAATCAACCGTTTCCGTGAACCTTGCCTTTGCCCTCTCTGCACATGGATATAAGACCGGCCTGATGGATCTCGATATCCACGGTCCGAACATCCCAAAGATGCTCGGCATCGAGAATCAGCGGCTCACCACTCTTGGCACAATGATAGAGCCGATACGGATTACCGGGAATCTGGCGGTCGTATCTATGGGCTTCCTCCTTCCTGACATCAGTACTCCCGTTATCTGGCGGGGCCCGATGAAGATGTCGGCAATCTCCCAGTTCCTCTCCGAAGTTGATTGGGGTTCGCTTGACTTCCTTGTTGTCGATCTCCCTCCAGGAACCGGTGATGAAGCTCTTTCCATCATCCAGCTTGCCCCTCATGTTAGGGGAGCGGTTATTGTGACCACCCCCCAGGATGTAGCAACTATGGATGCCTTAAAAGCTGCAAAATTTGTAGAAAAGCTTGGTATACCGGTTATTGGTATCGTGGAAAATATGAGCGGTTTGGTCTGCCCCCACTGCAAGGAAGAGATAGATATTTTCGGAAGAGGCGGGGGAAAGAAGATTGCCGAGCAGCTGGGCGTTCCGTATCTCGGATCCATCCCTCTTGATCCCGATCTGCGAAAGGCTGGTGATGAAGGGCGCCCGTTTGTTATCAGGAACAAAGACAGCCCAACCTGGAAGAGTGTCAATCGCGTCATGGAAGAGCTCATCAAGGCGGTTGAGCAGTAGATGAATTATCGTGAAGTGCTTGAAAGCGAGGATAGGCCACTCGATATTTATGATGATATCGAGGATGTTTTATCTAATATTCAACTCTTTCCGGGTTCCGTCGAGAGGATCTATCGGAAGGCAATGACATATCCCGAAGAAGACCTCGATCATCTCCGGTTTGCCCTCTTAAGGATCCAGATTCATGCCGACATCCATCGGAACGAGGATATGGAACAGGCGCAGAAAGTAAAATATGTCGCTCAGGTACTCGAAAAGATCATCTTTGGATCCCTTCTGATGGAACATGAAGATAATTTTGGTGCCATGCACGAATAGCTCTTATTAGAAATATACCCATTTTCCTTATTAGATCCCAGTTGAAAAATCAATTTTATTTACGAAAAAGTTGTCAAGAATATGACGATCAAAATCCTGCGTCGATACATAAGAATGAGAAGAGAAATTGAAAAAAAGATTATTTAGCGAGTATTCTTTTTCCTGGGAGAGATAGTTTGATCCCATATCTGATACAGTGGGCGGCTTCGTTGATTTTTCCCATCTTTTTCAGCGTCATGCCCTTATTGAAATAGGATTCAGATAATTCAGGGTCGAGTTTGATTGCCCTGTTATAGCACTCAATAGCCTCCTCGCATCTTCCGAGATAGTCTAAGAAATTTGCTTTCTCATTCCAGGCTATGGCATAACCTGAGTGAGCTATTATAGCCCTATCAAAGTACTCGAGAGTTCTCTCGGGATTCTCTGAGAAGGGGGCATTTATTGCCTTCCGATAATAGTATTCTGCCTCTTCTGGGACTTTTTCTGCCTTTTTCATGTTGATTGCCACCCTTTAGTGTTGATACTTATCTAGACAAGTTTGTCATAATAATTGAAGGTTATAAAATAGCGCCAAGCAACGACGATCGGAAGTATTCTTCCACCACCACTTCCAGACATTGAACAGCTCCCTCCGCGGGGGGAGAGAACCTGATTATAATCAAGACTTACCTAATTTTCTTTCCTTTTATAAAATGGAGGAAGAGCTCGATCATTCCTGAAGGGAACCGGACATTCTCCCCCAGTCTAATTCACACTATGCATATAGCATATTCACCCATGCCAAAAGAGATGCCATATAGGATATTCACCCATGACAAAAGAGATGCCATCCCGCAACAAAGTACTGGGGTATTGACTGGCAAATGGAGGCAGGATGACAAAATATTCATTTATTGTGCGAATGCCCAATAAGCCCGGGGCGCTTCAAACTGCAGCAGAAGTGGTCATGCATGAAAAGGGAAATATCAACCGGATCCAGTTCGACCAGAGAATCGACTCACAGACCGTTTTCTTTGAAGTCTCCTGTCCTGAGGAGTCCTATCACCGCATCGAAGAAGGTCTTGCCGGACTCGGGTATCTGCAGGACACACTCCATCCCCTTAATATACTAAAGTTTTCCATCTCGCTCCCCAACGAACCTGGGGCACTTTATGCATTCCTGGATCACACCACAAGCTCCAGTGCTAACATCTCTTCTATTGATTTTGATGACCGGGGCAGGCACCCTGATCGGGTGACGATCACCCTAAACCTGGAGAAGAGTGAAGCAGCCGAACGACTGCTGGATACGCTGAAGTCCCGGTACTGTATCGAGATCCTTGAATATGATACCTCGGGCGAGAAGCTTGATGATACGGTATTCTATATCCGTTTTGCCCAGCAGATCAGGGAAATAATCGGGAGATCAGGAGACCCCTTCATCCTTTCCCTTCTCGGCGATATCAACCATGCCGTCCAGGAGCTGATGAATCTTGGTGAGGATCCAAAAAAGATCTTTGAGAGTTTTCTTCTGACGGGGAGAATCCTGAAAAATACAACGATAGAGCGGTTTTCAGCCGATATCCAGAGTATTTCGCTGGCACCTGATGTTAGGTTGGTCTGTATCCAGCCGCCTTGTGGGGGGAGTATTTACCTCATTGACACCAGGGACGGATGCACAATGATCGATACCGGATATGGTATCTACGCACAGGATATCTCGATTCTGATGGGGAAGCTCTTTCCCAAATGCAAAGAGAGGATATCCCGACTGATCATCACTCACGCTGATGCCGATCACTGCGGAGCAGGAGGACTTTACGATGTGCCGGCAGAGCTACACCCCGGTACCATGGATATTATCCGGGTCGCAAACCGGGCGTATGGATCGCGGAGCGAGGCATTGGTTCTTGAGGAAATTTACACCACAATGATAAATCTATTCTCGCATTTCAAACCCCCGGAGAAAATCTCCCTTTTTCCTGTCGATCCTATAGGGGAACGGGGAGGATTTCCGGTCATTACGAAAACCGGTATCGGACCCTACGAGTTCGAAATCCTCGAGGGGCTGGGGGGCCACCTGCACGGTCAGGTTTACCTATACTGCCACGAACTAGGCTTGCTCTTTACCTCGGATACCGTCCTCAACTTTGATCATCTCACGCCAGAACGAGCAGCATATAATTCGTTGGCGGTTATCCTGGTCACGTCCGTCAATGTTGACAGAGATCTGGCTAGAATTGAACGGCGAATGCTGCTTGATCTGGCCCGGGCCGGGATCGGGTCGTCCTCGCAGGGCAGACCCGGCTGTCTGCTCTGCTGCGGTCACGGGCCGGTTTCAGTCCTGTCCGGGGATACACTTGTCCCGTACGGGATAATAGAGCACTATACATCTCCTTCGTAGGATCCTTATTTTTCCCGGGACAGGAGTTCCAATGCGGCTATGACAAGGACATGGGATGCATTCGTAATAATTTTCGGATCCGGAGCGAACCTGCTGCTATGCAGGAACCCACAGGAACCATCCCCACACCCGACCCTGAAGTAACAAATTGGGATAGGTGGTTCAACCGCTCCGAAGATACCAAAATCCTCGCTTCCTGATGATGGTTCAATATACCTGACCCGGTCAGGGCCGTAAACCCGGAGAAAAGCTGTAGCCACTCGGCTCGTGATCAGAGGATCGTTTCTGACGGGAGGGACTGATTCGGGAATGATGGTAATCGTCGGAAAAAGCTCGGGCGGCAGTCCCGCACTCCGGGCGATGCCGTCTCCCACTCGCCGGATAGCATCCAGTAACTGGTCGCGGACCGATTGACGGAAGTACCGGATATTGACTTGGAGTTCGATTTCATCAGGAATGGCATTATGCTTGAGCCCACCATGGACAGATGCAACGGTCAGGATGGCCATTTCATCTGAGGAAATCTCTCTACTGATAATCGTCTGGTACGCGAGTATAATTTGGGCAGCGATTACCACTGGATCCCTGGTTTTTTCGGGATGAGCTGCATGCCCTCCGATGCCACGAACAACAATATCAAGCGACTCGCTGCCGGCAGAGATAAGGTCTTCCCGATACCCGATGGTTCCGCTTGGGAGTTCGGGGGCGACATGGAATGAAATTACTGCCTCAGGCCGCGGAAACCGGGAATACAGTCCATCTTCGATCATGCGGGCTGCCCCGGAGACCATCTCTTCGGATGGTTGCCCAATCAAGACAAGGGTCCCTTTCCACATATTCCGGATGGCTCTCATCACCCGGGCAGCTCCGACAAGGGCAGTCATGTGGAGGTCATGGCCACAGGCATGCATGACATCAACAGTCCTTCCCTGGTTATCATTCATTTTTATGGTGCTTGTATAGGGGAGCCCGGTCTCTTCTCTTACCGGTAGTGCATCCATATCTGCCCGGAGCATCAGGACCGGCCCCTCCCCATTCCGCATGACCGCGACCACCCCAAAGCCACCGATGCCTTTGGTAACGGTATATCCAGCAGCCTCGAGCTCAGACGCAAGACGGCCGGATGTCCATTCCTCCTGCCCAGAAAGCTCGGGGTGAGAGTGGAATTCACGGTATAGATGTTCAAGTGATGGGTACTCATTTTCAAGAAAATTGATAATTCTGGGTGAATGGAAGTCTTCAGAAAGTCCGGGCATATCAGATCACCTTGTCATTGATGCAACCTGATCTGGCCTGATCAGCTATCGCCCGCGATTGAACCATATCCCTGTATCTGGCGATGGATAGATCAAGGTAACTGGGTTCCAGGTCGATTCCGATGAATTTGCGGCCGGTCTCCCAAGCTGCAAGGCCCGTGGTTGAGCTGCCGGTGAACGGATCCAGGACAAGGTCATGTTCGTGGGAACAGCCAAGGACGATTCGTTGAAGCAGAGCATAGGGTTTCTGGGTCGGATGGCTGCCAAACCTTTTTTCAGCCTGTCGTGGGGAGGGAATACTCCATACGGTTCTCATCTGGCGGTCCGGCTTCTTGTATTCGTCTTCTGACCAAATCCCTTTCTTGAGGATCGGATAGTTGAAGGTATGGTGGGAGTTTTTATTTTTCCGTGCCCAGATAAGGGTCTCATGACTTGCGGTGAAATAGCGGATTGAGAGGTTCGGAGGGGCATTTGGTTTGAACCAGCAGACGTCGTTGAGGAGATAATAGCCGAGTTTCTGGAGGGCAAACCCGCAGGAATAAATCGAATGGTATGTCCCGCTGATCCAGATGGAGCCGCTCTCCTTTAGAATCCTCCGGCATTCTCCAATCCATTCCAGATGAAACTGGAAATCATCATCAATCCCGGAGCTGACATCCCACTCTCCCTTATTAACTGGCGCCCTCCGTCCAGAGCGACAGGTGAACCCGCCATTTGAAAGGTTATAGGGAGGGTCTCCAAAGATAAGATCGACAGAATCGTCTGGGAATTCCCTGAGTATCTGGATACAATCCCCCTTATATAGGGTAAAATCGCCGTCTTTGAAGTAAGGCTCACATGCTATCATGGATAGTGCTCGGACTTGGGAAGAGAGGTACCATGGTCCTCCTTGGGCTTTTTCCAGAGAATAGTATCCCCAAGCACACATAAATCATTATCAACATAACCCAGCATCTGCGAAATCGTCTTGTAGTTTGCAGGAACACCCTGATTGGAAATGATCCCCACGCAGAGAGTGCAGGATATGATGCGCGTGATGGCGTCAAAGATCAGAGCAACCGCAACGAACCTGTCGGATGGGGAGATCACCGCTTTCCTCCAGGAAATCCTCAATGCAGATCGGATTTATGTAATGGGGGCGGGGAGGTCAGGGCTAGTGGCAAAAGCCTTTGCTATGCGGTTGATGCATCTCGGCTTCACCGCATATGTGGTCGGCGAGACCATCACTCCGGCCATGCGCCCGAACAACTTACTCGTCATCTTCTCGGGCTCGGGGCAAACAAAAACAATTGCAGATATTGCTGAGACCTCTCACGAAGTTGGGGGGAGAATCGCATTGATCACGTCTAACCGTGAATCACGTATTGCACAAATTGCTGATGTGATCGTAATCATCGAAAATCAGCGAGATAAGGTAGGGGATGAGACGGCAGAGTTCGAAGTACGCCAGATGACTGGGGAACATGGGTCCTTTGCACCCCTTGGCACCCTCTTTGAGACCGCGGCAATGGTCTTTGCGGATGCCTGCATTTCAATGCTTATGGAAATATCCAAGATTGATGAAAAGGAATTGAAAAACCGGCACGCGAATATCGAATGAGGAGATTAGAGTGAAGGA
>Ga0153916_10003443_pt1 | contig 11796 bp, 9 predicted proteins | sample Opewatmetagenome_FD_109642 | JGI IMG/M metagenome (GOLD analysis project Ga0153916, IMG submission 109642) | Freshwater wetland microbial communities from Ohio, USA - Open water 3 Core 3 Depth 4 metaG | ecosystem: Environmental > Aquatic > Freshwater > Wetlands | place: USA: Ohio, Lake Erie, Old...
ACCTTCCTGGAAAGCGCAACGGTCACATGGATCCATGTCCACGGTTCCGCCTCGCCCGAATTGCTGAGAGAGCTGGGGGCAAGCTTCGGGCTGCATCCCCTGGCCTTGGAGGATGTGCTGAATACCGGGCAGCGCCCCAAGCTGGAAAACTACGACCACCAATTGTTCGCGGTGATGAGCCAGCCGGTATGGCGCGGCAAGGAGCTGCGCACCGAGCAGGTCAGCCTGTTTTTCGGAAAAAATTATCTGATCAGCTTTTATAACGGCGATCACGACCCGTTCGAGCCGGTGCGCAAGCGCCTGCGCGCCGACGGCAGCCGCCTGCGCGGCCGCGGCGCCGATTATCTGTTTTACACCCTGCTCGACGTCATCATCGACCAAGGCTACCCCATCCTCGAAGACCTGGGCGAATGGATAGAGGATTTGGAAGATGAATTGCTCGGCTCTCCGTCCAAGACAACCCTGTCGCAAATCCATCGATTGAAGCGCGACCTGTTGTTGTTGCGCCGCATGCTGTGGCCGCAACGCGAGGTAATCAATCAACTCCTGCGCGAAGATCAATCCCTGATCGATGAAGCGACGCGGCCCTACCTGCGCGACTGCTACGACCACACCATCCAGATCATGGACCTGTTCGAGACCTTCCGCGACATGGCCGCCGGCATGATGGACGTGTATCTCTCCAGCGTCAGCAACCGCCTCAATGACATCATGCGGGTCCTCACCGTTATCGCCACCATCTTCATCCCCCCCACGTTTCTGGTGGGCGTGTACGGCATGAACTTCGGCGACATGCCGGAGCTGCACTGGCGCTACGGCTATCCCATGGTATGGCTCATCATCATCACCACGACCAGCGGGCTGCTGTTGTTCTTCAAGCGCAAGAAGTGGTTTTAACTGGCGCGGGGCGCCGTCACGTCCCGGCGATGGTCATACGCTCGATAAGCACCGACCCCGTGCGCGTACTGCCGCGCATGTCCACGTCGTTGCCCACCGCGGCGATACCCATGAACATGTCGCGGAGATTGCCGGCGATGGTGATCTCTTCAACCGGATATTGGATGGCGCCGTCCTCCACCCAAAAACCGGCGGCGCCGCGCGAATAATCGCCGGTGACGATGTTCACGCCCATGCCCATCATCTCGGTAACCAGCAGACCCGTACCCATCTCTTTCAACAGCGCCGCGAAATCGTGGGGGCCGGAATCAATGGTGAGATTGTGCACGCCGCCGGCATTGCCGGTGGTCTGCATGCCCAGCTTGCGCGCCGAATAACTGTCCAGCACATAGCTCTGCAATACCCCCGCGGCGACGATATCGCGCGCCCGCGTCGCCACGCCCTCGCCGTCGAAGGGCGAACTGCCCAGGGCCTTCTTGATGTGCGGCTGTTCGTGGATATGAATAAATGAGGGGAAGACCGGCTGACCGAGCTGGTCCAGCAGGAACGACGCCTTGCGATACAGGCTCTCGCCCCGTATGGCGCGGATAAAATTGCCGAACAAACCGCCGGCCACCTCCGCCACGAACAAGACCGGCGACTGGCGCGTCGACAAACGTCGCCCGCCCAGCCGCTTTACCGTGCGATCGCCGGCGCGCTGACCGACGCTGCGCACCGTTTCCAGATCGCGTTTGTCGCGCGCCACCGTATACCAATAATCGCGCTGCATGCCGTGGCCGTCATCGGCGATCACCGCGCAGCTCACGCTGTGGCGCGAACTGGGATAGGCACCCATGAAACCGTGGCTGTTGCCGTACACGCGATAACCGGCGTGGCTGGACACCGTCGCACCTTCCGAATTGGTGATGCGCTTGTCCACCGCCTGCGCCGCCGCCTCGCACTCCTCCGCCAGCGCGATGGCATGCTCCGCGTCCGGTTCCCAAGGGTGATGGAGATCAAGATCGGGAATGTCCCTGGCCATCAGCGCGGCGTCCGCCAGACCGGCGCACGGATCCTCGGCGGTGTATCTGGCGATGGCGCAGGCGGCGCCCACCGTCTCGCGGATCGCCTCGCCGGAAAAATCCGAGGTGCTGGCCGAGCCCTTGCGCTGCCCGAAATACACGGTCACGCCCAGGCCCTTATCGCGGTTGTGCTCGACGGTCTCCACCTCACCGAGCCGCACCGTCACCGACAGGCCGCCCTCGGCATTCACCCCCGCCTCCGCCGCGCTCGCCCCCCGGCGCTTGGCCTCGGCAAGGATGGCGGCGACGATGGTTTCCAACTCGCCGCGGCTCTGTGTCGCCGCTTGTTTAACTGTGGTCATTACTTCCTCGCTGCCGTCAGTTAAATGACCCCCGGCATTAAAGCCGGGGGCTTAGTTGAGTGAGCGCCGCAAAGGCGCCAACAACCCCATGAGCCGCCCAAGGCGGCTGGCACTCATACTTCCCCCCTTGAAAAAAGGGGGGTATCCGATACACGCAATAACCATGCTCTATTATGACCGCCACATAGCTTATTCACGCGCTGCCGGAACATCGTATTTCTGAACGGCGAATATTGACACATCCCGCCATGCCCGTCACCCTGCGACGCCGAGCAAGCGGGAGCTGCGGCCATTCCGTCTTGTCGCAATGATGTTGTAGCCCGGGGTTCACTTCGTTCACCCCAGACTGCAGTTTCCGTCCGGCATTAATAGGCAAGCCCGGCAAAGATGTTTTGCACATCGTCATCCGCATCGATTGCCTCCAGGAAGGCCTCGACCTCGGCGCGCTCCGCAGCGCCCAGCGTCACCGGATTTTTCGGCCGGTAACCCAACTGCGCGGACTGCACGATAAATCCGTACGCCGGCAAGGCGCGAGATACCGCGTCCAAATCGGTGGGGTCGGTGAGAAACAGCGCTGCTCCCTCTCCGGCCGGCTCCAGATCGCGGGCGCCGGCCTCAATGGCGGCAAGCTCCGGGTCGGCGTCCGCGGATTGCGGGGCCGCCTCGATCATCCCGAGATAATCAAAATCCCAGGATACCGAACCCAACGCACCCAGTTGCCCCTTACGAAACAGCACACGAATGTTGGAGGCCGTGCGGTTGGCGTTGTCGGTCAGGCACTCGACGATCACGGGAACCCTGTGCGGCGCAAAGCCTTCGTAGGTGAGCTTTTCATAGCTCACCACCTCATCAAGCAGGCCGGCACCCTTCTTGATCGCCCGCTCGAGGGTCTCCTTGGGCATGGATGCCTTCCTTGCCTGCTCGACGGCCAGGCGCAAACGCGGATTCATCTCCGGCTCGGCGCCGGCACGCGCCGCGACCATGATCTCCTTGGCCAGCTTGGTGAATATCCGGCCCTTGGCGTTGGCCGCCGCCTCTTTGCCTTTTACTTTCCACTGTGCGCCCATGCTTATGTCCTCGCTACTCTCATGCCTGATGCATCATCCGCAAAGTTTAACCGCACAGAGGGCAACCGGGTAGCCTCAAGCGCAACGCAATCGAGGACAATGCCTGCTCAAATCGCCGACAGTGGGTAGACATAGACGGCAAACCCATAGGGTGCGCCATGCGCACCATCATAATCCATCATCGGAGTGGTGCGTGTGACGCGCCCACCGCTTGCTAATGATCTAGCGCTTCCGTCCGATGATTATGGGTGTAAAGCTAAGGAGCGTCCCCATGTCTCACATTGAATTTGATAACACTTTAAGGGTCGGCAATAAGCTCATGGACCAGGAGCATGAGATGCTCATCTCCTATATCAATCTGCTGCAAAAGGCGGCGAAGAACGAGGCCAGTGACAATATTGTTAACCATGTAGTGCGTGGTCTGGTGGAATATACCCGCACCCACTTCTTCGTCGAGGAGGAGTTGATGAAGGCGTTTGACTACCCTGACAGAGAGTCCCACATGAAGGCCCATGAAAGGTTTCGCGCCAAGGCCAATGCGCTGGTGCGGGACGCGGATAGGGGAGAGGAGATCGATCTGCCGGGAGTGCTGACCTTTCTGATCGAGTGGCTGACGGCGCACATCCTGAAGATCGATGCCAAACTGGCCGATTTTCTCAAGGACCAAAGTTTGGCCTGATTTTTGTCTGCTTCCCCTCACCGACATAAATTCAGCCCGTAGGTGAGGGTTCCGGAGGAGACTGGCCAAGATCGAAGTGTTTTATCGTATTCGCCGTAAAGATCCAGATTCGCGTCACGTTTGGCTTTCAGCTTCGCTAACTCGTCCGTTTTCTCCCGATCTCCTTTAGCCGCCTAACGTTGTACTCTGCGGCGGCCCATCCGCAGCAGCTAAAGTTAGACTGGATGCGTGATTGCAAGATCTGACTCCGCGCTGCGCTGTGTTAACCAGTCATATTCTCTCCGCACTGGTCAGAAGCCTCACGAACGCAATAGATCGAAACGGGCGTCAGGATATCTATTACTAATGGGGTAATTGCAATTGGTAGAGATAAAATGGGTTTGATGTTTCGGCGTCCGCTCATGATAAGGGCGAGCAATCCGCCGATGAGAAGCGCTCCGTCAGGCGAAACTCAGATCGGAATCATCAAACAGTGATAACCAGAAGGGATTTCTCAGTTCGGCGGCTTATTGTCACGACCCAACCAAGCTGGCCGCTATATTGATCGACAGGCCTAGGATGGCAACGTTGAATAAAAAGCTGAGGACCGATTGCGCAAGGACAGTCTTGCGCATTGAGCGTGTCATGATGGTGACATCTGATGTTTGGGCGGCGACCGCAATAGTAAATGAGAAGTAAAGAAAATCCCAATAATCGAGATCCTCCACGTTATCGGGAAAAGATAGTGCCCGCCGCTCAATCGGCGATCTGTAATAAATTCGCGCGTAGTGAAATGTGAATAGCGTCGCAACGAGGCACCATGAACCGAATACGGTAGAGCCCGTGAATGCGTAGTGAGCCAGGCGATGACTAAATGACAGATCCTTGACCGTGGATAGCTCTACGACAATCGCGGCAAAACTCACTATCGCTGCAATTGACATGATTGCCAGAATGACAACGGCGTTCTTATCTTCTTGCTCGGCAATCCTGCGGACTCTGGCATGGCTTGCGCGCATCATTAGCCATCCCATTAAACATAGATAGAACCATACCGTGACATTCCAGCCAATCAGCGCCCGCGTAACAGGACTCCATTGCACAGGAAGCGCCCACCCGACACTGATGCCTGCAACTATTGCACTAGTCAGGCGAGGGCGAGTACGTACCAATTGACGAATAGAATACATTGATGATGGAGTTTGTTGGGCGGCTAAGTTTACACCAATTAAATTGCGTGGCAATGTAAGCCGTCGACTTCTGGAAATCGTATTACCCTTCCAATTGATGGCGGCTGTACCGATCGCGATTCCGGGTTGTCCATCTCCAACAAAATATTGGCACATATTCTGCTGTAGCCTACCCTATGCTTGGCAATGACGCTTTATCGACACCGCAAATAAGGCACTCTGTCCGTCTGCGCGCTGTTGATCAGTCTCTTTCCTCCTAATAGGGTAACAATAAAGGAAGTGCCGATGGCCAGTACAATCGACCACGAGCTCGGGCAGTTCATCCCCCTGCACTATCACTACAACATGCTCAATGACAGGGAGCGTATGCTCGGTTTTAAGGCCGCGGTGGATTGCGCAGTACGTCCCGGCGCCAAGGTCTTGGAATTGGGCGGCGGCACCGGCGTCTTGTCGTTTTTCGCGGCCCAAAAGGCAAGCAAGGTCTGGTGCGTGGAATGCAACCCCGAACTCGCGGCCACGGCCCGTGCAATCCTGGCTATGAATGCCAATGGCGATAAAGTCGAGATCATCGAGGCCGATGCCTTTGCCTATTTACCGCCGGAGCCGGTGGATGTCGTCATCTGCGAGATGATCCATGTCGCCATGCTGCGGGAGAAACAAATCCCCGTCATCGCCTCTTTCAAAGAGCGCTATCTTGAAAAATTTGGCGGCCCGCTCCCGATCTTCATACCCGAAGCACTGATTCACGCGGTACAACCGGTGCAACAATCTTTTGACTTTGATGGCTATTATGCACCCGCTATCCTGTTTCAGGATCCGACCACCGTTCACGCTAAAACCCTCGAACTTGCACAACCAACCGCTTACCAATTGCTGTCTTATCAAGACGCATTGCCGATGACCTGCGCATGGGATGGCCGAGTTGCTGCTGACCAAGCCGGGACCTTGAATGCCTTGCGCTTTATCACCAAAAATGTCCTGGCCATCGTGGCCAGTGAGCAGCGCACCATCGATTGGTTCAGCCAATACCTAATTGTCCCCTTGGCCAGCCCGATCGCGGTCGAAGCAGGCGAACAAATTCAAATCAGCTTTTCTTATGCGGCCGGGGCCTCCTTCGCGGCGCTGACATCTTTGCTGAAGGTCGCTCGGCTCCGACCCGCACAAGCCGAGAGCCAAGGCGTTCGCGGTGCTGACACACTGATTGCCGCGGGCGTGCGAAAACGGCCGCTAAAGGCGGTCGCTAACCGGCCAGAGGTGGTTTTCGATCTTGACGGCTGTTAGCGCCGATTGGGAATTGATCAAGTATTGGGCTTTATGCCGATTGACGTCTGACAACGACAGAGCCGATAGAATTTAAACAAGTGCAAGCTGTTATGGCGCTATTATCTGGTCAGTGCTTCGTCGGCACAGGTGGTCAATTTTCACTCGGCGCCAACATTCTTAAAGGGTTCTCTTAAAAAGTGCAATTGCCGTCACCATCATTACCGTGGTGAAGATCGCGAGAAAGGCAATATCAACCAGTACGGTCGCCAAGCCGGAACCCTTGAACAATACCGCCTTCAACGCATCCACGGCGTAGGCTTCAGGGTTGATGCGGGCGAGCCATTGCAGCCATCCGGGTAAACTCGCGATGGGATATACCGCACCGCTGGGAAAGAACAGAATGACATTCATAAAGCCGCTCATTACCCCGACGATCCTGGGATGCTTCGCCCTTCCGAGAATGGCAAACATCAGGCTTAGCAGAGAGAGTGTAGTAAAAACAATGAGCAGCAGTAACAGGGCATACTGCCCAATGCTGCCGGTAAGCGGGATACCGGTGATCACCATGCTTATCGCCAGCACCAACACCGCGACTGCGGTGGTAATGGACAGACCACTGATGATGAGACCGGAAACAATATCCGATTTGGTAAGCGGCGTCAGTAAATAGGCCTCCTCGACACCGACAAACCTATCCATAACGATATTGAAGACCCCGGTCGTCATGGCCCCCAAAAAAATGGCCATGATCACCACGCCGGGGACCAAGGATTGAAAATAATCCACTTGCCGATAAAGGGCGACATCGCGTAAGTGTGCTTGGTCAGCCCTTTCCCGAATGGGCACAAAATCCGAGCTGACGGCACCAATGGCGCCATTCACCGCGCCGCGCAGAGTCTGTGCGGAGATGTCATCGGTGTTGTCGACAAAGAAACCCACTTCGGGATTTGCCTTCACAACGATCTTCCTGCTGAAATAAGGGGGAATGATGAGCGCCGCCTTATAGAGGCCTGTTCGAACGCCAGCGACGGCGGTTGTTTCATCTACCACGATATGGGTAACCAGGGTCTTGGGGCCGGATTCGATGGCGCGCAGATTATCCAGAACACTTCGCGCATAGGGACCGGAATCCTGGTTAACTATCGCCAGCGGAAGACCAATCAGTTTACCCTGAAATGAATTTCCTAAAATCATGAGATATACAATCGGCATGAGTACGCTCATGGCTATCACGATGGGATTGCGCCGGAATTTTTTCCAATCCCGGTCCACCACCGCAAACAGTCTTAAGGCCCTCTCCCGCAGATTGTTCATCTTCCCGGCATCCGCGGCATGCCGGGGGAAAGCAAACTGACCTTTTTCGGCCCTTCGTCCCGAATCGACCGGCCCGTGAAGTGGATAAAGACATCCTCCAGCGACCGCTCGTGTATGGTTGCCGACAATATCTTGCCGCCCGCCGCTCTGATCACATCCATGATGGCCGGAAGGTCGCTCGCCCCGCTGTCGACCGCAATACGAATATTGTTGTTTTCGGCGAAAAGTTGATGCACGAACGGCAAATTTTTTACGCTGTCACCGATCGTGTCGGAAAATTTTCCCAGTGCCAGCGAAACGGTGTCCTTTCCGGGCAAATGCTGCTTGAGTTCCTGGGGACTGCCGAGGATGACGATCTTTCCCGCATCGATGATGGCAACCCGGGTGCACAACGCTTCCGCTTCTTCCATATAATGGGTAGTCAGAAAGAGCGTCATGGCACTTTCTTGTCGGATGATGTTGAGTTGCTCCCACACCGCCCGTCGCGATTGCGGGTCCAGACCGCTGGTCGGCTCATCCAGAAAGAGTATTCTCGGCCGGTGCACGAGGACCCGTGCAACTTCCAGCCGTCGCCGCATGCCGCCGGAATAGGCAGCGACCAGATCATTGGCGCGGGCGCTCAGTCCCACCTTCTCGAGAAGGTATTGAATCCTTTCTTTGCGCTCTTTGGCCGGGATGCCGTAGAACCGCCCATAGATATCCATGTTTTCATAACCGGTGAGGTCCGTATCGCTGGTCATTGCCTGCGGGATCACGCCGATCAGCCGCCGGACCGCGGCGGGCTCTTTCACCACATCGCAGCCGGCAACCTTGGCGCTGCCGCGGCTGGGTGCAATCAAAGTCGTCAACATTCTCACCAGGGTCGTCTTCCCGGCGCCGTTCGGCCCCAGGAATCCGAAGATTTCACCCTCGAACACGTCGAAGGTCACGTCATCGACCACCGTCGCCGAGCCGTATTGCTTGCTTATCCCCGAGACTTCGATGGCCTTGCGCGCCTCGCTCATTGCGCCGCTCGCTTCGGAATCTTTACTCCTACGGTCATCCCCGGCTTCAAAAGGCCCACCGGATCATCGACGGCGATCTTGACCCTGAACGTTTTGATGTCTTGTCTGCCGCCGCTCACGTCTGTCTGGGTGGCGAACTCGGCGTAGCGGCCGATCTCCGAAACTCGACCCTTGAACGGCTTACCGGGACGCCCCTCGGTGGTCAACGTTACTTCACTGCCGAGCACAATTCCGTCCACCCGTGTCTCGTCAATATCGACTCTGGCGTAACGATCGCTCAAATCATCGATGGTCAATACGGTTTGACCCGGAGCGACGGTTTCGCCCTGCTCCAATGCCTTGAACACCACAGTGCCCGCCATCGGGCTCGATATGGCCGTATCCGCCAACTTGGCTTGATTAAAATGTAGCGCTGCCACTGCTTGGCTGAGTCCCGCCTTTGCTGTCTCAACTTGCTTTTCCGCCGTATCCAATTGCGCCATTACGGCAAGTCTTTTAGCGTTGGCCGCGGCAAGCTTCGACTTAGCCGACGCATTGTCCGCGACGGCGGCATCGTAAGTCGTAGTGACGGCGTCGAGCGCTTCCTGCGACACGAATTGCCGTTCATGAAGAGCGCCGAACCGCTCTAACTGGACTTTGGCATTCGCCATCTGGGATTGGGTCTTGTCGACATCGGCTTGAGCGGTTTGAATATCGGCCTGGGCACTGTCGATGTTGGCTTTCGCGGTTTTGATCAACGACTCCCCCACCAGCACATCCGCCTTTGCCCGCTGCACACCCGCTCTCGACTCCTGCACTGCCGCATCAAGATCGCCATTATCGAGCCGGATCGCCACCTGACCTGCCTGAACACGATCCCCTTCGTTGCAACAAATCTCTGCAATCCTGCCCGAAATCTTCGAGGCGAGATTGACTTCTCTCGCCTCGATAATGCCCGAGGTTCGAAGGATGTTATCGGGAACGGTCTTAACGAAAAACAAGTATAAGAGCGCGCCGGCCAACAGCACGGCAATCGCAGTTACTCCTGCCACAACTTTTGATCGGAGACTCATGTTCTCTCCCGGCCATAGGATGGTACGGAAAGGTACTCAGTAATGATGAACCCCGTGCATTACCCACCGCAAATTAAGCCCTGATCGATTCATTAGACCATTTGCCCTGCCTGTTGAGTCGCAGATCAGATTGAGCCTCTCTTCACATGGGCATTTGACCTGTAGAGAGAGACTATCGCGACACCGTCAACAGGGTAAACGTGCCCGGTTTCAGTGGGGGTCTGGCACCCGCTGTCCCCGGCGCCGCCATCTCCGCGGCGACAGTGTAAATGCGGTGACCGGCCTCGTCGAGAGCCAGGGTACGCGCCGTCGGCTGGGTGGCAAGCGTCTGCCTGACGGAGTAGGTGCCGGTCGAAATGATCGTGAGCGTACCTTCGCCGTTCGAACTGAAGGCGAGCCGCAATTCGCTGTCGTAGGCCGTGGCATCGCAACCCTTGCCGATAGGAACGGTTGCCAGTATTTTACCGGTTTTGCCTGACACCACCGCCATCTTCTGGTTGCGGCAGCCGACGAACAACCGCTCCGCCGCGGGGTCGATGGCCAGCCCAGTAGGCTCGTCGCAACTCGCCGACAGGTCGTACCGGGCAACTAATGAAAGCGTGACGGTATCAACGACGGCCAGAGTGTTACGGTCCTCGACATTCACATAGAGCAGGCCCCTGCCATCCACCGCTGTGAATTCGAGCTTACCACCGACAGCAACCGTGGCGAGAATTTTGTTACTGCCGGCGTCAATGACGGTCAGGTTGCCCGATTCGCCATTGGCCGCAAAGACGCGCCGGGTGAACGGGTCATAGACGATCGCATCGGGCTTCTTCCCGGTCGGCAGGGTCGCGAGCACTTTCAACGACGAGAGCTCGAACACGGTGACTGTATCGCCGCGGCCATTGCTGGTAAATCCCTTGTTGAATTCGGGCGCCAGGGCAACGCCATGGACGCCCAGAGTGCCTGCGATACTGGCCACCACCCGGCCGAGCGCAGTGTCATAGACATCGACATGGTCGCCACGGGTGATGAACAACCGCCTGCTGTCTATATCGTAGGTAAGGTAATCCCATTTGACGTCGCCAGGCAGAACGTCTTGGTGGGCGATGTGGTAGGCGGGCTCGGCTGCATAAATCGGCGCCGCGCACACCAGGGATAGGAAGGTGATGAATCGGGAAAGGATGGGGCGCATCGTCGTAGTTTAGTCGGCAAGAAATGATTGGGGCGAGGAGGATGAAGATAACATGCTTTCCGTCCGGGGCTTTAAAGATTTTATGTTAGCGCCTCTAAAGTCATCTCTTGGTCAATTTGGAATCTTTTGCGGATTTTAGCCAGCCCGACAACCCATGGCGCTGGGTCGCGGGTAGTAGGTTGCTTTGCCGGCGAACGTTAACCAGTCGTATTATCCCCTGCACTGGCCAGAAACCTAACGTAATTGATTGAAACAGATGTCAGCATCTGTTGGCGCCGATTGGGAATTGATCAAATATTGGATTTATGCCGATTGACGACAGACCACGACAAAGCCGATAGAAATTAAACGACAGCAAACTGTTATGGCGATATTATCTGGCCAGTGCTTCGTCGGCACAGGTGGTCAATTTTCACTCGGCGCCAACAGCCATGCAGATCCGTGAACGAAGCGAGGCGGGGCAGGAGAATCGCTGGAAGATGAAGCTCATTTCATATATAACGCTCTGCTGTATGCTGGCGCCTCTAGCGGCTTCATCAAGGGAACTAACTATAGTTACAGATTTAGCATTTTTAGCATTTTCACCAGAATCAGTTCAAGTTGAGATAGGCGATCGCATTACATGGATAAATAACGATGGAATCCTGCATGAAATTTATTTCCCTATAAGTCCATCGAATTCTGATGAAAAAAGATTACGCTATCTGTTAACCAACAAGCACAGTGTATCGATTATTGTGACAAAACCCGGTGAGTATGATTATTATTGTCGGTACCATGGCATGCATGGGCATATACGTGTAGTTCAGCC
>Ga0153916_10003444_pt1 | contig 11794 bp, 11 predicted proteins | sample Opewatmetagenome_FD_109642 | JGI IMG/M metagenome (GOLD analysis project Ga0153916, IMG submission 109642) | Freshwater wetland microbial communities from Ohio, USA - Open water 3 Core 3 Depth 4 metaG | ecosystem: Environmental > Aquatic > Freshwater > Wetlands | place: USA: Ohio, Lake Erie...
AGACCGCGACCGGTGACACCCTCTGCTCCCGGGAGAAGCCCTGCAAGCTGCCTCCGATCACCTTCCCCAACCCCGTGTACAGCATGGCGGTCAAGCCGGTTGGCAAGGGTGCGGTCGACAAGCTCGGGCCGAGCCTCCAGCGCCTGATTGAGGAAGACCCCGGCCTCCGCCTGAGCCGCGACGCGGGCACCGCCGAGACGATCCTCGCCGGCCTCGGCGACGCTCACCTCGACGTCACCATTGAACGTCTGCGGCGCAAGTTCAACGTCGAGGTTGAACTCAGTCTCCCCCGCGTCCCTTACCGCGAGACCATCGCCAAGAAGGCCAGTTCCGACTACACCCACAAGAAGCAGACAGGCGGTCACGGCCAGTACGCCCGCGTCGCCATCGAAGTGAATCCCCTGCCGCGCGGCTCAGGCCTCCAGTTCACCGACCGCGTCGTCGGTGGCGCCGTCCCGAAGGAATTCATCCCGGCGGTCGAGAAGGGCATTCTTGAGACCGCAAAAGAGGGAATCCTTGCCGGCTACGAACTCACCGACTGCCAGGTCGTGCTCATCGACGGCAAGCACCATCCGGTCGACTCCAGCGAAATGTCGTTCAAGCTGGCCGCCTCGCAGGCACTGAAGGAAGCGATCGCGAACGCGTCGGGCATGCTCCTCGAGCCGGTCATGAACATCAAGGTCTACGCGCCGGAAGAACATGCCGGCGATGTCGTCAGCGACCTGAACACCAAGCGCGCCAAGATCCACGGCATCAACCCGGAAGGCGGCATGAGCGTCATCGAAGCCGAGGTGCCCCTCGCCGAGGTCCAGCGTTACGCCTCCGACCTGCGTTCAGTTACGCAGGGACGTGGCGCCTTCGAGCTCGACTTCGACCACTACGGCGATGTCCCGGCCCAGGCGATGCAAAAGGTCGTGGCGGAGCACAAGAAGGCCCTCGAAGAGGCCCATACACACTAGGTCCCGCGCAGGTAGACCTTCAGATGGCGGCCAAAGGGGCGCGTGTCGTATCCGTGGACGCCCGCCAGGGTGGCGTCTCCGACGTTCGCTTCGGTCGTTATGTATTGCTGAACCGTCCGCCCGATGTGCGGTGCCACGAGGGTCGCGGCCATCGCCGCGCTCAGAGCACGCGGCCACCCGTCACGCCGGCTCCGTCCAGTTGCAATTAACGCAGCGGCCCCGGCCATGATGCCGGTCAAAGCAATGTTCGTGCCGCAGAAGGGCGTGATCGCGAGCTGGCTCTCGCCATTTCTCAGCCGGGCGATCGCTTCTTCCACCGCTGGCTCGACTTCCTCCGGTGTAAATGGACCAAAGAGATGGAAGCCCGTGAAGTCGCTGCGCCCCACGACCCCGACTATCTGGCCCCGCTTCTGAAAGAGCACGGCGATTGTCGCGTGCTCGATCGCGTGGTGGCGTCGCAGCCGGGTCACTCCGAGGACCTCTATCGCGTTCACGGACTGGTGCTCAGGCCCGGGAGAACCGTCTGGTAATTAAAGCTCTTCACGCCGGTAACGCTAACAGAGAACGTGCCGCCTCCCCCAAAGAGCGGTTCGATGACGACGGTCCCGCTGGAAACGCCCCGGGGCATCTGCGCGGGGTCGATGGTAATGATCAGCTGGCTGGTATAACCCTGCTGCGCGATTGGCGGCTGGCCGCTGGTCGCCGCGCGGATCACAACACTCTTGTCGGAGCCTACCGCAACACCGCCATCGATCGTCCGGCCCGTCGGATCAGTGTCGTGTCGGACGATGATCCAGGGGGCGGACGTCCGCACGCGGAAGGGCGCGACGCCGAGCCCAACGTTCGTGACGGTCAGGGATGACCGGGTTACCGTCCCATCACGCATCACGAACAGCGAAACGTTCTGGCTCCCGCTGTACTGGAACATCGGATTGCCCAGCAGCGCCGCGGTCAGCGCCGGGTCGGCCGGTGGGGTCAGGTCCGGATGCGGAATGATCTGCTTGTCGGGAATGGTGGTCGGGAAGTCCATGGCCGCCGTGCAGCCTGCCCCGAATCCCTGGTCCTCGCAGCTCAAGAACACCTCGGGGGAAAACGCCGCCGCCACCGACGGGATGGTGAAGTCAGGCATCAGGAACGTCTGCGGTTGCCACATCCGGACCGTCGTGGCGCCCTGGCTGGGGTAGGGCGGATAGCGCATACAGCCGTAGACCCGCTCCTGGTAGGTGTAATCGCCATAGCCGAACGCGGGCCCGCCGCTTGATGTCGCCTGGTAGCTCGCTGCCGATGGGTCGTAGCAGTGGTAGATGGGGCTCTGCGTCCCTCCGCGGAGCGGGTTCAGGTTCGGGTTGAGCGGGTGGTTGACGAAAGCGAACCCGTTGTAGCTCCAGATGGCGAAGTACCAGTCCTCGATCGAGGCAGGGTCGCCGTTGCCCGCGATCGGCCGGTACTTGGGCGCCGAGTTCCACTTGTCGGCGAGGATTCGCGCCCCTTCCGCGAGGTTGAAGACAAAGTCCGTCCCGATGATTGCCTGGCTGGCGGTCGGCGTCCCGGTATTGTCGCCCATCCCGGATGTCACCTGCGCCAGACCATAGCCGCAGTCGAATGACCGCAGGACCGGGCCAACACCGCCGTATGGAACCGACGATGCCGCGTTCGACCAGTTCGCCTCGATCCAGGCGATCGACTTGAAGATCGTCGGCGGGATTCGAAGGGCAGTGTTCTCGGGCAGCCGGGCCGTCCGTGGACCCATCTGCAGCCCCTGGTACCGCAGATCGATCAGTCCATCCGCCGTGCCATTGATGTTGTAGGGCGCCGTGACGACCTTCCCTTCAGCAGCCATCTGGATCGCGGTGCCGTACACGCTCACGTAGTCCTGCGCTTCATAGGTATCGAAGTCGAACGGCCGTTGCGAACCGCAGGCGGAGGCCGTCGGCTGCCGGCCAAGCGTCAGCGCAAGGCTGACTGCGGTGGAACACACCACGGCCACCAGGCCCAGGCGGGTTAGCGGGCCGCCCAACCGTAGAACCTCGCGAAATCGTCCAGTGGTCTTCGCTCTCCATTCACGACAATTTGCATGTCAAGTGCGCCCGGGTCTGAGAAACCTGTACCGCTCCAGTGCTGTACGGCGAGCGCCGCACCATCGCTGGAATATGCCAGGGGGATGTCGAAACCGGCCACCGTCTGGCCCCGTGCCTCGCCCGTCGCCCCGCGCTCCTGGCCGAACGTTGGCTGGCCCCCGGGTGCCCAGGCGACCCCCAGGGACTGCGAGGCGGGCCCGGCCTGGGTTGCACTCCGCGGTGAGTCGCCAGTGAGCGAAATGACGTGCCCGCTGTATCGGAGGCCGTCACTGACGTCCGCCTCGACGAACGCCAGCTGCGTCCCGTCGGGGCTGAGCCGCCAGTCACGCGTGATCTGGGTGCTCAGGCGGGTTCCTTCCTGCCCGTCCCGCACCAGCGTCGAACCACGTCCGTCGATCGTCACCGCGACGAACCGTCCGCCTGGATCGAAGCCGACGGCGTAAGCGCCGAGCACGGCATTCGCGGTCCAGAGCGAACGTTCCCCTGACAGGTCGGCCGCAACCGCCGCAAATGAGACATTCGCAAGCGCGCCCGTTGTTGATTGCAGACGGCTCACGACCACCGTTCGCCCATCTGGCGACCACACCGGCGTCTGCTGCGGATCGACGCCAACCGCAAGGCGGGTCAGCGCCCCGGTCCCGAGATCGACGAGCAGCAGGCTCGCCCCCGGGTTCGCGGGACTACCTGCATCCACCGTGACGAGGGCGAGGCTCCGGCCGTCGGGCGAAACGGCCCCGTTCGACCCAAAGCCGTCGAGGTGCGGGACGTCGGCCACCTGCATCGGCGCGCTGCCATCCACCGGGACCGCATAGATCGCGTCGTCGGTGCGGTTCATTTTCGCGACCAGCGCATAGTTTCCGGACGGAGCCGAGGCGAACGCCGTCGTGGTGCCGCGGGTCGGTCCACCACCACTGAACAGTGCGAAGACGACGGGAATGATTGCGATCGCGATGGCGAACAGCGCCGCCCCAACCAGGGCATCGATCGTGCGCCGGGACGAAGCTTCGCGAGACTTACTGCGGGTACGGGAGGAGACTGTCATGTGGCCACCTTCGCGCTGGCTCACAACCGTACGGCTGCGACCCAACCCCGGGCCGGGCGTCTCGACGTTCGCCCAACCAATCGTCTCGACAGCGCCCCGGCTGACCGCGAAGCGCGGCTGAGAAAACCGGAGCCCGTCGGGCGCAGCGTGCCACCCTGCCGCTTCCGACGCACCTCGACGGTATCAATGGACACCTCTCCCGTCAATTGCACCTCCGGCAGTGATCCATTCCGATCCGTGTTGCGGGCGGCGTTACTCAGGCAAAACGTGAAGCTGTGCTAGCATTTCTTTCGCATGCTGCTTTACCTCCGCGATTTCTCCAACAACCCGCCCGCGTTGTTGGCCTACCTCGCCGCTTTTGTCATCGCTTTTGTGACCGGAATCGCCTTCCACGAGTTCAGCCACGCCTGGGCCGCGAGCGAACTCGGCGACGACACGGCGGCGCGCGCGGGTCGACTCACGCTGAACCCGCTCGCCCACCTGGACCCCCTGGGAACCCTGCTCCTCCTCCTGGTCGGATTCGGCTGGGGCAAACCCACGCCCGTGAACCCCTACCGCCTCCGGCGCGGACCCAAGGTCGGCAACGCCCTGGTGGCGGCTGCCGGACCGGCATCCAACTTCTTCTTCGCCGCTGTCGCCGCGCTGCCGTTGCGTCTCGGCTGGATTACTGCCATCAACAGCTTCAGCGATATCGGAGTCGCAAGTGGCCAGCAGATCCTCGGACTCTTCCTCGTGTTCATCGTCCTCATCAACGTCCTGCTCGGCGTTTTCAACCTCATCCCCATCCACCCGCTCGATGGGTTCAAAGTCGCGGTTGGCGTCCTGCCCGGCGAACTCTCACGCCAGCTGAATGCGCTTGCGCCGTGGGGGCCTGGCATCCTGATGGCGATGATCGCCATCGGCTGGTTGACTCCGTACAACCCGATCGCCTGGCTCATCGGCGGCATGGAAACCCAGATCCTGCGAGTGATCCTCCCGGCGTGATCCGCCAACGCGTCCGCCAGTTCTTCGAAGCATCACGCCAGCCAACTGAAGAAGACATTGCGTTCGCGCGCTCGCACCTCCCGCCAAATCTGTTCGCCCTCTTCCTCGGCCAGCATCCCCGCGACGTCGTCCACTCGGTGAACGCGGCCCGTTACCTGCTCGCTCATGGTCACGCTGAGCCCGAGCTGATCGCCGCTGCCCTGCTCCATGACATCGGGAAGGGCCACCAGCGGCGGGCAGACCGCGTGGTCTTCGTCCTGGCTACCGGTGCCCACGTCGCCGTGCCCCTGGCGGAGCCATCCTCGCGATTCGAATGGCGACGAGCCGTCTCCCGCAGCCTTCACCACGCTGAAACCGGCGCCGCGGCGCTCGAATCTGCCGGGGCGCCTCCCGCCATCGTTGAACTCGTCCGCCGGCACCATGCGCGCGAAGGCGGGGATGCTATGCTTACGGCATTGCAAGGGGCGGACGCCGCAACCTGACGGGCGCCCCTTCCCTGAGGGATCAATTGGCACAGTCGCGCGTCGCCATCATCGGAACCGGCCTCATCGGAGCCTCGATCGGTCTCGGCCTAACAGCTCAGAAAGAGCGCAAATTCGAAATCATCGGCGCTGACCGCGACCGTTCTCACGCCAATGAGGCGAAGAGGATCGGGGCCATCGACCGAGCGGTCGGCTCCCTGGAAGAAGCGGTCAGCGGCACCGGTCTGATCATCATCGCTGTACCGGCCAGCGGCGTCCGCCACACCCTGAAGGAAATCGGGCCCCTGCTCATGCCGGGCGCCATCGTCACCGACACGGCGAGCACCAAGGCCAGGGTCATGGAGTGGGCGAACGAGTTCCTCCCACCCACCGTCCATTTCATTGGCGGCCACCCCATGGCCGGGCGGGAAAAGAGCGGCCCGGGCGCGGCCTCAGCAGACCTCTTCAAAGACGCGAACTGGGCCCTTACTCCCTCCCCACGCGCGAGCGAACAGGCCATTTCGGTCATCCTCGGACTGATCGAAGCTCTTGGCGCGAACCCCATCTACATCGACCCGGCTGAGCACGACCAGTACGCCGCCGCCGTCAGTCACGTTCCGATCCTGCTCTCGGTCGCGCTCTTCCGGATGCTGCGTGACAGCGTCGGCTGGGAGGATGCGTCGCTTCTTGCAGGCCCGGCTTTCCGCGATCTGACCCGCCTCGCGAGCCGCGACCCAACCATGTCAGCCGACATCATGGCAACCAACCGCGAGGCCGTCCGCCACTGGATCGTCCGCTACCAGCAGTCCCTCAACGCCATCGTGCAGGCGCTCGACGAAGGCGACGATGTGGTCCATGCCCTCTTCCAGACCACGCAATTCGACCGCGACTCATTCATCGCCAACCCGCCGTTCCGCCGCGCGCCTGAGGGGAACGCCGATCCCGGTTCTTCCTCCGATGCGATCGGTCGCCTGCTCATGGGTGGTGGCTACGACAAGATGAAAGAAATCCTCAACCGGCAGCCGTCGCTGCCGAAGGACGACCCTAAGCTTCGCCGCCGGCTCGGCGCTCCCGACGATGAGCCGTGATCGTTAACCGCCCCGACCGGGTTCGCGCCACCATCGAGGTTCCGTCCGATAAGTCCATCTCGCACCGGGCGCTGATCTTCAATGCCATCGCCGACGGCCGGGCCACGATCGAAGGCATCCTCGATTCCGAAGACGTCCGTTCGACAGCCGCCTGCCTGGCCGCCCTTGGGGTTTCCATTGACTGGCCCGACGGAGCGAATGTCGCGATCGTCCAGGGCAGCGGACTCCACGCCCTGTTCGAGGCCGAAGACGTCCTCGACTGCCGCAACAGCGGTACCACAATGCGCCTGCTCACCGGTCTCCTCTCCGCTCACCCCATCCTCAGCATCCTCACAGGCGATGATCAGCTCCGCCGGCGGCCGATGGCGCGAATCATCTCGCCACTTCGCAGGATGGGCGCCCACATTCATGCCCGCACCGGCGACACGCTCGCGCCGCTCGCGATCAAAGGTGGCGACCTCAGGGGTTACGCCCACGACAACACCGTTGCCAGCGCCCAGGTGAAGTCCGCGATCCTCCTCGCGGGCCTCTATGCGGAAGGGGAAACCACCGTCACCGAGCCCTTCCGCTCACGCGACCACACTGAGCGCATGCTCAGCGCGATGGGCGCCGTCCTGAAATCGCGAGGCGAGACGAAGCTCTCCATCACACCGGCCCAGCACCTTTCACCACTCTCGTTGCGGGTTCCCGGCGACATTTCCAGTGCGGCCCCATGGCTCGTCCTCGGCGCCTGCCACCCCGACGCCGAGATCGTCGTCCGGAACGTCAACACAAACCCCACGCGTACAGGGATGCTCGACATCCTCCGCGCCATGGGCGCCGACATCGAGGTGAACGAAGAACGAACGACCGGCGGCGAGCCAGTTGCCGACATCGTCGTCCGCACGTCCAGACTCCACGGCATCACTATTGGCGGGGCGCTCGTACCCCGCGCCATCGACGAGCTCCCCCTGGTGGCGATCCTTGGCTGTTTCGCCGAAGGCGAAACCATCGTCCAGGATGCTGAAGAGCTCATCGTGAAGGAAACCGACCGCGTCGCCGCCACCGTCCAGGCCCTTGGCCGTCTTGGCGCGAAGGTCCAGCCGCGCGCCGACGGTTTCAGCGTCAGCGGGCCGATCGCAGGCTTCCAGGGAGGCCGGGTCGACGCCGGCGGTGACCATCGCATCGGTATGCTGGCGGGCATCGCCGGTTGCCTCGCCGAGGGCACGACACGCGTCGACAACGACGCCGTCGCTGTCTCCTATCCGGGCTTCTGGGACGACCTCGCGCGGGCCGCCGAAGGGACGGCCGCGCGCTCGTGAGCGGCAAACCCGTCGTCATCGTCCTCCACGGGCCCTCGGGCGTCGGGAAGGACTCGGTGATTGACCTCCTTCGCTCCCGGACCGGCATCCGCCGCGCGACGAGCAGCACCAGCCGCCTGCCCCGTCCCGACGAGCAGGACGGCAACCACTACCACTTCCTCACCGCCGAACAGTTTGAACGCAAGATCGCCGCGGGCGACTTCGCGGAATATGCCCGCGTCTACGGCGACTGGAAGGGCCTCGAACGGTCCGAGATCGAAGGCCCGCTCCGCGAGGGCAGCGACGTGATCATCCGCACCGACGTCCAGGGCGCGCGCGCCTGGCGCGAGAAGCTCGAAGGCGCCGTCTTCATCTTCCTCATGGCCGAAGACCGTGACACGCTTCGCGCCCGGCTCATCGAGCGCGGAAGCGAGGACGCCGTGTCACTCACACGCCGAATCGAGGACCTCGAGGAAGAGCTCGCGGACATCGACAACAACAATTATGTCGTGATCAATCGCCACGGGAAGGCAGAAGAGGCCGCCGACGAGATTGCCAGGATCGTCGAGCTGGAACGTGAGAACCCCACCCGGCCCATGCCGCGGCTCATCGCCTGAAACCTGCGAGAGTTATCGCCAGGAAGGCACGCAGTAAGAAGGGCGCTGCCTGAGCGGCAGCGCCCTCCATTGGCAGTCTCAGGCGGGAAACCGGCCTAGCGCGACGGCTCCAGCCGCACATCGTGCAGTCGCGACTGCAGGTCGATGTACAGGTCGGCTGCATGCCGCAGGTTCGCTGCCGTGCTCGTGCCAACCGCTACAACTTCCACTCGCACACCCTTGGCCTGTACGACCTCAACGAGCCGCTGGAAGTCGCCATCTCCCGATGCCAGGCAGACGACGTCGAGGCGATCCAGCATCTCGATCACGTCGAGCGCCAGTTCAATGTCGACGTTGGCCTTTACGGAACCGTCCTGGAACCGCTTCAGCGGCTTCGTGACGATCTTGTAGCCCTTGTCGAGGAACGGCTCGACGAACCGCTGCGTTTCAATGCTCACGCCCGGGTCATCATGGACGGGTGAATAGGCGATGGCGCGGACAAGCGTCCGGTCCTTCGTCAGGATGTCCAGGATCTTCTTCCAGTCGAAGCGTGCTCGCAGCCGGTCGGACGCGAGTTCCACGTTCGCGACGTCAACAAAGACGCCGACACGCGCGGGTGGGGCACCGGCTGGCGCGCCCGGACCGCCGCGGCGCGCGATGTCCTGCTGGAGGTGGATGAGCTGTTCGATCTGGCGGCTCTGGCGATCGAGGGCCTTCAGAATGCCTGCGTTGCTGCCGTCTCCACTGACCGCGACGCCCGCGAGAGATTCGGCTTCGCCGGCCTCGGGCACAGCAGCAGCGGCGCCGGCGCCTCCGCGGCCACGACGGCGCCGGCGACCGGCCGGGCGGTCCCCGGCGGGCGCCTCAGGAGCGATGCCCTCAGGCGTCTGTATCGCTTCGATCACAGGCTCGCCGGTAACGGGTGACTCCTCAGCTGCCGCGGCAACCGGGGCTTTCGCCCTGGGAGCCCGCCGGGCTCGCGGTGCCGGGGCAGGCGTCTCGCCCGTTCCTTCAGTTGCGATGGGCTCCGCTTCAGGAGCGGCGGCCCGGGGAACTCGCCGGATGGTCCGGCGGGGGGGTTGTGCCAGTGCCTCAGGTGAGGGCTCTGGCTGGACTGGTTGTGGTTGGGCGGGGGCCTCCTCTGGAGTCTCCTTCCGCCGTGGGAAAATGTTCAAAACCATCTGGGTCTAAATACCCATCCTTTGCAAAACGCTAATTCGAGCGGCGACGTTCCCCGCGATCTCTTCGATCGCCCGCGCCGAGGCTGATTCAGGTGCGCTGATGACGATGGGGATACCGTTATCCGCTCCTTCGCGCACCGCTGGTTCGATAGGGATCTCGCCGAGGAAGTCGATCCCGAGTTCATCTGCGGCCTTCTTGGCGCCGCCGTGTCCGAAGATGTCGTACTGCTTGCCTGTGTCCGGCGCGATGAAGTAGCTCATGTTCTCGATCATCCCGAACACCGGGATGTCGAGCTTCTCAAACATCGCTACCGCCTTCATCGCATCTTCCAGCGAAACATCCTGCGGTGTGGACACGATCACCACACCGGCGATTGGCGCCTCCTGCGCCATGGTCATCGACGCATCGCTTGTCCCGGGCGGCAGGTCGATGACGAGATAGTCGAGGTCGTCCCACGGCACGTCGTGGAGCAGCTGTCGAACGGCACTGCCGATCATCGGCCCGCGCCATACCACCGGCGACCCTTTCGGCAGCAGGAAGCCGAGCGAGACCACCTGCACCCCGTACTTTTCGATCGCCCGGAGTCCGCCCGTGCTGCCCGCCTGCAATCCCGCGGCCAGGCCGAACATCGTTGGCAGGTTCGGTCCAGTGATGTCCGCGTCGACCAGGCCGACCTTTGCGCCCGCCTTCGCCAGCGCTACGGCCAGGTTCGTCGCGACCGTGGACTTCCCCACTCCACCCTTGTTGCTGGCCACCGCAATGAGGTTACGGACACCCTCAACCGGCTTCTGTCCCTCCCTGGGATCGGACGCACGCACATTCGCGCCCCAGTCGAGGGTGACGCTTTCGATCCCGGGCACGGTCGCCAGGGCGGCCCGCACGTCTGTTTCGATCGTCTCCCTGAGGGGGCACGCAGGGGTAGTCAACTCCAGCGTCATCCGGACCGCTCCGCCCTCAACCACGAGGTCCTTCACCATCCCCATTCGCACGATGCTGGCGTGCAACTCGGGGTCATTTACGGTCGCCAGTGCCGCCATGACGGCGTCACGGTCAGCGACGTTGGCAGTGGTCATCGTGCGGTTCCTTTGTGGATGATTGACGCGAAGCAGCGGCGGCCCTGGAGGCTACGGGACAGGCTGGAATAGGGCTTCGGGCGTTCGTGGGCCGTCGTACGTTTCCGCGGGCGCTGAGGGTTGAAAGGTGCAGCGCGAAATCACCTTCGGCTTTGATCGTAGAGCTTTACTGACACCCCTGCAAACGATTTACGTTCCTTTGAGCGTATATCAGCTAAGGTGGACTTACGTTTGACACCACCTGATACGATCGATCTACCGGCAAGGCAGGGCCGGAAGGAGATGCCCGTGCAACAAACTTCACCTGACACGGAAGCCCACCAGGGCCTCTGTCAGCACCACTGGGTCATCGAAACCCCGAACGGCTCGTTAAGTAACGGGCGCTGCAAGCGTTGCGGTGTCGTCCGGGATTTCCGCAATTCCTCCGAAGACCTCATGTGGGATAACGACAGCTTCAGTCTCAACGGCTCCCGCTATCGCGGCCGCCGCTCGAACCAGTCTTCCGACCTCTCCTAGCCCTCACATTTTCCCCTGCAGGACCGGGCCTCGATGGCCCGGTCGTTTTGTGCCCGGGGTTCCCCTTGTTCGGCGGAAACGCAGGGTCCCCGCTCGCGCTCCCGCGGAGTTCGAGTCACTGATATAATTGGCCTAATGCGCCCCAGCCTCCAGGTCGATCTCGCGCCGGGCCACAAGAATCCGCTCCTTCTCAAGAACCCCGTCATGCCCGCTTCCGGCACGTTCAGCTGGGGGTTTGAGTTCGCCCGGCAGTTCGAAATCAATGCGCTGGGAGCGGTCGTCTCCAAGGGTGTGACAATCGCCTCGCGCGCGGGGAACCAGCAACCGCGTGTCGCCGAGACGCCCGCCGGGATGCTCAACTCGATCGGCCTTCAGAACGTCGGCCTCCAGCGGATCATCGAAGAGATGGCTCCAACCTGGGCCCGCTGGGACGTCCCTGTCGTCGTCAACATCGCGGGCGACACCATCGACGAATTTGGCGAAATGGCATCCCAGCTTGACGGCGTCCCCGGCATCGCGGCCCTCGAACTCAACA
>Ga0153916_10003445_pt1 | contig 11794 bp, 10 predicted proteins | sample Opewatmetagenome_FD_109642 | JGI IMG/M metagenome (GOLD analysis project Ga0153916, IMG submission 109642) | Freshwater wetland microbial communities from Ohio, USA - Open water 3 Core 3 Depth 4 metaG | ecosystem: Environmental > Aquatic > Freshwater > Wetlands | place: USA: Ohio, Lake Erie...
ACAGGAACTACAAAAATGGTCCTGACCGCCAGCGCTGCAGCCAAAGACATCGGAGCCAAAGTCCTCGCAATCACAAGCTTCCCAGAATCCCCGCTCGGAAAACTCGCCGACCTAGTTGTAGACGTCAAAGGACGCACCAAAGCAGGAACACCTAAAGAAAAAGACTACCTCACAAGACAAATCATGGGTGTAGGCGAACCACTGACCCCACTCGGAAGCATATTCGAAATCAACAGCATGGTATTCCTCGACAGTCTCGTCGTCGAACTCATGCACCGCCTCGGAAGCACAGAAGCAGACATGAAACGCAGACACGCAACTCTAGAATAAAACATGCTCCCTAGCCAACTGAATTCCCATTCCCAATAGCAGACCTCGTCATATACAACCCGAGAGCAGGAACACAATACCGCTGAGAATGTAAGGCGCCACGTATCAAGTCGTGCGCGCGAGAGAGAATGGACAAAGCATAATAACTGCAATGAGCTAAGCGACTGCTTGATTTTCACAAGCGGTGGTTTATGTGACTGATTCCAGAGTTGAAAAACTCGCAAAACTCTGCGTCCACTACAGCGTGGACGTCAAACCAGAAGACCAAGTTGTGATACGAGGAAGCACGGCAGCCATGCCACTGGTCAGCGAGCTATACAAAGAAAGCCTGCTCTGCCGCGCTCATCCGCTCTTCATGCCGGCTTTCGAAGATTTTGATTATGCCTTCTACAAGTACGCTAAAGGACAACAGCTGACACACGTTTCCCCCTTCTCAAAATTCCTTATCGAGAACATGGATGTGTCCATACGCGTATCGTGCGACCCCAACCCCAAGAAACTGACAAGCACAGACTCGGCGAAGATAAGGAGGCACAGAGCCTCCCAGAAAGAGATCAACGAAATCTTCAACAAGCGCTACGGCGAAGGAAAACTCAGATGGACCGTACTGCCATACCCGATCAGTGCCCAAGCACAAGAAGCCGCAATGCCGATTGAAGAATACGAAGACTTCGTCTACGGCAGCTGCCTGCTCGACAAGAAAGACCCAATCGCAGAATGGAAAAAAATCCACAAACAACAAGAAAAAACCTGCATATTCTTGAACAAAACCAGCAAAATCCGAATATTAGGCGAGGACACAGACCTAAGTTTCAGCGTCAAAGGAAGAAAATGGGGAAACTGCAGCGGGAAAATCAACATGCCAGACGGCGAAGTCTTCACAGGTCCAATAGAAAACACGGCAAACGGCAGAATAAGATTCACCTACCCAGGAATATACTCAGGCAAAGAAGTTGAAGACATCAGCCTTATCTTCAAAAGAGGCAAAGTGGTGAAAGCCTCAGCCGCCAAAGGAGAAGACCTGCTGAAAGAAATTCTGAAGATAGAGGGAGCAGACCGCATCGGCGAGACCGCCATCGGAACGAATTACGGAGTAACAAGGTTCACCAAGGAAATACTCTTCGACGAAAAGATGGGCGGCACAATACACATGGCATTGGGAAACTCCTACCCAGAAACAGGAGGGCTCAACAAATCAGCCATTCACTGGGACATACTGAAAAACATGAGAAAAGGCGGCGAAATCTACGCAGACGGCAAACTATTCTACAAGAACGGCAAGTTCTTGATCGGATAGTGCCCGCGGCGTCCACATTTGCGCGTTCACTTCATGTCTTGACAGTTTTCCCTTTATAGTCCCGTGAGAGCTTTTCTGCAAGCTTCCCATCTCTCAGCACGAAGGCTCCACGATACCTGCAGTTTCTGCACTGCCAGACAGACCGCAGTTGCGGCACCGAAGCCCAGAAAATGTTGGTTGAGCCGCACTTTGGACAGAGACTGACTCCCGGCTTCTTGCTTCCTAGCTTTTTGGCTCTCGTCCTACCATCGGCTGGGATGTCCTGCCTTTTCTCAGACCTTCTATCAGTTTCAAGCCTGTCATCTCCGCCAACGAGCATCAGAGTGCCTCAAATCCCAGTTGTCGTGAACAAAAAGCCTATCATTTGACAAACAGATTTTAGTTTTATGCTCCCGTTTGACCTGCGAGGGCTCTTTGAATTTGTTAATGTGCTAAGGATTGAACATGCATATGCCTTATTAAGACTCGTGACATAATATGTTCTTGCGAGCCACGACACAGACTAAACCGTGAAGGACAGTGCCAACAATGAAGGAAACAGCCACCAGAACAGCTCAAACCGAAGGAAAACCATCGGCGACCATAACGATCAAACCAGAGACCAGGAAATCAGTCTCATTCAAAGAAGCCTACCCAATACAGGAACCATACATCTACGCTGCCATAATCAAGGACCCAGACACCCAAAGAACCAGCTACGAAATAATCGAACCAACTCTCCAAGAAAACGAAGAAAAACAGCTCAGAGAAATCAAGATACTGCTCATGGACGAAATCAATGTAGACCTCAAAGAAATAGAAACAAAAGAAAAGGCCGAAATCTACCTCCGAGAACAGACAAAGAAAATTATCAAAAAATACCATATCAAAGTCCCCTCAGAAGCCATCGACAAACTCACATATTACGTGATCCGCGACTTTCTCGGCTATGGCAAAATCGACCCGCTCATGAAAGACCACCTGATCGAAGACATCAGCGCAGACGGCACAAACATCCCAATGTACGTTTGGCACAGAGTCTACGAGTCACTCCCCACAAACATCATATTCAGAGACGAACAAGAACTCGATTCATTCATCATCCGTATGGCATATCTGTCAGGAAAAAACATTTCAGTCGCCTCACCAATCCTCGACGCTTCACTCCCCGACGGCAGCCGCATCCAACTAACCTACGGCAGTGAGATCACACGCAGAGGCTCCACTTTCACAATCAGACGCTTCAGAGCAGATCCCCTCACCATCTCAGACCTCATCGCCCTCAAAACCCTCAACTCAGAAATGGCTGCCTACCTCTGGTACATCATTGAAAACCGCTCATCAGTGCTCGTAGCCGGCGGCGTTGCCTCAGGAAAAACAACCATGCTCAACTGCCTCAGCATGTTCATCAAACCCGAAATGAAAATAGTAAGCGTCGAAGACACGCAGGAACTAAACCTCCCACACGAAAACTGGATCCCTTCAGTCGTAAGACTCGGCTTCGGACACGAAGACAAACGAACCGGAACAATAACCCTGTTTGATCTATTAAAAGCCGCAGTGAGACAAAGACCAGACTACATCATCGTCGGCGAAGTCAGGGGAGAAGAGGCCTACACGCTTTTCCAGGCAATGGCCACAGGCCACCTAGGAATGTGCACACTCCACGCAGAATCAGTGGAAGCCGTCATAAACAGGCTCACATCCGAACCCATGAACATACCCAAACCCCTCATCGCTATGACCAACGTCATCATGGTCATGTCCAGAACCGACATCGACGGCAAACCAGCAAGAAGAACCGGCACAACTGCCGAAATCGCAGGGTTCACACCAGAAACGGGCATAACAACAGAAGAAGTGTTCCACTGGAACCAACGTTTCGACACCTTCTCCTACGACGGACACAGCAGCATACTCGAACGCCAAATTAAAAAGGTGGGCATAAGCGAAGAAGACGTCAGACGTGAACTCAACAGAAGACAAACCGTACTGGACTGGATGACAAGCAGGGGGATACGACGCTACACAGAAGTCGCAGGCATAATCCGAGAATACTACGCTAACCCTGACCGCATCTTCCAAAAAGCCAGAGTGGGGCTTAAATGACAAAACAGAAACCTACAGAACAAATCAAGAACATTCTGTCACGAATAAAAAGAAAAATCAACTTGCCCTCTTCCAGACACAAACAAGCCACAAGCAAAGACGCGAAACAGGAGCACATGACATTCGAGAACCCCGAATCTGTGGCATACCAACTCGTTGGCAACAAAACAGGACAACTTCTCCCACTCTTCAAAGGCCTAGACCTGAGCTTGCAAAGGTCCGGCTTGAAAATCAACTTTAAAGCCTACGTCAGCCTCGTAGTCTTCACCACCGCCTTGGCATCAATCTCCACCCTCGCGTGTGCTCCATTGCTGGCACTTTTTGTCCTTAACATTCCTGTGCTGCCCGCAGTCCTATTCGGCGTGGGCGGAAGCCTATTCACCCTAGCGTTTGTCACAATCGGGTTCGTGGTCTACCCAGCCTATCGAGCAGACACCGTAAAAAGAAACTTGGAAGACGAACTTCCCTTCACAACAGGCTACATGGCAATCCTCACAAGCGCAGGAGTCTCTCCTGAAAAGGTATTCTACTCACTCTCAAACATGACCGTACCTCTAGCAGTCTCTGCCGAATCAAAAGACATAGTCAGAGACGTGAACCTCTTCGGGTCCGACATAATCTCCGCCCTTGAAGAAATATCCAAGCGTACTCCTTCAGAGAAATTCCGTGAAATGATAGAAGGGTTTATCTCCACGATTCATTCAGGCGGCAACATGCCGGCATACCTACGCGAAAAAAGCCGACAATACATGAGGCTCAAGAAACTGAGTCTTAAGAAATACTCCGATACTCTTTCAATGCTGTCGGAAGCATACGTCGCCCTGCTCCTGACTGGACCGCTGTTCCTAGTGATCATGCTCGCAGTCATGGCAATGCTAGGCGGCGGAGGTCTCGGCCTTCTCAGTCCAGACCTACTGCTCAACCTTCTTACCTACCTGGCAATCCCCTTGGGAGCCACAGTATTCCTGATAATCCTAGACGCAGCATCACCAAAATGGTAGAGAAAAATGCCAAAAGTAGACCCGAAAACAAAGAAAATCGTGTGGGTCGCATCCGCAACGGCAGCGGTCGCCATAATCTTCTTTGCAGTGCTAGCTTCTTCAGGCTCTCTGCTTTCCGACGACATAATCTTCTTTGCCGTGATCGCAGGCGTCACTCCTCCAGCAATCATCAGCTACATCGACTATAAGTGGAGAAGAGCAATAGACGAGCACTTGCCAGACCTCTTCAGAAGCATAGTCCAAGCACAAGAAACAGGAATGACACTGGTCCAGGCTCTTCAAGAGGCGGCAAAAAGAGATTACGGCCCACTGACAACGGAACTGAAAAAAATGAACGCCCAGATCTCCTGGGGGATGCCCTTCGAACAGGCACTGCTCAACATGGGAAAAAGAGTCAACACCGTCCTCGTTCAAAGAACTGTGCCTATGATCATTGAAGCAAGCCGTTCAGGAGGACGAGTTGAAAAAGTCTTCGACCCGATGGGCAAATTCATACAGACCACCCTGATGCTTGACAAGGAAAGACGCACCCAAACTAGACCTTACATCGCCATAATCTACGTAGCCTTCTTCGTCTTCCTCTTCACCATCACACTACTCTTCAGGTCATTCTTCGCAAACATGAACGGCCTATTCCAACTCGCAACCACAGCCATCCCAGCAAACGAGATGGAACGTATATTCTTCAGAATGACCTCCATCCAAGCCTTCTTCGGCGGACTCGTCGCCGGAAAAATGGGAGACGGAACAATAAACGCCGGACTTAAACACAGCTTAATCCTCATGCTCGCCGGCTACATCGCGCTGAAGCTTTTCCTGTGAGATGACAACATGCTGAGAAGATTTTTGCACGACAAGCGCGGCGTCACACCCGTCCTAAGCAATCTTCTGCTTACAGTCATTGCGGTTGCAGCCATGACCATCGCCACCACCGCCACATACGTCATAACAAACAACCTTCGAGATACTATGAGCGAGCGCGCTGTCATCGAGGACATCTGGTTCAACAACCAGACTGGCACAATAGAGGTCTACGTCCGCAACGTCGGCAAAACCGCGATCGAGGTCACTGCCCTTTACGTTAACCACACTTCTCAAGCCTTCACCGAGCCTTTCACACTGGAAATAGGGCAGCACGCATGGCTCAACATCTATAAAGCCTGGGCTTCAGGCAGTCTATACCAAATAGATATAATCACGACTAGGGGAACGCATGTTGAAGAATATAGCACGGCACCTTAAACACGACAGACGAGGAATAAGCAATGTCATAGTCGTGATGCTGAGCCTAGTCATCGTAGTAATCATCGTCGCCAACGTCGTGCTCTGGAACTACCAGATGAACCAGCTTGACTGGGAGAGAATGCGGGAAGACTTGAAGATCACCGAGGTCTCTGGAACTACCAGTTCTTGGCTTCTGGTTCAAGGTGAATACGTGACAAACATCGGCACTAAGGTAAGCGGTGCATACGGAGACACGCAAGCTGTCGATGACAGCTATGAAAGTTTCATAGAAGGCCTGAACTGGTGGAATCTGAACTACAGCTATCGAAGGCAAACGACCGTCGAAAACAACGCTCCATCGTTGCTGCGCACGAACTATTCGGTTAACGTATCAATGGATACCGCTTCCTTGGTTTCCGCTGGCAAAATCTTGTCAAACGGAAATGACTTGAGAGTTGCCTATTGGTCAAGTGGAAACTGGACGGAACTAGATAGAGAAGTCAAAGATATGAACAGCACTTCGACTCAAATCTGGTTTGAAACGCAGTCCCTAATCGAAGCAAGTGGGTCAGACAACAATTACTTCGTTTACTACGGAAACCCGACCGCTGGAAGCCCGCCCACGAATCAGAACAAAGTGTACTTGTGGTTCGATGATTTCAACAGGGCAGACAACCCGAATATTACGACAGAACCCTCCTACAACGTCAAGACCGGCGGCGGTATTTGGTCAATTCAGAATGGGATGCTCAAAAATGTAGGAGCTGCCGGTGACCCAAACAAACTAATAGTCAGCGCACTGGGAAATGTCAGCAGCGCTGTAGACATGCTCGTGAAAATCAATGTCACTTCTTTCGCGGGAGGCGACAACAGCAGAATGGGGCTATCATGCTGCATGGACACCGATCCTTCAAGCGGCAGTGGCTACTGCAGTCTGCTCCACTCCAGTACAAGCAGTCTAGACCTTTTGAATGATATGCGTTCCTGGGGCACGTATGGAACCTACAGTTGGTCACTGAACACTTGGTATTGCATGAGATTCAGAGTAACCGACCCATCTGGCAGGCTTGGAAAGGCCAAAGCATGGCCATATGGGACTCCTGAGCCTACTGCTTGGACAGTAGACGGCAATTTCGGGAGCGGAACCGCCAGAAACTGGGGCTCGGTTGGATTTGCGGGCTCAAGAACGACCGACACAGCCTACTTTGATGACATAGTCATTCGTTATGTCACTAGTGTAGAGCCCACAGCTGCTCTCGGCACGGAAGAAGGTCAGGTCAGCAACATTCTTGATGTCAATGGTAGTTTTACATTCGACTTGGTCACTTATCCTTTAACTCAGATCGAGACCGTTGAGATTCAAATAAGATACAGACCGAGTGACACAGGTGAGAGGTGGTATTTGAAAGCCTACAACTGGACACTCGAAAACTACGGCGACAGTGGCTTCAACTCCACAGCTGGCAACACAGCAACATCGGGCTGGAACACTTACGCCCTGAACCTGACAGACTCTTGGCAAAGCTACGTCAGTACAAGCGGGACTATGTACGTCAAGTTCACGGACGGTCAACCCGATTCTAACCAGACAACCATCGACATCGACTACCTGGCCGTCAGAGCCCTAGTCAGAGGCACGGCAATCACCGTCGAGAACACGGGAAGCCTGACAGTACATCTTGTCTCGCTCTGGACAAGCAATTCAACAAGCCACCAAAGGTACGATCTAGACATCTATGTCAACTCAGGCCACACTGCACAAATCATACGCAGTGACATAACCCTGCCCGGCACATCTAGCGTCATCAAAATAGTCACGGAAAAAGGAAACACGGCCGTGTATTCGGGTCACTGACTGTCATTCTATCTTTGGCATTGTTTCCTTAAGCGTTTTTGTTGCTTCTTTTTGGCTCTTAGCCTCGATAATCTGAATATTGTAAAGTTCAGCCATCTTCTTCCCATTATCGCTCATCTTGGGAATCGCGATCAGGTAAGCACTGTCTGGCGAGACGTCAAAGATCTTCGCGAACAACGCGATCACCGGCTGCTCAGCGAGCACGCCTTCAGTCGACGCGGCCACATCGATCACTGTCACCTTCTTGACGTCACCCTTCTTCCGTGCCACAATATCAAAGATGTGGTTAGCGCCAGACTTCCCCTTCAAGAACGCGGGACCCTCAACATCAAACCCGGACTCTGCCAGAAACTCCTTGATCGGCGCAACGAGTATCCAGCCCAGCTGCGCCTCCTCCCTAACCTCCTCCCTCATCCCATAAGAATACGCGTTCTTGATGATGACTTCTTCAAAAGTAGAATCGTTGCGACAGTCACGACAGAAAAGCGTAGCGTTTGGGACGTCAAAACTCTTCCCACAGCTCTTGCAACTACACCACACCCCCGCACGCCTGTAATCAACATCCAGCTTCTTCAACTCATCATGACACTTCTGACAAACCAGTTTCCCACCCTTCCGGAAATTCTCCTCAACATCCATATATCCACACTTAACATGCTCAATCAACGAACTCTTCTGAACGTCAAACGACTTACAGTACGGACAGCAATAATGCACCGCAACACTCACGGAACTGCACTTCGGACAGACGAGCATTTTATCATATAACTGCCTATCCAGAATTCCTACGGCAGAAAGCCTTTCCAAGAAAGCCTCAGCCTTAGCCGCATCTCCAACAATCGCCTCAACAATCGGGTATCGATAACCCACCTTCGGGTCAAAAACAGGTTCAAGCCTACTGATCTCTCCACTCAACAGCCTGCCTAACAACGCCTGCGTATTCCTATCATTGTAAAGCTCCATCCGCTCCGACTTGCCCGTCAGAATCCCACACCCAAACTAACCGTACAAACATGCCAATAGCTGAACATATCTACCGCTTAACGCTTAAACATTACCAGAAAGGTTTTTAAATTTTGCCAGCTCGCATTGCCATAGGCACGATGCGTGAACACCACAAACTAACACCTCGCACAACGCCCAAAATGCAGAAACAAATTTCCACTCACGCAGGAACGCACGATATGACCACTGGCGCCGTCTAACTTGCACGTTCAAAGCATCTGGTATCATCAGGAAAAGCGCACCGCCATTTTCCAAAGAGTTAAAGAAACTGTAGACTATCTAGATGCAGTTGCCAGGTGGTCAACCGCGGCAAAATCCAAGGCCAGGAGACTCTTCAAGACGATTCATGATGGTCTGAAAGAATCACGCGACGCTCTGTACGGTTTTGTTCTGTACTCTTTCAAAAACATCAACCGAAAAATCAAATCCAAGTTCCCAGTATGGCGCATGAAAGAAGAAACCTCAGAACACGTCGGCCAGTCTGTCAAAGTGTTCATCTGGCTCATCCTCCCCCTGAGTCTTCTCTACGTGTTCGGACAACGCTTCTTCTTCGCAGACAACGCCCTCGGCCCAATGCTCTGGAGCATCGCCGTATACTTCTACAGCAACTTCCTGCCGGATCTACCCTCCATCCATAGAAAGAAAAAATCCGAAACAGACGCGACCGACCTGCCTTGGTACAAGAAATATGCCCTTCTCTTGTTTGCTCCCTTGCTAGTCTGGCTTCTGTTCTCTGGGATGAGACTGAATTGGAGAACGGAGGAAACTTACCACAACTTCACATCACTCGCTGTGTACGGAACATTTCTCCTCATGATAGGCTTTTTAGCATTCGCAGCATTCCCTGTCCAGATCAAAGATGTGACGAGGATGCTTTTCTTCCCCCTCTGTGGGATAACAGGTTTTCTTGCGCATCTGAAGGTTGACGAGATCTGGTAACGAGCGACATAGCTCGATAGGCTGTGTTGTCGTGTCTACCTTGTGAAATTATCCCAAAGAAGTCTTAAATCATGTGTCGCACACAACTAGGAACAGTGTTCTAGTTTGTACGACCCTGTAACATTCGCCCTAATCCTTGCAGGCGGAATAATCGTCATAGGATTCTTGGGCAACTACCTGTTCAGACGAACAGGCATCCCTGACATGCTGTTCCTCATAGTCCTGGGCCTGCTCATAGGACCCGTAACGGGGCTCGTCGATGGAAATTCCTTAACCAGTTTTGCGCCCTACTTGGCCGCTTTGGCGCTGGTCTTTATACTGTTTGACGGCGGAATGGTCATGAACATCTACCGCGTCTTCTCAGGAAGCCCACGAGCTGTAATCCTGGCGGCAACCGGCTTCATCGCGAGCGCCACAGTAACGAGCCTGCTAATGGCTTTCATCGTAATCCCTGGTGTTTCCCCTCTGTACTCGATCCTCTTCGGCACGATCCTCGGAGGTAGCAGCAGCACAATCGTAATCTCCCTGGCATCAAAGACGAAGATCAATGAAAAGGGTTCAACGATTCTAAGTTTGGAATCCGTCATCAACGACATCCTATGCATCATTATCACCCTGGCAATCATCGAAATAATCCTGCTCAAAGGAGCCGTTGACATTCCAACCGTCGCCAAATCGGTAGCAGGACGATTCTCGATAGGCGCCGTACTCGGAGCATTCATCGGCATAGGATGGCTAAGCATACTGAAACGCATCGTAGAAGCAGCCTACTCTTACATGCTCACTTTGGGAGTCGTACTCCTAGCCTACGCTCTCGCAGAATTCCTAGGCGGAAGCGGCGCACTGTGTGCACTACTTTTCGGCATAATCCTAGGCAACGAGAAAGAAATCTACAGCATACTCAGAACAAAAAAACCCACAAGTCAAGTGGTCGACGCCGGACTCAAAAGGTTCGAATCTGAAATGGCCTTCCTTCTGAGAACATTCTTCTTCGTCTACCTAGGTTTGATCGTAACGACCACAAACATCACCATAATCATCGCAGGCGCACTACTCTCATTCACGCTGCTCATAATAAGATTCGGGGTCGTCCACCTGGCGACAATACGGAGCAACCTAACCGAAGAACGGACAACAATGAGTATCCTCCTGACCAGAGGCCTAGCCGCAGCCGTCCTAGCAACCATACCACTGCAATACACGGACCTAACAAAATACCCAGACGTAGCAAACACCTTCCAACAGCTAACGCCGGCATACATCACAATGGCAGTCGTCGTGATCCTAACAACCTCAATCATCGCCAGCACGCTGGCATCATCATGCTCAAACGAAAAAACAACAAATGACTGGTGAAAAGAAAGAGAATTTGAGTCCTCGTTTGAGAGCCTAGGCAACAGAAAACCCTAGCACACGCCGAACAGCCAACACACACGACTATGAACATCCAACAGTACATTTTTTAACAAGAACAAGCATAATTCAACAAACATAACACTGACAAACATGACAAAACCATCTGGTGAAAACACTATGGCAACCCAAGCCGCGCAAACACGCATACCATTTCGGGGGGCAACAAGCAAAGGCCTCCTAGCCATATGCATCTTTACTCTCCTAGCTATCCTCATCGAATACCTCATCATTCTCTACGCAATCAGCCTCGGCACAACCGACCGAGCGCTCATCATATTCACTTGGCCAACAACCATAACCATCAGCCCACTCTTCCACATCGTACCAATAGCCGTGGTCATAACCCTCGTCGCCTGCTGGGCGTACCTCACCAAAAAACTGGCGACTAGACCCTTGGGACAAAAAACTGTGTCCAAGCCTCAAAAGCACCCCAAAGCCGCACTAACAGCAAAAACAGAACAAAAACCCAAACAGACCGACTGGCAGAGAATACGACACCCTAAAGGAACTATCAAAACCATGATCATAATCACACTCTTCTTCTTACTCTTCACCCTTACAGCCACGGTCCTCGCATATCCACAGATCATCTACAGCACAATCGCAAGCGGCTACCAAAACAACCCCAGTCTGACAGAT
>Ga0153916_10003446_pt1 | contig 11793 bp, 9 predicted proteins | sample Opewatmetagenome_FD_109642 | JGI IMG/M metagenome (GOLD analysis project Ga0153916, IMG submission 109642) | Freshwater wetland microbial communities from Ohio, USA - Open water 3 Core 3 Depth 4 metaG | ecosystem: Environmental > Aquatic > Freshwater > Wetlands | place: USA: Ohio, Lake Erie, Old...
GGCGCGCACAATGCTCAACAGTATTCCGTCGTTGGCCAGCGCCGGGTCATCTGCAAAATCCGGCAGGGCCAGCACCCACCGGTAGATTGTCTCCAGCCCCAGCCATGTCAGGTCGGCCTGTGGGTGCTCGCGTGCCAACGCCTGGGCCAACATGTAGGAATCGTCCCAGGTGAGTGCGTTCGGCTGCGTCGATGGATCAATTGCGGGCGAGACCAATGCAGGCCGGGCTCTGCGGGTCGGAGATCGCGGAGAATTATACCGCCCGAGAAGTGCCTGTCAAGGAATGGCGTTGAAGTTGACTTCTGATGGACAGAATCGGACGAATGTCCCCCAATGCGGACAATTCTTCGTCGATTGGCATGAATTCATCGGGCCACTCGGGCCCGCGGCTATTGTCCGCTGCACCCGCCGCTTCCCACAACAAGAATCGCCCTGGCGTCTTTCGCCCAGGGCGAACATGAGTCCAGATCGTCCTCGTCTGCGGCCGAATTGTCGAGTGCGATCCTGACGGTCTCCTGCCCCGGTCCCAGATCGAAGCGTTAAGCTTCGCCGACCGCCGCTTTGAGCTCTCGGCACACCACGTCCACCTGCTCCTCGGTCATGACGCTCGAGAACGGCAGCGCCAGGCTCTGCTCCCCCAAGCGCTCGGTCACCGGGAAATCCCCGCGGCGATAACCAAACCGCTCGACGTAGAACGGCTGAAGATGGATCGGTGAGAAATAGTTGCGCGTTGGGATCTCTCGGGAAAGCATGCGCCGCGCCACCTCAATGCGGTCCGCCGGAGGCAGGATGCGCACGACGTAGACAAACCACGAGATGCGCGTGGTGGTCTGGGCACTGTGCGGCGGCCGGACGCGGTCCAGCCCGGCCAGGCGCTGGCCATACCACTGGGCCACACGGTGGCGTCGAGTGATGAGGTCCTCGAGCCGCTGGGCTTGCGCGACCCCCAGCGCCGCGCTGAGCTCATCCAATCGATAGTTGTAGCCCAGGCGGATATGCTCGAGCCATGTGGCGCCTGGGGCGCGCCCCTGATTTCGAAGAGAGCGCGCGAGCTCCGCCCACTCCGCACGACCCGTCACGAGCGCCCCGCCCTCGCCGGTCGTCATCTGTTTGTTGGGATAGTAGGCGAACACACCCGCGTCGCCCAGACCGCCGGCGGGCCGGCCTTTGTAGCTCGAGCCAAGCGCTTCGCAGGCATCCTCGATGACCACCAACTTGTGGTCCCGCGCGATGCGCATGAGCACATCCATGTCTGCGGGTTGCCCAAAGACGTCCACCGGAAGGAGCGCGCGGAGTTGCGAGGGGCGCAGCGTCCTTCGCCTCCACGCGCGCGGCAGGAATGTCGAGCGGTTCTTGCGCCCGCGGCGAATGGCCGAAACGGCCTCTTCGACTTTCTGGGTGTCGATATTGCCAGTCTGCTCATCGACGTCCACGAACACAGGCACGGCTCGCTCATAGAGCAAGCAGTTGGCAGAGGCCACGAACGAGAACGGCGTGGTCACGGCCAGGTCGCCCTCGCCGATGCCCGCAGCCAACACGGCCAGGTGCAGCCCAGCCGTCCCCGAGTTGACGCCGACCGCATGCGGCATGCCCGCCAGGTGAGCCATCTCGGCTTCGAAGGCTTCGATTTGCGGGCCCATGCTCAGATGCGGTGTGCGCAGAACGTTGACGACTGCGTCGATCTCTGCCTGGGACACATCGGGTGCCGACATCGGGATCTTCATAGGGTCGAAATAGCTCCAATCGTGCGTGCCGACAAGTCACCTGCGCGCCGTCGAGCGCCAGCTGATTCTACTTCGACTCGCACGCGCAGAAGATTCAGGAGCCGCTGGCTCGGAAGGAGGGAGCTTGTGCCAACCCCCCCATACAACCGCATCACATCGGTGTGACCCCTCAGTAGATCCCCGGGAACAGCCGATGGCGCACGCGCCGCGTATAATCTCGATACCCAGGCAGCTCTTCCTGCAGAGTCCGGTCTTCGAGTGCGGTTCTGATCACCGTGACGATCAGCGCCACCGCCGCCGGGATGAGCGTCCACGTCGAGCCGAGCGCCAGCACAATCCCAGGGAGTGGCAATATGTTCCCGGCATAGCCCGGATGCCGCATGATCCGGTAGGGCCCGCTGTCACACACGATGTGCCCTCGATCCAGCTGAATGCGAACTACGCCGGAGAAGAAGCGGTTCTCCACGAGGGCCCACACTGCCAAGGCGTATCCAAGTGCAATCAGGATGAGACCGAGGATGTTGAGCCACAGCGGGAACAATTGGGACCACCCAAAACGGTGGTCCAGCCCGGCCACAATGACGAGCGGGAAACCGACGCTCACCGCCATGAGCGGGGCGAGCACTCTGTCCCATGACTTCACTTCTGGCGCCCTCTCGAACTGGACTCGTTCCGCCAAGAGCCCCGGATGACGCCGTTCTGCCCAGATGCGCCCACCAATACCGGCGGCAAAGACCAGCGCCGAATACACCCACGCCTGCCACCATCTCAAATCCCATCCGCATACGAAAAGAATCAGTGGAATGAAGAGATATATCAGCACTAGGCGAAACCACTCGGAAGGGGTCAGGCCCGTCACCGCCCTTGGGTCCACTCTCTCTGATTCCATGTTGTTCCTCCGAACCACTTGGGGAGCACGCGGTGTCCCGCCGCTATTCGCAAGGGCCCATCAGCCCCGAACTGCGCCGGGGTGTCAGCGGCGCAGCTTCAGTACTGAAAGGTCGGCGCAACCTCGTTCCGAACGGCAAGGCCACGACCAGGGTCCCGCTATCTTGGTGGGACAGGCGAACTTTGGGTGGCGCAAGAGTGTAGGGCACGCACCTTCTAATCCACCGCCCCAAGCAAGACGGTTTCCGCCTCGTGCAGGTCGCGCACTTCCGTATCGGGTGCGTCCGCCGGGCTGCCAGGTTCCTCGCCCGCGTGAAGCCCCTCGGCGCGTCTCACGCGCAGACTGCGCATGCCTGCCTCCCTCGCGCCGCGAAAGTCCTTGGCCGGGTTGTCACCGACGTAGCATGTTTCCTCCGCGCGGACCTTCATGAGGCCGAGCCACGCATCGAACGGTGCCCGGCTTGGTTTCCAACGTTCGCGATCCTCCTGGTTGCCGATGATCACGGCCTCGAAGGCTCCCTCTAGGCCCAGGGCCCGCAGCTTGTTTTCCTGAACGCGGCGGACACCTTCCGTGATCAGCCCCAGGCGCACGCCGCGCAACCGCAGCGTGGCGAAGAGCGGCGCAGCATCGTCACACAACTCGATGCACGGCGCGTGTTCCCGGTAGGTTTCGACCATCCGCGCAAGCCACAGCGATGGTTCGAGCCCCCTATCCTCCAGCCAGAGATCGAACACTTCTCGGCGGATGCCGGCCGCAAACAACGCCTCGAGTTCAGCCAGCACCAGCGGCGCCGCAATCCCCGACCGACCCTCAGCCCATTCGGCCACCGCGCGATACCCGCTGCGGACGAAATCGCGCTCCAAGTAGAGCGTGTCATCCAGATCGAAGGCGACGGCTGTCAATGCGGGCATGCGTCTCACTGTCGAGGAAGAAGGAATCGTCGAATCGGGTCAGGAACAACCCTGTCTGATAGCTTCCGATGGCGGGCGGCGAGACGGTGCGTCCAGCGGCCTCCTGCAGATACCAGCGCGGAGAGGGCACGCCGGCCGCAAATGCGAGCGGAGCGCCGCCGGCAAATCGGGCATTGATCTCTGTGAACAAGGGCTCCGCGCCTCGCAGCATGCACTGCACAGTAATCGGGCCGCGCACCCGCAAGCGCGCAGCGATCTGCCGGCAGCCTGCCCAGATACGAGGTTCAGCAATTGTCACCCCTTTGGAGACCTCGCCCGAACGGACTTCGATGCGCCGCCGCGAGACGACGGCCCAGAGTTCGCCGGCCGCACTGCAAAAAACGTCGCTCGTGATCTCTGCGCCGGGCACGTACTCCTGGACAATAGGGTTCTCGACAGTCGAGAGCAAGTACTCGAGTTGGCGCGCGTCTTCCACTCTGTTCGCACCCTTGCCCGCACTGCCGCCGCGCGGCTTGATGAATACCGGGTACTCGAGCCCGGCGCCCGGCAGGTCCTTTGGCAGCCAGGTTCTCGGAGTCGGCAGACCGAGTTCGCCGAAGAGCGCATGCGTGCTCCACTTGTCCGCCGCGACCTCGGCCGCCGCACGGTCGACGACCATCACGCACGCGCCGCTGCGCTCAAGCTCCTCTCGATGCCGCGCAAGCATCAGCACATCCGGATCGATGAGCGGAAAGACGAGCTGCACGCCTTCCTCGCCCGCGATGCGTGCCAGCGTGGGAATGTATTTCGGATCCTCAAGACGCGGCACGATGTAGGAGGCATCCGCCACGTGGTGGCTGGGCGCGAGCGGATCGATATCGGCGACAATAATGCGCCCTCGCAGCCCAAGCTCCTCGTAACTCCGGCGGAAGGCGCGCAGGAGTTCCACGCGACGGCCGGCGCTGGTGAAGAGAACGTTGACCTCAGCCTGGCTTGCGGGCGATGACAAAGTAGCCTCCGGCGATGCGGTCGCGTTGTGCACTACGCCCCATCCAGCCATCCAACCACTTGAGCGGGAGAAGCAGCAATGCCGCCGCTGCTTTAGCGGGCCAGTATAGCGCTGACCAGGCCGCAGCGAAGAACCCGGCAACGAACTCCACCCCCACTCGATACCCGCCCGTGCCGCCTGCCACGCTCAAGTCGAGCGTGCCTGCGCTCAGCCCCGCCTGGTCGACAAGTTGGCGGATGCCCGCGCGCGTAAAGCGCCAGTAGTCTTCTGGCCCTGGATGGTATCCGATGACGAACGGCAACTGCAGGTAAAGCGTGCCGCCCGCGCCTAACACACGCGCCATCTCGCGCACGGCGAGGAATGGGTCGGCTACGTGTTCCACCGTCTCCTGCGACACGACGGCCATGAAGGCTTCTTTCGCAAAGGGCAGCCTCAGCGCGTCACCCACAACTTGGGTAGCCGAGGTCGTGCGGCGATCCAGGTTGATCACCGCGCGGCCGAGGCGGGTCGTGCCGCCGCCCACGTTAAGTACGCGCCCCCCCGCGGCGGCGCTCAATACACTCTCCAAGGCTCCGCGCACAGCCCGCGAGTCGTTGTGAGTCGCATAGACGCGGCGGACAAATCGCGCACGCCAGCTGGGCTGTTCAGTCATGCGGGCCTGCCTTCGAATTGGCTGCCGGCAGGCCGCCAAAGGGTTCGGCAAACTCTTGTCCCGGCGGCGAAATGTCCTCGCGCCGCAGCGTCTTCCACACGGTCATGATCATGATCTTGAGGTCGAGCCACGGCGACCAGTGGTCGACGTACCACACGTCGAGGGCGAACTTCTGATCCCACGAGATAGCATTGCGGCCGTTGACCTGCGCCCACCCGGTGATCCCGGGTAGCACCTGCATGCGCCGTGCTTGTTCGCGAGTATAGCGCGGCAGGTACTCCATCAACAGGGGCCGCGGGCCCACGATGCTCATCTGGCCGCGAAGCACATTCACCAGGCTGGGCCATTCATCCAGGCTTGCGCGCCGAAGCGCACGCCCGCAGCGCGTGAGCCGGACCGAATCCGGCTGCAGATTGCCGCCTGTATCTCGCGCGTTCGTGAGCGTGCGAAACTTGACAAATCGAAACGGGCGGCCTGCCAGCCCCGGTCGCTCTTGGGTGAAGAAGAGCGGCCACCCCATGCACGCCCAGACGGCCACCCCGGTGAGCAGCATGACCGGCAAGAGCACGATGAAGCCGAGCGTGCCGAAGACGAGGTCCATCGCCCGCTTGATGACGGGCACACGTGGAGAAGAAACAGGTGGCCGGCCCGCTGTCGTCACGGCGTGCCTCCGTGCCCATCTCGCCGCCGTGAGGTTCGCCCGCCGCGTAACGAAACCACCTCGTCCAGAAGGTCCTCAAGCAGCCGGGCCGCGATTTCTCTATCGTAGCCGCGCTCAACACAGGCGCGCCCTCGGCGACCCATCTCACGCGCCTCGTGAGGGTGGTCAGCCATCCAGCTAATCGTCTCTGCCAGTTGCGCGGCGTCGCCCGGCGGGACGAAGACACCCGCCCGCGCGTCGTCGACCACCTGGCGGATAGCGCCGTCGATAGCCAGCACCACCGGCTTGCCGGCAGCCATGTAGTCGAAGACTTTGTTGGGATAGGTGGTTGCGTAAAGCGGCAACGGTTTGAGAATCGCGATCCCGCAATCGGCCGCGGCCAGCGCCGCCGGCATGCGGCTCTTGGGCTGCGGGTCAATGAAGCGTACGTTGGTCAACCCGCGCGAATGCGCCTCGGCCACAAGGTGCGGCTTCTCCTTGCCGTCGCCCACAAAGCACACCACGACATTGGGTTTCGACCGCAGGCGTTGGGCGGCATCCAGCAAGACATCCAGATCGTTGGAGAGGCCGTGGGCGCCGGCGTAGACGGCGGCGAACTCCGTCCCCAGCCCATGCTCCCGGCGCCAACCCGCCCCATCCGCGGACGGGTCGAACATGCGCGTGTCGACCCCGTTGGGGATGAGCGCAATCCGTTCGTGCGCCGCGCCGCCCCGCTCGATGTGCTCCACGAACCCGGGCGAATTGATGATGATGCGATCGGCGTGCCGGTAGAGAAAGCGCTCCAGCCCTTCGGATAGCGCGATGAGCACAGGCTGCCGCAAGACACCGACCTGTATGGCAAAGGCCGGCCACAGGTCGCGCACCTCGAACACGAAAGGCACGCGCTTGGCCCGCGCCAGCGCCCAGGCGCTTGCCACCTGCAGCAGCGGAGGCGAGGTGCCCCATACCACATCGACCTTCGCAACGCGCAGCCCCTCCACGAAGGACGAGAGGATGAATGAGAGAAACCCGACTGTCCGCGAGACGAAGCTGCGGGTGAAACTGCCCGCCACCCGACAGCGCCGCACCTCCACCCCCGGCGATAGCAGCTCACGGCGGATGGAGGTCAGTTTTTGGCCGGTCTGATAAGACTGTGAACTGGCGAGGATCGTCACTTCGTGCCCATGGCTCGCCAGCCATGCCGCCAGTTCATAGTGGCGCGTTCCACCGGGATCCTCCGGCCGGACAAAAACCTGGTGGACGAGGAGCACGTGCATGCGGCCCCTCACCCTGCCCCGCGGGCGGCGGTCGGGACTATCACGGAGGCAATCGGGTCGAGCGAACCGAGGCGATGGAGACGAACTGCACCTGCGGGGAGGTCAATGGCCAGGCCGCTTGAATCAATTGGCAAGTCCGAGGTCACATGCGGGTCCATGACCCAGATTGTAACGAACCTGGCTGGTAGGACGGCTGTCATGTGTGCGGCCAGTGAGAGCGCCGGCTCGCGGCTGGCGTAGCGCAGCGATCGCCAACCTCGCACTTCTCTCGGTGGCGTGTCCACGTCGTCGCCGCCCGAGTGAACCTCCCCGGCTCGAACGGTACTCACTCCAATTCCGGAGGAAGCCCACACGGTGGCACGTGCTCGACGGTCCCCCCACGTGTAGTCGGCGTGGACAGGCGCGGCGCCCTGCCCGACACTCGTCAATTGCACATCACCATCTGGCGCGAGCCAGTGCAGCCGCAGCGTATGTGTGCCGCGGCCGAGGAGGTCATCCACAATCACCCACGCCTGACCGCCGATTCCGATCAGGGCGCGCCGATGCAGCACGCCGAAACGGCGGTAGCCGCGATGCGAGGCAATCGCTAGCTCGTATCCCTCATGCAATTCGATCCGCTCGGCGTGCGCATCCTCCGCCACCCACAGGAAGCGGCCGACGCGTTCCATCTGGTCAAGTCCATCCACCGTCACCGTGTTGTGAACGCCACTCGCGGCGAGCGCGTTTTCCCACGGCGGATCGCCGCTGTACAGAAACGTACCCGCATCGCAGGCGAAGTTGAGCTCACCGCTCCACAGGTCGCAGTGCAACTGGTCCGCATGTGCTGGCCGGTTGCGGAACTTGGCACAGCGCAGGAAGCCGCGTCCTCCCGCGAAGGTCAACGCAATCATCCCGCCCCGGGCATCGGCACGAGGCACCGCCGCGGGTGATGTGCCTCCCTGGACACGGCTGTCGCTCGCCTCGCCCTGTAGCCAGACGGCCTCTTCATCCCACGCTCCGCGCGGATAGCGCCGGCGTCCGTCGCAAATCAGGCTGAGGGTCTGCACCACGGGGCGGTAATCCTCGAAATCGCAGGTCGCTAGCGGCAGGACGAGTGTGCCGTCGTTGTGCCCGAAGTTCGGAGCTCGCCCGGAGCGATCGTCGACCAGGTCCGCCAGGCAATCGCGCATCGCGCGCAAACGAGAGTACATCTCCTGCGGAAACCGGCACTGATGCACCTCGCCCAAGCGAACCGACCAGGCGAGGATTTGCGCGGCCAGGCGCTGGTAGTTGATTGAGTGCTGGATGTATCCGCCGTCTGGATCGATCTGGCGACGCGCCGCGGCGATCAACATCGCGCGACCGCAGTCTGCCCAGCCACGAGACTCACGCATCCATGGGAATACCAGACCGAGCGTCCAAAGCGCGGAGGCCTCACTCAACAGGTGGTTGTTGCCCTGGGCTTGCGCATAGGCCAGGCTGGCCGTGATGCGCCGCCCATGCTCGCGCAGGCCGACGGCCAGGCGCATGCGCACCTCGCGAGTGAGAGCCGGCGAACCCCACAACCCGGCAAGACCGAAAGTCCAGGCCATTGCCCGCAGACCTACTTCCTGGCCAGACATCCATTGCGGCCCGCTGTTGGGCGGATTGGCCCGCAGCCACGAGTCTGCGAGGCGCACGAAGTGCTGAGCTGCGCGTTCCTCCCCTGCCGCCGCGTACAGCCGGACCAGCCGGTAGGCGATGGCAAAGCGCGAGAGTTCCCACAACCCCTTGACGTCGCCCGTCGTCCGCTCGGCGATCATCGTCCAATGGAGCGAAGCGTCCTGGTCCCGCCCGGTGAGCGGGTTGCGATTCCACGCCGGCGGTATGCCGCAACTGCGGAAGGAGTCCTCCCATAGCCGGTATCGGCCGGCCGAGGCCAGCACAACTTCGTCGAGCAACGCCTGCAGGCGCGGCCCCATCAGGTCCACCAGTTGCGGCGCGAGGCTGCGCGCGGAGGCAAAGAAAAGGCGCGGCGCTTCTTCCCCCTCCAGGTAGCGGGCTGCGTCGACCTCGGCTCCCGGCCGAACGGCATCCTCAAAGCGCAAGTCCTCCCACCTGCGCAACGGGCTGCGAATCGCGACCACGCCGGAGCCGAGTTGATAGCGGTAGCGCAGCCACCAGAGCGGCTGCTCCCACCCGACGGTGCGCAACGCACCGAAAAGCACGCGCAATGGGATCACGCGGAACGCTTTCTTGGAGTGGTCGTACCTGCTGAGCGAATTGGCGGCACAGCTTCGGGCGCACGCGTTTCGAGCGATCGCGCGAGGGCAAATGTGGCCTGATGCACGGCCACGAGTTCGGCAAGCGGTATCGGCGACGGTCCGCCGATGAGGATGGCTTGCGTAAACGCGCGCCAGGCGGCGAGGTGGCCCTTGTCTTGACCAAACAGGTCGCGCCGAATCCGACGACGTCCATCCTCGTAGGTCTCCAGCGAGCGGAAGTCATTCAGGACGTACGCCCGACCGCCACTGAAGACCTCCAGATGCTCCTTGCCCAACGTGCGGTCGCCAGCTGCGGTGTAGGTGAAGCTGCCAACAGCTCCGTTGGCGAACTCGAGCGTCGCCGCGAAGTTGTCCTTTCGGTAGCGGCCGAGGTCGGGCGACGACAGGCCGTAGACGCGCACCGGAAGCGCACCGGCCAGGTGGGTCAGGAGATCCACAAAGTGGCAGGCCTCGCCGATGAGCCTTCCGCCTCCCTGGGCGGCATCGTGCAGCCAATGGTCGGGTGGCAAGTAGCCTGCATTGATCCGCATGTGGAGGATGGGCGGCTCATCGCTCTCTGCCAGCGCATGCCGAAGGCTCTTCACCATGGGTGCGAACCGACGGTTGAATCCCACCATTAGGATGAGCTCGGGGTGCGCGGCCGCCTCGGCCGCGACTGGCGCGAGCTCCGACGCATCGAGCGCCAGCGGCTTCTCGCAATAGACGTGTTTGCCCGCGCGCAGCGCGAGCTGCGTTTGGCGGGCGTGCTCATTGTGGCGGGTCAGCACGGCGACCGCATTGATTTGCGGATCGTTCAACACCTCGCCTTCGTCGGCGGACGCGCGCGCAAATCCGTAGCGTTCAGCGGCCTGGCGTGCGCTCAGGCCAGAGGCCGAGACAACCGCTTCGAGGCGCACGTCGGGCAGGTGGCGCAGCGCCGGGAAGACAACCGCCGTCGCGAAGTTGCCGCTGCCCAGCGCCGCGAGGCGCACCCCTGCAGATCGCTCGCGCCGCTCCGGGCGCGCACCCACCTCGATTGCCCGTTCGAGCGGCGCAGAGGAGGCATAGGTGAACAACACACCCAAGGGAGCGCGCCGCCCGCGTTCGCGTACGAGTGCGTAGGCGCGCGCCGCCTGGTCGACCGAATAGGTATTCGTGATGAGCGCGTGGCAGTCGAGCCGCCCGCGCGCCATCAGATCGAGGACGGCCTGCATGTTGCGATTCTCGGTCCAGCGTACGTAACCCAGCGGATAGTCGAGGCCCGCTTCCTCGTAGAGCGGATCGTAGCGCCCTGGACCATATGACCTTGAGACGAGGAAGGAAATCTCACGTTCGTAGTACGGCTTGCGCGGTAGGTTCATACCCACCGCACCCACGGCCACGACCACACCGCGATCGCGGGCGACACGCCCCGCCAGTTCGACCGGATCGTTCGTTGAGGTGTCGGCGCAAATCAGCACCGCGTCGAAACCACGCTCCAGCGTGAAGTGCAGAGCGGCACGCTCGGCACGCGCACGCACCGCCCCGCCCTGCGCCCCGAGTGTACGTCCCAGCGCCACTCGCGCGGGGTCAAGGTCGATGGCAAACACGCGGCAGCCGCTGGCCGCGGCTATCTGTACCGCCAAGAGCCCGAGCACCCCCAGGCCGATGACCAAGACATCCGCTCCCACCTGCGCGCCCGAAAGGCGAAACCCGTGCAGCGCGATCGCGCCCAATGTGGCGAACGCCGCGGCCTCCAGATCCAGAGATGGCGGAACATGCGCCGCCAGGTTGACGGGCACGGTCGCGAACTCCGCGTGGACCGCGTGTCCACCTCCGGCGCACGCCACCCGATCCCCTAGCGCGAACTCGTGAACGCCGGGGCCGACCTCCACGACCACTCCGCTCGAAGAGTACCCCAACACCATCGGTTGGCCCAGGCGCGTGTTGACCGCCTCCAGCGTGGTGAGCACGCCCTCGCGGCGCGCCTTGTCGATGGTCTGTCGCACCAAGTCCGGACGCGAGCGCGCCTTGCCGGCCAAGCTTCGCGCGGCAAATTCCACCACCATGCGTTCGGTGCCGACCGAGACGAGTGAGACTGCGGTGCGGACAAGGATCGCGCCCGGCCCGGGTCGGGGCACTGGGACGTCCACAACCTCAGTCTTGCCGGAGCGAAGATTCTGCACCACCTGTTTCATGCCGGACCTCTTCTCATGTGTCAGACCTCGGACAATGACGCGCCGTGGGCCGCAGTGGTTCCGCGACCGACCGCTACGCCGTAGAATTCATTGATCATGCGACCCACAGCCCTCGCCTCGCCACTTCCAGCAACCAAGCGAGCGTTAATCTGGGCAGCGTGCATGCGCAGATCCGGAGAACGGGCTGCCGAGATCATAGCGCTCGCCAGGGCTGTCGCATCTCCCGGCGGGATGAGGTACCCGTTTTCACTGTCCCGAATCCATTCTCGAAGTGAAGCGATATCGCCGGCGATCGGAAAGCATCCGCACGCCA
>Ga0153916_10003447_pt1 | contig 11791 bp, 11 predicted proteins | sample Opewatmetagenome_FD_109642 | JGI IMG/M metagenome (GOLD analysis project Ga0153916, IMG submission 109642) | Freshwater wetland microbial communities from Ohio, USA - Open water 3 Core 3 Depth 4 metaG | ecosystem: Environmental > Aquatic > Freshwater > Wetlands | place: USA: Ohio, Lake Erie...
GCCTTGTCTGAATGTCCTCCCGATGCTCAAACTGCGCATATAACACTGCCGCCAGGATGTCTGACGGCAGGTAGCTCGAGCCAATGTCCACCCATGTGTACTTGTCGACCTCACCCCTGAAAAACTTACTTCGGTCGGTTCCTTTTTCCCTTATGATTTCAGCCCGCTCAATAAAGCGCTGATCGTTAATGAGGAGAGCACCGCCTTCACCGCTTATGACATTCTTGGTTTCATGAAAGCTCAGGCAGCCTATATGGCCAATTGCCCCTAAGTAACGATTCTTGTAAGTCGAAAGCAAAGCTTGAGCTGCGTCTTCCACCACGTATAGGTCATGAGTATTAGCAATGTGCATGATTCTGTCCATGTTACATGGCATCCCGGCGTAATGGACCGGTACAATAGCCTTGGTGCGCTTACTCACAGCTCGCGGAATCGCGTCCTCGTCCATGTTCAAAGTATCAGACCGAATATCCACAAATACAGGAACACCTCCACGTAGAACAAAGGCGTTGGCAGTGGAGACAAAAGTAAAGGAAGGCATGATGATCTCATCGCCTGGTTTAATCCCGCAAAGGATTGCGGCCATCTCCAGGGCAGCGGTGCATGAATGAGTCAGAAACGCTCTGGGACACCCCAAACGCCGTTCCAGCCAAGTGTGACACTTTTTTGTGTAGCACCCATCACCAGACAAATGACCTTCAGCCACCGCCTTAGCTATATAGTAGAGTTCTTTTCCTACGATGAAGGGCTTGTTATAAGGAATCATGGTATTTGTCGGGAGGCAACAGAACTGCCCAATAAAAGCCTGCTAAATGTGAAAACTGAAACCTCACTAATAAAATCACGTGTCATGGTTGATCTTCTATGCACTTTTCAGAACCTCACCCTCCTAGGCCGTTGACATTGGAGCCCTCTCCGCCTTCCTCAGTTGCCCATCGATACTCCTTAGTGTACCTGTCAACAAATCCCATTCTATAAAACTCCATCCCCTACATATTGAAAATCTTCTGGACAAGTTGCCTTGGAGAATTCACCATTATGTTGTCCCTGTCCATGTGTGGGTTGGGACACTCTATCCATGCATTTCCCATCTTCATCCAGAATTTGTTCTGCCGATTTCAACTCTTTCTGCACATAAGATGGGCATTGTTGATGGCAAGCTCATCAGTTTCCATAAACGCATCTTCTATGGCGAATACCATTTCAAGAACATTCCTGTGCCTACTGTTAGTAACATCGAAGTTATTGTAAAATGTACCATCGAAAGCATAGTACATGATTGAACCACCAAAGTTCTTGATTTCGACTTCCCGAAATACATTCTTCAGCGCAGGTATTATCTTTTCCGAACTGATACATTCGGATGGGTCGGTACGCAAAAAATGCTCTTCGGGCAAGGGCTCCCATATTTTTTCAAAGGCGACGTCTCTTCTTTGCAAAAACAATCCAACAAACCCCTTGAGAACTCGATCTCCCCAGGAACTCTTGCTTCTCCCCGTCTGAAAATCCCTCAAATCCGGAGGTAAAAGGTGTTTGACCGCATTTACGATTTCCTGTTGCCTTCTGGGTAACTGTTGGTATCTCGGACCCACATACTCTGTAGCTATCAAATATCCATTGGGCCTCAGCGCATTGTAAAGCTTATGAACTACCATCTCTATCTTCTCTATATGATGGAGGGCCCCGTTTGACCAAATGAGATCAAATGCATTGTCAGGCAATGCAATCGAATTAAGGTCCGCTATCTCATATTTGATGTTTTGTATATTCTCTCTACTAGCCCTATTCTTTGCCTCTTCAATGGCCAAGGGGGCAATATCTATTCCGGTTATATTTCTGCATACCCGCAACTTGGACAAAATTCTCTCCACATGACCGAAACCACAGCAAATGCTCAGAGCATCATTGAACGGTATATGGTCCTTCAAGTATTTTTCTACCGTCATAGAGACGCTCCACTCTTTTCGATTCGGATCACATTCGCCAAATACCAACTCGCATGCACGGTGCGCGATAGGCGGGAAGCAATAGAAGTTCCTCTCTGATGCCGAACAGTCGACCTTTGACCAATACTTCTCCACTTTGGAATGATCATCCCCCATTTTGTTCCCTTGTCCTGACCCCCTTTTACCGCTTCTTGAAGACAAAAAGTTTCTGTGTACCATAATCACCAAAACTCGGCAGTTCGGCCCACCAACTGTTCCACTCCATGTTCGGATCAGCAGTATCAATGTCAGCCCCAAGGGCTTGTACTAACAGCGGCTTGAGCACCCTTGTCCCCACATAGTAAGTACTCGCAAAGTTGACCAGATCAATGAGTTTCAAGTCGGATGACGCAAAGCGAATGACTTGCTCTTGATCAAGATACTGATTAAATGTGGGCATGGGAATGTCGGGTAGCCCCCATTCTTTTCTGAATTTGTTCAGATTTTGCCAGCCCTGGATCGTGGCCTCCGACAGAAGAAGCATCCCTCCCTGCTTTAACACACGGATGCACTCCCTGATCCCCAGCGACTGGTTTTCCCAGTTTCCCAAGTTAATAAGTACCCGGGTCACTATTACCTTATCATAGCATTCGCCCGGTTCATTCAAAGAGGTAATGTCTCCCAATGAGAATTCAAGCCTTCCTGACAGCATTTTTGATTCCTGGAGACGTACGTTTGCATTCGCTATCATTTCAGGAATAATATCTATTCCTTTTATGGTGATCTTTCTGTTGGTGACATACCGAATCGTGGAATAACCGTTAGCACAGCCTATATCCAGCACATGATCACCATCTTCCAGGTATTTCATGATTTGTCTGATTTCCATCTCAATGACCATTCGGTCCGACCAGGACGCTGAAGGTGATTGCCCATATTTCTGAGCCTGTTGCGTCCAGAATTGCAATGTCTGTTCGGGACTAAACTTTTCGCTCATCTCGATTCCTTAATTTGTCTGATGAATTATTTTCAGGTCTTAGCAAATGATTGAAGAGTTTCTGATAATTGTCCAAAACCTTCTGAACAGAATGTTTTTCAAAAGCAGTTTGCCTTGCAGTCTCCCGCAGAACAGATACGTTCTCAGCGGCTAATATCTTGAAGATTCCATGCGCGAGGTCAGAGCTATCTCCACATTTCGCAAGGTAACCGGTTTTCATCGGAACGATCAGATCAAGGGCGCCACCAGTGTTAAATGCCACAACCGGCGTACCGCAGAGCATAGACTCCGGAATCATCATCGGCCCCGCTTCCTCAATTGAAGAACAGACAAATGCATCCGCCGCCTGATACGCCATAGCCAGAGTCCTATCGTCCTCTATATATCCCAGACTCTTAAACGGAAACGGTAACTGCGAGTGAATGCTATTATCGTTATGGCCGGCCACCAACAAAAGGATCCGATCCCCGTCCGTATTTCCGTTCTCAGCAATAAATTCACGCAATTGTCTCAGCGCCTCGATCAAGTACCTCATCCCTTTGCGGGGATCATCAATCCATCCTGCAGCGAAAAAGAGCACCCTCCTATTCCCTTCTATACCCAGAGCCGCTTTGGCTCTATGCTGGGGAACTGGAGAGAAAGTACGATCATCTATCGCAAGAGGGATTGACTCGATTCTATGGTTACGGAATATAGAACTCTCCTCTATGCGCTTTTTCACCCAACTTGTTCCCGCTACGAACGTTATGGGAAGGGCTCTCAAATATGTGTATTTCCTTTCCCACAAGACGCGTGAGCAATCATTTCCCCCCGAGGGACGCAACTGAGGACAGTTGCCGCACTTATTCTTAAATCCCTCGCATCCGAAAGAGTAATGGCAACCCCCCGTCAAGGGTTCTTGATCCAAAGGGATCCATACTAAAGGCTTGCGATAATAATCGTAAATCCGCCTTATTCTTTTTACAGTGAGAAGGCCTGTGATCCAGTGCAAACAGATAAAATCGACGGAATCACGTGGAAATTGAAAGAAGCTTTTGTTTCTCGCTTCCGGTTCTGTATCGAAATTGAACTGATATGATGCGGTAGGAAGTTCCTTTTCCCTTTCAGCACCGGAAGTGGTCAGAAGTCTCTTCTTAAGCCTATCATACCGCGTCGGAGGAAGAACCTCATACACATCCTCGTCATCCGACTCCTTGCGCAGCACAATCATCCGTGACTTATGACCCGCGTTACGGAGAGCATCGTGAAGCCTGTAAGTGGCCTTAGCGGCACCGCCAATACTATCCAGCGTAGCAAAATGGAGGACTCTCATCTCACTTGATTCCCTCCATGTACAACGAACAGGGGGAGTGGATAAAGCCATCAGGATCTACATCAAGAAAATACTTGCTCCAACCCGGTATGTTGGATTGCGTGGGTGAACATCGTTGAACGTCGTTGAACCCTGCTTGGGCAAGCACAAGACCCAGCGAGTAGCTATCATACATCCATTTGTGCAGTTCTCCACCGAGGACGAACCGACCGATCTTCAGCGCCTTCCTATCCTCCTTGCCCAATGCTCTTGATATCATGGCTTCTCGCAGTGTCGGACTTGTGCCCATCAACATGGCGGCGCAACGTTTCAGAACAGAGCGCGGCTCAGACGTCCCCGCATATCGCGCTCGGGTATTTGTCGATTTTGACAACAGGTCCCTGCCTACGCTCCCAATTCGAGAGATTATGAACTCCTTGTCCTGAATACCTTCTTTACCCAGATATTCAGCCATCGTCCCTCCACTCTCGGTTCTCACAGCCTGGTCATACATCTCCAGCATGATCCAGCAATATCTGCGCTGAGAAAGGGAATCACCGCTCCGTGCCCTTTGCAGGATATGTAGGTAAGATTGACATATCTCCTCCAGGTCGGGAACTACCACCCGCAGAACACCTCCTGGTCTTAACACCCGAAAGCACTCCTCAATAAATCGCATGCCATCCGTTCTCGACAGGTGTTCGAATAGGTGGGAATGATAGACTGCGTCAAACTGTCCGTCCTGAAAAGGAATGCCCTGTGTGATATCCCACTGCAGGACGGCTTTATCCGGGGACTGCAAATCGAGGTTCGTCCACAAGTTATCCTTGCAGTGGCGATAGCCGCACCCCACATTAAGAAAATGCATGATTAAGATGTCCTTCTATGGCTTAATCCAGTATCGAGCGGGAGAATCAATGTGATTCAAAAAGGCATGAATGCTTTCCTTTGCCATGAATTCGTCAACAGCCTTTCTGCACCCCACGCAGTAGTTATAATCATCGATAATCACAAAACCGCCACGAACGATCTTACCGTAGAGATACTCCAGGCATATCTTCGTGGATGAATACCAGTCGCCGTCTAACCGCAAGATAGCTATCCTATTTATGTCATGAGCATCCGTCGGCAAGGTATCTTGAAACCAGCCTCTGTGGTAATGTAAATGTCCCTTGTCGTAGCCGATTACCTGTTCCAAGAGCGTTCTGTTCACCTCTAAGGTCCCTACAGATTCATAGGCTCCCTCCAGGGGCACTAATTTCCCTTCAACTCCGCCACCTGCAGCGCGGGCAAAACGCACTGCTTCCTCGCCATCTACGGATTGGTCCGGCTCCGGAACCCCCTCGAAGGAATCAAAGAGGTGTATGTCTCTCCTCGCAGCACCCCATTTGAGATTCGCAAGGGCCATGATGCCCACGGCACCGCCCTTCCACGTGCCACACTCCACAAAATCACCCTCTATCCCATGATTTTCACAATAGACCACCTGTTGGTACAGAGTTACTAATCGAGGATAAGTTAACATAGTATACGACCGGACTAATTGAATAGCTGGGACTGCTTCCGATTCCAGATCGTATCCCTGCGAATGTGCCGTCTCGCAGGGTGGAGGATACGAATCCTTTGGTGCCAACGTGCAACCTAATTTGCCTATCAACGTTTGTACGCAGCGTCTAAACATCTCCCTCCTCATACTGCCTGTGTCCACAAGGAACAGCTATTCCGGCATCAGAGCGTGTTAACTGGGAAGTCGATCTGCGGTCTCCATGGGATGGAACTCACGAGAACACCACCGATCCACATCTGTCAGATTAATCGATATAGCCCAACGCTTTAAGTTGTTTTGCCGTAGCCTCATCAATCTTGACGCTTCGCTCTTCCTTGCCCATGTAATTTTCTGAAATCTTTCTATTTCCTTCTAAAATCTCATCTACAAGCGTGCCAAAGTGCTTCTTTCGCTTTTTGTCTCCCGATATGTTCTTTAGCTCTTTCGGGTCCTTCGCTATCGCAAAAAGCAACGGCTTCTCAAGCGTGTGACCGTGTTTGGACCGTGAAAGGATCTTGCTCAAGAATCTTCTCAGCGGTGATTTTCCGCGGTGTAGGTCAGGACATCCGATATACTTATACTCCTTTGTCCTCAGCGCCACAAACCTTGGGCTCGTGCCATAAGGATATTGCCCTTCGCTGAACGAGAACTGATTAATGAAGGTTTCGTCTCCAGTTTCATCACTTAGTAAGGGCAACATACTCTTCCCCTGCAGGAGCGCTTCTCCGAGACCCGCGTATTCGAGAATCGTGTTACCAATGTCGATATGCTGAACTAAAGTATCAATCCGTCTGCCACTATACGCGGACTCCGGGAACTTGATTATGAGCGGGACCTTTATTTGTTCATCAAAAGGTAAACCCGCATGACTATTGACACCGTGTTCACAAAAGGCCTCTCCATGATCACTCGTTAGTACAAAGAGGCTTTGGTTGAAAAGTCCCCAATCCCTCAGTTTCCGCATCAGCAAACCGAGATGATAATCGTTAAAATATATCATGTCTTCGTAAAGGGCACGGAGGCGGTCTAATTCATCTTGGCGAAGCATCTTGGTAACCACGCTACCCGTGATTGCTTCCCCGGAGGGCTCACAAAACTTGGCTAGGTTCGGATCCCTGTGAAAATAAGGATCATGGGTATCGATCGACCACACAAGAATAAACAGATTACGATGCCTATTCTCCCACAAAAGAGGAAACAGACAATCATTGGCGTCTTCGGATGTGGCCAAAGGAATAAAGTCCGCATCGAGTCCCAAGGCAGTTTGCAGCGATGCGTTGCTTACCTCGGACTTTACCCTCTTTTCTATCAGTGTCCTCTGTTTGTAAAGCTCCACGAAATCATCAAAACCCCTGGCAAAACCAAAGGCCGGAGATATGTTGCCCATTGATGAGATGCCTATGGTCTTAAAACCATTCTCCTTCAACGCGGCAGGCAGTATGGGAATAGTATCAGGCATACTATCCTTCATCGTATTCACTCCATGCACAGACGGGTAGGTGGATGAAAGGAGTGAGGCCCCCGAAAGTCTTGTCCAAGTTGAGTGGGCAAAGGCGTTTCTGAACAGAACCCCGTCTGCCGCCAGTTTATCTATGTTCGGGGAAGTGTCTCTTGCATAGCCGTAACAGGATAAGAAATCCGCCCTAAGTGAGTCCATGACATATAAAAGAATGATCATTTGCGCTCCTCACCTGATCCTTTCAATGATCCAATCCAGCTTCGGGCAAACGACGCCCGGCCACTTTACAGGATAACAGTCCGAACCCTGGTTTCCACGCCCCGCGGTGGAGAAGGTCAAATACTCCTTAAACGGAAGCAGTACTTTAACGCCGGGGATATCCCCTCCCACCCCCACATTGTATGCACCGATATTCAATAATCCTCCTGGGATGGTGCAAAGGTTTCGATAATGGCCAGGAAACACCTCTTCTTCTCTAAATTGATGGTCCGTGGTTAGGAAGGCAAGTTCCCCCTGAAGAGTCATGAGCCCCAGATTGAGCCGCATCCCCCGCAGAACGCGTTTAACCCTGTAAGAAATTTCAACGCGAATAGACTTATCGACTTCGAAAGTCGATTTTGGCCTGCCATCCTCACCGAGCAGCCGGATCGCGATCAATCTCACCTCGTCTCCTCCAGGGGCCTCCGCGTCATTCGGCCAGAAAATCTCCCCATTGAATGCCCCGCAATTTGCGGACGAGACGTATTCGCTGAGGTAAGCGCTAATGATTTCTGCAGGCTCCCCGTCCAGCAGGACATGTCCCTGGTCGACGAGAATGGAGCGGTCACAGAGCGATCGGACCGCTCCCATGTTATGGCTTACAAACAGAACAGTCCGCCCTCCTTTCGCAACCTCCCCCATCTTTCCCAAACACTTTTTCTGGAAGGCTGCATCTCCCACCGCCAGCACCTCATCCACCAGTAGAATCTCTGGCTCTAGGTGCGCAGCCACGGCGAAAGCCAGGCGAACATACATACCACTTGAATAGCGCTTCACCGGGGTGTCAAGGAATTTTTCGATTTCTGAGAACGCAACAATTTCGTCGAATTTTCGCTTGATCTCTCGCTTCTTCATTCCAAGAATAGCAGCGTTCAGGTAGATGTTTTCCCTACCAGTCAGCTCAGGATGGAAACCCGTGCCCACTTCTAGCAGGGACTGTACACGGCCATGGATCTCAGCATAGCCCTCGGTTGGCTCAGTGGTGCGCGAAAGGATCTTAAGTAGCGTTGACTTCCCTGCTCCATTAGGGCCGATAATCCCCAGTATCTCACCATGCTTGGTATCAAAAGAAACATCTTTAAGCGCCCAGATGTAACTATTATCAGAGGAAGGTCTGGATAATTTTCGTGGTTCAACAACGGTAGAATAGAAGCGGCGAAATGGAGCACGCACAGCATTCGTTAGCACTTCTCTTAATGTCATCAGATAAGCCTCTCGCTGTCCAATTCGATAACGCTTGCCTAAATCTTCAACATGAATTGCAATGTCAGACATTTTCCTACTAAGCTCCTCTCCCCAAATCCATGAAGCCTCATGATCTATTCATACCACGTCTGCAAATGTTTTCTCCATTCGATTGAAGTAGATCATGCCTGTTGCAACCAATGAGAGCGAAATCCCCACGGACGCCCAAATCATCCCTCCTGGCGCATCTCCGATGCCCAAAAGCGACCAACGGAACCCCTCCACGACGCCGGTCATCGGGTTCAACCCTAGGATGATGCGCCAGGGACCGGGCAGAAGGCTGCTAGGGTAAATTACTGGGGTAGCAAAAAGCCACAATTGGGTGAGAAAGGGAATGGTGTGACCGACGTCTCGGTATCGTACATTCATCGCCGAAAGCCACAGCCCAACACCGAAAGAAGCAGCAAGTGCAAGCATTAGAAAAGCCGGCAACCACAATACAGCACTGGTTGGATAAATGTGATAAAAGAACATCATCCCGATCAGGACCATAAATGCAATGGCAAAATCCACCAACGGAGAGAGAGTAGAGGAGAGAGGAATGACCAAACGAGGAAAATAAACTTTTGTAATCAGATGAGCGCTCACTACCACACTATTGGCCGATTGATTCATAGCCTGGGCGAAAAAGGTCCAGGGTAAAAGAGCAGTGTAACTGAAAACGGGATAAGGGACTCCCTCCGAAGGAATCATTGCCAATCTTCCGAAGAAGAGAGTGAATATAACCATTGTAAAAAAAGGTTGAATAATGGCCCAGGCAGCCCCTATGACCGTCTGCTTGTAGCGCACTTTTATGTCCCGCCACGTGAGGAAATAAAGCAGTTCACGGTATTCCCACAGGTCACGTAGTTTCAAGGATACCCATCCATGTGAGGGCCGGATAACAAGCACTGGCAGGTTGGAGTTGAATCCGGAAGCTGCCCCATTCTCACTGACAGGACTTTCGTGAGCCTTTATTGGAGTCATACAGAATATACCTCGATTAACTGACTAAAATATCATAACACCAACTCGCCCCGACGACCCAAACCTATGAAATTGAGCATATAACCATCTTGGTCTTGGCTTTTCTTAACTCCTTCTCAATCTGTAGCTTATTCGAAAGGGAAGTGATAAGAAGTACATCCGCCTCCAAATTATCTATCTCTTTGGGATGTTTAACTCTCAGGCCGAAAACCATCCTGTCTACCCACTCCTTTGAAGAATCCAAAATGGCAACCAGCTCCATAGCGGTTCCCCGAAGAAGGACATAAGCTACCTCCATTTCGTCGCTTACCCCATAAAACGCAACTCGTCTAACTCCAGTATTTTGCATCTCGAGAAGTTTTTTTGAAAACTGTTTCTTTATTTCGGCATAGTGGCGGATGTTAAGAGAAAGAGCCTTTAATGCAAGACTTGCCTTCTCCGTAAACCCCTTCGGTGTTATATAGTAGACGATGTTTCGAGGTGGAATTCCTTTTAGCGTGATCACCCCTCGTCTTGCCATTCTCTTTATGCAGGCATTAGTCACACCTAAAGCGATCCCGAATTTATGAGACAGTTCACGCTGGGAAACTTCTGGATTGCGCTCGATCTCCTCTAGCAACTGGAGATCGCGCATTCTTTCTGAGGGTTTGAAGAGAGTATAATAATCTTGTGTCATCTCTTAGTTTTGAGTTATTGTTCTTTTTTCGAACAATAATAACCCAAAAAAAAGTTTTGTCAAGACAAAAAAGGGTGTGTCAATCCAAATTTACTTCTTAGTGAGGCCCCCGCCTATTCCGCCGTAGGCGGGGCAAGCTACGGTCACGGTCAGGATTTTCACAAAGCTGGTTTGAGGTGATTCAGATGGCACTCCAAGAAATGGGTAGCAAAGCTCCGGTTAACAGAAAGAAGGCCTTGCCATTTCGAACAAACCATCCTGAATCTTTAGGATCAAAGGATACCCTTTAGATGGAGGTATGATCGGTCTCCAGAATTTGGATTCTTTTGTTATAAGAATCAATATGACAAAGGCAATAGCAAATTCAATGAGGGCAGCCAGTACAGCAGAGGTTGGGACAATGAGCCGGAGGAAAATAAACTTTAGTGATCAAACGCTCGTTTGCAACAAGACTCGTACCCCCGTCTGTGAGACCCCGCACAAATAGCGGTCGGGGTAAAACACCTGCGTAAGCAAAGATGGCATAAGGTATTCCTTCTGAATGAACCTAGGCCAGCTGAGTGAAAAAGAGCCTGAAGACGATCATCATAAAGAGCGGTTGAATAATGGCCCAGGCTGCACCCAGCTATCGGAAGGCTTGATCATCACTTTATAAGGAACTTCAACAGGGATTGAAGTAGCCCTATCATTAACCATTTTTAGCCTCTGCGACCTCTCCTACTCTAATATTTATTTGCTTGGAAGATACCAATCTATTGTCTTTTTGAGGCCCTCCTCAAAATTTGTCTTTGCCTTAAAGCCGAACTCTTTCTCAGCTTTTGAGGTATCGAGCATTCTTCTTGGCTGCCCATCGGGTTTCGTAGTATCCCATACAATCTTGCCTTTAAAACCAGTAAGTTTAGCAATCAGCTCGACCAGATCTTTTATTGATATCTCGAAACCGGCTCCAAGATTAACAGGGTCTGGTTTATTGTATCTCTCAGACGCAAGAAGAATGCCTTCCGCTGCATCCTCCGCATAAAGGAATTCTCTTGTTGGGTTTCCCGTTCCCCAAACCGTTATTTCCCTATCGTTATTTGCCATCGCATCAACGCATTTCTTAATTAAGGCCGGTATGACGTGGGAAGATTGGGGATCAAAGTTGTCTCCAGGACCGTAAAGATTGACGGGCAAGAGATAGATTGCATTGAAATCATATTGTTGCCTGTAGGCTTGTGCCTGAACTAAAAGCATCTTCTTTGCAAGCCCATATGGAGCGTTGGTTTCCTCGGGATAGCCATTCCAAAGATTTTCTTCCTTGAAGGGCACCGGAGTAAACTTGGGATAGGCGCAAATGGTACCAATGGCTACAAACTTTTCTATGCCTGCCTGTCTTCCAAGATCCATCATCTGAACGCCCATCATGAGGTTTTCGTAAAAGAATTTTCC
>Ga0153916_10003449_pt1 | contig 11791 bp, 14 predicted proteins | sample Opewatmetagenome_FD_109642 | JGI IMG/M metagenome (GOLD analysis project Ga0153916, IMG submission 109642) | Freshwater wetland microbial communities from Ohio, USA - Open water 3 Core 3 Depth 4 metaG | ecosystem: Environmental > Aquatic > Freshwater > Wetlands | place: USA: Ohio, Lake Erie...
CCCAAACTCGACTGACCCAGATCAGCATCCAGCCAGGCCGCGGTGTGTCCGCGGCTGCAAGCCTTTTCAATCAGCCAGCGGGCCAAGGTGCTTTTCCCCGTGTCCGTGGCCCCCACGAGCATGACGGTACCGCTCAGCGCGCCTTGGTCGAGCTCCAGCCACTCTTCCGGGACGTTGAAGTCAACCGGCAAAAAAGGTAATTTGTCCATTGTTCAACCTCTCTTTTTCTCCTAATTCGATAAAAGCTCACGAGCAGATAAAAGGCCGTATACACCAAATCATAATGCGTTAGCAGGAATTTGAATACAACTGGGGAATCTTATTCGGACGTTCCTTTCTATGTGACTAACCTGATAGTTTTCATTTTGAGTTCCTGCTTACCTTGAAGCAACAATTCGCCCCGATGGATTGCTATACTTACCCTCTGCCAATTCCCCGGTTGTTCGCTCACGCCCCATGAATTTTCCCCGCGAATCGGAGCGGGGATGCCAGCGGAATTAACCGGGTTACAGCGGCGGTTCGCCGATGATCCACACCCTGGGTCCAAAGGATATCTTGTGGAATTTTCCGGAGTCGGGGCGGGAACCCATGACCCAGCGGTAGAGACGTCTGGCGTCGTCGAGGAACGGTTTGGTCAGCGGGTGGTAATACGGTTTGTTCACCTTCTGGTCGTAGGCGTTGTAATACTCGTACTGCATCTCTTCGTCGTAGAGGCCGATGCAGCCGTGCGAGGCGGGGTAACCGGGGAGGTCGCGACCGTGGATCCAGTAAGAAGGCCAGCCTTTGGCCGCCTTGTCCACGTAGAATCTGAGGGCGTAGTGCATGGGGTAACGACGACCGATTTCCTCGATGGTATAGAGATTGGACCGGTGCCGGCGGTCCACCGCGTCGATCCTGAAGTCACCGTTCGGAACCCGGTGTCCCTTGACGCCGATCGCCACCGGCGATGAAAAGACGAGCTCGCCGAATTCATAGGCCCCGAGAAACATCTCGGCCTGGTCGATGAGGATGAAATTCTCTTCCGGAGCCGCCTCTGGATAGGTGGCGGGAAGCGGCGTAAACGACGCGATATCGTCGAGACGTTTCGGCACCTTCATCGAAATCCCGCCGAGAAAATGGCGCCGATCCATCCGGTTGAAGCGGAGCACGCCCTCCCAGAAGCTGCCGAACAGCCCTCCCGGGGTATCGGACCACTTCAACTCCACGCACTCCCACTCAATGCGGGCGTCACTCGGATAGCTGACCTCACACAGAGATTTGATCTTATCCGGTTCAGCTCCTGACAGGACGACACTGCAGAGCAGCAAGAGCAGGACCAGGCAGATGCGGATGGCTGGTTTCATTGGTGCACCTTCTGAGTTGCAGCTGCGGCAATGCCGGCAGCCCAGTAGATATTCGTCAACGTCTGGCTGGCGATGCCGGGCGAAGCGGCTAGGCTATGGGCGAGCAAGAAGCCGCTGCCCGCGTCCGCAGCCAGCGACTCCCGCCTGTACAGAGGAAGCTATAGGGACTTTTGGGGACAGCATACAGTTTCTTGAGTGAAAAAACAAACATCGTTATTATGTCACCTAAATATCCGATGCTGAAGAAGACCTGCAGCCAATTCAGGGGACATCATAGGAGAGATGATTGGGGAAAGGGAACTACAAATAGGAAAAAAAGATAAGACCGTCACCACTACCAACATCGAAGGCAAAAACATTATCGCTTACAAGCCCCCGTGTAACTGTGTTTTCGAAGCGTCCCTGTTTTCCGCCGAATCACCATATGCAAAGTCTGACCCCATAGACTTCCCCATGCCATGGGCTAAGAAAAGCCGAAAGGCCTCACCGGTTGACTGCAGCTTTTTTTGCGTAATAATATTAATAAGAGATGTAACAGCCGTATGAGTTCAATTTTAATGAAGGAGGAAACAAGCTATGTTCAAACCAACCCGGATTCTCGTGCCAACGGATATGTCGGATCATGCTGACAAGGCCGTCAGACAGGCGATTGACATCTCGAAACAGTTCAACGCCGAACTTCTGCTTCTTCATGTCATTAGAGACCCGATTCAACAATGCGTCGGGGACTACTGCATCAGTCAAGAACTGGTGGATCAGCTCCAGGCGGAAATGCTGGAAGCCGCCCGTATCGGCATAAAGAACCAGGTTGCAAAATTTTCATCCCTCAATGACATTTCGTTCACTGCCGACGTGACGACCGGAGTCCCCCACGAGGAGATCCTGAAGGAGGCGGATGAAAAGGGGGTAGAGCTGATCGTCATTTCGTCGTTGGGCACTTCGGGAGTGGCGAAATACCTGATAGGAAGCGTGGCACGGCACGTGCTTCTCGGGGCCAAATGCTCGGTTCTACTGGTTAGATAGTCCGGGTGGACGGATGAGACGCGTTAAACTCAAGTTCGGCGCAGATAACGTCACCTTTGGCTTCCGGCCATAACCCGGGGGCCTTTTTTTATGACCTGACTTTCGAGAAGGAGTCAGAGTGTCAGGTCTACACTTGTGAAATAGAAAGGGACGTCCTTCTCGCCTTCCCCACCGGAAAGGTTGGAATATGCGAAAGAATATTTGACCGGAGGAAAGAAAAATGAAAATAGTCTGTCTGCTGGGCAGCCCACGCAGCAATGGCAACAGCGCCACAATCGCCAACCGCTTTATGGAGACCGCCGCGGCTCTCGGAGCGGAAACCCGCACCTTCGAGCTGAACCGGCTGAATTACCGCGGCTGCCAGGCCTGCTATGCCTGCAAGACGAAACTCGACAAATGCATTCTCGAGGACGACCTCACCGGGGTGCTGGCCGCGGTGCGCGAAGCTGATACCGTCGTGCTGGCAACCCCCGTCTATTACGGCGATATCACCGGCCAGCTCAAGTGCTTCATCGACCGGACCTTCTCCTACCTGGTTCCAGATTACGTCACCAATCCGCAACCGAGCCGGCTGTCGGCGAAAAAGCTGGTATTCGTCCTCGTCCAGGGGCGACCGGACGAGGAGATGTTCAACGAAATCTTTCCCCGTTACGCGGCCTTCATGAAATGGCTGGGGTTCGCCGATAGCCGGCTGATCCGCGCCTGCGGCATCGGTCCGGCGACAGTCGACAGGGTGCCCGAACGTACCCTGCGTCTGGCTGAGGATGAGGCTCGGCTGATCATTACCTGACGGGACGGGATGAATTATGGTTGAAATGATTCCCGATTTCCATTATAGAAAGCAGACATCCGGGACATCTATTTTCTATCATTAGCAATAAATAGATGTCCCGGATTTTTCTGCTTTTTGCTTACGTAGTGCACTTATGAATCGGATTCACCGAATCCCCCGACCTCATTAAACATGTTCATTTGGTGATTTATTTTGCATTGTACGTGATACACTTGATGCACTGCATGATTGCATGGCTTTACGCTATTTATAAGGAGAATGACTTTAATGACAAGAAAACTGGTTCTAGTGCTGTCCCTTGTTATCTTTTCAGGCTGTGCGGGTGAAACCAGATATACGCAAACCGGAAATCATACTTTTGAAATAATAATGGAAGATAATGGAATGATGAATATGCTCAATTCGAGCAAGTTCGAACAGGAATGGAACAATGAAGCCAAAAAGATATGTTCCCGGGGTTATACCGTTCAAAACCAGACACTTATCGCCGAAAGGGCATTCGAACCGGCCAGACTTACCGGAACAGTCACATGCAAATAATTTAAATTCTGCATTCAGCTTGATCTATCCATGGCTCAGGTTTGGCTTTCTGCTATTCGATAAATTTGCTCCGCAAATCTTCGATCAACCCCGCCAGTCGTGGGTTTTGATCTGCCTGCTCCAATAGTCGCCTTCCGGCTCTCCCCAGCGGTGATATGTCCCGTTTCAGAACTTTCCCCAATTCCGCAAAACTAAAGGTATGATGATTCCTGAACGAGCAGAGCGGCAAGCGCCCGAGCTTCAGTAAAGGTAGGAGAGGGTCAGGTCTACATTCTTCAAATTTGAAATCTGTAGACGCGACCCTTATGTATTCCTGGTTTGCGTGCCATGGGCTAAGAATTGCCGGAAATAGCAGAAAGTCAAGCCTGACCGCATAGAATCCTTATGTACTCCATCTTATCAGGCTCTGTTAGCGGAAAATGTTGTCAATGACTTGATTTTTGAAACGTGCTCCTTATACTGGAGATAAGAGCATTAGATAAATTGGTGAACAGGGCGCTGGAGGATGTATACAGAGGAGATACGAATTGTGAAAATGCTTGTTACCGACGTTGTGTTTGAAATTGTGGAAAATGGTTTTAGTTACGATTTTGACAGCAATGGCAATCCGGCTATCAGCATTACGGCGATTACGCCCAACGGCAAGCAATGCGATTGTTATTGGTGGTATAAAGAACGCGGAAAAGGTGTGTATCGTTTTAATGACCGTGCATATGATCAAGCAAACGGCGGTCACGTCAAGTTTTGCAAATGGCTCCAAAAATATGCAGATTGCAACGAAGAAGAAGCAATTAAGGCAATGAAAATTATTTTAAAAAAAATAAATAAGAAAGATCAATATTTTGATAACGAGCTGCACGAAAAATATTTGGATGATAGCACGGATATTATTATAGATTCCGGCATTATGCTGGATGATAGAGCAGGACGTGTCTGTAAAACAACTAACGGAAAATATATCGGCGCCATTACTTACAAAGGCGAACTTGAGACTCTGGTAACTATTGTAAAAGAAGAAGTTGACGACTTGTATGATAAAATTAAAGGCTATCAATACGATGACAGCGACAGGACTGCTGTCATTATTGATGCTGTTAAAAGAGCAGCAGGATTAAAAGATTAATCTCAACTTTCGCAGTTCGTTTCGGCCAGCATTTGCCTCTTGGAACCACTGACATCCATAAGCAATGCTGACCTGAGCCAAGCAGCAATGGCCTGATCTATAGTTTCAGGAATCTGCGCTTTTACAACTTTGCCAATATTTTCAACACCATGAATGGCTCTGGTAATGGAAAATCCGGGCAGTGGAAGTCGGATAAATATAACGATAAGGCTCAAGGTTCGTCGAAAGTGAGAAACTCGCCACTTACAATCTACCAGAGGAGAAGTGCGCCCAGTTTCATGCCTAAAACTAACTATCTGATTTTAAAAGAGATTTATTTTCTCTTGATAAGAAAAATACAGAATGTTCCCCTCGCCCCCCCTCTTCCCTGATTGGGCTCCCGCTCATCCACCTCACCTCCATGCTACGCCTGGTCTGGATCAATCTGCTGCTCAATGAAACCGGCCTGTGAGCGTGCCTGCAATTCCTTTTTTGCGTAAGGTCGGGCAGATCAAGGCGGGCGGATCTAGGCTTGCAGGATTAATGGCAGCAGAAGGGACGTTAATGAATAAATAAACACCGTCCCTGGGTCTTCTCAGGACAAGTATTCCAGAGGGGAATCAGTAATTGCTATGGAACTGCTTGTATTTTTAAGGGGCTGGTTAGTCAACCATATTTTAAAAGTAGACCGTGAGTATGCTACATTTCTTATCAATAAAGGCGTTACCTGCTAATCCCAAGCAAGATTTTTATGGGGAGGTTATATTATGAAAAAAATCACGCCTTCTCTAGATTTCTGGAGATCTGTATTTATAATTTTTATCTTTCTGATTGTAAATCCTTATGTTTTAAATGCTCAGGATCGGGAGGATGAATACCAGGGATATTACGCAAAAGAACTTAAAAACAAAATAAACAAAAATAAGTCAAAAATTCTTAAAAACTTAAAACGTTACAGTAAAGATAAATCTATTGTACACTTGGATGAATCGTATAACTTGATAATTCAATCCACCGATGCAATTTATATTTGTTTGAAAACTGTTTCTCAACAAGTACTGGAAATACCCGAAGATAACAAAGATGAAAAAATCAGGGCACAGATTAATAAGCTGGAAGTTATCAATATAAGGGATAACGAAATGTCATATTTATGCAATCAACTATATGAAGTAGGGCAACTTTATGTTAGTGTTGACAAAAATAAAGCAGAACAATGTTTCAGAGATATTGTTATAATATTTACTTCTTATGAATCCGAAAGTTGTAATAAGAAAGCAGAATTTGCATTACAGAGTTTCAAGTAAAATCGAATCTAACCTTTGGTTTCAGTGGATGCTAAACAGCAGTACCACTGAAGCGTTCGTTGGGCAGAAAAACATGAAAGATAGCATTGGGTAAGATATGAATATATCAGATGAACTACGTAAACTCGCTGACTTACGCCGAGAAGGCCACCTCACTGAGCAAGAATTTGCCGAGGCAAAACGACAGATACTCTTGCAAGGCAATGCAGAGCCACAACCACAGCTTAAAAGCCAAAATGAAGGAGTGACAGAAGGCTTAATTCAAATTGAAGAGAAGATGTATCACTCAAGCCGTTTGACAACCGGAAATATGTTTTTCCCAGATGCTTTAGTTCTGGTAAGCGATGGTATAGTATTCCGCAAGCGAAGTTTTTTTGGCTCAAGAGAAGAGCATATTAATTACAAAGCAGTCGCTTCCTTTCGTATAACAAACGGCATATTATTTTCAACCATATCGATAGAGACCTCAGGAGGCAGCCAACCCATCGTGGTTAATGGTCTTTGGAAATCAGAAGCGAAAGAGATACAGGACATCTTTCGTGAATACCAAAGAGGGATTTAGGAAAGTCTGTATTGTATAATTGTACTGCCCGGTAATTGGGTTCAACTGTATTCGCTGCTGCCCCTCGGACGATAGGCCGTTTTATTTGTATCACAGCAGATCAGGAGGTAATTTATGAAAAGAATATTGATTGCAACAGCCATATTGGCTGTTTCAATCACATCATCGGCTATGACCCTGGCTGCAGAGCTGAAACCTGTTCAACTTCCAAAACCACATGTTACTGGCGGCAAACCCCTAATGCAGGTGTTGAAAGACCGAAAATCAACCCGTTCATTCCGCAACGAAATAATACCAGTTCAAACACTTTCAAATCTCTTATGGGCAGCTTTAGGGGTTAACCGACCTGATTCCGGAAAACGAACCGCCCCCTCTGCGGTCAACTGGCAGGAAATAGATATCTACGTGGCAACAGCTGACGGACTCTACCTGTTTGATGGGCAATTTCAGAAATTGCTGCCGGTTTTAAACGAAGACATCAGGGCAATGACCGGCACACAACCTTATGTAAAGGATGCGCCAATAAATCTCGTCTATGTCGCAGATTTCTCGAAAATCAAGAAAGCCGCAAGCGAAGACAAGGTTTTTTATTCGGCTGCTGATACGGGATTCATCAGTGAAAATGTTTACCTGTTTTGTGCATCAGAGGGACTGGCCACTGTCGTACGCGGATCGATAGACAGACCAGCCTTGGCAAAAGTTATGAAGCTAAGACCAGATCAGAAAATCATTCTGGCTCAATCTGTGGGATATCCAAAAAATTGATTCAACCGAATAGGAGCTTATAGGTGAACGTTGTTGCAATATTAGGAAGTCCAAGACCAAAGGGTAACAGTACGGCCATTGCCGAAAAATTTCTTGAATCCGCCAGAAATTATGGTGCAAAGGTAAAAATACATAATCTCATCACCATCGAGAAACTGTCGAATCACTACAGCGAGGGACGATGTTTATCAAGACTTTACTAAACAAGGTCGAGCGTTAATGTCTTGCATCATACCCCGGATGCCGCTTTTACGGCATGCGGGCTTACTGCAAGTCGTTCATTTTACGGTGACTTCCGATTGACGACTGTCAATGGCACTGATACACTGAATATTATCAAGCCGCCTCAAGGTCATTGCCAAGAAGGTATCCAATGCCCTGAACGTACTCGACAGCTTCCATATCATGCGGAAGTTTAACGAGGCAATTGACGCGGTCCGGCGCGGCGAGGCAAAGCTGTTCTAGGTACCTAACTTAAGGAGGCAATCATGAATGATGAAAAGAGATTCATGCAAGATGTTGGTTTGACTGATTTACCCTTTCCCATGAAGGTGTTGTCCCGGGATTTTAAAGAGGGCCAGGATACTATCGCTAATATTTCCATTGCCGCACGTATCATGCACGAATTCGAGGCAAGCTGGATTGACAAGTTTATTCAGATCGTTCATAAGCACCAGAATTACATTGGAACGGAAACACTTAAGACCAACGTAATGGATTATTTGAAAGAACTGAACGCCACCAAGGTTAAGGTTGACTTTAACTACCCGTTTTTTGTAGAAAAAACAACCCCGGTTTCAAAGGAAAAATGTCTAGTCAGATATGCTTGCACATATAGCGCCAGTGTTGCAAAAAGCGATATGAATCCGCAGATATCATTGAAGATCAGCGCTCCCTGTATCACAACGTACCCCTCATCTTCACCGGAAAAACCGGGCGGTCTGTTCGGTCAGATGAGTACGGTCGTTATCGATGTTCAGTCTCATAAAGATATCTTCCCCGAAGATCTCATTGATATTGTGGACAGACATGCTCTGATGCCTGTCTATTCATACCTTACCGAAGAGGACCAGGCCTATTTAATCCAGAAAATACATTCCGAAAAGAAAACCAGCGTTGTCATGGTAGATGAAATTAAGGAAGATCTTTCCAATATACGTAAGATCGAGGGTTATACGGTTACCAGTTCAAACTTTGGTATGCTCCACTCTCACAGTACGTTCATCAGTACGGCAAAGAGCATGTGGATTCCGTTAAGCTGACGGACAGCTCCGGTTGAGTCATTGTCATAACAAATCATTACTATAATAATTTTGCATTTCGTTTCAGGAGATGCCCGAAAGGCTACCGACACTGTTTTATAAAAATCGGTAGGCGTGGATCGGATTATCGGAGAGAAAGCCCGGAACTTTGAAAGCAGTCGGTGTTGCCAGAATAAACATTCGGTGCCGACTGTTTATTTGCAATTTTCAAAACTTGAATTCATCGCCCTGAGAACGGAGATGAAGGTTTGCTTCCGTTCGGCTATTAAAATCAGGTAGATAGACAGAAGGAGGTTGTTTAATGAAAAATAGCACTTTGGTCATAACAGAGGAAAACACAGCAGTGATTTCCCCTGACGATGTTATCGCGCAGACGAGGTTTCTTAAGTATGAAGGGTTCCGATTTGTTACTATGTCATCGGTAGACCTGGGAGATAGCGTCTGTGTGCTGTATCATCTGGACAAAGACCTGCAAATCATAAATCTGAGGGTAAATGTTCCCAAGGGCAAAAAAATGCCGAGTATCTCATCGGTTTATTTCAGTGCTTTTCTCGTGGAGAATGAAATAAAGGAGCAATTTGGTGTGGATTTCGACGGGTTACCCATCGATTTCAAAGGAATGCTGTACCTTGACGAGGAGGTACAGAAGACCCCTTTCTGCAATATAGGGATAAACAGGGCTGATAAACAAAAGGAAGAACTTTAAGGGGTCAAACCCCGACAAGGGACATTTTCTCTCTTTTACCTCTCACTTCTTGCCTCAATCGATCATCCGTTTCCAACTGCTTTACAAATGTGGTATGAACGGTTTTTTTAGAGTGTATAGTTTCAAGGAAATAGAACTCATACGGGCATGTGGAGTTTCATCTCCGGGAGAGGTTGTTGAAAGCAAAGAAATAATGCTGCAAGCAGAACAACTGGCAGAAAAGTGGTTTGAAAGAGGTTAACCAGCGTTTATCGGAGATCGGCGTTGGACTTGAAAGACTTCCTAGTGTCCCGTTTGGTTAGTTTTTTCCAGTAATGTTGGTACTTTGTTTCGCTCTTTGAACGGACTCAATAATTGCTGTTGCACTCTTGGTCCACCTAAACGGTTTGGCTGATTCGGTGTTGTAAGCTTTGATGAAACGGTGGATTTCATTCCGCAACTCTGTAACGCTGCTGAAGACGCCACGATAAATCGAACGGCGCTCCAGTTGAGCAAACCAGCTTTCTACAGTATTGAGCCATGAGGCGCTGGTGGGTGTGAAGTGCATCGTTATCCTGGGTTGTGTTGCAAGCCATTTCTGGACCTCTGCCGTTTTATGGGTGCTGCTGTTATCCAGAATGATATGCAGGTCAAGGCCTTTGGGCGTCGTCCTCTCTATCTGGCGCATGAAGTCAAGTAACTCCTTGGCTCGATGCCGCTTGGTAACTCTGCCCATGACCTCACAAGTCGCAATATCAAAGGCAGCATATAAGCTCGTGGTGCCATTGCTATCCAAGGATCGCAGCGTACATCGTTGACAGATCCTGCAAGGCGCGTTCGCCGTTTCCGCTGAAAGATGAGCCGTGCATGACGGCGAGCAGCTTCGGTTTCAGGTCCGCCAACAACTGCAAGGTGTTTTGTGTCAGCCGCGTATTGAGCATGGAGTGTCGCAGCGGACCGGCCTCATATGCAAGAAGGGCCTGCCGGGCCGGCTCTATCAAATCCTTTTCCGTCAACGCAGCAGCATCTCCGTTCTGAAGGAAGAGATCGGAGCAGAAAAGTATTGACTTGGTCTCTTCCAGGAGAAGGCTTGCATCCCAGGCATGGGGAACCTGGGGAGTCTCAAGGAATCTGAAACGGCGCCCGCCGGTGGTAAAAACCTCGTTGTCAGCCAGCACCCGGCACCGCCGTTGGGTGAAGTCATTGATATTGACAGTCGCCCCGATAATGCCGCAGATGGGCTCAGCATGGGGCGCCAGTGCCAGCCATTCGTTCAGCGAGCCGCACTCGTCGGCTTCGAAATGGCTGAAGCCGATCCAGCGGATGCGCGAGGGTTGCACAACTCTTGCCACTGCCTCGCGCACCAGAGGGAACATCTTCTGCATGCCGGTATGGTAGAGGAGTGCTTCGTCGTCAATGACAAGGAACTGATTGAATTGGAGATCATACTTGGAGATGTAGGTCGAAATCCGATACAGGTTAGTGCAATTTCGTCTATACGAGTTTTCATAGGGAATCTCCTGCGATATTCGGGAACGGGTCCGTTAAACACAATGAAAGTAAAACACAAAAAACGTCCGGTCCTCATCGTCAAGAAACATATCTCGTTTTTCTATGCCCCGGATAATTACATGCTGCAAGATACCGGGAACATCCAATCTTGCTAAACGTGGCACCAAAAAATAGTTAATTACTGGCGCGTAGTCAAACAGACAGGAACGTCCATCTCGCCTTCCCCAGGGTCAAGCCTTACCCCTTAGAACTCCCAGCAGTTGGAGCGTCCGATCATCCTGCTCTCCCTGGAAATACTTCTCAAGGACAGAGATAAACACGGAGTGCGGATTTTCCGCAACTGATGCAAACAGTGTCATCGATGACTTGAGCTTCATGTCATCAGGGTAACCGAAGATTTCCGAAACCGATCGTCCCTCGACGGCCAAAACCGCTTCCGTACACTCCAAAAGCCTGGCTCCAAGTATAGGATGATTGAGGTACTGCCGGGCTTCCTCGATGCTTTTTATGGCATAGTATTTTGAAGTTGGACTGTGCCCTAATCCATCAATCTGCGGGAATATAAACCAAATCCAGTGAGTTCGCTTCCGGCCACTTCGCAACTCTGCGAGAACAGTGTCATAGATCCTTTCCTGCGCCCTCGTGAAGCGACTCAAGTCAAACGGGTCGTCACGACCAATGGTATCGTCTGTTCTTATCATGCTCGACTCCTTGTTCTGCCTACTGTTCATGCGTGGGATCAACGAATACGACTCATCCCCCTGCCCCCCATGCAAAGATCATCTGCACCGTCTTCGATTTTATCATATACAGTGACCCCGCGCATCTCGGGTTTTAGTGGATTCAATGGTTCAGGTCTCCACCTACGACGAATTCTTTCATCGTATGACTCATAGA
>Ga0153916_10003450_pt1 | contig 11790 bp, 7 predicted proteins | sample Opewatmetagenome_FD_109642 | JGI IMG/M metagenome (GOLD analysis project Ga0153916, IMG submission 109642) | Freshwater wetland microbial communities from Ohio, USA - Open water 3 Core 3 Depth 4 metaG | ecosystem: Environmental > Aquatic > Freshwater > Wetlands | place: USA: Ohio, Lake Erie, Old...
ACGTCGCCTACCGTTTCTTCTCGACCGACCGGCGCAAGTTCATCGTTGCCGACACGCCCGGCCATGAGCAGTACACGCGCAACATGGTGACGGGCGCCTCCACCGCCGATCTCGCCGTGATCCTGATCGACGCCCGCAAGGGCGTGCTGACGCAGACGCGACGGCACAGCTTCCTGGTCAAGCTGATGGGCATCCGCCACGTCGTGCTGGCCGTCAACAAGATGGATCTGGTCGACTATTCCGAGAACCGCTTCCGGGAGATCGTTGCCGACTACGAGGCATTTGCGATGAGCATCGGCGTCGAGGACGTGCTTGCGATCCCGATCTCGGGCCTCGCGGGCGACAACATCGCCACCGAGAGCCAAGCCACGCCATGGTATGACGGTCCAGCCCTGATGGAGCATCTGGAGACCGTCGAGATCGACGAGGCCCGGCTGCAACGCGGCCCCTTCCGCATGCCGGTGCAATGGGTGAACCGGCCCAATCTCGACTTCCGCGGCTTTGCGGGCCAGATCGCCAGCGGCGCCGTCAAGCCGGGCGATGCGGTGCGCGTTGCGCCATCCGGCAAGACGAGCACGGTGGCGCGCATCGTCAGCGCAGAGGGCGATCTCGACGAGGCTGTGGCTGGACAATCCATCACCATCACACTGGCCGACGAGATCGACTGCTCGCGCGGCGACGTGCTGGCCGCCGCCGGCGATCCGCCAGAAGCCGCCGACCAGTTCGAAACCACGATCGTGTGGATGGCGGATGAACATCTGCTGCCCGGCCGGCCCTATTGGCTGCGCGCCGGCAGCAAGCTCGTCTCCGCGCAGATCACCGAGATCAAGCATCGCATCAACATCAACACCATGGCGCATCTGGCGGCCAAGCATCTGGAGCTGAACGAGATTGCGGTATGCAATGTCAGCCTGGACCAGCCTATCGCCTTCGATCCCTATGATCTGACGCCGGACCTGGGCGGGTTCATCCTGATCGACCGCATTTCCAATGCGACGGTGGGCGCAGGCATGATCCGTTTTGCGCTGCGCCGCGCGCACAATATCCACTGGCAATCGCTGGATGTCTCCAAGACCAGCCGCGCCCAGCTGATGGGCCACAAACCGGCCGTACTCTGGTTCACCGGGCTATCGGGCGCCGGCAAATCGACGATCGCCAATCTGGTGGAGAAGAAGCTGCTCGCCGAGGGCCGCCACACCTACCTCCTCGACGGGGACAATGTTCGCCACGGCCTCAACCGCGACCTCGGCTTTACCGACGACGACCGGGTCGAGAATATCCGCCGGGTGGGCGAGGTCTCCAAACTGATGGTGGATGCGGGCCTCATCGTCCTGGTCTCCTTCATCTCCCCCTTCCGGGCCGAGCGCGACATGGCCCGCGCCATGGTCGAGGACGGAGAATTTTTCGAGATCCACGTCGCCACCACGCTCGCCGTCGCCGAATCGCGCGACGTCAAAGGCCTCTACAAGAAGGCGCGTGCCGGCCAGCTCAAGAATTTCACGGGCATCGACAGCCCCTACGAACCGCCGGAAAAGCCCGAAATCACCATCGATACGACGGTAACATCCCCGGAAGAGGCGGCCGACCAGATCGTCCAGCGCCTCAAGGACGCCGGGCACTTCACGCACTGATCATTTGTGCCATGATGCCTCCAAAGAGGAACGCCGATGGCGCGCCCCGGGCGGCGCACAATCGGCGGCGGAGGGAGGGAGGCGATGGGCGGGCGGCCGATGCCGCGCGCCGACAACGCAGAACCCATGGCAACAGCCGGACCAAGCCTGCCACACCGAACGCACGTGCGCGACACACCGATGGGCCTGCGGATTGCCATGGTGTGCGCGATGATGGGCACCTTCATGCAGGTGCTCGATACCACGATCGCGAACGTGACCCTGCCCTACATGCAGGGAAGCCTGCAGGCCTCGCGCGACCAGATCACATGGGTCCTCACCTCCTACATCGTGGCCTCGGCGATCATGACCGCCCCGGTCGGCTGGATCGCATCGCGCTTCGGGAGAAAGAATTTCTTCATCGTGAGCATGGCCGGCTTCACGATCACGTCCGCGATGTGCGGGGCGGCGCTCTCGCTCGAACAGATGATCGTATTCCGCCTGCTGCAGGGTGTCTTCGGTGCCGCCCTCTCTCCGCTCTCGCAGGCCGTTGTGCTCGATCGCTATCCAGCGGAAAAGCGCGGAAGCATCATGGCGCTGTGGGGCGTGGTGGTCATGGTCGGCCCCATCATGGGGCCGACACTCGGAGGCTACCTGACGGACAACTACACCTGGCGCTGGGTGTTCTATGTAAACGTGCCGATCGGCATTCTGGCAGTCCTGGGCCTGATCTTCTTCCTTGCCGAAGACAAACGCGACAACCTTCTGAACTTCGACTGGGCCGGCTTCGGCTTCTTTGCCGTGGGGATCGGTGCGATGCAGTTCATGCTGGATCGCGGCACCACCAAGGATTGGTTTTCGTCGAGTGAAATCGTGATCGAAGGCGTGCTGGCCGGCATGGGCGCCTACCTGTTCATTGTGCATTTCTTCACGGCCAAGCGCACCTTCATCCCGCGCGGATTGCTGAGGGATCGAAACTATGTTTCGGCGCTGACACTGACATTCTTCATCGGCCTCTTGATGCTCGCGACGACGGCCCTGCTACCGCCCTATCTGCAGAATCTCGGAGGTTATACGGTCCTCGACACCGGCCTCATGCTGGCGCCGCGCGGTATCGGAACGATGCTCACGATGTTTCTGATCGGGCGCGTCGTGATGAAAATCGACGTGCGCCTGCCGATGGCGATCGGATGCTCGTTGCTGACATGGTCGTTGTGGGAGATGTCGAGATGGACACCCAGCGTCACGCCGTTCACGCTCGGCGCGATCACGTTCATGCAAGGTATCGGCATGGGGCTGGTCTTCATTCCCAGCAACATCATGGCTTTCGCAACGCTGCCGGCCGAATTGCGAACGGATGCGTCGGCGATGATCAATCTTGCCCGCAATGTCGGCTCGGCGATTGGCGTATCGATCACGACGACGGTGCTGGCGAACACAGTACAGACAGTGCATGCAACACTGGCGGCTCATGCGAGCCCGTTCAACCGCGCTTTGGACGTGAATGCACCGGGAATCCTGTGGAACCCCCACCTTCCCTTCGGTCTCGCCTTTCTCAACGGTATTATCGAGCGCAATGCGCTGATCGTGGCCTATTCCGACGTCTTCTACCTGATGCTGTTTCTCAGCCTGCCGACATTCCTCGTGCTCATCCTGATTCCGAAGCCAGATATGACGGTCATCGCACCGCCCCCGGAGGTGGAACTCATCGAGTGAGGTGCGCGCGACGCAACGCCTGGATCTCGTTCTCCATCGCATTCAGAAAACGCGAGCGGTCCCTCGGCCCGAAGCCGGCATTGTAGGTCTGTTTGCCCGTCGCTTCGCGAAGGTGCTGGTTCAAATCCCGCATCCCCAACGCTATGCCGATGCTCTCCTCGGTGAACGCCCTGCCGGTCGGGCCGAGCACGCGCGCGCCCTTCTTGAGGCAGCGCGCGGCCAGCGGGATGTCCGCCGTGATCGCGAGATCGCCTTCGCCGATATGCTCGGCGATCCAGTCGTCGGCAGCGTCGGGGCCCTCCGGCACGATCACCGTCAGAACCCGGGGATCGCGACTGGGCCTGAGCCCGCCATTGCTGACGATGTGCACGACAAGGCCATGGCGCTGCGCAACCTTCAGGGCTTCGTCCTTGACCGGACAGGCATCCGCGTCGACGTAGATTTCCAGCACGCTACCCCTCCGCGACGACGTCGCATGGCCACGCGATCCAGACGCGCGAAGGCGCTCCGCCGGATCGCCACCGGCACGCCCGGAATTCCCGGCCCTGCCCGGAAAAAGGCATGACCGTGCCGGAACTTACAAGACCTGGCCGCCGCCGCCCGAGCGCGCGCGCCAGGCCGGCGCAGGGCGAAAAGATCACGGGCTGGTATTCACCCTGTTGCAGAGGGGACGTTCTTCTAGGCATGATGCACATTGTCGCGCCCGGCTCCGGCCGGAGGGGCGGGGGCGATCCTGGATTGGCACCCGGCGGATGACATCGGCTGCATCATGACAAATTTCGAGAGTAGCGGCTCGCCCCCCCTTGCCCAGGCTTCGGCAAAGGGGACTGTCAAATGGTTCAATTCCACCAAGGGCTACGGCTTCGTCACCTTGGACAACGGGGGAGATGCCTTCTGCCATGCCTCTGCCCTGGCCTCTTTGGGCGCCCCGAACGTACCCCAGGGGGCGACCGTGGTCTGCGATCTTCAGGAATCGCCGCGCGGACTTCAGGTGGTCACGGTTCACAGCTTGGATTCTAGCACGGCGGACCCCATGCCGGCGCGCCGGCCCCGCCCCGGCGGCGGTTTCGGCATGCGCGACGCGGCGCCGAGCGGCCCGATGGTCGACGGCCATGTGAAATTCTTCAATGACCAGAAAGGCTTCGGCTTCGTCGTGCCCGAAAATGGCGGCGGCGATGTGTATGTCCATGCCAGCGCGCTGAGACGGTCTGGCATCACCGCCCTGGTCCCGGAGCAGCGGATCCGCTACTCGACCCGGCAGGGTATGAAAGGCGTCGAGGTCGACCGGATCGAACTGGTCTGACCGCCTTTCCCCCTAGTGCGGACTTCCTCAGGCGCCGCAATCCAGCTCTGCGCCCAGGGCTGAGCCGGTTCTATTGAAATTCTTAGCTTCGAACCTATATAGCCCTGATCTATATCGGATCAATATAGACGGGCTAGAAGATGGACGTTCGCACGATCTGCCTGGGGATACTCACCCGGGGTGATGCCACAGGCTACGAGATCAAGAAGCTCTTCGAGGACGGCGGCTACCAGCACTTCGTCGAAGCGAGCTTCGGTTCGATCTACCCGGCCCTGAACAGGCTGACCGAAGAGGGACTGGTCTCGGTCCGGGCCGAGGCCCAAGAGAAGCGGCCGGATCGAAAGGTCTATTCGCTGACGGCGGCGGGGCGCGAGGCCGTGGTTCACGCGCTTTTGAAGCCCCTGCCCGAAGACAAACACCGCTCCCCCTTCCTTTTCGCGATGCTTTTCTCGCACCTGTTGCCGCAGGACCACGTCCTGTCGATGGTCGATCACTACATCCAGCAAAGCGAAGAGAAACTCGCGCAGCTCGTTGATGCCGACACCGGCGCCGACACGCCGGGCGAACGCTTCGTGATCGGCTATGGGCGGGCAGTCTATGTCGCGATGTTGAACTACCTCCGCAGCCATCGCGCGGAGTTCGAGCACCGCGCGGCCGAGGCCGCCGAATAACCGGGATGCATGCCGTATGTTTCGCAATCTGACCGACGCGCTCCGCGACTGGTACGACCGGAACCAGCCAGACTTCTGGCGCCGGATGATGCCGCGCTACCAATGGGCCAGCGCCATCGCGATCCTGGTGACGCTATGGATCGGCTCGGGCTTCATCACCGGCACCAAGAGCGGCGTGACCGACGCGAGCGCGGACGCCAAAGCGGATCCGATTCCCCGCGTCCAGGTCGCGGTTCTTGCCGCGAGCGAACGCCATGCCACCATCTCCGTGCGCGGCCGGACGCAGGCGCTGCACGCCGTCGATGTGAAGTCCGAAGTCGAAGGCGTGGTCCAGGCGCTGCACTTCGAAAAGGGCGATCACGCCAAGAAGGGCGACGTGCTGTGCGAGATCAAGGTCAACGACCGGCTGGCCAAGCTCGACCAGGCACGCGCGATGGTCGCCCAGACTGCCAAGCAGCACGAGGTCGACCTGAAGCTGGCCGCAGACGGCTTCCGCTCCAAGACCCAGGTGGCGCAGTCGGCGGCCGCGCTCGAAGCCGCGCGGGCCTCGCAGCGCACCATGACCATCGCCCTCGACAACACCAAAATGCGCGCGCCCTTCGACGGCTTCATCGACGACCGCTATGTCGACGTCGGAGACTATATGCGGGTCGGCGACAAGTGCGCCCTGATCATCGCCCCCGAGCCGTTCCTCGCGGTCGGCACGGTGACCGAACAGGACGTTGGCGAGATTCAGATCGGCGACCCTGCTACCGCCACGCTGGTGACCGGCGAGACCGTGACCGGCAAGGTCCGCTTCGTCGCCAGCAAGGCCGACAACATCACCCGCGCCTTCCGCGTGGAAGTGGAGCTGCCCAACGCCGACGCCAAGCTGCGCGATGGCGTCAGCGCCGATATCCATATTCCCGTGCGCAAATTGAAAGCCCAGAAGATCTCGCCAGGCATTCTCGTGCTCGACGACAACGGCACGGTCGGCGTTCGCATTGTAGACAAGAACATCGTCCGTTTCGTGCCGGTTCATATCGTCTCCGACGGGCCCGACGGCATGTGGGTCTCAGGTTTGCCGAATAACGTGACCGTCATCACGGTCGGTCAGGAATTCGTCAACGACGGCGAGCGCGTGGAGGCAATTCCCGGAAAGAGCGGAGCGCAATCATGATCCGCATCGTCGACTGGGCGGTTCACAACACGCGCATCGTGATCGCGATGATCGCGGTGGTTCTCGTTGCGGGCGTCATGGCTTCCGCATCGATCCCCAAGGAAGCCCAGCCCGACATTCCGATCCCGGTGCTGATGGTCCAGGTGACCTATGCCGGGATCAGCCCCGAAGACAGCGAGCGTCTGCTGGTCAAGCCGCTCGAGACGGCCCTGCGCTCGGTCGAGGGGATCAAGACGATGACGGCGCGCGCCTATTCGGGCGTCGCCGTGATTATCCTCGAATTCGACGTCAACTTCCAGAAGCAGAAGGCGGTCGAGGACGTCCGCGCCAAGGTCGATGAGGCTCGCGGGCTGCTCCCGGCAGAGGCTGACCCACCCACCGTGCGCGAGTTCAATACGGCGCTACAGCCGGTGATTTCGGTGGCGCTCTCGGGCGACGTGCCCGACCGCACGCTGCTCAAGCTTGCGCGCGACCTGAAGGACGAACTGAAGACCGTACCCAGCGTGCTCGACGTCGATGTCGAAGGCGAGCGCAAGGAAATGCTGGAGATCCAGATCGATCCGTCCAAACTGGAAAGCTATGGGCTCACCCAGCAGGAACTGTTTGCCGCGGTCTCGAACAACAACCGGTTGATCGCCGCCGGGCTGATCGACACGGGACGCGGCAGCTTCGCGGTCAAGGTCCCCGGCGTCATCGAGAACGCGAGCGACCTGCTCACGCTTCCGATCCGCTCGACCCCGAACTCCACGATACGGCTGGGCGACGTGGCCCAGGTGCGCCGCACCTTTTATGATCCCACGACCTTCGCGCGGATCAACGGCCAGCCCACGGTTTCACTCGACGTATCCAAACGCATCGGATCCAACGTCATCGCCAACAACCAGGCGGTCCGGACCATCGTGGCGAATGCGCAGGCGCACTGGCCGCCCGGAATCCACGTCACCTATTTGTTCGATGAGTCGACCGAGATTCGCGACATGCTCGGCTCGCTATCCGATTCCATCATCCTGGCGGTCGTGCTGGTGATGATCATCATCGTGGCGGCGCTTGGCCTTCGCGCCGGGCTCCTGGTGGGCGTGGCGATCCCGACCTCGTTTCTCATGGCGTTCATGGTGCTGAACGGAATCAGCATGTCGCTGAACGAAATGATCATGTTCGGCATGCTGCTGGCCGTCGGCATTCTGGTCGACGGCGCGATCATCGTCGTCGAGTATGCCGACCGGAAGATGATCGAGGGCCTCCAGGCCAAGGACGCCTTCGCCGAAGCCGCGCGGCGCATGTTCTGGCCGGTGGTCAGTGCGACGGCGACCATGATCGGCGCCTTCCTGCCGATGCTGCTGTGGCCGGGGATTGCCGGCAAGTTCATGAGCTACTTCCCGATCACGCTGATCATCATCCTGTCGGCGTCGATGATCGTGGCGCTCATCTTCCTGCCGGTGCTGGGCGGGATGTTCGGCAAGGCGAGCCATCACGACGCGGAACACGAAAAGGCGATCGAGGCCTCCGAGACCGGAGACTGGCGGGAAATTCCCGGCGTCACAGGCTGGTACGCGCATCTGGCCGAACGCATCACGCGCCAGCCGGGGCGCGTGGCAATGGGCGCCATCGGCATGGTCGTCGCCGTCATCACCCTGTTCGTAATCTTTAACCACGGCACGGAATTCTTCGTCGACACCGACCAGGGCTATGCGCGCGTCTATATCTCCGCACGCGGCAACCTGTCGGCCGAGGAGAAGCGCAATATCGTGATGAACGTGTCGCGCATCGCCCAGACCGTAAAGGGCATCCGCGCCGTCTACGCCTCGTCCGGCGGCCAGAGCATGTCCCTTAACAGCCAGGGCGGCCAGCCTGTCGACACCATCGGCCATCTCGGGATCGAGATGAAGGATTATCGCGAGCGGCGGTCCAGCAAACTGATCCAGGAGGAAATCCGCCGCAAGACGGCAAACATTCCCGGCGTCCACATCGAAGTGCGCGAGCCCCAGGGCGGCCCGCCGACTGGCAAGGACGTCATGATCGATGTGAGTTCGGACGACTATCTGAACCTCGCCTCGGTCACCGCAGCGATCCGCGCGCACCTCGACAAGATGCCCGAATTGCGCGACCAGGAGGACACCCGCCCGCTACCCGGCATCGAGTGGGACATGGCCATCAATCGCGAGCTGGCGAGCCGCTTCGGCGCCAATGCGCAATCGATCGGCACGGCCGTGCAGCTCGTGACCAACGGCATCCTCGTCGGCAAGTACCGGCCCGACGATTCCCAGGACGAGGTCGACATCCGCGTGCGCTATCCCAAGCAGTACCGCGGTATCCACGCGCTCGACGGCCTGCGCGTGGCCACCAGCGACGGCAGCATGGTGCCGATCAGCAACTTCGTGACCATGGTGCCGGCGCAGCAGGTCAACTCAATTGAACGCGTCGATGGCCATCGGGTCTACCACGCGCGCGCCAATGTGAAGCCGGGCATCAATACCAACGCGCAAGTCGCGAAGATCCAGGCATGGATCGACAAGCAGGACTTCGCCCGGGACGTGCGCGTGAGCTTCACGGGCGGCGCCCAGCAGCAGAACGAGTCCGGCGCATTCCTGATTGAGGCGGCGTTCCTGGCGCTGTTCCTGATCGCGATCGTGCTGCTGGCGCTGTTCAACAGCTTCTACCACGCCACGCTGATCCTGATCGCGGTGGTGCTTGCCATGATCGGCTCGATGCTGGGCATGGTGGTCATGGGCCAGTCGTTCTCCATCATCATGTCGGGCACGGGCATGCTGGCGCTGGCCGGCATCGTGGTGAACCACAACATCGTGCTGATCGACACGTTCCATCGGCTGCGCGACTCGGGCATGGACCCGGTCGAGGCGGTCATCCGCTCGAGCGCACAGCGGCTGCGCCCCGTGTTCCTGACCACGATCACGGCCATTGGCGGGTTGCTGCCGATGATGTTCGCGATCGAGATCAATTTCGCGACTCGTGAAGTCACGATCGGCGGCCCGAACGGCCTGATGTGGGTGCAACTGTCGACGGCGATCGTGTTCGGCCTGGCGTTCTCGAAGATGATCACGCTGGGGCTGGTGCCGGCGATGCTGGCCTTGCCCTATCGCATCCGCGAGCGGCACGGCAGCGTGTGGCGGGCGATGGGGCACACGATCCGCAGACCCTTCCATTGGGCCGGCCAAAGGATTGCGCGGCTGCGCGAGCGCAAGGGCGGCCCGGAGACACAAGCCGCCGAATGATCACTCGGCCGCTGGCGCCACATCCTCGCGCGCGACATCCGGGCTGACTTCAGGGTCGGTCGCGACCGCCTCCAGACGTTCGCGGGCCTCCGCCGCTTCCTTCTGCTTGTTCCACATCGAGGCGTAGTGGCCACCTTGGGCGACAAGCGCGGCGTGGCGGCCGCGCTCAACTATCTCGCCATGAGCGAGGACGAGGATCTCGTCCGCATCGACGACGGTGGAAAGCCGGTGCGCGATGACCAGTGTGGTGCGGTTCCTGGACACCTCCTTCAGCGCGCTCTGGATTTCGCGTTCGGTGTGGGTATCCAGTGCCGAGGTCGCCTCATCGAGGAGGAGAATGGGCGGGTTCTTCAGGATCGTACGCGCGATGGCGACGCGCTGCTTCTCGCCGCCCGACAGCTTGAGCCCGCGCTCGCCCACCATGGATTCGTAGCCCCGGGGCAGCTCATGGATGAAGCGGTCGATCTGCGCCATCCGGGCCGCCTCCTTGATCTGCGCATCGCTGGCGCCAATACGGCCATAGGCGATGTTGTAGCGGATGGTGTCGTTGAAGAGGACGGTGTCCTGCGGAACGATGCCGATGGCGCCGCGCAAGGATTCCTGCGTGATGTCGCGGATGTCCTGCCCGTCGATCGTCACCGAACCGGACTTGATGTCGTAGAAACGGTAGAGGATGCGCGAGATCGTGGACTTGCCGGCTCCCGACGGGCCGACGACGGCGACCGTCTTGCCGGCGGGCACCGCGAAGCTGATTCCCTTCAGAACGGTGCGTTCCGGATCGTAGGCGAAGATGACGTTTTCAAAGTGGATCTCTCCGCCGGAGATTTCGAGCGGCGCCGCGTCCGCTTTGTCCTGCACTTCCTGCGGCTGGTAGAGTAGGCGGAACATCGCATCCATGTCGACCAGCGCCTGGGTGATCTCGCGATAGACGGTGCCCAGAAGATTGAGCGGCATATAGAGCTGCATCAGGATGGCGTTGGCCATCACGAAATCGCCGATCGAAAAGCGGCCTTCCTTGATGCCGACCGCGGTCATGACCATGACGGCACCCATGCCCAGCGCCACGATGATCGATTGCCCGGTGTTGAGCACCGAGAGCGAGGTCTGGGCCTGGATCGAGGCGCGGGAATACTTCTCCATCGATTTGTCGAAGCGCCGGGTCTCGTGCGCCTCGTTGTTGAAGTATTTGACGGTCTCGTAGTTGAGCAGGCTATCGACCGCCTTGGTATTGGCGTCCTGATCGCTCTCGTTCATCTCGCGGCGGAACTGGATGCGCCAGCGCGTGACCGCGAAGGTGAACCAGACATAGGTCGCGACCATCACGAGCGTCGCCAGCGCGATCGGCAGATCCAGCTTCAGGATCATGACCGTGCTGAACAGAATGAGCTGAAACAGGGTTGGGAAGATATTGAAGATCGCAAACGAGAGCAGCGTGTCGATGCCCTTGGTGCCGCGCTCGATGACGCGGCTGAGCCCGCCGGTCTTGCGCTCCAGATGAAAGCGCAGCGACAGCGTGTGCACATGGGCGAAGGTCGAAACGCCGACCTCGCGCAGCGCATGGTACTGCACCTTGGCGAAGATGCCGTCGCGCAACTGGGCGAAGGCCTGCATCAGGATACGCGCCGTCACATAGCCGCCGATCAGCCCGAGCGCCGTCATCAGCGCGATATCGGCAGCAGGTTTCTGGGCGAGGCTGTTCGTGATCCAGCCCATGATGACCGGAAAGGCTGTCGTGGCCAGGATCGCCAAGACCAGGCAGAAAAGCGAAACGACCACGCGCAGGCGCAGATCGGGCCGCCCCTTCGGCCACAGATGGGGCAGGAGCATCCACAGCGGGCGCAGCGAGGGAGCGCCGCTGCCTTCCTCGGTCAGGGGGCGGCTCATCCTCCGTTCCCCATATTGCCGCCGCCGAACGCCAGAAACCCGGCGACCAGGGCGAGAGCGGCGACGACGGACAGGATGACGAGCCAGCGCGGCAAGGCTAACCTCCAAGGGCAGACTGCGACTCGTGTACGAAGCCCGGGCCCGCGCCGCAATCCCCATCGGCCGCAAAACGGGTGCGCAACCCAAGCGATGGCAGCCCATGAAAAGATCGGAAAAT
>Ga0153916_10003451_pt1 | contig 11790 bp, 11 predicted proteins | sample Opewatmetagenome_FD_109642 | JGI IMG/M metagenome (GOLD analysis project Ga0153916, IMG submission 109642) | Freshwater wetland microbial communities from Ohio, USA - Open water 3 Core 3 Depth 4 metaG | ecosystem: Environmental > Aquatic > Freshwater > Wetlands | place: USA: Ohio, Lake Erie...
ACCAGTCCTAACCGGTGGAGGAGGCAACCGGACTGCAGCCAGCACCTCCGCCGGTCTCAATGCTGTCTGGTCGGGGCCAGTAAGGAACCCATCCAGCGGCACAATCCGCTCGCCGTCCATTCCAACCAGCAGCAGCGTTGCATCCAGGCAGAGCAGCGGCGGGACCATATCTGCACCCGGCGAGGCCTTGCAGATATTGCCGCCCAGGGTGGCGGCGTTCTGCACCTGTACAGCCCCCAGGTTGAGAGCTGCCTCGCGCACCCCTTCCATCTCGGGGCGCCCGGCGCACCAGCGTGCGACCTGGGTAATGGTCGCCAGCGCGCCGAAGCGGATATCGCCATTGGCGTGAATCTCGCCCAGTCCGGGCACTCCCCACAGGCTGACCAGTCGCCCGGGGGCTGTTTCGCCGTGACGCATGTCCACCAGCAGGGCAGTGCCCCCGGCCAGCACGACTGCCTCGCTGGGATGCCTGTGGAGTAAATCAATTACACCGGCCAGGTTGCCTGGCTGGTGGTAATCGAACCGGCTCATCTTACCTCCATCGATGCATCTCTTTAAAAGCGCGGCAGCTCGGCCCCGCCGTCCACGCGCAGGGTCATGCCAGTCATGCCGGCGAAGGCCGGGGTGCACAGCAGTGCAATGATATTGGCGATCTCCTTGCGCGTCACCAGGCGCTTAGCCGGGGCGCGAGCGGTATAACGGTCGCCAAATGTCGGGTCGAACTCGGCGATATCCGCTAGGCTTTCCACAATCTGGCCTGGTGCCACGGCATTGACTAGGATCTCCGGGCCCAGCTCGAGCGCCAGGGATTCGGTCATCACTTCCACGCCCTTCTTCGCCAGCGTGTAGACGTTATGATTGCGGATGTAGGCTGAGCCAGCGCACATGCTTACGATACGGCCCCAGCCGTTGGCTTTCATCTGCGGTGCCAGGGCCTTGGTCAGCAAGTAGACTGCTTTCAAATTGACATTGATGATCAGGTCCCAGGTCTTTTCCTCGAGCTGAACATACGGCTCCATATTGAATGGCCCGGCATTGTTGACCAGGATGTCAACGTGCCCGAAGGTCGCCAGGGCTGTCTCGGCCAGGCCGCGGGTCTGGGCGCTGTCCGAGAGATCGGCTTCGATGGCGGCGGCTTCCACGCCATGGCTGCGGATAGCATCCAGCACCTTGTCGCGAAAGGAGGCGGCAGTAGCCTGGTCGTTGATGATCACCGACGCCCCATATTCCGCCAGTGTCTCTGCCGTCACCGGTCCCAGGTTGCGGTACGACCCGGTTACCAGAGCCACTTTTCCTGCCAATAGTTTGTCCGTCATATCAACTCCTTCATATGATTGTTGATCCCTCGTCGATTTGCTTGAGGATGACTCTTACCCTAACCTTGTCCCCTCCATCTCTTTATCCCTCACCCACCACTGTTTCCCTCCACTGCGGCGTAAACTGTCCCAACGCCTCTACCACCATGTCAATATCGGCCTCCGTGGTGGTCGGGGCCATATGCCCGATACGGATAATGACATCTTTCAGCGCCCCCAGCCCGCCAGCGACCTTAATATGATGGGTATCCGCCAAGTACTCGACGACTTGCCCGGTGGGCACGCCCGCCGGGCCATAGGCCCCGGTCAGAACCGGCGCTAGCACTTCGTCTGGGGTAAAGGGAGGCATGCCCACCCGGCGCAGCCCCTCTCGCAGGCGCAACGCCAGCTTGCGGTAACGCTGCATGCGCGCCGGAATGCCCTCTGCTAGCAGGCTTTCCAGGCCGGTGCGCAGGGCAACCACGTTGCTGGAAGCCATAGTGATCGGGAAGGGGTGCCAATCGCCCCATTCTTTGACGTACTGCCGCCAAACCCGCAGGTTGAGATACCAACCGTGCCCCACGTTCGGGCTGAGATCGATCGCTTCCCAGCCGCCCGGCCCCACCGCCACTGGCCCCAGTCCGGGGGGCGCGCCCAGGCATTTCTGCGACGCCGAGGCGCACAAATCGATGCCCCAGGCGTCCATCTCGATCGGGATGCCACCCAGCGATGAAACTGCATCCACCATGTACGGCACGCCGGCCCGGCGCGCCACCGCCCCAATCTCCTCGATCGGGTTCAGGATCGTGGTGGAGGTCTCCAGGTGGACCACCGCCACCAGGCGGGTATCCGGATGGCGGGCTAAGGCGTCCGCAAAATCCTGCGGGCGCAGCGGCTGGCCCCACTCGGCGGTCACCGCAACAACCTCGAGTTGGTAGGCTTCAGCAATCGCTTTCAGGCGCTCTCCAAAAAAGCCGTTGATTCCAATAGCAATTTTCCTACCACTGGGCACGCTGCTGCCCAGGCAGGCATCGATCGCAGCACTGCCCGAGCCGACCAGGATGAAAACGTCGGACTGCGTGCCAAAGATCGGTTTTAACAGGTCGGTGGTCCCGTTGTACAGGTCACGGAATGCCGGGCCGTAATGCGGCTGGACCGGCGCGCCCATCGCCGCGAGTACGCTGTCTTCGGGCTGTACCGGGCCAGGGATCATTAGTTTCAAGCCGGGGTTTTGCATCGTTTATTTTTTCTCAGCCCGCGCCTGGCGCACGATCTCCACGTACTGCCGGGCAATATCGATAATCGATCCAAAATCGCCGCGCTGGATGGCTTTCTTATCCACCAGGTTGCCACCCACTGCCAGGGCAGTCGAGCCGGCTTTGATAAAGGCTGCCGCCGTCTCTAGGTTCACGCCGCCGGTCGGCAATATCTTGATGTGCGGCAGCGGTGCCAGGATGGCTTTGACCAGCTCCGGCCCGCCCACCGACGCCGGGAAGAGCTTCACTAGGTCGGCGCCGGCTTCCCAGGCGCTGAGCACTTCGGTGGGGGTGAAAGCGCCGGGGAATACCGCCACGCTGTAACGGTGCGCCATGGCGATGGTATTGAAATTCAGGGTCGGCGCCACCACGAATTTTGCTCCCGCCAGGATAACCTGCCTGGCAGTCTCGCTATCCAGCACGGTCCCGGCACCCAGCACGGCTCGGCTGGAGAGCTTTTTGGCGGCTTCGCGCAACATCTCTATTGCCCCAGGGGTGGTCATGGTGAACTCAATCGCCCGGATCCCCCCAGCTTCGATCGCTTCGGCGGTAGCAACGAGCTGGTCGGCGCTATCCAGCCGCACGATGGCTACGATCCCGCCGTCCTGAATTGCCTGTAATGCTTCTTCTCTCGCACTCATAGTTCTTCCCTCCAATGAATAATACGAGCAAGGGAGGCGTCTCCCACCCATCCCCGCTTTAAATTTCAGTTTCTTCCTTTGGTGCCAGGTGCGGCACGAACGGCTCGGCGACGAGCGGGAATACTGGGGCGCTCGCCAGCGTCAGGGCGGAATAGGCCACCTTTCGCCCGACTACTCTGGCCGAATACATGCCCCAGCGGTCTTCGAGCACGCCCTTGCGTGAAGCCCGCCCGGTGGCGTCTTCCCAGCCTACTCCGCCGTAGTAGCCAATCGGCCCCTGTTCCGGGCAGTAGCTTCCCACTGAGAGCATTCCGCAGATGAGGAAAAAACGCACCATCGCCAGGATGGCAGTCTCCTGCCCCCCGTTGCGGTGGAAACCCACGGTGAGCGCCCCAGCCGCGGTGCGTGAGAAATCGGGCGGCTGGAAGGGGAGCTGTGGGAACCAGTAAGGCTTCATCAGGGCGGTGAAGCGCTCCATGAAAGCCCGCATTTCAGCGTTCACGTCCGAAAAATAGACCGGCGCAGCCAGGATGATACCATTTGGCACTGGGTCGACCAGCGGGCGGATAAACTCTAACCAGTCGTCATCCAACACACACTGCATGATGAGTTTTTCCTCAATACGCCTCTCGCAGGCTTTGCAGTCGTAGCAGTAGCGGATGTCCTTCCCCTTGAAGGTATACATCTCGGTCGTAATTTCTGGGTACGCCTGCTCGGCGGCTTTGAGCGCCGCTTCGAGCATGTGCTCGGTATTGCCCCGACGGGGGCTGCTACTGATCCCTACCACACGGACTTTCTCATTCATAGCACCACTCCGATTTATCCACCAGCTACCACGGGGACGAAACGCAACTGGTCGTCGTGCTGCACCGCGGTCGTTCCCACATCCCACGGCTGGATCATGCGATTGTTCAGCACCACCAGGGTGCCGGCGACCGCCTTGAGCTTGCCGTCTTCTCCGGTCTCGAACAGCTTGCAGCCCCACTCTTGCCCGGAGACCGCCTCGAACACGTCCAGCAGGGTGAGCTCACGCTTCGGGATTTCCACCTGGTAGTTCTCAGCTCCTTTATCGCCCCGCAGCTGGACGTTCACCAAAGTCGTCTTATCGCTCATGGTTTCAGGCTCCCCTCATTCTTAATCAACAACGGCGCGGCTATATTCTTGCCCTGGGTGCGTTCGACCAGAGCCTGCACCACCTGGCGAAACTGCTCGGTAGCATTATCCGGAACTTCCACGTAGCTCAGGGCTCCCGGGTAGCAAGCTTTGACGCACTGCGGGTTGCCGTTGCACTGATCACAGGTGGTGGGGAAGCCGTCTGGCATGTTGTGCATCACCTGGTAGGTGCATTCGTAGATGCACGCTTCGCATTTCAGGCACACCGATTTATCCAGCCGGATGACGTGCAGTTCGGGGTCCCAGCCCAAGGCATCTGTAGGGCAAATCTCGATGCACTGGGCGTCTCCGCACTGCTGGCAGACCACTGGCACCGAAAGGCAAATATCTTCCCACTGCACCAAATGGATATTACTCTGCTTCAGATCAAACAGCTCGTTCTTGTAGAAGGTGCAGGTCAGGGCGCACTGTCCGCAGCCGGTGCATTTACTCACTTCGACAACAATTTTCTTCATAAGTCACTCTCCAAATCACGGTGTTGAGGCCCTTCTCCCTTCCAGTCTATGGCAATAGCTCCTCTAATGGTCGGTAAACCAGGTCGGGTTGGCCGAAGCGGCTGGGGGAGAACGCAAACCGCCCCGCCGGATCCTCCTGGGCCTCTCGCAGGCGTGGGTGGCACGCGGTGACCAGGATGCTCAGCGCCTGCCCCATCTTCAGGTGCGCTGTCATCAGCCCGGTGCCGGTCTGCGGGTCCAGCAGGCAGATCAGGTCGGGGAAAATGGTAACTGGCCGTCCGCCCACAAACAGCGCCATGGCCTCGTTCTTGATGATCAGATCGATGTCCTGGTCCACTTTCAAGCTGGTGAAATAGAATCCTTCCCACTCGCCCTCTTCCATAGCAGTGATCACGCCCGTGCGGATATGCCGCCCGCCCAGCTCGCGAGTCACCGTCTGTACCGGGTCAGCGCCGCTTTGTCGGGCTGCCTGCAAGGCTTCGCCCAGCGCCACGGCTTTGGAGATGGTGTGCGGGATCACGCTGCGCTTGAGCTGCGCTCCACTCATCGGGTAGTGCGAGTTAGCGCCCATCCCGCCGCCGCGCGTCACCACCCAGCGCCCGAGTTGGTCAGCGTAGGTGTTCTCTACGCCGTGACGTACCACCACCACATTGCCCTGCGCATCGACCAGCGGCATGGGGGTGAGCGAGATGCCGTGCCCAATGAAGGAGATCATCTGGGTCTCGGGGGCTGCCCGCCCTAGCCCGTCGCCATCGATCACCGGGATGCCGGTGCGGGCACCCAAAGAGAGCATCACCGGCGTGTTCAGGCCGCCCATCTCGAAGGCGACGATGTAATCGATCTTCTTCCCAATCGTATCTTCCATCACGCGGAAGGCTTCGGTCAGCTCGAAGCGCTCGTCCCAGCGGCGCATCAACTCGACGGGGTCGATGCGGTCCAGGATCTTGACTGAGCCCATGATCCCACCGCTGGCGACGGTGGCATGGTCGGGCACGTCTTCCGGCTGGACGATGGTAGCATGCCGACCCACTGCGAAATCATGCTCTAAGATCCGGCGGCCCCAAACCGGCGAGCCGCCGCCGCCCGTACCTAGGATCGCCACGCCTTCCAGGAATGCATCCATGTTTTGAGGGGTAATCATTTTTCTCTCCACATTTTTCATCAGGGTAAGGCTGTATGTTTTTCTAACTCATCGGCCCAGGCCTTCAAGCCGTAGCTTTCCAGAACTGAGCGGGTTGGCCGCCCGGAAGCGATGTCCCAGCCATGCATGGCGTAATAGCGGTCGAGCATCGGGTCCATCACCTCATCCGAGTTGATCGCAACCTTGCCGGGCGCGTTCTGCAGCGTCTCGGTGCGCAGTCGCTTGGGCAACAAGTCGTCCTTGCGAGTGAAGCCCTCGCGGGTGTTGAAAGCACGCTCCATGGTAACAATCTTCTTACCCAGCAGCATGGTCGAGTCGCAGTCTACCTGGATTCCCACCGCAGCCGAGAATAAGTCGGCCATCAGCTCGGGGGTCATGTAATATTGGGCAGTGGAGGCGAAGGCGCATAACCCCAGTGCGTCGGTCACGGCGTAGACGTCCTCGTGCCAGCGCACGATCTCTGGGCGTTTATCGGTGATGTATGGCACGGCGTTGCGCTGATCGCCGGTAACTTTCTCGATCACGGCGATCATCTCCGGGCTCAGGCCGAACTCCGCCAGCGTCTCGGTCATGAGGTGGTCAGGGCCGCGCGGGTTGACGGCGAACGCCAGGGCGTAAGAGTAGGCAGCGCGCGTCTCAACCCGGGACTGTTCCAGCCCCTTGGCTTGGATGGCCCAGTCTTCCGAGCCCTGGCTCAGCTTTTCGGAGGCGCGCTTGACGCCCATGGCAAGCAGGTCGCCCAACTTGCCTTTGCGGTAGGCAATGCGCTCGACCAGTTCGATCACCGCGCGCCCGTTGCCCCAGCGCAGGTCCAGCCCTTCACGGTCGAAGTCCAGCTCGCGCTGCTCGCACTCGAACAACCACTGGATCACGCTGCCAGTCGAGATGGTATCCAGCCCGTAGATATTGCACAGCTCGTTAGCGCGGATCACCGCCTCAGTATCGCTTGTGCCGGTTCCGGCGCCCAGCGCCCCGAAAGACTCGTATTCCGGCCCGCCGGTGAATGAGCCGGCGAAGGGGCCATCATTCACTTCGGCGTAACGGTGGCACGACATTGGGCAGGCATAGCAGCCCACTCGTCGCTTGAGGTAACCAGCGTCCGCCAGGTGCTGCCCGCTGACCTTGTTGGCGTGCTCGAAGTAGCTTTCTTGGAAGTTACGCGTCGGGAAGACGTGCAACTCGTTGATCGCCGGCACGCCACCCGATGTACCGTACAGATGCGTGTTCAGGGCGCCACTCTGGGCGTGGTACAGCTCCCAGGCCTGCGCCACCAGCTCGGCGAAGAGCCCCGGCTCCGCTACCTGCACAGGGCGTGTGCCGCGCACAGCGATGGCTTTGAGCTTCTTGGAACCCATCACTGCTCCGATGCCGCCGCGAGCCGCGGCATTATAGTTGGAGCACATGATGGCGGCAAACATGACCAGGTTCTCACCTGCTGGGCCAATGGTAGCCGTTTTCACGTTGACGTCGCCTAGCTCCTGCTGGATCAGGTGTTCGGTCTGGCGCACATCCTGGCCCCATAGGTGGGAGGCGTCTCTCAGGCTGACCTTGTCATTATCGATCCACAGGTACACCGGTCGCTCGGATTTGCCGGTAATGGCAATGAAGCTATACCCAGCAAAGCGGAAGTATCCCCCCCACGCCCCGCCCACGCTGGTTTTTAAATAGCGCCCGGTCGCAGGTCCTTTCGCCGTTACCGAGGTGCGCCCCGAGCTGGGAGCGCTGGTGCCGGTCAGCGGGCCGACGCCAAAGATCAGCCAGTTCTCCGGCCCGAGCGGGTCGGCACCCTTCTTGACGTTTTCCCACAGCACAGCCGCGTTGTACCCCCGCCCCCCTATGTACTGTGCAGCCAGCTCTTTGGTGAAGGGTTGCATCGAAATGGAGCCTTGGGTCAGGTCTACCAGTAAGATATCGCCGAGCAAAGATGCACTCATTTGGTTATGTTCCTCCGGTCTTTTTGGAGATTGTGGGTGTTTCGTTTGCCAGCACGCAGGCCACCTGGTGCCCATTTCCCAGGTCGATAAAGGGCACCGGGCTGCGGCAATCGTCGCGTACAAATGGGCAGCGGTCTTGCAGCCCGCAGCCCGGCTTGAGCAGGCGCGCGTTAGGGGTTTCCCCTTTGAGCAGGATACGCTGCCGGCGCACGGTCGGGTCGGGGATGGGAATCGCCGAGAGCAGCGCCTGTGTGTAGACGTGGCGCGGGTCGTTGAACACGTCTTCGGTACGCCCCATCTCCACCACCCGGCCCAGGTACATCACCAACACCCGGCTGCACAGGTGGCGCACCGTGCTAAGGTCATGCGAGATGAAGATGTAGGCCATGTTCATCTCGCGCTGCAGGCGATGTAGCAGCGATAGCACGTGGATGCGCAGGGACATGTCCAGCGACGAGGTGGGCTCGTCCAGGACCACAAATTCCGGGTTGGTCATAATTGCCCGGGCAATGCCCACGCGCTGTTTCTGCCCGCCGCTGAGCTGGTGTGGGTAGCGATTCAGGTGCTCTTTTTCGAGGTTTACCCGCAGCAGCGCTTCCAGGATCTGTGCTTCCCGCCGGTAGAGACCGTGCAGGTAGAGCGGCTCATGCAGCATCGCTCGCACGGTGAAGCGCGGATTCAGCGATTCATTGGGGTCCTGGAAGACCATCTGCATCCAACGCCGCCAAGCGCGCAGTTTTGCCGGCGGCAGGGCTGTAATTTCTTGATTTTTAAAGAATATTTTGCCCGCCGTGATGCGCTCCAGGCGCAGGATGCAGCGCGCAGTGGTGCTCTTGCCGCAGCCGCTCTCGCCCACCAAGCCGAACGCCTCGCCAGGGAATAGCTCGAAACTAATCCCGTTCACAGCGTGGATCACGTACGGGCCCTCCCGGTAATATTTGTGCAGGTTCTCAACACGCAGCAATGCTTCCATGCTCATCGAATAGCTTCCGGGTTGCAGCAATAGACAATATGCGTATCTTGCTCGTCGAACAAATCCTGGCGCGACTGCAGGCATTCCGGAGTGACTAGCGGGCACTGGCTGGCGAAGAGGCAGCCGTCTGCACTGGAGGCAGCCGAAACGGGCGCCAGCGCTTCCAGATTATCCAGGCTGCTCAGCCTGTCCACGCGCAGCACACTGCTCAGCAGGCGCTGGGTGTACGGATGGCAGGGGTGAGCAAACAATTCCTGCACCGGCGCCACCTCCATAATTTGCCCGGCGTACATCACCGCCACCCGGTCGCACACCTCGCTCACCACCCCCAGGTCATGGGTGATGAGTAGCACCGCCGCCCCGGTCTCCCGCTGGACATCCTTGATCAGCTCGAAGATCTGGGCTTGGATAGTCACGTCCAATCCAGTGGTCGGCTCATCAGCGATCAGTAGCCTGGGCTGGCAGGCCAGCATCATCGCGATCAGCACGCGTTGGGCCATCCCGCCGCTGAGCTGGTGAGGATAGGCGCGCGCGCGGTTGACGGCATCGGCGATGCCCACCCGCTGCATCAAGTCGATGGCTGCGCCATAGGCTCCGGACTGGTCAAGGTCCTGGTGCAGGCGCACGGCGCGGGCTACCTGGTCCCCGGCGCGCACCAGCGGGTTCAGCGCAGCGCGTGGGTTCTGAAAGACCATCGCAATCCGCGAACCGCGCACCCGCCGCATCTCGTGCTCGGACAGGGCAAACAGGTCTTGCCCATCGAACCAGATGTGCCCACCAGTCACCTTGATCGTGCGCGGCAGCAAGCGCATCACCGCTAGGGAGGTCATAGTCTTGCCCGAGCCGCTCTCGCCCACCAGGCCCATCACCTGGTTTGGGAACAGGTTGAAAGATACCCGGTCTAGGATCTGGCGCAGGCTGTTCTCTTGGAAGACAACCAGCGAGAGGTGATCGACGCGCAGGAATGGTTCTGCCATTACTGCTCCTCGCGAGTGTTGATATCGCGCAGCCCATCGCCCACCAGATTGAAGGCAAAGGCTGCCAGAACGATGGCGATGCCCGGGAACAGCCAGACCCAGTACTCTCCGGTGATGATACGCTGGGCGCCTTCGGACACCAGCACCCCCCACTCTGCCGTAGGCGGGGTAATGCCCAGACCTAAGAATGCCAAGCCGGCGGCGTCCAGGATCGCCCAGCCGGCGACCAGGGTCATCTGCACCAGGGATGGTGTCAGGGCATTGGGGAGCAGGTGCACCAGCATGACGCGCCAGCCGGGGTTACCCACGCTAATCGCCGCATCGGCGTACTGCTGGGTGCGCACCTTGAGCATCTCGCCACGCGTCAGCCGAATGAAATAGGGGGTGTAGGCGGCGGCGATAGCCACGATCACATTCTGCACCGTGTCGCCCAGGGCGCTGGTGATGGCCATCGCCAGGATGAAGGCCGGGAAAGCGAACATCACGTCCACGATGCGCATCACCACGGAGTCTACCCACCCACCATAAAAGCCCACCAACCCGCCGATCAGCGAGCCGATGAGGAAGGAGGAGGTTGCCACAAGCAGGGCGATCATCAGGTCCAGCCGGGTAGCATAGACCACGCGCGTGAACACATCCCGCCCGAAGTTATCCGTGCCAAAGCGGAACTCCGCCGAGGGTGGCTTGAAAACCGATTGCGGGTTGGTTTCGGTCGGGTTATAAGGGGTGAGCTGCGGGCCGAGGATAGCGACGAGCAGATAAACGGCGATGATCAACACACCCAATACGAACAGCGGGTAGCGCAAGGCTTGGCGCAGACCGCGGCTGCGGAAGCGACTGTTCACGGCGCTCTGGCGCCTGCTGTAGTCCTGCAGCTCTTCGGGGCGTGCGATGTTCAGCTTAAACAAATTCCCTTCTCCGATCCTATGCCAGACGGATGCGCGGGTCGATCAGACCGTACGCCAGGTCGATCAGCAGGTTCAGGCTCACGTAGACCACGGCGATCAGCAGCACGAAACCCTGCACCGAGTTGAAGTCGTTGGTCACCAGGGCATTCCAGGCGTAATTGCCGATTCCCGGCCAGGCGAAGACGCGCTCCACGATCACATTTCCCGCCATCAAATAACCGAATACGATGCCCAGCATAGTCAGGACCGGGATCATGGCGTTGCGCAGAGCGTCTTCCACGACAGCCTGGCGAGCTGGCACACCGATTGCCAGGGCAGTGCGGATGTAATCCGAATTGAGGGCATCCAGCATGGCGGCGCGAACCATCTTAATAATCGGGGCGGAGACGATGAACGCCAGGGTGGAGGCCGGCAACCACAAGTGATCCAGGGAGTCCAGGAAGGTTGCCCAATCGCCGGCCAGCAGACTGTCGATCAAGAATAGCCCGGTCACGTTTGCTGGCTCGCTCAGGCTGATGGTCAGGCGGCCGATCGGGGCGGGCGCCACCTTGAGGAGGAAGTAGAAAGCATGGATACCGACCAGCGCCAGCCAGAACAGCGCCAGCGAAGCGCCCAGCGTGGCAAAAATGCGCACCGCCTGATCCACCCATGTCCCGGCATACACAGCAGCCAGGATACCCAGGGTAAGCCCCAACAGCAGCGCAATGATGAAGGCGGTCAGCGCCAACTCGAAGGTCGCCGGCAGGCGCACCGCCAGCTCTTCCCGCACCGGCTCGCCCGTGCGCCAGCTTTCGCCTAGGTCGCCCTTCAGCAGCAACCCAGCATAATCCGCGAACTGGACCAGGATAGGCTTGTCCAGCCCCATATCCCGCTCGTACTGCGCGATCAGTTCAGCGTTCGCCAGCGGCCCGGCGCGTAGCGCTGCCGGGTTGTTGGGCAGCATGTGGGTAATCATGAAGACGATCACCGCTACGCCGACCAACGTCACAACGGTGAGCAGCAACCGGTGCAGGATGAAGCGGGTGAGAGGCGACATA
>Ga0153916_10003452_pt1 | contig 11789 bp, 12 predicted proteins | sample Opewatmetagenome_FD_109642 | JGI IMG/M metagenome (GOLD analysis project Ga0153916, IMG submission 109642) | Freshwater wetland microbial communities from Ohio, USA - Open water 3 Core 3 Depth 4 metaG | ecosystem: Environmental > Aquatic > Freshwater > Wetlands | place: USA: Ohio, Lake Erie...
GGACGCCCTCCTGCCGCACGTCGAAAATGGCACCGTCACCTTCATCGGTGCCACCACCGAGAACCCCTATTTCGAGGTCATCGGGGCGCTCGTTTCTCGCTCGCGCGTCTTCCAGCTTCGCCCTCTGGCAGACCAGGATGTGCACCTGCTGCTGGAGCGTGCCATCCATGATACCGAACGCGGTTATGGCACCCGTCTGATTGAAGCTGATGAAGACGCCATCGAGCATATCATCCACGTAGCTGGTGGCGATGCACGCAACGCGCTGAATGCTCTCGAGCTGGCAGTTGAATCCACGCCACCTGATTCGCAGGGAGTCATCCACATCACGTTGACCGTCGCTCAGGATTCGATCCAGCGCCGTGCGGTGTTATACGACAAGGATGGTGATGCGCATTACGATACAATCTCGGCCTTTATTAAATCGGTGCGTGGCTCAGACCCCGATGCTGCCTTATACTGGCTGGCAAAAATGCTCTATGCCGGTGAAGACCCGCGCTTTATCCTGCGCCGCTTGATCATCCTGGCTGGTGAGGATATTGGATTAGGTGATCCGATGGGGCTGGTGGTTGCCAGCTCAGCTGCTCAGGCATTCGACTATATCGGCTTGCCTGAAGGGGTCTACCCAATCGTAGAAGCCACCCTATACTTGGCGACCGCACCAAAATCCAACACTGCCACTTCGTACTTTAAAGCATTCGAGCTGATTGAAGAAGAAGGTACGGGTGACGTCCCGCAACACCTGCAGGATAGCAACCGCGATGCAGTGGCACTAGGGCATGGCAAGGGATATAAATACCCGCACGAAGCTCCCGACCATTTCCTACCCCAGCAATACCTGCCCAAATCGCTGCTCGGCACATACTTTTACACTCCCTCCAGCCAGGGATATGAAGCTGACGTTGCCCAGCGCCTTGAACGCTGGCGGGCAGCTCAACGCAAAGCGTTGGGGATCACCAAGACTGAGGAAATCCCTGACCTGACCCAGGAAGCTATCATCGAGATTAAGCGCAAGCACAAACCCACCTAAAGGTGATATATATGCCCATTTTTCTTCTGATCCGCCATGGTGAAAGTGAATTTAATAAGAAACTACACATCGCCGGGCGCCTGCCTGGCATCCATTTAACCAAAAAAGGACAACAGCAAGCACAATCCCTGGTGGATACGCTTTCCAAAGCACCGATCACAGCCATCTATTCCAGTCCGCTCGAACGCACCATGGAAACCGCCCAGCCACTCGCCAAGGCCTTGCAATTGGATATTACACCTCTTCCGGAGCTGCTAGAAACGAACTGTGGCGACTGGCAAGGTCAGTCAGCGAAAAAACTGCGTCGGAAAAAAGAATGGCAAGTCGTGCAGCAGCATCCATCCTTATTCCACTTCCCTTCCGGCGAATCAATTGCGGAGTGCCAGTATCGCATGGTCCAGGCGATTGAATCACTCCGCCTCAGGCATTCAGCACAAGATCTGATCGTCTGCGTCAGCCACGCTGATCCGATCAAAGAAGTGATTGCTTATTATCTGGGCCTGCCCTTGGATAATTTCCAGCGTCTGGGCATTGACGTCGGATCCATGAGCGTCCTCCACATCACAGAGAGTGGAAGCCGTTTGATCGCCTTGAATTTCATCCCCGCTTTCAATTGGGAAGGTCTTCAGCCTCCCAAGCCAAAAAAGCTGCTCAGATCACCATAACCCTAATCCATGCCTAAGCCATCGACGTATAAAATATTGGTATACTTCACACATGAGTTCTATAGATATTGACCTCCGTCCAGTTGACCATATCTCGATTGATGCACTGGGTCAGCCGGGGAAGCGCATCTTTTACATACAGGGCTGGCAGGGCGAGCGCACGATTACCCTGATCATCGAAAAACTCCAGCTTCAGACATTGGCGGTTGGCATCGAGCAATTCCTGGCGGAAATCCAGGAAAAAGTGACAAATTTGAAGGAAGCCTCAGCGGAGTACGAAGATGAATTAATGCACATTCACCCACCGCTCGATCCGCTATTCCGGGTGGGAGAGTTCGGTCTGGGTTACGATTCCGAGAATGATCTCATGGTCTTGGTAGCACGTGAGCTGATGCCCGAAGGGACTCCGGCCGAAGAGGGGGGTGTGGTCCGTTTTTGGTGCACGCGCGACCAGCTAAGAGCATTGGCGCGTTGGGGGATCGAGGTCGCTTCGCGGGGCAGACCCATCTGCCCGCAATGTGGTGAGCCGATGGATCCAGAAGGGCATTTCTGCCCGAAGAAGAATGGTCATAAGCATTAGTTCCAAGACGCCGTGCCTGGGGAAAATATCCTCCGCATAAACGTTGGTGATGGGACAAAGGCTTGCATGTCAGAGTTCAATATTCCAAAAGTCTTGTACGTGCTCCAAAATGGCGAAATTAATATTAAAGGTGAATTCGTCTGGGGATCAAATTACACCTTTTTGGCAGAAGTAAGTCAAAATGGGGATAAATTCATGAGTGTGTACAAACCAAGCCAGGGTGAACGACCCTTATGGGATTTCCCTCCCGCCAGTCTGGCACGCCGCGAAGCTGCCGCTTTCCAGGTGAGCGAAGCCCTGGGATGGGATCTGGTGCCTCCCACGGTATACCGCAAGAAAGCTCCCATTGGCCCTGGTTCATTACAGCTCTACATCGAACACGACCCTGAGGTCCATTATTTCAACTTGAGTGACACCGACCGCCAGAGCCTGCGACCGGTAGTTCTATTTGACCTGCTGGTGAACAATGCCGACCGAAAAGGAAGCCACCTGCTGTTCGATAACACCCATCATCTATGGCTGATCGATCATGGCATCTGCTTCCATGCCGAAGATAAGTTACGCACGGTCATCTGGGATTTCGCTGGAGAGCACATCCCAGAAAGCTTGATTGCTGACTTGCGCGCATTTCATCGTGAGCTTGCTCCGGGCACTGTGCTATCCAGGGAGCTGCAAGCCTTGCTCAATCCACAAGAGCTTCGAGCACTGGCCAGGCGGGCAGAACGCCTGCTGACGCTGCAGTGTTTTCCAGAGCCTCAACAGGATCAACGTTCCTTTCCATGGCCTCCTATATAACCTCATGGCACATTATCGTTTAGCTCTCCTTGGTTTTGGAAATGTTGGGCAAGCATTGGCGCATTTATTACTCCGTAAACAAAACCAGCTCGCGCATGACCATCATTTGACCTTTTCAATCACTGGCATCGCCACTACCCGGCATGGCATGGCAATCAGCTCACGAGGGATCGATCTTCAGCGTGCATTGCAGTGTATGACGAGTCATGAAACGCTGGATACACTATCTGTCCATCCGCCAATCAGTGACCCAAAGCAGTTCATCCAACAATGCGAGGCGGATGTACTATTCGAGAATATCCCGGTTAATTACACCGATGGCCAGCCGGCGGTTGGTTACCTTCGCCTGGCGTTGCAAAAGGGTATGCATGTCATCAGCGCCAATAAGGGCCCGGTCGTGCATGCCCACCAGGAGTTAACTCAGCTGGCACGTGAACGAGGCAGGAAGTATTATTTCGAGTCAGCGGTCATGGATGGTGCACCCATCTTCTCCCTTTTTCGTGGAAGCCTGCCCGTCGCCAACCTTCAGCGCTTCACCGGCATCCTGAACTCCACTACCAACCTGATCCTCACCCGCATGGAAGGTGGTGAGAGCTTCGAGCAAGCCCTCGCCTATGCGCAATCCATCGGCATCGCTGAGACCGACCCGTCCGGGGATATCGATGGCTGGGATGCCTCCGTAAAAGTCGCTGCCCTGGTCACCGTGTTGATGGGGGTCTCACTCAAGCCAGCCCAGGTTGAGCGCACAGGCATTCGCAGCCTGACTTTAGACGATATCAAGACCGCAGCCAAACTTGGCAAGCGTTGGAAGCTGGTATGTACAGCCTGGCGTGAGGGCGATAAGGTTTCGGCGCGTGTCAGCCCTGAACTGGTCGACCCTGCCTCTCCCCTCTACGGCGTGAATGGCACCTCCAGCATGGTTACGTTCGAAACAGACGTCCTTCCACAGCTTTCCATCGTGGAGGGCAACCCCGGAACGGATACCACTGCCTACGGGCTGCTGGCAGATTTTATCAATGTCACGCCTCAGGAATAATCCTCGGTAAAACCGACCATCCAGGAGGGACTATGTTCTTCGGCATTTATACCGCCAACTTCGGTGCAGAGACTACCCCGCGCAGCATAGCAGATTTGGCAGCTGAAGCTGAAGAAGCAGGCTGGGACGGCTTCTTTCTCTGGGACCATATGCTTTACAGCCGCAACCAGAAACTTCCTCTGTATGATCCATGGGTGGCTCTGGCTGGCGTTGCCATGAATACTCATAACATTCGCATCGGCACCACGGTTACCCCAATCGCCCGTCGCCGCCCGTGGAAGCTGGCGCGTGAGACGGTCACCCTGGACCATCTCTCTGGTGGCAGGTTAATCCTCAGCGTGGGGGTAGGCGACCCCGACGAGGCCGATTATGGGACCTTCGGCGAGCCCACCGACCGCAAAATCCGCGCAGCCATGCTGGATGAAGGTCTGGCGGTACTGACTGGATTGTGGAGTGGCCATCCATTCGAGTACCAAGGCAAGCACTATCAGGTGAAGAAGTGTACCTTCCTGCCCCCACCGGTACAGCAGCCCCGCATCCCCATCTGGGTGGGTGGATTTTGGCCTCATAAACGCCCATTCCGCCGTGCTGCGCGTTGGGATGGCGCATTTCCAATCAATTCAGGCAGCCCATACACCCCACTTCCAGACATGGTAGTACAAATCCGCGCATATATCGAGGCACACCGCCAGAGCCAGGCACCATTCGATATGGTGATCATGGGTACCACGCCTGGAAATGATCCCAAAAACGCCAGGAAAAAGATAGCCAGGTATGCAGACACGGGCCTCACCTGGTGGATGGAAAGCCTGTACCGCTGGCGTAATTCCCTGGAAGGGATGCGTAGGCGTGTCCGTCAGGGACCACCCCGGATCGACCCTTAGGCGGGTCGAGTAATTGCTGCAGGAGGATCTCACATGCCCATCGGACGCTTCCATGCCGGCATAGGCGCATTGATCTGGTCACCGGAAACCAGACAATACTTGCTCCTGCGCCGTTCCAGGGATAAGGATTACGCTCCTGGTGCCTGGGAGTGCATCACTGGCAGGGTTGACCAGGAAGAAGGTTTTGAAGATGCGCTGCATCGCGAAGTGCTCGAAGAGCTGGGGGTCGAGGTGCAGGCCGAGTATATCCTGGGGACTACCCATTTTTACCGCGGCTTACCGGACCCCGAAAACGAGCTGGTCGGTGTGGTCTACCTTTGCACGTTGCCCGCATCGATCTCCATCCATATCGATGCTGAGCATTCCGAATACCGCTGGCTCGATGCTGCCCAGGCTCTCGACTTTCTCTCCGCGCCTGACCCCAGCACGCAGTGGCTCAGAAGGGTGATCCAGCGAGCAGAGGCCATCCTGCCAATGCTTCCGGAAAATTTAGTCGAATTTCAGAGGAGCACTGGTTTTGAGTTTGGCTAAACTACCAGCGTCAGTCCAATGGATTCAGCATCTCTCTAATTTAGCTAGAACCTCATACAGATGACAATCGACTCTGGCAGAATTATCTCTGTCATGGATTCAAGCCATAACCGCGATAAAAAAATTACAGTTCGAAGAATTTTTATCGCCAATCAGATCGATGAAAGCCGGACGTGTTAGTAAATGGTGATATATCTATTAGGCATGATCTCCGAAGAGATTCCTGTAAGCAGCTTCATCACTGGGGAACTCTGGCCCGAGTCCGGCAAGGTCAGGGAGTCGCTTAGGATCTTCAATAATCCTGGCAAAGGCGTGTCCCCTTCGTGCCTCAGCCAGAGGCCCCGGTTCATACATAAGCTTCGTCATCCAATCTGTCAACCGATGGATTGCGTCAAAGTAATGGTCGTGCTCCGTGGCATATTGGTGCCCAGCCAGATCCCAATTATTTTCGGTGAGTAAAAGATCGCGCATCACGCGCACATCTCTCAACGCCAGCGACAGACCACAGCCAAAAGTCGGGTCACTCGTGGAAGCTGCATCGCCAATTAAGGCAATTCCATTGGCATATGGATGTGGAACCCATGTATCCGCACAGTCGAACGAGGCCAAAGGACCCGTTGGTACTGCATTTTCGAACCATTCACTCGGAGCACCAGCAGAAATGGCAATGGAAATGAACTCATCGATATCCTTGTTTCCACTGAGCCGCCGTCTACCTTCTTGCTGATGAAAACCTGTGTAGCTTCGATAGCGTGAGTTTCCAAGGGGGGTCAAGACCGTGAATTCGTGCCTCATTGGATTTATGTAGTAATGAACTGCATCGTCAGGCGCATTTACACCAAGCAATAATGCACCCATGATCACCAAGCGACCCGGGTCACGTTGAGTTGTGAAGCCTGCCCAATTCCTGCACAGAGAAGTGCGGCCATCGGCACCAACGATGAGCCTGGATTTATAGGTATATTCTTTTTCCCCTTCTCTGATGAAGACAATTGGGTTTGGTCCGGGTTTGGCATCAATGACCACCGCACCGCGGCGAATATCCGCACCGGAATTAGAAGCAGCCTTGAGCAACTCTTCCTGCATCTCGGGATGAAAAAAGTGCATTGAGCCAGTTTTATGCGGTGATGTTTCAACCATGTCACGCTTGTATTTTGGGAGTGCATCGAGCACCTGGTTGATTCGGTAGCGCGCTACATGCCCGCAAGTCTGTTTTAATAGATCGAAAATGCCTAAAGCGCGGATTTCTGACACACCCCACGGATGAACATATTCCCCCCTCACCCGATCTCGGAATACCTTCTCACGTTCCAATATCAGGACGCGTTTTGCCTGCTCAGCCAGCGACTTCCCTAAAACCGATCCTGCTATCCCTCCTCCGATGATAATTACATCATGTTGCAGTGTCATCTTTCCACTCCTGGCACAGAAACTTATACAGTCTCAGTTATATAATCGATATTCAATAAAGAAAGAACGACGGAAATGGGAGATTCTTATATCCCCAACGATAATATGGATAAATTTTATCAATATTACCATAATTTTCACAGGTTTGGAATTGCTGGATATAAAACCTGAGGGAAGATCAGCCGTCAGGAAGTGTATCTTCGATCAGATACGTGTCACTTGCTGCAAGGCAAGCCACGCAATCCAGCGGATGGAAGCCGTCAGATATTCTCAGAAGATCTGCTTGATTTTCAACGCCAAAATGGATTTGATTTGAGATGTTGAGGAGCAAACAACTCAGGAGGTCTTGTGCTTAAAAAATACGGGTTGTAACTCACGGCTCTCCGTTACTTCCAGGTGCATGGCTTTGATGGTCGCTTCCAACAAATTGACCATCCTGAAGCGTTCCGTTTTGGGTTCATTGAGCGGGTTGTATTGGATCGGTTGCCCCACGATAACCAACCCGGCTTCGTGGATGACAGTTGGATAAAACGCCAAGCGCTCACCTGTCTCTCGGCTGTATAGCTCACCCAGACGTAAAAATCCGCGCTTGAATGGGCGCATGCCGGTCAGCGGGTCTGCATCTGCATCAGGATCTTCGGGAACGATCAACAAAAACTTTCCCGTCTTCAGCAGGGTAATGCTGGTCTCAAATGTAGCCACCTGCGCTTCATGCGAGACGGGTACGGGTATGCAACCAAGCCCCAATAAAAGTGGATTTGAAATTTTGCAGATACCTTTGGCAATCGTCATGCTGAGAGGGGGTTTAATTTTTATTATCTTCTCAACAAAATCCTTGCGCACACGGTCGGGACCTTCAACTTTATCTACCGTTGCACCAAGCACCCACGGATACACGCGCATCGGCAAAGATGAGCAGATTCCCACCGGCCCGATCGAGCCCATGTGGTTCGCAACGATGACCCCTGGACCAGGCTTGAGGTTCTCCCCCCCTTCCAGTTCCCCATCCCACATAAAGGCTTCCAGGATGCTCACAATCAGGTGATAAGCCCAATCATTTAGCATGCATGCTCCCCAATTGTTTATTTCCTGACATCCGGGAAGTCATAGAAAAGAGGCCGTGAAGAGACCTTCAATGACATCATATTGATAAAATATTTTATGTCCGAAGCGAATGAACCCTTGAATCTCCTTCCGGAAGTCTTCACAAGCAGGCTTTTATCGATGACGTTTTTTCCAACCTTGCGGAGTTTTAGCGTCAACCAATAATCCACAGTTAAATTAATTTTCGGATCGATTCCGCCGATCTGCTCCAATGCCTCCCGCCGGATGGCCATATTATTGCCCGGTAAGGCTTTATTAAAGTACAGGATGGCTTGAAATGATTTATTAACGATCGGATTCAAGTCGTAAAAAGCCAGTTTTCCACCTACTCCAACAATTTCCGTCGAGTCTGAAAAATATGTCATGATTTTAGCCAGCCAATCGTGGGGCACACGGCAGTCAGCGTCGGTGAATGCGATGAATTCCGTTTGGCTGACCGCAATCCCTTTTCGGATGGCATGCACATAGCCTTTTTTTAGCTCTTTTTCCACCCTCACCCCTTTATCCAGGGCGATTTTTGCAGTTAAATCGGTCGAGTTGTTGTCAATGACTACGATTTCGTATTTTTCTTTATCAATTGTCTGGTTTATGAGGGAATCAAGGCAACTGCCAATTAGCTCCTGCTCATTAAATGCAGGTACAATAACCGTCAGTACCTTCTTCATTTTTACCCCTCCATAGTTTATTAACCCCTGACAATAAAATAGTTATCCCACACCCATTATATCCGTCCTCTAGCTATCCGGAGTATAATTCTCCGTTAATGCTTACGAAGTATAAATATATGTTTAATTGAGTATGGACACTCCTATAGAGCACGTTTTCCTTCCCACCAACGGCATCCGCCTGCAAGTTACCCAGGCCGGATCCCGTTATGGTCCTCTCGTGTTATTATTGCACGGCTTCCCTGATTTTTGGTATGGTTGGCGACGACAGATTAAGCCCCTTGCCGAAGCAGGCATGCGCCTCTGGGCACCCGACCAGCGGGGGTATAACCTGAGTGATAAGCCCCAGGGTATCACAGCCTACCGTCTGGACGAGCTGGCAAAAGATGTGCTTGGATTGATCGATGCTGCCGGCGTAGACAGGTGCTATCTGGCTGGTCACGACTGGGGTGGAGCTGTAGCCTGGTGGGTGGCATTGCGCTATCCTGAGCGTTTATACAAGCTGGCAATCCTGAACATGCCTCATCCGGCAGTCATGTTGCGGACCATTGGAAGTAGCCCGGCTCAGCTGCGTAAAAGCTGGTATCTGTTCTACTTTCAGCTCCCCTTCCTGCCCGAGGCGATGTTACGTAATAAGGATTGGGAATACATGGTAAGGATGTTAGTCGGCGGCAGCAAACCGGGAACGTTCAGCGCAGAGGATATTGAACAGTATCGTCATGCATGGTGGCGAAAGGATGCCGTCACGAGCATGCTCAATTGGTATCGTGCCGCAGCTAGAATACCCCCTGAGTTGAGCGGTGACCTGCGCATAAGGGTACCGACCATGATCCTTTGGGGAGCGCAGGATGTCGCTTTGGGGCGTGAGATGGCGGAGACCACACTTGATCTATGCGACCAGGGCAAATTGGTATTCTTTGAAAATTCCAGCCATTGGGTTCAGCTTGATGAAGCTGAAGCGGTGAACAAGTACCTGGTTGACTTTTTCTCCTCTTCAAATTAAAAGCATGAGCCTCGCTTCGTCTGAACCTGCGCAAGTCTACCTGCAGTTGCGCAATCGCATCTTTAGCCTCAACCCAACCGAAGTTGGTCTTTCCCCATCTGATCATGCCCGGCAGGTATGGGGGGTGATCATGGAAACGGGTTATGATGTTGGGTTCGCTACCCTGGTCTCATTAGCTGACGGTACGACAAGCCTCTATTACAGCACGGGGAGTGGCCTGATCGGCAGCAGCATTTACAGTCCGCTTGCTGAAGCTTCCAAAGCACTGGTCGCAGAGGCTGAAAACCACCTCAACCAATTACACTTGACCACTGTTTTCACTTTGCCAGATATCGGCGAGGTCAGGTTCTATTTATTGACTTATAGTGGGATTCTTACTGCCGAGATCGGTGAGATTGAATTGTCCACGGGCGACCATGCCTTATCCCCACTTTATCAGCGCGCCCAAGAAACCCTGACCCAATTACGCGTGTTTTCAGAGAAGAAACGGTAAATAGAATGTCAGCTACACAAATAGATGCCGTCACAGGAGCTTTCGGCTTCTCCGGTAAATATATAACTCGCAGGTTATTAGACCAGGGGCATACCGTCCGCACGTTGACCAATTCCGCCAGACGTCCCAATCCTTTCGAGAGCCAGGTTGAAATATTTCCATACAACTTCGACCATCTCGATCGGCTCAGCGACTCTCTGCGGGGGGTATCGGTGCTGTATAACACTTATTGGGTGCGCTTCGATTATGCTGATTTCTCGCACGCCGCAGCCATCGAGAACAGCCTGAACTTATTCACGGCTGCCAAACAGGCTGGGGTGAGGCGGATCGTCCATATCAGCATTACCAATCCCTCTGAAGCTTCTTCCCTGCCTTACTTCAGCGGTAAAGGCCGCCTGGAGCGTGGCATCATCGAGTCGGGGTTATCTTATGCCATCTTACGCCCGGCAGTGCTCTGCGGCAGGGAAGACATACTGATCAATAACATTGCCTGGACCCTTCGCCACCTGCCCATCTTCGGTGTCTTCGGTGATGGCAGTTATCGTCTTCAACCGATCTATGTGGAGGACCTGGCTGACCTGGCTGTTAATGAAGCTCAAGAGCAGGTGAACCGGATTATAGATGCCATTGGTCCGGAGACATTCACTTACCGTGAGCTGGTGGATATGGTCGGTAACGCCATCGGAGAAAAGCGACCTGTTATCTCCGTCTCACCCACACTCGGTTATTGGTCAGGTTGGTTGATCGGGAAGATGATGGGCGATGTATTAATTACCAGGGATGAGATTACTGGCTTGATGGAAAACCTGTTGCATACCGACTCACCTCCAGCAGGGAAAACCCGGCTCAGCGCCTGGGCACGGGAAAATGCCACCACCTTGGGCATCCATTATGCCAGCGAGCTGCGCCGCCGCCTTCACCGAAATGAATCGTATGAGAATATTTAGGCAGGGGTAAAATTGGAACACCATGAACATCCAGGTTACATCTGCATAAATACAGGGTACTCAACAATCGGCTTAATCTTTTGAGCTAGATATAAACCGTACATATTTGCTTCAATCATATGTCAAAACCATTGATCGGTCTCACTACTACCCGTTTACGTAATAAGGATGGACTTCCCACTTTTGGAGTAAACCGGCCATATGCCAGGTCTGTTTCGATGGCGGGAGGTATACCCATCCTTATTCCCCTCGATCTGCCTGATGATGATCTGAATAATCTGCTTGACAGGCTGGATGGAATCCTCTTTACCGGCGGGTATGATATCGATCCCCAGCGGTATGGCAGCCAGCCTCATCCCAAAGTGGAGCATATCGATGCAGGACGTGACCATGTGGAGTGCCACCTGGTGCAAGCTACCATACAGGCAGGCAAGCCATTGCTGGGCATCTGCCGGGGACTGCAGGTGATCAATGTTACCCTGGGCGGCAGCTTATATGAGGACCTCCAGGACCAATTTGCAGGCTCGATCATGCATGATAACCATGATAAACCCCGGGATTCCCTGGTCCATCCAGTCAATGTGGAAAGAGTGTCTCTCCTCTCACAAATCATCCCCTGCAACCAGACCCAGGTCAACAGCTTGCA
>Ga0153916_10003453_pt1 | contig 11785 bp, 8 predicted proteins | sample Opewatmetagenome_FD_109642 | JGI IMG/M metagenome (GOLD analysis project Ga0153916, IMG submission 109642) | Freshwater wetland microbial communities from Ohio, USA - Open water 3 Core 3 Depth 4 metaG | ecosystem: Environmental > Aquatic > Freshwater > Wetlands | place: USA: Ohio, Lake Erie, Old...
CCTTGCTCCGCTCCTTGTCGTGCCGCGCATCCCTCGCGCTTACCTGGTCGAAGCCAACTCGACGAACCACTGCACTTGGCGCACACGGTGCCGGACATTGTCTGGACATTGTCTGGACCTCCCCTGGCGCAGCCCTTGCTCCGCTCCTTGTCGTGCCGCGCATCCCTCGCGCTTACCTGGTCGAAGCCAACTCGACGAACCACTGCACTTGGCGTAGCCACGGCCACACCCTGGTCCTCGATTCCGATGTCGCCCGCCAGAAGTTCCTTGCACTTGTGCGAAAGTACAAGGACAAGTTCGGCATCCAGATTCACTCCTTCTGCCTCATGGGCACGCACCCCCATGTCATGTGCAGATCCACCAAGGGACAGCCCGCCTTCAGCGCCTTCTGGAAGGTGGTCAACTGGGGCTTCGCTCGCTGGTACAATCGTCGGACCGGCGGACGCGGACAGGTCGTCATGGAGCGCCTGCGCTCTCCCCAGATCCAGGACGGCCGCCACCAACTTGTGGTGATGCGTTACGGCGATATGAACCCTGTCCGGGCCGGCCTGGCCAGGTCCGCCAAGGACTGGAAGTGGTCGAGCCACCGTCACTACGCCTATGGTGAGGAGAACGACGTCATCGTCGACGCTCCGGAGTACTTGGCGCTTGGCGCCACCGGCGCAGAGCGCCGAAAAGCGTATCTCCACCTCTTCGCTCGGCCTCTCCTTGAAGCGCTCCTGTCGCGGCGGCCAGACCTGGTAGACGCTCCCTTCGTTGGCGAGCCGGGATGGCTCGCCGCACGGCTCGAAGCCTGCGGTCTATCTCCTCCCACCTGACTGCTTCTCGCTGCGTTCATCGCCAACTTCTTCCGGCGCACAGCGCCACTTCTGGCGGCTCGCCTGTAGCCCGTGGTCGATCTGAAGGGCCGCGCGCCGCCGAGATATCACCTGGGCACATTGCGCCGGATTCGCCTCGGCTGAGACCCCCGTTGTTGGCCGCACGGAAGACGACGAGCTCCTGGCGTCCCGTCGGTCTTGCTGACCCTTGTGTCGGGCTCCGGTAACCCGAGCACGGCAGCTACTGGCAGGATGTCTTAGGATGCCCGGCACCGCAGGATGTCCGGCACCGGCACCCCCCCGGCACCCCCGAGTGCACATGTCCGGCACCGAGTGCGAGTGCACCGAGTGCATGTCCGGCACCGAGTGAGAGTGAGTGCCCGAGTACCGCATGTCCGGCACCGAGTGCGCCGAGTGCGAGTGCACCGAGTGGCCGAGTGCGAGCGGCCGAGGGCCCGGCACCCCCCGGCGCGGACGGTACGACTTCGAGCGATCACGGCGTGGAGGACCTACCGCCCGGGGGCCAGCCTGCGCCTCCGTCACTCGGGCAGGGGTACCTCGACCACCATCCCGTCGTGTGCCACGGCGATGGCTCCCTGGTACTCCTCCGCCGCCTGCTGCAGGAGCGGCGACGGATCCTGGTCGTAACGGGTGGAGAGGTGCGTCAGCACCAGGCGTCGGACGCCGGCCTCCCGGGCCACCCGCCCCGCCTCGCGGGCGGTGGAGTGCATGGTCTCCTCGGCCCGGGCCTGCTCGGTGTCGCCGAAGGTCGAGTCGTGGATCAGGAGATCGGCGTCCCGGGCCGCCTCCACCGTCGCCGGGCACGGACGGGTGTCGCCGCTCACCACCAGGCGGCGGCCGGGGCGCGGCGGCTCCACCACCTCCTCCGGCCGCACCGTCCGGCCGCCCGCGCTCACCGGCCGGCCGTGCTGGAGCTCGCCGAAGAGCGGCCCCTCGGAAACTCCCAGGGCCATGGCCCGCTCCGGGTGGAAGCGGCCCGGCCGCGGGTCCTCGGCCACCACCCACCCGAGCGACGGCACCCGGTGGGCGACGGCGTAGGGGACGAGATCGCAGCCCGCGCGCCTCACCTTCTCCCCCGGCTCCACCTCGTGGATGCCGACATCGAAGGTCAGCGGCTCGCTCCCGGTGAAGAGCATCACGTCGAGCAACCGCTTCGCCGGCTTGGGCCCGTAGAGGTCGAGCGGCCGCTCGCGCCCCAGCATGGAGAGGGTGCGCAGGAAGCCGATGGCGCCGATGTAGTGGTCGGCGTGGAAGTGGGTGAATAGGATGGCCGTCACGTCGAAGCCGGTGCCGAAGCGGATCATCTGCCGCTGCGTCCCCTCGCCGCAGTCGAACAGGAGCAGGTCCCCGGCGTGCCGCAGCGCCAGGGCCGGGAGGTTGCGCTGGATGGTCGGCTGAGCGCCGGAGGTCCCGAGGAAGGTGAGCCGCAGCACGCGCCCTCATCCTATGACGACGCCGACGTGTAGCGGGAGATGGCCCGCAACCAGATCGCCCGCGAGAAGACGGCGAGGGCGGCCGTGCCCAGGACGGAGAGGATGGCGGTCCTGGCATCGAGCCGGCCGAGCAGCGCCAGCGCCGGGTACGTGGTCATGAGGGCCAGCGGGATGACGATGGTGAAGACCACCCGCCAGACGCCGCGGAAGACCGTGGCCGGCCAGCGGGCGGCGTCGAAGATGGACGAGAAGAGGAAGGTGAGGTTGTCCACCTTGACCACGTAGAAGGCGGCGGCGACGACGAGGATCCAGAGCGAGTAGAGCGTCCAGGCGGCGCAGAGGAGGAGCAGCAGCGCCGCGAGGACGTGCCCGGGCGCGGGGATCCGGCCCATGCGGGCGAAGGCCGCGGCGAAGATGGCGAGGGCGCCCGCCAGGTCGAGCACCCGCCACGGCTCGAACCGGGCGGTGGAGACGAGGAACTGGGCATCGGCCGGCTTGAGGAGCACGAAGTCGAGGGTCCCCTTGCGGATGTGCTCCACCACGCTGGTGAGCGACGGGTTCACCGCCCCCTCCAGCACGCCTTTCATGAGCGTGAACCAGCCGATGACCACCAGCGCCTCGTCGAAGCTCCAGCCGGCCACCGCCACCCGGTGGCCGAAGAGGACGAGGAGCGGGACCAGCGACCAGCCGACCCAGAAGAGGGCCAGCGCCCCCTCCACCAGGAACTCCACCCGGTACTGCATCGACACCGCCGCCGAGGCGCGGAACTGGATGCCGAGCAGCCGCAGGTAGCGCCCCATCGGTCACCCGCCGAAGGCCGCGTAGCGCCGCAGCCCGAGGCGCCAGACGCCCGCCACCCCCGCCAGGAGCAGCGCCACGAAGGTCCACTGGATCCCGAGCTCGAGGAGCGCCCGGCCGCGCGACTGCATCCCCACGATCATCTCGACCGGGAAGGCCAACATGTAGCGGAAGGGAAGGAAGCGGGCCAAGGTCCCCACCCAGCGCGGGAAGAGCTCCAGCGGCACCAGGTAGCCCGAGAAGACGCCGAAGAGCCCCATCCAGATCTCGAAGAGCGAGGCGGCCGAGTCGATGTAGAAGGCGAGCGCCCCGACGATGGCCATGGCCAGGAAGGTGATGAGCCAGGCGCCGATGACCGAGAGCGGGAAGACGGCCAGGAGGATCGGGTCGCGGGTGACCTGCCCGGAGCCGAGGGCGAGGAGCAGCACCACGGCCACCGGGAGGGCGATGGCCGCCCGGAGCGGCATGGCCGACAGGTTCTCGCAGGCGTAGGCCACCAGCGGGTGGATGGGCCGCAGCAGCCGATGGGCGAGCGTTCCCTCCCGGATCTCGAAGGTCAGCTCCCAGATGACCCAGGCCCCGGTCATGAGGCGCACCACCAGGTTGGCGAGGTAGTAGGCGACGAACTCGCGTTCGCCGAAGCGCCCGACCGGCCCCTCGCGCGCCACGGCGCTCCAGAGCGCCAGCATGACGAGCGGCATGTTGGTGGAGAGGAGCCACACCAGGAACTCGGCCCGGTAGGCCACCGCATCGGCCAGGCCGACGCGGAGCATGGTGGGCAGGGCGCGCAGCGTCCGGAGCACCCCGACAGGCTAAGAGCCGACCCGGGGATTCGCCAGTCCGCCGCGGCACATCATCCCGCCGGCCCCGGGCAGGCTCGTCGCTCCGCGCGGTCGCTCTCCGGGTTATCCGTACGACTCGCGCTTGATCCGGTCGGCCGGCACTCCCACCTCGCGCAGGGCGGCCACGGCCGACTCGAGGAAGCGCGGCGTGGGCTCCTCGCCGCGCTCGCGGGCCTGGGCCTTCTCGAGCGGGCCCACCGCCGGGCCGCAGGCGTAGACCAGGCAGGCCGACGGGTCGGGGATGAGCTCCCGCAGGAGCGCCGGGGAGATTCGCCCCTTGCGGATCGTCGGCCCGACGGGGTGGGTGGCGTCCCTGGTCAGGGTGTGCACCACCTGGAGCTTCCCGGGGAAGTGCTGCTCCAGGGACTGCAGCTCGCGCCGGAAGATGACGTCCTCGAGCGTCTTGTTGGAGCAGATGAAGGTGTGGTGCAACCCGGGGTGGTTCTTCAACGCGTGCTTGAGGATGGAGAAGTTCGGCACGGCACCCGACCCGGCCACGACGTGGACGAGGTGGTCGGTGCGCGACTCGACGTCCTTCGGAAGCGTGTAGGGACCGGTGAAGCCGGTCACCACCAGCCGCATCCCGCGCGTGGTCCGCTTCACCAGCAGCGGGGAGAGCAGCGGCGGGAACCTGGTCACCCCGCTCACGTAGCGCTCCTCCTTGACGGTGATGGCCAGGTACTTCTCGTGCGGCGCAGAGGTGAGGGAGTAGGCGCGCGGCGGCTCCCGCTTGCCCTTCACGTCCTCGAAGTAGGCGATGAACCGCTCCAGGGCCTCGAGCTGGTGGGGATCGATGGTGAGGAAGTGGCCAGCCTCGTAGTCCAGGTGGTCGTTGCCGGTGAAGAGCACCAGCGTCGTGGTGTCCGGCGTCTCCACGATGGAGTCGGCGACCATCACCTCCAGTTCCTTGATGCGCCGGCGGCCGGACTGCTCGCCTCCCGGCGTGGAACTCGCGGCGGCCGGCGTGGAACTTCCCACGGTGGGATTGTGGCTCATCCGGCATACCTAATCGGGGGAGGGACCCGGATCTACCCTTGGTCGAGCCAGGCCTCGAACGCCTCGAAGCCGTGGGGACGACCGAGGAAGTCCCGCACCAGCTCGGCCGCGGGCCGCGAACCGCCCGGCTCGAGGATGGCGCGCCGGTAGCGCCGCGCCGGCTCGGGATCGAGGAGCCCCCTCGCCTGGAAGACGCCGAAGAGATCCTTGGCGATCACCAGCGACCACATGTAGGTGTAGTAGATGGCCGAGTAGCCGTCGAGGTGGCCGAAGGACTCCTGGAAGAACGTCCCGGGCACGTGGCGGAAGGGCGTGTAGGCTTCCTGGAGCTCGGCCACGAGCCGGGTCGAGTCAAGGGTCGCCGGATCGCGGCGGTGCAGCTCCAGCGAGAGCGCCGCGTAGAAGGCCTGCTGCCGCAGGTGCAGCCCCTTGCCGAACTCGTCGGCGGCGCGCATCCGCGCCACCAGATCCGGCGGGATGGGCTCGCCGCTCGAGACGTGGCGCGAGAAGGTCGCGAGCACCACCGGGTCCCAGACCCATTCCTCCAGCATCTGCGAGGGCGCCTCCACGAAGTCCCACTCGGTGGCCACGCCCGACTGCGTGGCCCAGCGCCCGTGGCCCCCGAGCACGTGGTGGAGCAGGTGCCCGAACTCGTGGAAGAAGGTCCTGACCTCGGAATGCTCGAGGAGAGCCGGGTCGCCGGCCGGCCCTCCGGGGCGCACGAAGTTGCAGACCAGCGCCGCCTCCGGGAGCCGCCGGCCCGCCTGCCCGGCGGCCAGCTGGAACATGGCGTAGTGCTTGTACTTGCCGTCGCGGGGGTGCATGTCGAGGTAGATGCGCCCCAGCAGCCGTCCGTCCTCGCGGACGTCCCAGGCCTTCACCTCGGGGTGCCAGACCGCCGCCCCCGTCGCCGGCCGGTACTCGAGCCCGAAGAGGCGGCCGGTGATGGCGAAGAGCCCCTCCTCGACGCGCCGGTACTCGAAGTAGGGCCGGACCGACTGGGAGTCGAACCCGTACTGCTCCGCCTTGATCCGCTCGGAGAGCCAGGCGGCGTCCCAGGGCTCGACCCGGGCGGCGGCGGGGTCGTCCCGGCGCAGGCGCTCGAGGAGCTGGGCCCAGTCGCGCCGCATGCGTCGCTCCGAGACGCGGGCGATCCGTTCCACGAAGTCGGCGGCATTGCGGTCGCTGCCGATCATCTTGTCCTCGGTGGCGTAGGCGGCCCAGCTCGGGTAGCCGAGGCACGCGGCCAGCTCGGCGCGGCGGGAGAGGAGGCGCGCGAGCACCTCCAGGTTCCGAGGATGGCCACGCAGGCGGTAGAGCTTCCAGAGCGCCTGGCGCGCCTCGCCGTCCCGCGCGTAGGTCATGAACGGCACGTAGTCGGTGTTGTCGGTGCTGACGCGCACCAGGCCGTCCGGCCCCGGCGGGTGGGAGCGCTTCCAGTCCTCGGGGAGCCCGTCCAGGGCCGAGGGCGGCACCTCCAGCCGCCGCACGTCGTCCTTGATGTTCCTCCCGAACTCCTGTCCGATCCGCACCAGCTCCTGGCGCAGCGCCCGGACCCGCTCCCGCGTGGCCTGGTCCCGATCCACGCCGGCCCGGCGGAAGTCCCTCAGGCTCTTCTCCACCAGGTGGCGAGTGGCCGCATCGGCGCCGGCGAGGTCGAGGCCGCTCAGCGCCCGGTAGAGATCCTGGTCGAGCGACAGCTCCGCCGAGAGCGCCTCGGCCTCCTGCTCGCAGATCTCGGCGGCCGAGCGCATCGCCTCCGACGGGTGGACGTTGCGGCAGAGGCTGGCCCGCGCGGCGGCGTCGGAGAGGCCCGAGAAGGCCGCGTCGACGAGATCCAGGGCCTGGTCGCGCGCGCGTGGTGCCGGCAACGCCTTCAACCGGCCGGCGGCGGCCCGGGCACCGGCCAGATCGGCCCGGCAGCTTTCCAGGAAGGACTCCGGCGTCCCGGTGAGCGGCCGGGAAGCTTCCGGCGGAGGTGCCTCCTTCATCGAGCCTCGGAGACCGTCATGGTGGTGGCGAGCGGTATCAGAGGGCGAGGAGCTTGAGGAGGCGCGCCTGCATGGCCTTCCTGCGCTCGGCGTCCTTGCAGGTCTCGATGGCCTGGGCCCAGGCCTGCCGGGCCGAGCGCTGGAAGCCGAGGCGCTCCAGGAGCTGGGCCAGGCACTGGTGCGCCGAGTCGGCGTCTGGCCGCAGCTCCGAGGCGCGCTCGAAGGCCGCCACCGCCTCGAAGAGCATCCCTTGCCGGGAGAGCGCGTGCCCGAGGTAGTAGTGGGCCTCGGCGGAGAAGGGATCGGTCTCGGCGGCGCGACGGCAGAGCTGCACCGCCTCGTCGAGGCGCCCCTCGCTCACCGCCTTGGAGCCGGCGCGCCAGTCGGTGGCGGCCGCCTCGCGGCGCGACTTCTCCTCCGCGCTCTCGGCGGCGGCGGTCCCCACCAGCGCCACGCGGAACACCCGGTTGGCCTCCTCCATGCGGAAGGGCTTCTCCAGGAAGGCGTCGGCGCCGAAGGCCGTCTTGGCGTCCTCCCCCACGGTTCCGCGGTAGACGGCGGAGCAGAGCACCACGCGGATCTTGCGGAGCGCCGCGTCTCCCTTGACCGCCCGGCAGACCTCGAAGCCGTGCAGGACCGGCATCATGGCGTCGAGCACCACCATGTCGGGCCGGGCCTGCCGGACGACGTCCAGGGCAGCGCGGCCGTTGGCGGCGTGCAGCACCGTGCAGCCGAGCCCCTCCAGGATCCGCGCGATGAGTTGGCGTGTCTCGGCGTCGTCGTCCGCCACCAGGACGAGCTTGCCCACCCCGAGCCCCTCGACCCGGACGGTGGGATCCTCGCGGCCCAGCGCCGCCGGCACCGGCCGCGCCGCCGGCTTCGCCTCCGTCGCTCCGGGCGTGGTGGCCTGGACCTCCGAGAGCGACTCGGCGAGGCCCACCAGGACCATCTCCTCCCCCTCCTCGGCCGGGAGATCGACGCTGGCACCGCCCCCCGGCAACCCGGTCTCGGTCGGCTTCACTACACCCACCCAGGCGGCTCCGGGATCGGGCAGGGCCGGGGCGTTCTCCCCGCGCCATCCTGGGGATCCGCGCGCCCTGGCCTGCGACAGGCCGTCGAGCACCCGGGTCATGGCCGCTCCGAGGGCGACGTACCGCAGCACCTTGCGGCCGGTGGTGTAGCGGACCTCGTCGGCGGCGGCGTAGTCCTCCGGGTCGATCATGGCCAGCACGACCTCGCTGCGCCCCACCGACACCGGCAGCACCCTGCGCTCCCGGCAGAAGTCCGCGGCCACTACCTCCAGGTTCCTCAGGGGAACCACCGAGCGCGAAAGGTCCACGCCCGGGCACCCGTTTGCCTTGGCGAGGGCGCGCACCAGGGTGTTCTCGTCCGCGAGGCCCAGCCGGAGCGCAGCCGAGGCGACGTCGCCGTCGCGGGCCGCGGCCAGCGCCCGGGAGGCTGCGTCCGGACTGAGCACCCCCTGGCGGACCAGGGCTGCCGCCATGTCGGCCATACGGGCAGAGATGCTAGACGACCGAAGGCGAATCGCAAATAGCGGCTCGCCCCGATCGTGGCAGCGCGAAGGGCCCGGAGCCGAGGCGCGCCCTCTCGCAAACGAGTGCCTCCTGGGGCCGCGAAGTGGCCCCAGGATCAGGCCGCAGCCAGGCAACACTAGGGAGCGGTCTGGAGCTCGCGGACTCCGGAGGAGGCGGCTCCGAAGTCGGCATCGAAGGCACCGGCCGCGGAGTAGCCGAGATCGATCGGGCCGCCCGCGGCGGCGTCGACCGTCGGGTAGCGCGTGCTCGCGGAGACGCTCCAGACGAACCGCTCGTTGGGACCACACGGCATGCCGCAGTACACGCCGGGGTTGGGCGGGCTGGAGAAGCTCGATTCAGCGGTCACGACCGTGACAACAGGATACGGCCCGAAGGCAGAGACAGCGGCCAACCCGAGAATGTGGACCCCGCCCGGAAAGGGCGTCCACTCGAAGAGGGCCCCCGGCGTGACGCCGGTGGCGCCGGCGGCGGGCTGGAGCAGCGTGACCGCGGCGGGGAGGGCCATGGACACCCCGGACGTGCCCGGGGCGAGCGCCCGGTTGGCCGTCGACACGTCCCCCGTCGCGCTCGTCGCCTCGAAGCGCACGGCGATCTTCGACCCCGCCAGCTGGGGCACCTCGTACGCAAAGGCCTCCGACGGCGCCGCCTCCTCCACGATGGGCAGGTACCCGTACTCCCCCACCCGGAGGGCCATGGTCCGGAGGGTGAGCGAGAAGCCAGCAGGGACCGTGGCCGTTCCCGACACCTGGCCGGTCCCGACCGGTCCGAGCGCGATGTCCTGGCCGGTGAGGCTCGCCCCGTCGGTCAGCACGATGCCTGGTCTCGCCCCGTAGCCCGTGTACGTCGAGGGGAGCCCATTCCCGTCCTCCTGCCACTGGAGCGCGTGGAGATCGCCGCTGACGGGGTCGCGCCCGTACCACTGCTCCACCGAGGAGAAGGTTCCGTCCGCCGCGGCGATCATGCCGGAGAAGAAGTCCTGCGAGCCGAAGGCCACGCGGGCGGCGTGTCCCGGCTGCGGGAACCCGCCGCCTCCGGAGAGCGCGCCGGCGATGCTGGCCTTCCAGGGGCTGGAGGGCCAGCTGCTGCAGTTGACCACCCCACTCAAGGTCAGAACCGGATCACTCCTTGTGAGGCCCTGGTAGAAGACCGTGTGCGCCCCACAGATGGAGCCGCCCCCGATCTCGGCATCGTAGGGCGTCTTGACGTCGTTCATGGTGAATCGCCCGTCGCCTTGCGTGTATACCGGCCAGTGCTCCCCGTACTTGCCGATCGCCACGTGGACGCCCGACAGGGGGATGCCCAGGTGGTTCACCACCATCCCCTTCACCGTGATCGTGTCGTCCTTGCAGCCGGCCGCCAGGGCGAAGACGACCGCCGCGATCGTCGTCGATGCGACCCTCATGGGCTCCCCCTCGGGGCATGCGCCCCCGCTCGGATGACCACCCGGGACGGCTTCGGGCGGGCAAGCCGAACAAGCCCGCGTTTCCTGGTCCGATCGCGGACCCTACCGCGACCGATTCCACTCCAAGAACGTATCCATCGCCGTCCGGGCCGGCACGACCGCCCTGGTGGGGCTCGACGCCGACCTCGCACGACGAGGCCGAGCGGGACGGACGCTCCGAATCAGAACTCGGCCTTGGTCTCGCGCGTCATGAGGTCCGTGACCGCCGCCTTGGGGGACAGGCCCTCGTGGAGCACCCGGTGGATGACCTCGGAGATGGGCATCTCCACGCCGACCTTGCGGGCCAGGTCCCGCACGCTCCGCGCGTTGCGGACGCCCTCGGCCACCTGTCCCAGCTCCTTCTGGATGGCGTCGAGGGTCTTGCCCTGGCCCAGCCCGAACCCGACCGTCCGGTTGCGCGACAGCTCGGACGAGCAGGTCAGCACCAGGTCGCCGAGCCCCGCCAGGCCGGAGAGCGTCATGGGGTTCGCCCCCTTGCGCATCGCCAGCCGGGCCATCTCCGAGAGGCCGCGGGTGATGAGCGCGGCGCGGGCGTTGGCCCCGAAGCCGAGCCCATCCGAGAGGCCGGCGGCGATGGCGATGACGTTCTTCACGCACCCGCCGATCTCACAGCCCATCACGTCCGACGAGGTGTAGGGACGGAAGGCCCGCGCGTGAAAGGCGTCCTGGACCTGCTTGGCGACGCGCTCCCAGCGACCGGCGATGGTGACGGCGGTGGGGAGCCCCTTCGCCACCTCCTTGGCGAAGGAGGGACCGCCGAGGAAGCAGAGGTAGGGGTGCATGGGGACCGGCAGGACGTCCTCCAGCACCTCGCTCATGGTCATCAGGGTCTCGACCTCGATCCCCTTCGCCGCCGAGACCACCGGCACGCCGGCGTGGAGGTGGTGCTTGGCCTCGATGGCCACCTGACGGATGGCGTGGGACGGGACCGCCAGCACCACCAGCTCCGCCCCCTCGAACGCCCTGGCCATGTCGGTGGTGGCCCCGAGGGACGGCGGCAGCGTGATTCCGGGGTGGTAGCGCGGGTTCTCGTGGCGGGTGGCGATGGCCTCGATCACCACGGCGTCGCGCCCCCAGAGCATCACCGGGTAACCCTTGCCCGCGAGGACGCTGGCGAGAGCGGTGCCCCAGGAACCGGCACCGAGGATGGTGGATCGCATTGCGGTCACCTCGGGGTGGCCATCTTAGCCCAGTTAGCCCAGCCCGCTTGCCAACTCCCTCCCAGGCCTTACCTTTCCGCCATGCGCACCGAGAAGCTCACTGTCAAGGCCCAGGAGGCGCTGCAGGGCGCCCAGGCCCAGGCTCGCCGGCGCGACCACCAGGCCGTCGACGCCGAGCACCTGCTCCTCGCCCTCATCGAGCAGGAGGAGGGCATCGCCCGCCCCGTACTGGAGAAGATCGGCGCCGACCCCAGGCTGATCGCCTCCCGGGCCGAGGACGAGCTTCGCAGCCTTCCCAAGGTCTCCGGCGCCGAGCCCTACCTCTCGAACCGTCTCCGCAAGATCCTCGACCGGGCCGAGGACGAGGCCAGGAAGCTCAAGGACGAGTACGTCTCCACCGAGCACCTGCTCATGACCCTCTCCGAGGAGAAGGGCGGCGCCGGCGAGGCGCTGCGCGGCGGCGGGGCGTCGCCGGAGCGGGTCCGCGAGGCGGTGAAGGAGATGCGCGGGGGCGCCCGGGCCTCGAGCCCCGAGGCCGAGGGGCAGTATCGCGCCCTGGAGAAGTTCGCCAAGGACCTGACCGACCTGGCGCGCGCCGGCAAGCTCGACCCGGTGATCGGGCGCGACGACGAGATCCGGCGCGTGGTCCAGATCCTGTCGCGGCGCACCAAGAACAACCCGGTGCTGGTGGGCGACCCGGGCGTCGGC
>Ga0153916_10003454_pt1 | contig 11785 bp, 6 predicted proteins | sample Opewatmetagenome_FD_109642 | JGI IMG/M metagenome (GOLD analysis project Ga0153916, IMG submission 109642) | Freshwater wetland microbial communities from Ohio, USA - Open water 3 Core 3 Depth 4 metaG | ecosystem: Environmental > Aquatic > Freshwater > Wetlands | place: USA: Ohio, Lake Erie, Old...
CTAGGAATCGGAGCTGCATTGCGTTTCAGCGAAGTCATTTTCGCAGTCCCAGCCATTTTATTTCTGGTTTTTCACAAACGCAGGCGTCAAGTGCTTGTTTTTGGGGCTATTTTTGTGGCCATCCTGCTCATTATTCTTGGCCTGAGTGATCTGCTGTATTGGAAAAGTCCATGGTATAGCTTAAGAAACATCGTTGATTACACGCTTGTGAAGAAATTATCCTCCCGGGGATACGAATCACCCTTCTATTACTTATTGAGCATTGGAATCTGGAGTGATTTCCTAACCATTGGGCTCGCCTTTTTTGCCTTAAAGCTGAGAAATCGGATGGTCTATCTTTGGGCCTTTTCTCCATTGGTCATGCTCAGCTTTCTCCCCCATAAAGAACCTCGATATCTCGTTCCTTCCATTCCTTTCATCGCCGTAATGGCCGGCCTTTCGGCCTGGCATTTTCTCGAGAAAAATCGAGAGACAGGGTTTAAGGTAAATCTACCTGAAAAACTATCGCGCCTTTTTCTCGCGCTTTCACTTTTTGTCTTTGGAGCCATTCTGCTGTCCTCCAAAGACTACCGGTTTGCCTATGTCGCACTTCCGCTCCTGTTGTTTCTTGTGCTGTTTTATGCAGGGTCGAGACGCAAGTGGCACGTCGGTGGTGGCAATGAGGTACCCAGGGTGCTGCCGGTCAGATTGGGACTGTTCCTGATTTTGGCGATCTTGGCTATGGCGGTCCTGGAGGTCGATGGTTTTCGTCTGAGACGAACGGAGTCTGCGGTTGAAATGGCTCGTTTTCTAGCTCGGCAGACCGGTCTTCGAAGTGTGGCCATTGAGGAATTATGGAAAGCGGGGGGCCGGCTGTATCTTTGGAGGTTCCAGAGAATCATGAATATCGATGATGCGCTGCTCCAGCATCCAGAACGCCTGATTCAAGAGCTGAAAATAAAGGACATCCAGGCAATCGGGCTTAGGGACGAGCCGGTTCGGGGCCTGAAATACGACGATCTCTTAAGATCGCACGGCTTCAATGAAGTCTCTTTCTCCCCCAAAAAAAGGCTTCAACAATATCGTCTCTTTCTTAAGAACTGATCCAGATCATTGGTTTATCGGATTATAGACCTTCTCCCGCAACTGTTTCTCTCGCAATAAGACGGCCTGCAGGAAACGGAAGCTGTCGGCCAAGTACCCCTCGTAGCCGCTCGGCTTGCCGTCCCAGGTCGTCCAGTCGATGCCCTGGCCGCCGGCGTCCCGGACGCCGTTCTGGAACTCGCCCCGCATCTGGCGCTCGAGCATCGCCCGCAGCACTCGATCGGCGCGTTCCGGCTCTTCCAAAATGTAGTGGGCGGCCAGGAAATGAAGAACGTGGCCGGCGGTGATGCCGCCATTCATATACTGGCCGAAGGTATCTGTTCCGTCCTCGCGCTGGGGGATCCCGATGGCGTCCGGAAGAAGGTAATCGCTGCGCCGTACCGGGATAAGCATCGGCGGAATCCCCAGGTCAAAGCGTCTGAATCCGACCTCATCGAGCTTTTTCCAGAGCCGGTCGAGGATCTGACGGCCGAGGCCGGGCTCGACCAACCCGTATTCGATGGCCAGTCCGTTGAGTGTCGGCGAAGCGTAGTCGTGGAGCTCGCCGTCCCGGCTCTTCCACCAGGCCAGCCAGCCGGTCTTGGGATTGTATAGCGTTTGACTGTAAGCGGCCTTAAGCCTGTCCGCGAGTCTCGTGTAAGCTACTTGTTTTTTGGCCCGACCCAGCTTCTTTTCGAGGTCGGCCAGACATCGCCAGGCCCGATAGATGAGGGCATTGGTGTAGCCGTCTTTATGACCGCAGTTGAGCGCGTCCCACCAGGCGCAGGAACGGTTGGGCTGGAGGAGAGTGCCGCGGTTGCCGCTCTGGGTCGCTTCGACCATCCCGTCGCGGTCCGTGTCCCGGCCGGCCAGAAAATCCGCCACCATTTCGAGCCGGTCGATCCGTTTCTCGAGCCAACCCGTGTCTCCCGTCGATTCGACATAATCCCAAGAAGCGATGAGGGGCGAGGCATTGGCGTCGAGAAAATTTCCGTAATCCCAGTAACCCGTGATTTCGCCCGTCAATCGGCCCTGGGTATCGCTCCGCATCCGTTTATCCAGCCAATAGTCAATCGTCCGGCGGACCAGGGGCGCGAGGGAAATGCCCTCGGCGACTTGGGGCATCCAGTAGGCCTGGTCAGCATAGAACCAGAGAGATACGCTGGCTGGGTCGCTGATGACGTTATTTCCAAGGATCCCGGGGGGCGCGCTAAACGGCCTTGCCTGGTCTCCCCAGCGGGCGCAGGGCTGGAGAGCGTTGAGCCAGCCGCGTCTGGCCATGAGCCACAGATCGCTTTCCTTAAGGCCGGGCGGTGGAGAAAGGGCGAGCGGCTCGAGGATGAGAACTACGCCGTGCGCCTTGGTGATCTCTGGGAGCTCGAGGATAATATCTACGGTCTTCTTTTCCCGGCTTCCTTCGACCCGGCCGTGGACCTCCCGGCCGTCCGCCTCACGGAGCCGCATCGGCCCGAAGTCGGGGGCATTGATGACCGCCGGCAAGAGGAAAACGCCGTTTTCCTGCCAGACGCTCGGCAGGACTGAGGTTGGCGTGACCTTGGGGTCGAAGGGAAAGACGACACGGGCCGAAGCGATGTCTTTTTTTAAAGCCTTCAATATCAGCCTCAGATTCCCGTCGCCCGCCTTGACCTCCCAGGAAAGCTTGGCCTTGCCAGCCCGCAGATCATAGCGAACAACTCCACTCTCAACCCGGCGCTTATCTATCATCACATCCTGCCACGCCCCGCCCGCCTGGACTTGAATGTTCGCTCCAGCATCAGGCCGCAGGAGGTTTGTCCCGGCTTTATCGCCTCCCTCCGTATCCCAGCTCAGGAATGTGAGCGCGGGCCGGTTGGAGGCTGTCTCCACGACGAGGACCGGCTTTCCAATATAGACGGGAAGTTTCTCGAACCATCTGAGCCTCGTCGAAAATCGCTTACGCCAGTCAAAAAGCGCCAGGACCTTGTGTCTCATCTCCGTGGACATCTCTGCGAACCCAGTGTCGTCGCCGTACCCGTTGGAAATGGCCACGGCGGCCTGGTAGTTGCGGACTCCGAACTCGGTGTAATCCCATCTCGAGACTGGGCTCCAGTTACAGGACCAGAGGACGTTGCGTAAGTTGGGTATAGTCCCATAAGACCACGATTCCGGGGCGCAGTGCGAGTCCTGATAGGTGCCGTCGGCGACAAGCGCATAGGGCGCCTTGGTGACCCAGTTGAATACACCGATGCAGTCGGAGGCCAGGAAAGCTAACTCGCGGCCGGCGCGTTGATTGAAAGCGCGGACTTCGGCCGTCAGGTCCTTGACAAGATGCATCATCACCCGGTCGGCATAGCCGGAAAAAGCTTCGTTCCCGAGATTCGCTTCGGGGACATGAAACGTCTCGTCCCAGACCAGGGCGTCGACATCATTGCCGTATTCCCGGAGCAGGACTTTGATGTAATCCAAAAAGAAGGACCGCACCTCGGGGCAGAGGGGATTCTGGACATACGTTTTTCCCCAAGTATCCGGTCCCTGCCAGCCGCCCCAATAGAGAACATGCTCGGGCCTGTAGATATCGGCGACCCCGTCACCCGCGTTCATCCCGTCGGCGAAATAAAGAGCGACTCGGAAACCGCGCGACCTCGCATAGGCCAGCCGCTCGTGCATCTTCCGCAAAGTCAAGCGCACCGGCTCGCTGTTGGGGAACCGGTCCTTGACGTTGGCGTAGTTTGAGAAGGCCGTCCATTCGTTTTCCAGCTTCCCTTTTGCCCGGTCGAAACAATAGCGGCCGACGAAGTCGTACCAGCCGTGGAGGCAGAGGAGGACCTTCTGACGGTCGGGCTCGGAGATTGCGGCGGCGAGGGCGTCGATATCCTTGAACCAACCGCGGCCGCCGTCGCTCAAGTAATCGTAATCGACCATGGCGATGTCGTGGAGCCAGGCAGGGCCGGGCGGTACATCGCCGAGGGCAGCGTTAAAAAACTCGGCCAGAGCCTCATCCGGCGTCCCGGAATGGAAGATAATAGAGATCAAACGGCTCTCCCGTCTGCCTTCGAGGCCGACGGACTTGGGGTAGGTCCATTCCAGGAAGTCGCGGGTGAAGAGGGTCGAGAAATAGGGATCGGTGACGATAGTGCAGCGCTCGCCGAGTTCTTTCGATTCGAAACTGACCATGGGGACGGCCAGGGGAATCCCGTCTGAACGCAGGGCACCGGCAAACTTGTAGGCCGCCGCCTTCTGCTTTCCCAACGGAGCTCCGACTCCGTTTTTGTAGGGGAGCCAGGTTTGATCGGGGAGCAGAAGGGGAGTGAGAGGCAAGCGCACCGTCAGGTCGGAGTCGAGCTTAGAGGGCGAAAAGACGGTGAGTTCCCTGGTCAGCCGGGTTGATTTTTGGCCGGGGCTTATTCGATAGCCGATTTCTATCTTGAACGGGGGAAGGGATTCCGTCTCACAGGCGAAGCGGACCGCATTCGCCGTCTTCTCAACTCTGACCGGCTTCTTCAGAGGAAGGATAGCGGTTCCGAGGATAAGCTCAAAGGGTACGACTGTGCCGGGCGAACGGAGCCGGGGGGTTCCTTTTTTCTCCAAGGAGGAGAGCGCGCCGCTAGCGGATAGATTAAAAGTGTAGTCCCCGGAAAGCAGACGCTGTGAATCGGAAGAAAAATTCCAGGAGACTAGAGGCCGGAGTAGGAGCAGGCAGCCGAAGGCGATTCGTGAAGAAACTCGAATCATCTTGTCCTCCCTTCAGGAGATCAAGGAATGGGTTTCACACCCGTGGCCGCGTGAGGCTATGTATAAAATAGGCTCCTGGAGATGTCAACACGAGCTGCGAGGGATCCCGAATGCCAAAAAAGCGTCCCGAGTTCCGTCCGACCTCAATCAGAACATCGTGCGGGCTCAAGGTCTCGCCTCAGGACTCGTGGATTACAAAGTTTGCGCCGTGGATGAGACCTGGTCTGGGCTGCTTTTCGCCCGCCGCAAATAGGCAGGGCCCTGGACGCCGAACTCCTGAGACAGGGCACCTCTATTCAGATCGTTTGTAGGGAGTCTTAGAGTCATGGCCGATATTCGGCCTTTTGATCGGCCGAGGCCGCTCTCCCCGCCATTTCGCGCCGATGATCCGCAGGTCATCGACCCAGAAGACAGCGGTCCCTTGTCCTGTCCGATCCTGGAGTGAGAAGCGGGAAAGGAGGGTTCTGGCTGCCCCCATATCGGCCAGCGGGATGCAAACACGCTTCCACCTCCCCGCCTCGATTTTCCCGCCATCGATGTAACCCGGGTCGTTGATCAGAGTCCTAAGCAGGGGGTTGCCCTCCCGGTCGTAGAAGTACGCCCAAAGCTGGGGCTCGTTCCCGCCGGACCCGCGCACGTGGAATTCAAGGAAGTAGTAGGAATACGAAGTGAACTCCGGGTGCCCTACAGAAACAGCTCCCCAGGGATCAAGCCTGGCCCGGAGGGAACGACTGCCTCGGTAGGACTCATCAGATGCCTCAAAGTCGCGCTGCGCGCCCCAGGACCAATCTTCCCATCCCGCGCCGAGTCCTTCGGCCAGAATATCGAGCTTCCGGTCTGGGTTCGGCTCCGGAGTCCGATGGGGCGCGCGCCGGCGCAAGCCCCCGAACCACGCTCTGAGCAGGTCTTCGGCGGGTTTGTCGTGCGGCGAGTAGCCGTCATCGGTCGGACCGCCTTCCAGAGGGTCCGGGCTCCACGACCACCAATAAATGCCGGCAAACCAGGGCTGTCTGTAGACGCTTTCAAAGGCGGCCTGGTAGCAGTCGGCCTGCTCTTGGAGGTCGACCTTTCCCTGAATCTGCCAATCCCAAGGATGCGTGGCTGTCCCGTCTATGCTCCGGTAGCCGATCTCGGTCAGGACGAGCGGTTTCTGCCAGCGGGCGGCCAAGGAGGCGAGGGACTCGACAATAGGGCGCCAAGCGGCCTGGAGCTCGTCCAGTGTCGAGTTGGTCTTTGTGCTCAGCGGATAGTAGGCATCCACACCGATGACGTCCACGGCATCCCACCAGGTCATGCCGACCTCCTCGCCGCTGTGGTTGCCGGCGTAAATGAGAGGTCCGGTGTAGCGGGTGCGGATGCTGGCCACGACCGCGCGCCAGTCGGCCGCCCGGTGAGTGGTGCCCTCGAGCTCGCAGCCGACGCAGAACTGGTCGGCGCCATGAGCCGCGGCCAGGTCGGCGTAGTGCTCAATGAAGGCGCGGTAGGAGGAAAACCATTCCGTCCATTCGGTCTCGGTGGTATATGCCCGGCCGATCTCGCCCCTCCAATGGGAGGGATCGTTCGAGAGGTCGAGATGTGGTTTGAGCATGACCTTAAGACCCAGCGAGTGGGCCACGTTGAGGACATGGATCAGATCGTCGTCGGTGGGCGTCGATTCGCCCGCGGAGATCTGGGTTGATTCGAGGCTATCCTGGTAGCAGGTGACGATCAAGCTGATCCAGTTGGCCCCGGTCTCGGTGAGATGGGCGAGCGAGATGTCGGAATCCGGAAGGGAGTAGAGCCCCGGCCACCAGCAGGCATAGGATATTCCTCTTTGCTTTTCTTGGGTGGCGCTTACCATAACCTGAGGTCCGGAGCAGCACGGGGGAACGAGAATCAAAAGGCCGAACAAAAAAAGCGTCGGTTTCTTCATCTAAATACCCCCCCATCTTATACCCTTTTCCTTTGACGCGGTCAATTATCGTGTGGCCAATCCGGCCTCACCCGGCACTCTCTTTTGTCCAAGGGAGAAGGGAATCCGAGAAAGTCGTGCCGGGCACTTGAGCCTTGCCGGCAAAGAGAGTAGAATTGCGCTGTCGAGTGCCTTGGATTGGAGAGTCGGCAGCGCGCGGGTGAGGGGTCCTTGTCTGATTGGAGGCTGGGGAGTGTTGGCGGTTTCGCTCGCTCTGACGGGGGGAGGAGTGTGATGCCCGGCGTCAAGGGCTGGGAGGTCTGCCTCTACTCCGATTTCACGGATTACCAGGTCTGGTGCAAGAATTTCCGCTCCCGGCGACGCGCCTGCCGTTTCATGCGCAAGGAACTCGGCCGCGGCGAGTCCTTCTACTGCGCGACCATCTCCAGCGAAGAGAATTCAGCCTTCCTTACCTTCTACTGGAACGGCCAAGTCATCGTCTCCTGGGACAAACCCTGGGTGCTCTCACGGAGGCAGGCCCTCGAGCTCGAGGGGAATGGCCAACCCGGACCGGATTCTTAGAGGCGTTCGGACCGCGCCTATAAAATCTATCTGAATTATCGAAATAGTAGAATAATTTTGACATTTCCGTTAAAATAGGGAAAATTAAAGAGTCTTGACGCAGCGAAGACGAAAAATGAAAATCCGCTATCTCAACAGCCGGCGGCTGTATCTGGCCTTCCTGGCGGGCGGCAACGCCGTCATCCAGGACAAGGACTACCTCAACCGGATCAATGTCTTTCCCGTCCCGGATGCGGACACCGGGACCAACCTGGCTGCGACCATGCGCTCGATCGCCGAAACGGCCGTAGTCAGCAGGTCCCTGAAGACTACTCTCCGGTCGATCGCCGACGCCGCCCTGTCCGGCGCCCGGGGTAACTCCGGTCTCATTTTTGCCCAGTTTCTCCACAGCCTGAGCACCGAGATCGAGAACGAGCATCATCTTACGGTCCGGACCTTCGCCGAGGCGGTCCGGCGGGCGGCGCATTCGGCCCACAAAGCCATCCTCCACCCGGTTGAGGGGACGATGCTCACGGTCATGCGGGAATGGGCCGAGGCCGTGCACCAGAAGGCCGCCAAGACGTCTGATTTCGTGGACCTGCTCCACGATTCTCTCCAGGCGGCCAAGCAGTCTCTTCTGGATACGCCTAAACGGCTCGCCGTCCTGGCCAAGGCGGGTGTGGTCGATGCCGGTGCTAAGGGCTTCGTGGACTTCATCGAGGGTGTCTGGCATTTCACCCGGGACGGCGAGTTAAGAGGGGTCACGCAGGCCTCTATCGCATCGCCTGAACTGCCGCAGAAGGTCCATTCATTCAGGGGAGAGATCAAATATCGCTACTGCACCGAGGCTTTACTCCAAGGGAAGAACATGGACCTGGGAAAGGTCCGGAGCATCATGGAGTCGTCCGGCGATTCGGCCATCGTAGCCGGCTCGGAGGAGAAGTTCCGCTTCCATGTCCACACCAACGCGCCGGCGGACCTGTTTCAGGAGCTGAAGGACATCGGCTCGACCGTCCAGATTAAAGTCGACGATATGCGCCGCCAGTACGAGGCCAGCCACAACCGGAAATCCCCGGTCGCCCTGGTCACCGATTCCGCCTGCGACCTGCCGTCGGGGTTCATCGATGAGCATCAGATCCACGTCATCCCGTTTAACTTGTCTTTCGGAACCGACCAGTATCTCGACAAGCTGACCATCACACCCGATCAGTTCTACACGCTGCTTAAAACCCGGCGGGAACACCCCCAAAGCTCCCAGGCGCCCGTGGCACTGATGCAGGACCTCTTTTCCTTCCTTTCGACATTTTACGATTCCATCCTCGTCTTCAACCTCTCGTCCGGGTTGAGCGGCGCCTGGAATTTCAGCCGCCAGGCCGCAGAGAAGGTTACAGAAAAGAGAATCTCGATCATCGATACCAAGACCTTGTCGGTCGCTCAGGGCTTGATTGTCATGCGCGCCACCGAGGCATTGCGTGGGGGAGCAACCCACGATGAGATTGTCCGCCTGTCCGAGGAGTGGATTGCCAAGACGCGCATCCTGGTGGACATCGCCACGCTCAAGTACCTTGTTCGCGGCGGCCGGATCAGCCCAATGAAAGGACTCATCGCCAGGCTGCTCCACCTCAAGCCCATCATCACCATCGACGAGAACGGGAAGGGGCTTCCCTTCGGAAAGTCGTTCGGCCGCCGGAGCAACATGAAAAAGATCCTGCGGATGATCGGAGAGATGGCCGCCGAGAAAAAGGTCTGGCGGTACGCGATCGTCCATGCTCAGAATCTGCCGCGCGCCCAAGCCTATGCGCAGAAGCTCGAGGAGTCGCTCGGCCGGCCTCCCGCCTACATCATGGATGTCTCGCCCGTGGTCGGCGTCCACAACGGCATCGGTGTCGTGGGCGTCGCCCTCATGTTCGAATAAGAAGCCGAGGCGATGCTCTCCTTCTTCATCGCGGCAGCCGGCGCGGTCTTCATTTATATGACGGCCGTCTTTATCGTCGCCCTCTTCAAAAGAGACAACTCCATCGTCGATATCGCCTGGGGACCGGGTTTCATTCTGGTTGGCCTGGTGATGTTCTTCTTGAGGCCGGGAATTGAGGCGCGGCATGTTCTGATCAGCGTGCTGGTAACCGCCTGGGGAGCCCGTCTGGCGACCCATATCTATCTGCGGAACCGGGGCAGGGGAGAGGATTTCCGGTATGCTAGATGGCGCCAGGACTGGGGGCGTTGGTTCGTCCCCCGGAGCTTCCTCCAGGTTTTCATGCTGCAGGGGATCTTCATGCTGATCATTTCTTGTCCGATAATTTTCGTGAATCGGTCGGGGGCGAGGGGTCTGACGCCGCTCGATACGCTGGGAGGGCTCCTCTGGCTCACCGGTTTCCTCTGCGAGGCCGTCGGTGATTATCAACTCAAGAAGTTCAAGAAGAAACCGGAGAGCAAAGGAAGGATTATGACCTCCGGCCTGTGGCAGTACACACGCCATCCCAACTATTTCGGCGAGGCGGCGCTGTGGTGGGGAATCTGGCTGGTGGCTCTTTCCGTGCGCGGCGGATGGATCGCTATCGTCAGTCCCTTGACCATCGGATTCCTCCTCCTCAAGGTATCGGGCGTCACGATGCTCGAAAAAAAATACGCCGGAAACGAGGAGTTTGCGGACTACGCTCGCCGGACTAGCTCTTTTTTCCCTTGGTTCCCAAAAAAACTGAAAAAAAACTCTTGACAAGCCAATCTATATGTCGTATTTATGGCCTCGAGAGCACAAGATATTGTGTTGAAGAAGAGGGATCAGAAGAGATCAGAAAGCCGGAGCGGGGATAATTCTGGAAAGTTCGCGGAATAAAAAGGGAAGGAGGGCCAGGAGAGGAAGGAGAGGAATCCTAATGTCCTGCTCCCTTTATACACCCGGTTTCCGCCTTGGATGAGGCCCTCCTTCTTGTAATTTCGAAGCCTCATACTTCTCCTTGACGCATCTCCCATCTTAATCATCTCAGCTTCCCCGTCAATCGCCCCTTTGGGTGGATTCCGGGATGAATTTCATCTCCACCCCCTCACCCCTTGCGAGGATGGATTTTTCTTGTGAGCAGCGGCGGAGTTGTGTTATGATCTTCGGAAATTCGGGAGAGAGGAGTGGCGAATTGAAGGTCAAAGAATTCATCGAAGACAAGATCGCCGAAATCAAGAAAACGGTCGGAGATGAATCGGCCATCTCAGCGCTGTCGGGAGGAGTGGACAGCTCCGCTTGCACGGTGCTTGCCCACCGGGCGATCGGCGGCCGGCTCAAGGTCATCTTCATCGACGACGGGCTGATGCGGGAGGGCGAACCCCGGCAGGTTCAAGAGACATTTGGCAAGCTGGGGATCAGGGTGGAAATCGTCGACGCCCAGACGGAATTTTTCGGAGCCCTGGCCGGAAAGCTCGACCCGGAAGAAAAAAGAAAAGCCTTCCGCCAGACGTTCTACAGCGTTTTCGGCCGCGAGGTCCGAAATAGCCGGGCCCGCTTCCTGGTCCAGGGGACGATCGCCGCCGATATCATCGAGACCAAGGGCGGGGTCAAGACACAGCACAATATCCTGGAGCAGATCGGCATCGACCCGGAAAAAGGGTTTGGGTTTAAGGTCGTCGAGCCCATTAAGGAGCTCTTTAAGCCCGAGGTACGGAGAGTGGCCAAGGAGCTGGGACTTCCCGAGAGTGTCTATCACCGGATGCCTTTCCCCGGACCGGGGCTCATGGCCAGGGTGCTCGGAGAAGTGACTCAGGAGAGAGTGGCCATCGTGCGGAAGGCGACCGTGGTCGTCGAGAAGGAGATCCGCAAGCTGGCGCCTTTCCAGGCGTTCGCCGTTCTGCTCAACGATATGGGGACCGGGGTGGAGGAAGGGAAGCGCAAGTTCGGGCACGTCATCATCATCCGTTCGGTCGAGAGCCGCGACGCCATGAAGGCCCGGCCGACGCCCGTCCCCTGGGAAGTCCTGATGAAAATGTCGCGCCGGATCGTTAAAGAAATTCCGTCGGTGACGCGCGTAGCTTATGAATTGACGCCCAAACCGCCGGCCACGATCGAATACATCTAGAGAAATAAGGGGACATGAACGAAATTTCTGAATTTCGTATCGTGTCCCCTTAGAAAAAGGGACGGTTCTTTTTCTTGGTCCTTGCCGTCTAATGAACTCAGGACAAGTGGTCACAAGAAAAACAGAACCGTCCCCCTATTTACGCGAAAGGCAAAATTCCCGCAGGGTCAGACTCCGTCGAGGTTGTCCGTCTCGGGAACTCTCTCGATCGATGAACATTATCCTTTTGGCCGGAGGATCTCTATAAACGGCGGGTAATCCCACAGGGGTTCCAGGTCGATGTCGCGGTGGAGATAAACGCCGTATCGCCGGCCCTGGCTGAAAGCTTCCTTGAGAAGCGAGACGGCGCGCTCTTTTTCGCCGAGGAGCGCGGCGATGCAGGCCCGCCAATACGTGTGATCGCCGAAAAGAAAGGGCCTCTCGATCTTCGCTAGTGCTTCGGATATTTTTACAGCCTCTTCCCGGTCTCCCTTCCGGGCGGCCAAAGTCCCCAGGCATC
>Ga0153916_10003456_pt1 | contig 11781 bp, 13 predicted proteins | sample Opewatmetagenome_FD_109642 | JGI IMG/M metagenome (GOLD analysis project Ga0153916, IMG submission 109642) | Freshwater wetland microbial communities from Ohio, USA - Open water 3 Core 3 Depth 4 metaG | ecosystem: Environmental > Aquatic > Freshwater > Wetlands | place: USA: Ohio, Lake Erie...
GCAACTGATGGCCGGCCAGGTGCGCGGCCGCGTGGTGGTGCGCATCGGCGCCTGAGGAAAGAAAGATGTTGCTCGAACTCGACGACTCCCAGCTCGTGCTGGTCGACTATCAATCCAAGTTGATGCCTGCCATCCACGAGGGGCCGGCCGTGCTGGCCAACGCGCAGCGCCTGGCGCAGTTGGCGCGCCTGCTCAAGCTGCCGCTCTTCGTCACGGAAGAGAACCCGGCCGGCCTGGGCAACACGGTGCCGGAGCTGCAGGCCTTGATCGCGCCGGCCGCTGGCAAGACCTTCCCCAAGATGTCCTTCAGCGCCGTGGCCGACGGGCTGGCCGAACTCTTGCGCCCGCCGGCGCGCGCGCCGCAGGGCAATGCGCGCAGCCTGCCCAAGCACCTGCAAAAGCCGGCCAAGCCGGCGGCAGAGCGCAACACCGTTGTGCTGGCCGGCTGCGAGGCCCATGTCTGCCTGCTGCAGACGGCACTGGACCTGCTGGACGACGAGTTCGAGGTCTGGGTGGTGACCGATGCCTGCGGCTCGCGCAGCGAGCGCAACCGTGACGCCGCCTTCGACCGCCTGGCCGGTGCCGGGGCCGAACTGGTGACGACCGAAATGGTGGCCTTCGAGTGGCTGCGCACGGCGGAGCATCCGGCGTTCGAGGACGTCTTGAAGCTGGTGAAATCACCGGCATGAAGCTTCGTCAGCGGTGGTCGCGGCGCCACGGGCGGCTTGCCGCGTGCTGCCGCCGCAGGAGAGCCCACCCAATGCATAACGCGCCCTGCGGGGCGCGTTATGCATTGGCCGCTGCGTGATCAGCCTTTGCCGTGCTTGGCGATCAGCGCCTTGGCGGTCGCCAGCAGTTTCTTGCCGTCGAAGCCGCGCTTGTTCATGTCGGCCACCCATTCGTCGTCCACGTGGCTGGAGCGCTTGATGAATTCCTCGGCTTCGGCCTGCGTGAGCTGGTAGATGGTCGGGTCGCCATGCTCGACGGTGGCCTTGCGGCCCGGGATGTCGCTGGCCTGCTGCTGCTTGCCCAGCCAGGCCGAGGTGGCCATGCCGGAGTTGTTGTCGATGACCTTCTTCAGGTCCGGCGGCAGCGACTCGTAGCGGGCCTTGTTCATGGTCATGACGAAGGTCGTGGTGTACAGGCCCGGGCTGGTGGGCGGGAACTCGGTGTGGAACTTGGTCAGCTCATTCACCTTGACCGCCGGCACCACTTCCCACGGGATCACGCAGCCGTCGATGGTGCCTTTGGACAGCGCATCGGGAATCTGCGGCAGCGGCATGCCCACCGGCGTGGCGCCGAGCGACTGCAGCAGCTTGGTGACCTGGCGGGTCGGGCCGCGCATCTTCAGGCCCTTGAGATCGTCCGGCTTCTTGATCAGCCGGTTCTTGGTGTGGAACATGCCGGGACCGTGCACGTGCAGGGCCAGCACATGCGTGTCCTTGAATTCGTCCGGGGCCATGGTCTGCACGTATTCCCAGTAGGCCTTGGAGGTGGCCTCGGCGTTGTTGAGCATGAAGGGCAGCTCGAACGCCTCGATGCGCGGGAAGCGGCCGGCGGTGTTGCCCGGCAGGGTCCAGACGACGTCGACCACGCCGTCGCGCGCCTGGTCGTAGAGCTGCACCGGCGTGCCGCCCAGCTGCATGGCGGGAAAGGCCTCGAACTTGATACGGCCGCCGGACTCTTTCTCGACCTTGTCCATCCAGGGCTTGTGCATGGTCAGCCAGACCAGCGACATGGGCGACATGAAGGTATGGAACTTGAGCGTGACGCTTTGCTGGGTCAGGCCCAGGGCGGGAGCGCCCAACACGGCTGCGGCGGCGGTGGACTTGAGCAGGGTACGGCGCTGGATCATGTCGGGTCTCCTCGGAGTTGGAACGCTGTGACGGTAAATCAAATCAAGCGGGCTGCCTGCTGGGGCTTTCCCTCAAAGCAGGCGGCCTGTCTAGCCCACGTACTTCACCAGCCACAGCGAGACGGGCGGGAAGAACAGCAGTAGCAGGGTGCGCAGCACGTCGCTGGCCAGGAAGGGCATGACGCCGCGGTAGCTCTCGGCGATGGGCACGTCCTTGGCCATGCCGTTGACGACATAGACGTTCAGGCCCACGGGCGGCGCCAGCAGGCCGAAGCCCACCGTCATCAGCACCATGATGCCGAACCAGATCGCGACCGATTCCTTGGGCATGCCGAAGTCCAGGCCCATGATCATGGGGAAGAAGATCGGGATGGTCAGCAGGATCATGGAGAGTTCGTCCATCACCGCCCCCAGCACCACGTACAGCAGCAGGATGGCGCTGACCACCATCAATGGCGGCAGGCCCCAGCTGCCGACGAGGCCGGCCAGCTCCGTGGGCACCTGGGTCAGCGTGAGCGCCGAATTCATCAGGTCGGCGCCGACGAAGATCATGAAGATCATGGCCGAGCTTTCGGCCGTGGCGTAGAAGCAGTGCTTGAGCTTGGCCAGCGTGAGCTCGCGCAGCACGAGTGCCGCCACGAAGGTGGCTGCCGCCCCGATGGCCGCACCTTCGGTCGGCGTGAAGATGCCATCGTAGATGCCGCCGAAGACAAGCAGGAAGATCAGCGCGATGGGCAGCACGCCCCGGAGCGACTGCAGCGTGATCTTCTCCGTCACCACGTCGCCGGCCGGCGCATGACCCGGCACCAGGCGCACGTAGACGCCGATGGCCACCATATAGCCCACCATGGCGATGACGCCCGGCACCATGGCGGCGGCGAACAGCTTGGCGATGTTCTGCTCGGTCAGGATGGCGTAGATCACCAGCGGCACCGACGGCGGGATCAGGATGCCCAGCGTGCCGCCGGCGGCCAGGGTGCCGGTGGCCAGGCGGCCGGAATAGCCGTGGCGTTTCATTTCCGGCAGGGCGACGGAGGTGATGGTGGCCGCCGTCGCCACCGAGGAGCCGCAGATGGCGCCGAAGGCCGCGCTGGCCATCACCGCGCCCATGGCCAGGCCGCCCTGGAAGCGCGACATCACGGCGCTGGCAAAGCCGAACAGGGCCTTGGAGATGCCGCCTTGCGTGGCGAAGTGGCCCATCAGGATGAACAGCGGGATCACCGACAGGTCGTAACTGGCAAAGCGCGCGAAGGCTTCGGTGTTGAGGAAATTGGCCAGCGGCAGCCAGCCGGCCTGCGCCACGTAGCCGACGGCGCCCGCCACGAACATGGCAATCGCGATCGGAATGCGCACCGCCATCAGCACCAGCATGATGCCGAAGATCAGCAGGCTCATGGACAGCGGCGTCATGCTGCGGCCTCCGCTTCGAAGCCGCACATGCCCTGCCACAGGCCGATGAAGGCCGTCAGGATCAGGGGCGGCACCATGAAGGCGTAGGTGATCCATTCGGGGAAGCCCAGCATCATGCTGGCGGACTGCGTGCTCCAGGCGCTCAAGCCGCCCAGTACGGTGCGCCAGGCGACGAGCGCCAGGCACAGGCCCAGGACCAGGGCGCCGAGGCGATCCAGCGCCGCATTGGTGCGCTCGCTGGCGCGTCCGGTGAAGAAGTCCACGATGATGTTGCCGCGCTGCAGCTGGCACCAGGGCAGGAACAGGGCGATGGCCGCACCGGCGGTCACGCCGGTCAGTTCGAAATCACCGACCAGCGTGGTGCCGGTGGTGTTGCGCCCCAGCACGCTGACGCAGGTCATCAGGGTGATGACCGTCAGCAGCACGCCGCCCAGGACGGCGCAGAACGCGGCCAGTTTGCCCAACAGTTTGTAGGTCATGGGCCGCGATTGTAGGGGCGCAATACGCTCAGGCCACCTTGAGCGAGATAGGGGTCAACCCTGCCACCCCGCCCTCCATCACGTCCCCCGGCACCACGGCCGCCACGCCTTCGGGCGTGCCGGTATAGACCAGGTCACCGGGGCGCAACTCCCAGGCGGTGCTGAGGTGCTCGATGATCTCGCCGATGTTCCAGATCAGCTTGCTGACATCGCTGCGCTGGCGGTCCTGGCCATTCACCTTGAGCCAGATCTCGGCCTTCTCCACCTCGCCGGCCTGGGCGGCGGGGGTGATGGCGCCGATCGGGGCGGCCTCGTCGAAGGTCTTGCCGATGCACCAGGGGCGGCCGAGCTTCTTTTGCTCGCCCTGCAGGTCGCGCCGTGTCATGTCCAGGCCGACGGCATAGCCCCAGATGTGCTTCCTGGCGTCGGCCGCCTTGATGTTCCTGCCGCCCACACCGATGCAGGCCACGAGCTCGATCTCGTGGTGGAAGTCCTTGGTCAGGCTGGGGTAGTGCAGCGTGGCGGTCTGGCCAGGCTCGATGACGAGGCAGGTGTCGGCCGGCTTGATGAAGAAGAAGGGCGGCTCGCGGCCGGTGAACCCCATTTCCTGCGCGTGGGCCACGTAGTTGCGGCCGACGCAGTAGATGCGGTTGACGGGGAAACGATCCTTGCTGCCGACCACGGGCACGGAGACCGGGGCGGGCGCGGTGATGACGTAACTCATGAGAGCCTTTCTTCCTTGTGGATGCCCAGGGCCTGATGCACGGGGCGGTCTGAGAAACTGAACAGCACGCAACCGGCGTCGGACTGCAGGCGCAGTGTCTGCCAGGACGGCACGACAAAATGGTCGCGCGCTTCAAACTCGTATCGTACCGAGCCGTGCGGGCCCTCGATGTACGCAGTACCCGCGCCCTCGACCACGCTGTAGACCGCGCCGTCGGTCTGGCGCCAGGGCTGGCCGTCGAAGCCGGCCGGCAGGCGCTGCAGGAAGGGCTGGAGGGTCGGCATCGGGGTGCCGCCGCTCAGCGGGTTGATGTAGCGCAGCTTGTAGCCGTCCCAGGCGTCGAGCGGCGCGCTGCGCTCGAGTTGGTGCAGCGCCTCGCGACTGCGTTCGTAGGGGTAGCTGAAGATGGGCGAGGTGGCGCCAAACGGGGCGTCGCCGCGCACCGGTGCCATGTTGTGGCCAAAACGGGCAAAACTGGCGCCCTCCGGGCGCGTGACGGTCTGCGACTTGGCGGCGCCATTCTCGGCAAAGCCGGCGTCGAAGAAGCGGATCATGGGGATGTCGAGGCCGTCGAGCCAGACGACCGGCTCGTCCGCTTCATTGCCGTGCGCATCAGCAGGACCTCGGCCAGGATGGCCGTGGTCGTGCCAGGTCCAGCTGGGCGTGATGATGAAGTCGCCCGGCCGCATGGTGGTGCGCTCGCCGTCCACCGCCGTGTAGGCGCCGCTGCCCTCGACGATGAAGCGCAGCGCGCTTTGCGTGTGGCGGTGGCTGGGCGCCACCTCGCCCGGCAGGATCAGCTGCAGGCCGGCGTAGAGCGACTGCGTCACCGCCGACTGGCCGTGCAGGGCCGGGTTCTCCAGGATCAGCACGCGCCGCACGGCCTCCTCGGCCGTGATGACCTCGCCGGCGCGGCGCAGGAAGGGCCGGATCGTCTTGTAGCGCCAATGGGCCGGCACGCAGGGCGAGGCGGGCTGGGGCGGCACCAGCGCGTGCAGCACCTCCCACAGCGGGGTCAGATGGTGCGGCGACATGTCGCGGTAGAGCGACTGGCGGGCGGCTGCGGCAGGGTGGGGTGCATTCATGGCGGATCCTTGCGGGCCGGGATCGTGACGCCGGGACGGCGAAGCGGGGCGGGCGCGCCGTTCCACGGGCCTGACGATTCCGGATTATTAGTAAGAATGCATATTAATGGACGGGCGCGCCATCGGGTTTTCCCGAGGCGGACGGCGAATAAACTCGCGGCATGTCCAAAAGCTTCGATTTCCAGCAGGCGCCCGGTCACCTGATCCGGCGTGCGCAACAGTTTGCGGTGGCCGTCTTCATGGAGGAAACGGCCGGCTTCGACGTCACGCCGGTGCAGTTTGCCATGCTCAATGCGCTCATGGAAGCGCCCGGTACCGACCAGGTGACGCTGGCCGGCCGCGTGGCGTTCGACCCGGCGACCTCCGGCTCCGTCATCGGGCGGCTGGAGGCCAAGGGCTGGGTGCGGCGCGAGGCCGATGTCCACGATCGGCGGCGCAAGCTGCTCTGGGTCACGCCCGCAGGCGAGCAGACGGTGCAGCAGATGAAGCGCGTCGTCATCCGCGCGCAGACCCGCATCCTGGCGCCGTTGTCTGCCGCCGAGCGCGAGCAGTTCGTGCGCCTGCTCGGCAAGCTCGTGGCGGGCCATGAATTGAAGGATTGACCGCAGGCACAGGGCCCCGGCATTTGACGCGAAACGCCGTGGAACCGGCTTTGCCGGGCCACGGGCGTTGCCCCATTGAGGGGGGAGGACGGTGACACGAAGTGAACTGTCAACGGGGGTGCTTCATGATTTCGCCAGCAGGCTGAAGTGTTCCACCACCGGCGGCGCGGCGAAGAACGGCCCCACGATGGCGCGCCACTCGGCAAAGGCCGGCGACTGGCGGAAGTGCACCGTGTGGTCCTCCAGCGTCTCCCAGAAGATCATGAGGACGTAGCGCTCCGGGTGTTCGATGCCCTTGTTGACCTTGAAGCCACGGTAGCCGCGGGCCTTGCCGATCACCGTGGCCAGGCCGCGCTGGATGGCTTCGTCAAAGGCGGCTTGCTGGTCGGCGTGGATGCGGATGTCGGCAATTTCGAGAATCATGGAACTGTCCTTGGGAATGTGAATTTCTGCACGGCCGATTGTCCCTCAGGTGCGCAACGAGGCGGCCGCGCCGCGTTTCCGGTTTATCCTCGCAAGCTGCCACGGGGAGATCCTGACCATGAAACTGCACAACTATTTCCGCTCTTCCGCCTCCTTCCGCGTGCGCATCGCATTGGCGCTCAAGGGGCTCAGCTACGAGTACATCCCCGTGCACCTGGCGCGCGGCGACCACAAGCTGCCGGGCTACGCCGGCATTTCGGCCGACGGCCTGGTGCCGCTGCTCGACGTCGACGGCGAGCGTCTGTCGCAGTCGATGGCCATCATCGAATACCTGGACGAGACCCATCCGCAGCCGCCGCTGCTTCCGTGCGACGCCGCAGGCCGCGCCAAGGTGCGGGCGCTGGCCCAGATGATCGCCTGCGAGATCCATCCGCTCAACAATCTGCGCGTGCTCAAGTACCTCACGCGCGAACTCAAGGTCAGCGAGGACGACAAGAACGCCTGGTATCGCCACTGGGTGCGCACCGGCCTGGAGAGCTTCGAGCGCCAGCTCACCATGCTGGCCGCGCAGCGCAAGCAGGCCGGCCTCAAGCCCTCGGTCTACTGCTGGGGCGACACGCCCACGCTGGCCGACTGCTGCCTGGTGCCGCAGATCTTCAATGGGCAGCGTTTCCACGTCAACCTGGAAGGCCTGCCCCTGACCATGGCGGCCTTCGATGCCTGCATGGCGCTGCCGGCGTTCCAGCAGGCGCAGCCATCCGCCTGTCCGGACAACGAGCCCTGATCGCGCCGCGGGCGAAGCGTCGTGCACCCTGACTGGCTGATCCCGCAGTGGCCGGCACCGCCCGCGGTGCATGCCGTCTGCACCACGCGCGCCGGCGGGCGCTCGGCAGCGCCGTACGACAGCCTGAATCTGGGCGACCACGTCGGCGACGACCCGCTGGCCGTGGGCGCCAATCGCGCGCTGCTGGCGCAGGCCCTCGACGCGCGCCCGGTGTTCCTGCAGCAGGTGCACGGCAGCGGCGTGGTGGCCCTGGACGCCCACACGCCAGACGGGACGCCGGCCGATGCCTGCTACACGCGCGAGCGCGGTGTGGCCTGCACCATCATGGTGGCCGACTGCCTGCCGCTGCTGTTCAGCGATGCGGCGGGCAGCTTCGTCGCCGCAGCGCATGCCGGCTGGCGCGGCCTGGCCGGGCAGGGTGGCATGGGCGTGCTGGAAGCCCTGCACGCCGCGCTCGGTGTGCCGGCGCGGGAGATCATGGCCTGGCTCGGTCCCTGCATCGGCCCGCAAGCGTTTGAAGTCGGGGAAGAAGTCAGATCGGCGTTCGAGGCGCACGATGCGCGGGCTGCCGCCTGTTTTCGCCCGGCCGCGCCCGGCAAGTGGCTGGCCGACCTGCCGGCGCTGGCGCGGCAGCGCCTGGCCGCGCTCGGCATCACCGAGGTCCACGGCAATGACGGCTCACCTTCCTGGTGCACGGTCGCCAATCCCTCACAGTTCTTTTCCCACCGGCGCGACCGCGTCAGCGGCCGCCTGGCCGCCTGCATCTGGCTGGCCTGAGGCCGCCGGTGCTGTCTGGGCCTGCTGCCAGGCCGCCAGTTCCGCGGCTTCGCGCTGCTTGCGGCGCCGCTTGCGCGCCGGCGTGGCGAGGATGTAGAGCAGCAGCGCCACCGGGCCGACGCCGTAGAGCAGGAAGGTGATGACGGCGCCCAGCACGCTGCCCACGGGGCTCGTCGCTTCGGCCACGGCCATCATCAAGGCCACGTACAGCCAGGCGATGGCAATCAGTATCAGGAACATGGTTAGCTGATCAGAACATGGGTGAATTGACGCGCGTCAGGAACTCCTCGGGTCAGGCCTGACATACTGGGATCCAAATCTCCGCGCGAGGACCCGGTGTGACGCAGGATACCCCCGATTATTGGGCCCAGATGGCCCGGCAATACCAGCAAGCGCTTGGCGAGGGCTGGCTCAAGTTGTTCCAGTCCTTCCAGGGCCTGGATCTCGGCTCGGCCAAGGGCGCGCTGCCGGTGGCCGAGCACCCGGTACACATTGCGCCGGAGAAGTTGCAGGCCTTGCAGCAGCAGTACCTGCAGGACCTGACGCAGCTGATGCAGCAGGGCGCCAGCGCCGCGGTGGCCGGCGACCGGCGCTTTGCCGGCAAGGCCTGGGGCGACAACCCGCTGGCGGCCATGGCGGCTTCCACCTATCTGCTCAACGCGCGCCTGCTGACGGACATGGCGGAGGCGGTACAGGGCGATGCCAAGACGCGCGCGCGCATCCGCTTTGCCGTCGAGCAGTGGCTGGCGGCCAGTGCGCCGAGCAACTTCCTGGCCTTCAACGCCGAGGCGCAGCAAAAGGCCCTGGAGACGAAGGGCGAGAGCATCGCCAAGGGCCTGCAGAACCTGCTGCACGACCTGGGCCAGGGCCATGTGAGCATGACCGACGAGCGCCAGTTCGAAGTCGGCCGCAACGTGGCCACCACGGAAGGCGCGGTGGTGTTCGAGAACGAGCTGTTCCAGCTGCTCGAATACAAGCCCTTGACGGCGCAGGTCTACGAGCGTCCGCTGTTGCTGGTGCCGCCCTGCATCAACAAGTACTACATCCTCGATCTGCAGCCCGACAATTCGCTGATCCGCTACGCGGTGGCGCAGGGCCATCGCACCTTCGTGGTGAGCTGGCGCAACCCGGACGAAAGCCTGGGCCACAAGACCTGGGACGACTATGTCGAGGACGCCGCCATCCGCGCCATCCGCGCGGTGCAGGAGATCAGCGGCGCCGAGCAGATCAATGCCCTGGGCTTTTGCGTCGGCGGCACCATCCTGGGCACGGCGCTGGCCGTGCTGGCGGCGCGCGGTGCGCAGCCGGTGCACAGCGTCACCCTGCTCACCAGCTTTCTGGACTTTGCCCAGACCGGCATCATGGATGTCTTCATCGACGAGGGCATGGTGCGCTATCGCGAACAGCAGCTGGGGCAGGGCGGCCTGATGCACGGGCGCGACCTGGCCTCCACCTTCAGCTTCCTGCGTCCCAACGACCTGGTCTGGAACTACGTGGTCGGCAACTACCTCAAGGGCGAGACGCCGCCGCCCTTCGACCTGCTGTACTGGAACAGCGACAGCACCAACCTGCCCGGGCCCTTCTACGCCTGGTACCTGCGCAACACCTACCTGGAAAACAACCTGGTCCAGCCGGGCAAGGTCACGGTCTGCGGCGAGAAGATCGATCTGCGCAAGGTCGATCTGCCGGCCTATATCTATGGCTCGCGCGAGGACCACATCGTGCCCATCGCCGGCGCCTATGCCAGCACCCAGGTACTGCCGGGCAAGAAGCGCTTCGTCATGGGCGCGTCGGGTCACATCGCCGGCGTCATCAACCCGCCGCAGAAGAACAAGCGCAGCCACTGGATCCGCGCCGACGGCAAGCTGCCCAGGACGTTCGACGCCTGGCTCGAAGGCGCCGAGGAACACGCCGGCAGTTGGTGGCCCGACTGGGCGGCATGGTTGCAGGCGCAGGCGGGCAGGCAAATGGCCGCGCCGAAGAAGTACGGCAAAGGCAAGTACAAGGTCATCGAGGCCGCCCCCGGCCGCTATGTGAAACAGAAGGCGTAGTCAACGGAGAGCATCATGGAAGACATCGTCATCGTCGCCGCCGCGCGCACCGCGGTGGGCAAGTTCGGCGGCGCGCTGGCCAGGACGCCGGCGACGGAGCTCGGCGCCATCGTCATCAAGGCGCTGCTGGAGCGCAGCAAGGTGGACGCCGCCCAGGTGGGCGAGGTCATCATGGGCCAGGTGCTGGCGGCCGGTGCCGGCCAGAACCCGGCACGCCAGGCGCTGATGAAAGGCGGCCTGCGCCAGGAGACCCCGGCGCTGACCATCAACGCGGTCTGCGGCTCCGGCCTCAAGGCCGTGATGCTGGCGGCGCAGGCCGTGGCCACCGGCGACAGCGAGATCGTCATCGCCGGCGGGCAGGAGAACATGAGCGCCAGTCCGCACGTGCTGCTGGGCTCGCGCGACGGCCAGCGCATGGGCGACTGGAAGATGGTCGACTCCATGATCGTCGACGGCCTGTGGGACGTCTACAACCAGTACCACATGGGCATCACGGCCGAGAACGTGGCCAGGCAGTACGGCATCACGCGCGAGATGCAGGATGCGCTGGCCCTGGCCAGCCAGCAGAAGGCCGCTGCCGCGCAGGATGCCGGCCGCTTCAAGGACGAGATCGTGCCGGTGCTGCTGCCGCAGAAGAAGGGCGAGGCGCTGGTGTTCGAGAACGACGAGTTCATCAACCGCAAGACCAATGGCGAGGCCCTGGCCGGTCTGCGTCCGGCGTTTGACAAGGCCGGCGGCGTGACCGCCGGCAATGCCTCCGGCATCAATGACGGCGCGGCGGCCGTGATGGTGATGACGGCGAAGAAGGCGGCGGCGCTGGGCCTCCAGCCCCTGGGCCGCATCGCCAGCTACGCCACCAGCGGCCTGGACCCGGCCACCATGGGCATGGGGCCGGTGCCGGCCTCCACCAAGGCGCTGGCGCGCGCCGGCTGGAAGGCGGCCGAGCTGGACCTGCTGGAGATCAACGAGGCGTTTGCCGCCCAGGCCTGCGCGGTCAACCAGGAGATGGGCTGGGACAGCAGCAAGGTGAACGTGAACGGCGGGGCGATTGCCATCGGCCACCCCATCGGCGCCTCCGGTTGCCGCATCCTGGTGACGCTGCTGCACGAGATGCAGCGGCGCCATGCGAAGAAGGGCATCGCCAGCCTGTGCATCGGCGGTGGCATGGGCGTGGCGCTGACGATCGAGCGCTGAGTCCGCATGCCGATCGATAGAAATTCAACCAGGAGAACACCATGAGTCAGAAAATCGCCTACGTGACCGGTGGCATGGGCGGCATCGGCACCGTCATCTGCCAGCGCCTGCACAGGGATGGCTTCAAGGTCATCGCCGGCTGCGGCCCCACGCGTGACCACGGCAAGTGGCTGGCCGAGCAGAAGGCGCTGGGCTACACCTTCTACGCCTCGGTCGGCAACGTGGCCGAATGGGACTCCACCGTGGAGGCCTTCGGCAAGGCCAAGGCCGAGCATGGGCCCATTGACGTCTTGGTCAACAACGCCGGCATCACCCGCGACCGCATGTTCCTGAAGATGACGCGCGAGGACTGGGATGCCGTCATCAACACCAACCTGACCTCCATGTTCAACGTCAC
>Ga0153916_10003457_pt1 | contig 11780 bp, 13 predicted proteins | sample Opewatmetagenome_FD_109642 | JGI IMG/M metagenome (GOLD analysis project Ga0153916, IMG submission 109642) | Freshwater wetland microbial communities from Ohio, USA - Open water 3 Core 3 Depth 4 metaG | ecosystem: Environmental > Aquatic > Freshwater > Wetlands | place: USA: Ohio, Lake Erie...
CCGGGCCACCCTGACGGGGCCTGCGGAGCGGATCTGCGTGGGAGAGACGGAGATCTAGAGGCTCTGGTTTTTCCCTGGAAAGGGCCTACTATCTGAGCATGGGGAGGATGGCTGCGGTAGCTGTGGGGGTCGCACTCGTCACGGTCGGCGTCGGGCAGGCGGCTGCCGAGCGCCCCATCGTCGCGGGCGCCGTCGGCGTGCGCGCCACGGACGACTGGGTCCGCGTTTCCCCGGCCGCGGCGGGAAGCGAGACCGACCCGCGTACCGTGCTCGTCGTCGGCACCCGGGGCGTCGCCGCCCGCGCCTCCCACTGCCAGGTGTCCTCCTACCGCATCCCGGCGGACGGCGCCGCCGTCGTCGTCCTCGGCTGGCGCGGTGCCGCACCAGACAGCCTCCCTCGCGACCGCAGCCAGCTCCAGGCGATGCGGTTGAAACGGCCGATGTTCGAGTGCTTCGACGGCCGGGGCGCCGTGGCGCAGATCGTGGTCAAGGGCCGCGCCTACCAGGTCAACGTCATGGTGGGCGACCGTGCCACGCGCGACACGGTGGCCGAGGCGCTCGCCGTCGCACGCTCGTTCGCCGCCGCGTAACCCGCGGTCAGACGGCGATCTCGAACTCGCGCAGGACGTCGTTGAGCGACGTCTTCAGGTCGGTGGAGGCGCTGCGCTCCCCGACGATGAGCGCGCAGGGCAGCCCGTAGGAGCCCGCAGCGAACTCCTTCTGCCGCACGCCCGGCAGCACGACCTTGCGCGCAGGCACCTCGCCGCGGTACTCGACGGGCTCGCTGCCGGTGACGTCGATCACCGGCACCGTCGACGACAGGACGACGTTCGGCGCGATCACGGCCCCCTCGCCGATGCGCACTCCTTCCACGATGACGGCGCGCGAGCCGATGAACGCCCCGTCCTCGACGATCACGGGCGCGGCCTGCGGCGGCTCTAGGACGCCCCCGATGCCGACGCCGCCCGCGAGGTGCACGTCCGCGCCGATCTGTGCGCACGAGCCGACGGTGGCCCACGTGTCCACCATCGTCCTGGGCCCGACCCAGGCGCCGATGTTGACGTAGCCCGGCATCAGCACACAACCCTCGGAGAGGAACGAGCCGTACCGGGCGACACCGGGAGGCACGACGCGGACGCCCCTGTCCGCGTAGTCGGACTTGACCGGGATCTTGTCGAGGAAGTGAAGGCCTCCCGCCTCCATCGGCTCCACCTTGCGCAGCCGGAAGTAGAGCAGGATCGCCTTCTTCACCCACTCGTTCACGTGCCAGCCCGAGTCGCGGGGCTCCGCGACCCGGATCTCGCCCGCGTCGAGCAGGCGGATCGCCTCCTCGACGGCGTCCGCGTCGAGCGTGCCGCTGTCCCAGCTCGCCAGGATCTTCGCCTCGAGGCTCATCCGAGCCCATCCTGCAGGATCTCGACGGCGCGCGCGCACTCGTCCTCCGACGGCACGAGCGCGAAACGGACGAACCCCTCGCCCGACGGGCCGAGGAACGAGCCGGGCGCGACGAGCACGCCGAGCTCGAGCAGCCGCGTGGCGAAGCTCTCGGACGTCTCGCCCGCAGGTACGGCCACCCAGAGGTACATAGTCGCGGGACCGCCCGCATCGCGCAGCTTGACTCGGTCGAAGAGATCGAGGAACAACCGCCGCTTGCGTGCGTAGGTCGCACGCGCCCGCTCGACGTGCGCCTCGTCGGCCCACGCGACGACCGAGGCCCGCTGCACGAACTCCTGGGGTGCCGTACCGACGTTCGGCCGGTACTGCCGGAGCGCCGCGATCAGCTCGGGGTCGCCCGCGACGAAGCCTGAACGGAAGCCGGTCATGGATGACCGCTTCGACAGCGTGTTGAACGCCACGACGCCTGTCCAGTCGGTGAGCTGGAGCGCGGAGACCGGCGGCTCGTCGAACCAGAGCTCCGTGTAGGCCTCGTCGGAGGCGAGCACGAACCCGTGCTGCCGTGCGAGCGCGGCGACGCGCTCGTAGAAGGCGAGCGGCGCCGTCACGCCGGTCGGGTTGTTCGGGTAGTTCACCCAGAGGAGCGCCGTCCGCGCCCAGGCAGCGGCGGGCAGGGCGTCCAGGTCGGGGAGAAAGCCGTTCTTCTCGAGCAACGGCAATGCCAGCACGCGAGCCCCGGCGAACTCGGCGCCGCGCTCGGGCACGGGGTAGCCGGGCTCGGTCACGACCACGGTGTCGCGGCCGGCGGGGAGGTCGAGCACGACCTGCGCGAAGGAGAAGATGGCCTCCTTCGAGCCCAGCGTGGGGATCACGTGCCGGTCGGGGTCGACGGCGACCTGGAAGCGGCCGGCGAGCCAACGCGCCACCGCTTCGCGCAGCTCGGGCAGGCCGACCGCGGCCGGATAGCCCATCCGCTCGCGCACCCCGTCCTTGAGCGCCTGAATGATGCGCGGATCCGTCGGCTCCCGCGGATCGCCCATGCCGAAGTCGATCACCTCGAGGCCGCGCGAACGACGCTCGGCCGCGGCGTGGTTGAGGCGCACGAACGGATACGTCGACTGGCCGCGAAGGATGGGGGAGACGGCCATGAGCGGACGCTACCCCGCGAGGAGGCGGTGCAGGGTCGTGTAAGCGTGGACGAGCCCCTCGATCTCGACCAGCTCGTCGCGCCGGTGCGCGTAGCGGGGGTGCCCGGGGCCGAAGTTGACCGCATCGAGGCCGATCCGGGTGAAGTCGGCGACGTTCGTCCAGGCCTGCTTCGGCTCGATGCCCCTGGCCTCTGCCTCGAGTAGCGCCGTGACGATGGGCGATCCGGTCGCAACCCGTCCGGCCGGCGCGGTGCCGAGGATCGTCAGCTCGGCGTCGGCGGGCACGATGCCGCGTAGGTGCTCGATCGCGCCGGCCTCGTCCCGGTCGGGGGCGAAGCGGAAGTTGAGATGCGCGACCGCGCGATCCGGGATCACGTTGTCGGCGATACCCGCGTTCAGGCGCGTCACCGACAGCACCTCCCAGAAGGTGAGCCCGCCGACGACCGCCTCGCGCCGCTCGTGGGCGATCACCGGCGCGAGCCCCTCGATCGCCCGCTCGATGGCGTTCTCGGCGAGCCACGGGCGGGCCGAGTGCCCGCTCGTGCCGTGGAACGTGAGCGTCGCGTTGGCGTTGCCGAGGCAGCCGGCGTGAACGGCGCCGTCTGTCGGCTCGAGCAGGATGACGAGCGACGCCTCCTGTACGAGTCGCGAGCGCTCGAGCAGCTCCGGCAGTGGGTTCCACTCCTGCGGCAGCTCCTCCTTGCCGAAGAGGAGGAGCGCGACGTCGTAGGAGCCGGGCGGCCGTTCCGCAAGGTCGCGTACGAGCTCGACGGCCACGGCGAGCCCGCCCTTCATGTCGGTGGCGCCGAGGCCGTGTACCGCGCCCCCGTCGATCCTCCCCGGCAGATTGCCCTGCGCGGGCACGGTGTCGTAGTGCCCGGCGAGGACGACGAGGGGCGCTCCCGGCCGCCGCTCGCGCGCGTAGAGCGCGGCGTCCTCGAGCACCGTGTCGGGCGCGAACGCGGCCGGGACGAGACCGCGCACGTGTGCGCGCACCTCCTCCTCGTGCCGGCTCTCGGAGGGGATGTCGACGAGCTCGAGCGTGCGAGAGGAGAGCCGTTCCGCGAGAGATGCCATTGGGCGAGCGTACCGGCATACTGGCCTCGTGACGATGCGTCAACCAGACCCGCTGCCGGGCGCCGAGCCCGAGCGCGGGTTCCTGCTCGCGGTTCTCCCGAGAGACGTCGACGCGGACGAGGAGCTCGCCGAGCTGCGCGAGCTCGCACGTACCGCCGGTGTCGAGCCCGTGGCGGAGCTCGTGCAGCACCGGGCGCAACCCGACCGGCGCACGTACGTCGGCAAGGGCAAGCTCGCGGAGCTCAAGCGCGCCTACGCGGACTCCGCCGCCGACGTCCTGCTCGTCGACGACGAGCTCGATCCGACCCAGCAGCGCGTGCTCGAGAACGAGCTCGACGCCCGGGTCGTCGACCGCACCCTGCTGATCCTCGACATCTTTGCCCAGCACGCTGTCAGCGCCGAGGGCAAGCTGCAGGTGGAGCTCGCCCAGCTCGAGTACAGCCTGCCGCGCATGCGCGGCATGTGGAAGCACCTCGAGCGCCTCGGCGGCGGCGTCGGCACCCGCGGCCCCGGCGAGTCGCAGCTCGAGACCGACCGGCGCCTGGCGCGCCGCCGTGTCTCCCAGCTGAAGGAGCGCCTGCGCGGCCTCCGCAGCCAGCGCGCCGTCCGGCGCAAGGAGCGCAAGCGATCCGAGACGCCGACCGTCGCGCTCGCCGGGTACACGAACGTGGGTAAGTCGACGCTGCTGAACGCGCTCACCGGCGCCGAGGTCTCGGTCGAGAACCGTCTCTTCGAGACGCTCGACCCGACCACCCGAGGGTTCGAGCTCGACGGCAAGCGGTACCTCGTGACGGACACGGTGGGGTTCATCCGCCGTCTTCCGACGCAGCTCGTGGAGGGGTTCGCCTCGACCCTCGAGGAGACGCTCGTGGCCGATCTCGTGCTGCACGTCGTCGACGGGTCGCTTCCTACGGACGTATTGGCCGAGCAGATCGCGGCCGTGAACGCCGTCCTCGAGGAGATCGGCGCCGACGACGTTCCCCGCGAGCTCGTGCTGAACAAGGTCGACCGGCTCGACCCGGTCGCGCGCCGCCGCCTGGAGAACCGGTTCCCGGACGCGCTGCAGGTCTCGGCGCTCACCGGCGAGGGCCTCGCCGACCTGAAGCAGCGGGTGGCGGAGCTTTTCGCCGACCGGTTCGAGGACGTCTGGCTCCTGGTTCCGTACGACGAGGGCAGCGCCCTGTCCGCGCTCTATGCGCTCGGGGCGCCCATCGACGAGCGTCGCGACACCGAGCAGGGCGTGCTCGTCCGCGCGAAGCTGCCCCGCCGCGAGGTGCGGCGCTTCGCCCCGTACCTCGTCGCAGGGGACGACCTGGAGACCGCGGCCACCCCGTGATCGAGCTGGCGATCACGCGCGTGCACGAGGACGCCGTCCTGCCCGTGCAGGCGTACGCAGGGGACGCAGGGCTCGATCTCTCGTCACGCGAGCGCGTCACGCTGCAACCGGGAAGCCGCGCGGTCGTCGGCACGGGGCTCGCCGTCGCGATCCCGGAAGGCCATGCGGGCCTCGTCGTCCCGCGCTCCGGCCTCGCTGCGAGCGCAGGGATCTCCGTCGTGAACGCACCCGGCCTGATCGACTCCGGCTACCGCGGCGAGGTGAAGGTGATCCTCCTCAACACCGATACTGCCGCGCACTTCACGGTCGAGCCGGGCATGCGCATCGCGCAGCTCGTGATCGTGGCCGTGCCCTCCGTCTCTCTTGTCGAGGCGCCGGCCCTGCCGGGCAGCGCACGCGGCGACGGCGGCTTCGGGTCGTCCGGGGTTCGATGAGGCCGGAGCCCCGCGTGCGCGTCTCTGCGATCCTGCGCTGGCACGGCCGGATCCTCCTGTGCCGTCACGAGAAGCGCGGCGCGGAGCACTGGCTGCTGCCCGGCGGGGGCGTCCGTAGCGGGGAGAGCCTGACGGAGGCGTTGCAGCGCGAGCTGTTCGAGGAGACCGGCCTTCTGCAGGGAGGGGACGAGCTGCCGGTCGAGGGCCCGGTGGCGATCGTCGACTCGATCTCGCCGGAGCGGAGCCTGTGGTCGAAGCACGTCGTGCACATCATCTTCGCCGGCGATCTCGTAGGCTCGCTCGTCGCGGTCGCCTCGCAGGACGACGCCGTCCGTGGGCACCGCCTGTTCGACGTGGAGGAGCTGGACGGCCTCGCGCTGCATCCGCCCATCGCGCGGTTTCTGCGCCGCTGGGAGCCCGGTGACCCGTGTGTCTACCTGGGGGCGCTCTGGGCGCCGTGAGCGGTCGCGACCTCCCCTGGGAGGGGTGCCTCAACGTCCGCGACCTGGGCGGGCTGCCCGTCGCCAACGGCGGCCTCACGCGGCCGGGTGTCGTCGTCAGAGCCGACAACGTGCGGAGGCTCACCGACACCGGCTGGGAGAGCGCCCGCCATTTCGGGGTCCGCCGCGTCGTCGACCTCAGGTTCCCCGGGGAGGAGCCCCACGAGCCTGCCGCCCCCGCGGACGTCGAGGTGGTCCCGGTGTCCCTTTTCGGAGAGCACGACCCGGCGCAGGAGCGGGCGTTCGACGAGCGCGTTCGTGACGGGGACGATATCGCTGGATTGTTCGCGGAGATGTACGTCGGCACGCTGGAGCGGAACGGCGACCGCATCGCGGCCGCGGTTGCAGCGGTGGCTGACGCTGACGGCGCCGTCGTCGTCCACTGCTTTGCCGGGAAGGACCGCACGGGGCTCGTCTCGGCGCTGCTGCTCTCGCTGGCAGGCGTCCCGGACGATGCCGTGGCAGCCGACTACGCGCTCAGCGAGCCCAACGTCACCCGGCTCTTCCAGGACTGGGTCGCCGCTTCCGCTGACGCGGACGAGCACCGGTTGCGGACACGCGTGCTGCAGTCGCCGGCCGCTGCCATGGCGGGGGTGCTGCGGTGGCTGCGCGAGTCGGCGGGCGGCGTGGACGCATACCTGCGCGAGGCCGGCGTCGACGCGGCCGTGGTACGGCACCTGCGCGCGCGGCTGACCTGAGCGAGACGGGCTCGCCTACCGGCCGCCGCCCCGGTCGCGCGCGCGCTGCGCCGAGACGGCGTGGGCGAGGGTCTCGAGCTCGTCGTCGAGCGGTGGGAGCGCTGCTACGGGCCCGCCGGTCAGGTGCGCGAGGGACTGCGAGAGGAGCCAGTCGGCGAGCTGCGGATTGCGTGGCAGCAGCGGGCCGTGCAGGTACGTCCCGACGGCACGGCGGACGCGGCAACCCTCGAATCCGGAACGACCATCGTTGCCGAAGCCCGCGAGGACGCGCCCGAGCGGCGTGGCGCCCTGGTCGAGGAGCGTGCGCCCGGCATGGTTCTCGAAGCCGGCGATCGTCGTCGCCACGCCCGGCTCGAGCTCGCACTCGAGCAGGACGTCGCCGATCATGCGCGACTCGCCCGCGACGGTCTCGTGCGGGAACAGCGCCGCGCCCGGCATCCACGAGCCGTCCCGGCCGCGGTAGCCACGTCCGAGCAGCTGGTACCCGCCGCAGACGGCGAGGAGCGCTGCGCCTGCGGCGACCGCGGCACCGATCGCCGTCCCCTTCGCCGCGAGATCGGGCGCGACGAGCGCCTGCTCGCGGTCCTGGCCGCCGCCGATGTAGAGCAGGTCGAACGCACCGGGGACGAGCTCGTCGCCGAGCCCGATCGGCGAGACGTCGAGCTCGTGGCCCCGCAGGGCCGCGCGCCGCGTCAGGACCGCGATGTTCCCACGGTCTGCGTAGATGTTGAGGTAGTCGGGATAGAGGTGACCGACGCGGATCCTCATGTGCTGCGCCCCCGCCAGTACGGCTGCACGAGTCCTCGCCCGGCGGCGATGGCGCGCAGGCGCAGCATCGCCGTGTAGGTCGGCAGCACGACGAGCTCTCCGCCGGGAGCGACGAGCTCTAGACCCCGGTCGAGGGCCGCCTCGAGCTCGGGGACGATCTCGAGCCGCCCGGCCGGGAAGCCGGCGTAGGTGAAGCGGAGCGCCAGCTCGGCGGCCCGGTCGCCGCTCGCGACGATGCGCTGCGCGCCGGCGAGCAGCGGCTCGAAGTCGACGTCCCAGATCCACGACACGTCGCGGCCGTCGGCGATCGCGTCGTTCAACGCCACGACGAGGGTGGGAGGGAGGCCGCCCTCCTCGAGCGTGCGCACGGCCTCGTTCGCTCCCGCCGGGTTCTTGATCAGCAGCATCAGGATCCGCCTGTCGCCGGCCTCGATGCGCTCGAACCGGCCGAAGGCGGCCGAGAACCCCTCGAGGCCGGCAGCGACGTCGTCGAGCGGGGTTTCCAGGGCGATGCTGACGGACGCCGCGGCGAGCGCGTTGTAGACGTTGTACAGGCCGGGGAGGGGAAGTCGCACGCGCCGTGAGCCGGCCGGGGTGACGAGATCGAACGACGAGCCTTCGAGCCCGCGCAACTCGATCGACCGTGCTGCGACGTCGAGCGGCGGGCGCCCGTGGCCGCACGCCCGGCAGCGGTAGTCGCCGAGGTGGCCGACGTAGGCGGCGGCGTATGCATACGGGGCGCCACAGCGGACGCAGTACTTCGAGTCCGCGGCGTGCTGGAGGGCCGGGCGGGCGAGGCGCGCGTCGTCCACGCCGAAGCGGACGGCGCCCGTGCGGCCGTCTGCCAGGGCGCCGACCAGCGGGTCGTCCGCATTGACGACGAGGATGGTCTCCTGCGGGAGCCCGGCGACGGCTGCCCGCCACCGCTCGGCGATGTGCTCGAGCTCGCCGTAGCGGTCGAGCTGGTCGCGGAACAGGTTGCCGAGCGAGACGACACGAGGACGGACGCGGCGCGCGATCTCAGGAAGCGCGAACTCGTCGACTTCGAGCAGGCCCAGCTCGGCGCCGCCGGACGAGAGCAGGGTGGAGGCGACCCCCGATGCGAGGTTTGCCCCGGAGTGGTTCCAGGCCAGGCGGTGCGCGCTCTCGAGCACGCGCGCCGCCATCGCGCTCGTCGTCGTCTTGCCGTTCGTGGCAGAGACGATGACGACGCCGTGCGCGAGTCGCGCTGCGAGCGCGTCGACGGCTCCGGGATCCACCTTCCAGATCAGCTTGCCGGGCAGCGTGGTGCCACCGCCCTTGCCGGCGGCACGCGACAGGCGCGCGACGAGGCTGGCGGCGCGCGTCTCGAGCTCGAGGCGGGCTCCCATGCGGTCGAGAGTACCGGGAGTCCTGCGATCGACCCGGGCCCCGACCCCGTCGACCGGTCCGTTCGGGACTACTTGCACATCGAGCAGAATGCTCTACAGTAATTGCATATGGCCAGGTCCCGTCGCCGGCACCCGGCAGTGGCCGGAATCGACGAGGCGGCTCTCGCGGAGTTTCGCGCAGGCATCAGACGGCGCTACACCGACGAGCAGATCCTCGACGAGTTGCGCGCGAGCGCGTCCCGGCTCGGCCGTTCACCGACGATGCGCGAGTTCGCGGCCGACGCAGAGGCCCAGGTGCACCCGCAGACCGTGATCGAGCACTTCGGCACGTGGAACGCCGCCAAGCGGGCCGCGGGTCTCACTCCGCGGCGGTTCATCAGCAGGGAGGAGCTCCTGGAGCAGTTGCGCGCGCTCGGGGCCGAGCTCGGGCGCACGCCCACCGCCCGGGACGTCGAGGAGCAGCGCGGCCGCGTCGCGTCGAAATCGCTCATCTGGCACACGTTCGGCTCGCTCACGCAGGCGTTGAAGGAGGCGGGATTCGACGTGCCGGTCGGCGAGGAGCGCCTCGAGCGCGCGGTGGCGCAGGGCGCGGTACTGGCACGGGAGCTCGGACGGCTGCCGAAGATGGCCGACTGGAAGGAGGCCCGCCGGCGGGACCCCACGCTGATGAGCGAGTGGCAGGTCTACCGGATGGTGGACATCGACCAGGGGCCCTGGGCGGCGTTCCAGTTCCTCGTGCGCGAGCGGCTCCGCGAGGAGGGCGTGCGCGTGCGGTCGGACGGGACGCTCGAGCTCTAGGCGGCGCTGAGCGCCGCGAGACGTGCCAGGCACGAGCTGCCCTCGTGCGGTGCGCGCACGGCGGGGAGGACGCTCTTCTCCCGGTAGGTGCGGTCGGGCCGAAACCGGCGCTCGGCGGCGACCCTGCCGCCGTGGAGATGGAGGGCGCGCCCCTCGGCGAGCTCGACCGTCCGCAACGAGAGGCGCAGTGCCCGCTCGACGACCTCGAGCGCGGCCCTCGTCGAGGCGAAGAAGACCTCGCAGCGCCCACGTCCGAGCCAGAGGGGGCGCCCGACCCCGCGTGCGACGTGCAGCGTCCGCTCGTCGCGCTCGTCGATCCAGGCGGCCGCCATCGTGCCGGTCAGCTCCTCGAGTGCACGGTGGTCGCTCGCCGTCGCCTGCATGAGGGCGAAGATCGCCTCTGAGTCGACCGTCATCTCCGGCGCCGCCCGGCGCAGCCGATAGCGGACGAAGATCTCCTCGTCGTTGACGACGATGCCGTTGTGGATGCCGACGACCGAGCCGTGCCGGATTGGATGGTTGTTGGCGAGGATGGTGGGGTGGCCCTTCGTGAAGTCCCGCACGTGCACGAGAGCCTGGGTCGCGTCGGTCGGGAGCGAGACGGCATCGAGCAGCGCGCTCGCGCCCGTCCGCTGCTTGTGGACGGACACCGCGACCCCCGGGCGCCGGTGTGCGTAGCCGGCGGCGTCGGCTCCGCGCTCGGCGATCCCTGCGAGGAGCGCCTGCGCCGCGAGCGTACGATCGACGCTCGAGTCGGGGTCGACGCTGAAGCCTGCTATGCCGCACATCGGGGAGCCGTTCACCTCGCCTGGTTGCCTGCTGAGACGGAAAGGTAGTGCCCGGGGTTTGTGAGGGATCTGTTCGCATGCGCGACCAGGATTCCTGGCCGGAGCACGGTGTCCCTCAAGCAAGGGAGACGAACCGCCGATACCCCGCTCTGTGGAAGGGAAAGCTGCAGAGCCGCTGTTCGACGATGAGGCGGAGCCCGTCGATGAGCGGCCGGATCCGGTCACGCAGGATCCGCTCAAGCTGTACGTGCGCCAGATCGGCGACGGCAGGCTCCTGACCCCCGCGGAAGAGCGAGAGCTCGCCCGGCGCAAGGACCTCGGTGACGAGGATGCGAAGCGCCGGCTGATCGAGTGCAACCTGCGCCTCGTGATGTCGATCACGCGCAACTACACGCGCGCCGGCGTGCCGCTGCTCGACCTGATCCAGGAGGGCAACCTCGGCCTCATCCGCGCGGTCGAGAAGTTCGACTACACGCTCGGCTACAAGCTCTCGACGTACGCGACCTGGTGGATTCGCCAGTCCATCTCCCGTGCCCTCGCCGAGCAGGGACGGACGATCAGGCTCCCCGTTCACGTCGCCGACCAGGTTCGTCGCGTCACGCGGGCGCGCCGCGTGCTCGGCCAGAAGCTCAACCGCGACCCGTCGGTCGATGAGATCGCGAAGGAGGCGGACTTCACGCCGAAGCGCGTCCAGGAGCTGCTCGAGCTCGTCCAGGATCACATCTCCCTCGAGACACCGGTCGGCGACGGCGAGAGCATGATGGGCGACCTGATCGAGGATCACAACGCGGCTGCCCCGGAGGCCGAGACGTCGGACAGGCTCCGCTCGTCCGAGCTCGCCGAGGCAATCGCGAGGCTGAAGCCCCGCCAGCAGCAGGTGCTGATCGAGCGGTTCGGGCTCAACGGCGGGAAGCCCAAGACGCTCGAGGAGGTCGGCAAGATCCTCGGGATCACCCGGGAGCGCGTCCGCCAGCTGGAGACCCGGGCATTGCGGGAGCTGCGCGCGGTGGCGCCGTCCCTTGAGTTCTACCTGCGCACGTGACGCGCGCCTCGACGCCCCTCCAAACGGTGGGTGGCTCTCGCGGGCGAGGCACGCCTCGCCGCTGTGGTGCGGTCGCGGCGGCATCGAGCCGTCACGACTGCACCGCCTGCATCTCGCGCACGGTCGCGAGCCGGCGCAGGGAGTCGAGCTCGATCTGACGGACGCGCTCGCGCGTGAGGCCGAGGCGACGGCCGATCTCCTCGAGCGTCTTCGGCTCGACCCCGCCGATGCCGTAGCGGAGCACCACGACCTCGCGCTCTCGCTCGGGCAGGCTGGTGAGCGCCTGTCGCAGCGCCTGGCTGCGGAGCGCGAGCTCGACCTTCTCCTCGGGCAGGAGCTCCTCGCCCGCGACGAAGTCTCCGAGGACCGCGTCGTCGGCGTCTCCGACAGGCGCGTCGAGGCTCGTCGACGCGCGCGCCGCCGCAC
>Ga0153916_10003458_pt1 | contig 11778 bp, 9 predicted proteins | sample Opewatmetagenome_FD_109642 | JGI IMG/M metagenome (GOLD analysis project Ga0153916, IMG submission 109642) | Freshwater wetland microbial communities from Ohio, USA - Open water 3 Core 3 Depth 4 metaG | ecosystem: Environmental > Aquatic > Freshwater > Wetlands | place: USA: Ohio, Lake Erie, Old...
ACCTGGTCTTCACTGATGCTCAGCTTGTCGGACACGATCGTCCTGACTTTCTTTAAAAGTTCTTCTCTTTCCATGTTGACCTCCTCAATTTATCTCAAGCCTTTAGGTGTACATCCCGCCGTTGACGTGGATGACCTGGCCTGTGATGTACGCTGCCTGGTCGGACAGCAGGAACTTGACCGCCTGAGCCACATCCTCCGGCGTGCCCATCCGCTTCATCGGGATCATCTCCAGGAAGGCTTTCTTGACGACCCCGGGAAGTCCTTCCGTCATGGCGGTTATGATGTACCCGGGGGCCACGCAGTTAACCGTGACCTCGCGGCCGGCCACTTCCCGGGCCAGGGACTTGGTCAGCCCGATGACTCCCGCCTTGGAGGCGGAATAGTTGGCCTGCCCGGCGTTCCCCATGACGCCCACGACCGAGGAGATGTTGACGATCCGGCCGAAACGGTTGCTGATCATCGGCCGGACGGCCGCCCGTGAGAAATTGAACACGCCCTTCAGGTTCACGGCCATGACGGCGTCCCATTCCTCTTCCCGCATCCGCATCAAAAGATTGTCCCGGGTGATGCCGGCGTTGTTGACCAAGTAGTCGAGCCGCTGATGCTCCCTGACGACGGCTTCGACGACGGCCGCAGCCTGGTCAAAGCGGGAGACATCCGCCATCTGGACAGAGGCTCGTCCGCCGCTCCGGGTGATTCTCTCGGCCACGGCCTCGAGTTTCTCGGGCTGGATATCAACCAGGACAACCAACGGGCCTTCCTTAGCCAGCTCGAAGGCGATCGTCTCCCCGATCCCCTGGGACGCGCCGGTGACCAGGGCGACCCGGCCCGAAAACGTCGGGTTAGACTTGGTTTCCATGGCTTTCCTCGGAGAGCCGGGGGCGATCCTGCAGGTGACAATGGTTCACCCTCGCGCCCGCGGCGATCCTCATAGGCTCCCCCTTAATCGGTTTCGGCTTCTTCAATCACCTGCCGCCCGCGGTAGTAGCCGCATTCGGGACAGGCCCGATGGGGCAATTTGGGAGTGCCGCAGTTCGAGCAGACAGAAAAAGCGGGAAGGGTCAGGGCGTCATGGGCCCTGCGCTTTACCGTACGCGAAGGCGAGTGACGGCGTTTTGGGTTGGGCATTTAACTCTTATCTCTCACGAAATTTTTTAGCTTGAGCAGCCGGGGGTCTTCTTCCTTGACCTCGCAGCTGCAGTCGCCGTTGCGTCGGATCTTGCCGCAGACCGCGCAAATCCCCTCGCAACTCTCCGCACACAGCGGCTTGAGGGGGAAGGTCAGGTTGAGCTGCTCGAGGATGATCTCCCGCAGATCGATCTGGTTGTCACGGTAAAAGACCTGGCCCAGGTCGTCTTCTTCCAGCTCGTCCTTCATGAGGTCCAGCTCTTCCGGCAGGTAGACAAGGTCGAAGCTGGAATCGACGGGGAACTCGTAGGGGCTGAGGCAGCGGCTGCAGATGAAGCTCAGCCGGGCGGTCAGCCTCCCTTTGATCCAGATCTCATCGTCGACCTTGCGGACGATGGCCTCGGCGTGGGCCGGGGCGAGGAAGACCGTGTTCTCCTCGACCAGGTCGACGCTGAGAAAGTCGAAGTCCCGGGAGAGGGATAACCCGTCTTGGGGAATCTTATCGACATCAATAACCATGGATTTTCTCTCAAAAATTCACTCTATTATACCATCTGCCCTTTGAATGTCAACGAAATGGCCGTTTGACAGCGTCTGAGGGCGATGCTAATAATGAGAGCTGTAGAAAATGAGGAAAGCCGCTCGCCACAGCCTGGTCCTCCTCGTGCTCTACGCTTCCCTTTCCGCTTTCCCCAACCTTTCGGACAAGAACCAAGGCGGGACAGAATGGGTCGTCCTTCTCCATGGCCTCGGACGGTCCAGCCGCTCTCTTGCCCGCCTGGAGGCCGACCTGGCCGGCCAGGGGTATTCGGTCCTCAACCTGGACTACCCTTCGCTGAAATATCCCATCGCCTACCTGGCGGATGAGGTCCTCCATCCCGAGGTCGCGCGTCTCTCCGCGGCCTCCCCTGCCAAAATCCATTTCGTGACCCATTCGATGGGCGGGATTGTCGTCCGCTATTATCTCAAGCACCATGACGTGCCGGCCCTGGGCCGGGTCGTCATGCTCAGCCCTCCGAACCAGGGGAGCGAACTGGCCGACCTCCTCAACGGGAGCGCCTTGTTCAAGAGATTCATAGCGCCAGCCGGCCGCGAGCTGGGCACCGACACAGACAGCCTCCCGCGGAAGTTGGGAGGTGCCGACTTTGACCTGGGAGTCATCGCCGGCAGCAAGAGTTATAATCCGATCAATTCGCTGATCCTCGACGGCCCGGATGACGGGACGGTGACCGTGGAGAGCACCAGGATGCCCGGCCTGGTGGATTTCCTCGTCCTGCCCTGCAGTCACAATTCGATCATCCGGGACAAGACGGCGATCGGCCAAGTCATCCACTTCCTGCGGCATGGCGCCTTCCAGCGCACCGCCGGGAGCGGGTGAGGCCGGGATGAAGGACCATCGGGTTCCCCTCTCTCTGCTCACGGGGCGCCGCGTGTTTATCGGCCGGCTGCTTTCCGACTCTCATGTCTTTAAAGCCGCTCAAGAGTATGCCTCGGAGCAGGGGAAGTCGCTGGAATGGGCCTTCGAAAAGGTCAAGCGATACGCCGAGGAAATCGTCCCCGCCCCCAACATTTATCTCTATTTCCGCCTCGGCAACTGGCTCGGGAAAGCAGTCGTCCGGACGCTCTTCCGGGTTCGGCTCACTTTCGCCGACGAGGCCGAATTCCGAAGGATCGACCCCCGCTCCAGCCTCGTCTTCATCATGAACCACCGCAGCAACATGGATTATGCCCTCCTGGGGTATTTCTCTGCGAAATGGACGGCCCTGAGTTTTGCCGTCGGCGAGTGGGCACGGGTTTGGCCTCTGAAGCCGTTGATGAAGGCTATGGGCGCGTTTTTCATCAGGCGGGGGTCACAAAACCCCCTCTACCGGGCCGTCCTGGCGCGCTATGTCCAGATAGCCTCGGCGAGCGGCATCGTCCAGGCGATCTATCCCGAGGGCCGTCTCAGCCGGGACGGAAGGCTCGGGGAACCGAAGCTCGGCCTTTTGGATTACCTCCTGCGGGCCTTCAAACCCGAAGGGGAGCGGGACCTGGTGTTCATTCCCGTTGGCGTCAACTATGACCGGGTGCTGGAGGACCGCACTTTGCTTCTGACTGTAGACCCGTTAGGAGTCAAGAAAAGCGGACTGACCGCAGCGAGGACGGCACTGGCCTTTGTCGGCCGTAACCTGCGACTGATGATCCGCCGTGGCTGGCGCCGGTTCGGCTATGCGGTGGTCAACTTCGGTCCTCCGATCTCGATGCGCGAATATGTGAACCGCCGCGGCATCAACCTATCGAATCTCGGGAAAGACGCCCGTATCGAAAAGGTCAGGGCCTTCGCCCTCGAGCTCATGGCGGCCGTCGGAAGAGCCATCCCAGCCGTCCCCGTCGCCTTGGTCTCGACTGTGCTGCTGGAAAATCCGGAGACCGCCCTCGCCGGAAAGGAGATCGAGGGCCGGACGTTTGGCCTGATCGAACGCCTGGAATACCGGGGCGCTCTCGTCTATTCTCCCCGACGCGACCGTCGCTACGCTGTCAAGGTCGGCCTTCGGATGCTGACCCTGCGCCACCTGGTCGTTGAGGCCGACGGCCTCTATCGTGTTATCCCCGGGGAAGCCGGATTGCTCCGCTTCTATGCCAACTCGATCGCCCACCTGCTCGCTTGATATCCTCGATTTGGCGAGTATAATAAGAAGCAAATGGCCGGATTCAACACCGAGATCAAGCGCCTGGCCGCGGTCTTCCACGTCCAGACCCAGGATGTCGGTCCGAGCGCTCGCTATGTCGAGTCGCTCATCTATAAATCGGGAAAGCTCCTCTCCTCCCGGAAGACCGACTACACTTCCTCACTGGCCAATCCTCAGCTTCAGGCCAGGGTCCAGCAGATCATGGAAGAGCAGCACAACGCTGTTCTGAGAGAGATCGCAGACGGCAGGTTCGACCACTACCTAACGGCGGAAGAAAAATGTCCCGTGCCTGACAAGGGCTGATGGCTTCGGAGAAAAAACTCTTCCTGATCGACGGCAACTCTCTCCTCTATCGTTCCTATTACGCCATCCAAAGGCTATCCACGTCCCAGGGATTCCCGACCAACGCCATCTACGGTTTCATCAACACCCTCCGCAAGATCGTCGAGCAGGAGAAACCGTACTACCTGGGGATCGTCTTCGACACCGGAAAACCCACCATCCGCCACCAGATGTTCAAGGCCTACAAGGCCCACCGCAAACCCATGCCCGAGGACCTCATCCCTCAAGTTCCCGTCTTGAAGAAAGTCATCTGGGCTATGAACATCCCCCTTTTCCAGTATGAGAATTACGAGGCCGACGACGTCCTTGGCAGCCTGGCCCAAAAGGCGGAGGCGAAGAGGATTCCGGCCGTCCTTGTCAGCACTGATAAGGACCTTCTCCAGCTCGTGGATGAGGGCACGGCGGTCTTCAACCCGGCCAAAGAGCTCTATCTCGATGAAGCCAAGGTCAAGGAGATCTTCGGAGTCGCACCCGCGCAGGTTGTCGACGTGCTTTCCCTCTGGGGAGATCCTTCAGACAACGTTCCGGGGGTACCGGGAATCGGAGAAAAGACCTCAAAACAACTCATCAATCAATTCGGGTCATTGGAGAACCTTCTCCAGCGCCTCTCCGAAGTCAAAAACCCCCGGCTGCGCGAGAAGATCGAGCAGAACCGGGAACAGCTCGAGGTCAGCCGCCAGTTGGTGACGATCGAGAGGAACCTGGACGTCCCTTTCAACCTCGACGACTTCGCCCTTTCCCCCCCGAATACCGGAGAGCTGGCCGCTCTTTTCCAAGAGCTGGAATTCACCTCGCTTCTGGCCGAGTTGGTCAAAAAGCCCGGAGAGGCCGAAAAAGATTACACGGCGATCCTGGAGGAGCCAGCGCTCCGAGACCTCGTCCGCCGGATCCGGCAGGCCGGGTTCGTCTCCCTGGATACGGAGACCGACAGTGCCTCGCCCACCCAAGCGCATCTCGTGGGCATGTCCTTCGCGCTCAAGGCGGGGCAGGCATTTTACCTGCCCCTCGGCCACGACTACGCGGGAGCGCCCGTCCAGATCCCCAAGATTACGGCGTACGATATCCTGAAAGAGATGCTGGCGGACCCGGGAATCAGGAAAATCGGGCAGAACATCAAGTACGATTACATCGTGCTCAAGCGGGAAGGGCTGGAGCTCCGGGGCATCGACCTGGACACCATGGTTCTCTCGTATCTCCTGGAGCCGAACTGGGGCAAGCACAACCTGGAGAAACTGGCCCTGGCCTATCTCCAGACTCAGGCCACCTCCTACGGGGAGGTCGCGGGCAAGGGCAAGAACGCAGTCACCATGAACGCTGTCCCCTTGGAGAAGGTCGTCCCTTATGCCTGCCAGGATGCCGATTTCGCCCTCGAGCTGAGTGAAAGGCTCTGGCCGAAAATTGCGGACCAGAAACTCGACCGCCTCTACCGTGAGCTCGAGCAGCCGCTCATCGAGCTCCTGGCCGAGATGGAGATCTGGGGTGTCAAAGTCGATCGGCCGGCGCTGGAGGAGCTTTCGGCCGAGCTCGGCTCCGAGCTCCAAACCCTGGAGAAAAAAATATTTGCGCTGAGCGGCAGCAAGTTCAACCTCAACTCGCCCCAGCAGCTGGCCGATGTCCTTTTTCACAAAATCCAGCTCCAGCCGTCGCGCAAGACCAAGATCACCAAGCGCTATTCGACTTCGCTGGACATCCTGCAGGAGCTAGCGCCCCTCCATCCGCTGGCCCAGTATGCGCTCGAGTTCCGTCAGATGGCCAAGCTGAAATCGACCTACGCCGATGCGCTCCCGCTCCTCATCAACCCGGAGACGGGACGCCTCCACACCTCGTATAACCAGACGGTGACATCCACCGGCCGGCTCTCCAGCTCCGACCCCAACCTCCAGAATATCCCGATGCGCGGCGATATGGGGCAGCGCTTCCGTCGGGCCTTCATCCCCGAGGCCGGGCATCTCCTGCTGGCCGCCGACTATTCTCAGATCGAGCTCCGGGTGCTGGCTCATCTCTCCCAGGACCAAGCCCTGATTGAGACCTTTGTCGCCGACCGGGACATCCATGAAGAGACGGCCCGCCGGGTCTTTGGAGAAGGGTTGCCTCAGCTCAAGGACGAGCTGCGGCGCAAAGCAAAGATCATCAATTTCAGCATTATCTACGGGACGTCGGCGTTTTCCCTAGCTAAAGAACTGGGTACGACGCCGCGCGACGCCCAGGATTTCATCGACCGCTATTTCTCCCAGCATCCGAAGGTCGCGGAGTTCCTGGAGGCCGTGGTCGATAGGGCCGAGGAACGGGGTTTCACTGAAACCCTCTATGGCCGGGTCCGTCAGGTCCCCGAGCTCAAGCAGAAGGACCGGATGACCCAGCAGGCCGGCCGCCGCATCGCCCTCAACGCGCCCATCCAGGGCTCGGCCGCCGACCTGATGAAAAAGGCGATGATCGACATCTGGCGGGAATTCCGGGACCGCCGCTTGCACGCCAAGATTATCCTTCAGGTCCACGACGAACTGGTATTCGAAGTGCCGGAGGAGGAGACCCGGCTGGTCGAAGGACTTGTCCGGGATAAGATGGAACACGTCTATCCTCTGAGCATCCCGCTCAAGGCCCACCTTGGCTGGGGCAAGAGTTGGGCCGAAGCGAAATAAAGGCTTGGATTCAGTTTCGTCAGCCCGCTCAGTCGTCCACGGACTTCCTCACCTGAATCCTTCGCCTGGGCAATGAGAAATAATCCGTGCCCGCTAGGCCCTCAAATCTTTTCCCGAGAATCAGACTTCCAAAGGTCGCTTCAGCAACACCAACCCTCGCTTAGGAAAGGATAAGAATGAAACGACAACTTATTTTCATTCACCAGAAGGATCGATTTTTTGTAGCGCTCCTCTGGCTTTCGTTTGTGCTGGGACTTTTATGCTGTAAGCCAGCGCGTAAGGACCAGATGGCAGCGATTCCAGCACTAGCGACCAAGAAAAGAGGGCCGGTGGCGCGGAAGGATGCATTTTTCGGACTCCACTTCGACCTCCATCCCCAAAAGACCGACACCTCCCTCGGCGCCGACATCACCGAAGAGAACATCTCCGGACTTCTCGACCACGTCCGGCCCGACTACGTCCAGTATGATTGCAAAGGCCATGCTGGCTACGCCGGATATCCCACTCACATCGGCTGGCCATCTCCCGGGATTGTCAAAGATTCTCTCGCCGTCTGGCGAAAGGTGACGAAAGAGCGCGGCGTCGGGCTCTTCATCCATTATTCGGGTGTCTGGGATTCCAAAGCGATCGAGGAACATCCGGACTGGGCGCGGCTCGATGCCCAGGGGAGGCGGGACCCCAATGCCACCAGCGTCTTCGGCCCTTATGCCGATAGACTCCTTATTCCTCAGCTCAAGGAAGTGACTGCCGCCTACGGTCTCGATGGGCTGTGGGTGGACGGCGAGTGCTGGGCCACGGAACTCGATTATTCGGCGGCCAGCCTTGAGGCCTGGCGCAGGCAGACCGGTTACGACGCGGCCCCTAAAAAGCGGTCGGAACCGCACTGGTTGGAATGGAAAATGTTCCACCGCAACGCCTTCGAGAACTACCTCAGTCGTTGGGTGGACGCCCTTCATGCCTTCAACCCCGAGCTCCAGATTACGAGCAACTGGATGTATACCACGATGGCCCCCAAACCGGTCGTGGCCAGGCTCGACTTTTTGAGCGGGGATTATTCACCCAGCCTCTCCGTTGACAGGGCGAGGGTCGAGGCCCGCTACCTGGCGAACACGGGAATGCCCTGGGATCTGATGGCCTGGGGGTTCGACCACGGCAAGGATCAGGCGTGGAGCCTGAAGAGGCCGATCCACCTCCAGCAGGAGGCAGCCGTCGTCTTGATGCAGGGCGGCGGGTTCCAGGTCTATAACAACCCGACTCGCAGTGGCTATGTCATTCCCGAGATCATCGAACAGCTGGGCGAAGTCGCGGATTTCTGCCGCGAGCGTCAAGCCTTCAGCCACAAGAGCCGTTCCATCCCGCAGGTGGCTCTTCTTCTTTCCGAGACATCACTCTGGGACAACATGGACCGGGTTTTTTCGCCCTGGGCCGGGGAGTTCGACGAACTCGAAGGCGCCCTGCATCTCCTTCTCGAACTCCACTATTCGGTGGATATTCTGGCCGAACACCAGCTCATCGGCCGGCTGAGAGAGTTCCCCCTGGTCGTCATCCCCGATGCGCCCAAGCTCAGTCCGGCATTCCAGGAGGCCGCGGCCGCGTATGTCGAGAAGGGAGGCAGCCTGCTGCTTTTGGGTGAAAAATGCGCGCGTCTTTTCGAGTCCTTGTTGGGCGTGACTTTGAGCGAAGGCCCGAAGCAGATGGCAGTCGAGCTGGCCACGCCGGCCGGCCCCGTCAGCGTCAGCGGCCGCTGGCAGGAGATGTCCGCGGCGACCGCCAGGGCGATCGGGTTTCATTATCCCACCCGGGATTTCCGGCGAGATGCCGCAACGGCCGCGACGATCACAAACCAAGGGAGGGGCAAGGTCGCGGCCGTGTTTGGGCCCCTGGCGCTCGCTTTCTTCCATGGCCACCATCCGGGAATCAGGCAATTCGTCGGCTCTCTCTGCGCCGAATTGTTCCCGGAGCCCTGGGCTACAATCGACGGCCCGCCGACTCTCGACATTGCCCTCCGGCGGACCGCCGACGGCCGGCTCAGCCTCCACCTCCTCAACCGCTCGAACTTCCCCGTTCCGGACCGCTACAATTTCATCGATTTCGTCCCCACTGTTGGGCCGGTTAAAGTCAACCTAAGGTCGGACGTGAAACCCAAAGATGTGATCTGGATGCCCGGGGCAAAGCCCTTGCCGTGGACCTGGAAGGCCGGCTGGCTCCAAACGACAATTCCCGCCGTGCCTCTTCATGGAATATTGGTCGTCGATTGAATTGAGCCGTCTCGGCAAAAGCGAGAGCGGCGCCTCGCTGCCGGGGAGATCCGTCCGCGGCCCGGTACTATACTAGGCTGATCACAGGTTCTTCTGGAACACGCGGAAGCGTTTGTAGACCTGGCCCCCCATCCGTTCCATCTCCGCCCTCACCCGGACGTTAGTTTCCATTTCATGGTGGCTGTCCATGAACTCCATGCCGGCTTCCTGGGCCGATTTGATCATCCGAGAGCCCATGAAGACGTCCAGCCCCTGGCCTCGGAGGTTTTCTTTGACAGCGCCGAGGAGAAGGTCAAGCTGCTTTGTCTTCTTGGCCGCCCGGAGGATATGGATGAACCCGAAGGGGAAAAGATGGCCCTTCGCTTTCTGGATGCCCTCAGTCATATCGGGGATTCCCACCACAAAGGCTGCGACCTCGGCGCCCTTGGTCACCACCTTGATGAACCGCGGGTCGAGGATCGGCAGGTACCGCTTCGCCAGGTCGTCCATTTCTTTCTCGTCGAGAGGAGCAAACCCGTAGATATCACTTCCCGTGTAGCATTCGTTCATCAGGCTCAGGACGGGCCGGATCCAGGGCTTCACTTCCTTGCGTTTCGTAAATTCCACGACCTGGAATATGCCCTTGCGCGCCGTCCGCTCGAAAATCCTCTGATAGAATTCCGGGAGCTCTTTGGGCACGTCGAGCTTGTAGACGAAATAGTCGATGTCCTTTGTGTACCCTTCCTTTTCGACAAGGCGGGGCAGCCATTCATAATTGTAATACGTGGCGATTGTCGCCCGGTGCTCAAAGCCCTCGAGGAGAAACCCCTCCGGGTCCTGGTCGGAAAACCCGTACGGGCCGACTATCCGGGTCATCCCCAAGCCGCGAGCCCATTCTTCGGCCCGGCCGAGCAGGGCGTGGACAACTTCCTGGTCCTCCCAAGTCTCTAGAAACCCGAACCGGCCCAGCTTCTCTTTCCGGTATTCGTTGAACCGGGTGTTGATGATCCCCATGACCCGGCCGACAAGCCGCTCACCCCGATAAGCCAGGAGAATGATGGCCTGGCAATAGCCGAAGGCCTTGTTTTTCTTGGGGTTGAAGTACTTCCATTCGTCCATGTAGATCGGATGAACCCAGTTGCGGTGATCCTTGTGGATCTTTTCCGGTAGATAGATAAACGCCCTCAGATCCCGGCGTGTTTTGACCTCACGGACGTCGATAGCCATGGAGTTCTCCCTCCTGGAACAGTTCTTCCGGTCCCGCTTAGATCTTCATGGGCATGAGGACATAAGTGTACTTGATGTCCTCGTCAAGATCCGGCTTCATGACGGCGGCGCTGTTCTCGTCCTTGAGTTCCAGCCGGATTCTCTCCGACCTTATGGACTGGAGAAAATCCAGGAGATACTGGGAGTTGAACCCGACTTCGAGCTCCGGCCCTTTGTACTCGACGTCCAGGTCGTCTCGGGCCTCCCCGATCTCCGGATTGGACGAGAAGAGTTTGAGGCTTCCCTTGGCAATCGAGAATTTCACTCCCCTGGACCGTTCGCTCGAGAGCAGGGAAACCCGGCGGATGGCCTGGGCGAATTCGTCCTTAGCCACCCTGAGGATCTGAGGGTTCTCCTTGGGGATGACGGCCTCGAAATTGGGGAATTTGCTCTCGATGATCCGCGAGATCAGCGTTCGGTTTCCGATCCGGAAGAACAAATTGTTCTCATCATGGTCAACTTCAACGCCGTCGTTCGTCATCTTACGCAGCTCACCCAGCGATTTCTTGGCCACGATGACACGAACCTCTTCCCCCGGGTCCAGACCCTCGACAAAGGTCGAAGTATAGGAGAGCCGGTGCCCGTCCGTACTCACCAACTCGATGGCGTCCTTTTTCAAGATGAGGAGGGCGCCGTTCAGGTAGTACCTCTGCTCCTGGGCGATTGCAAAGTACACGCGGTCGATCATCTCTTGAACCCGGGTCATGGGGAGGATTATCCTTTTCTCGAACTTGGCCTCCGGAACAAGCGGGTAGTCTTCCTTCGGCAGGCAGAGCATCTTGAACTCGCTCTTTCCGGATCTGATCTCCATCATGAGATCATCGTTCTCCTCGAAGGTGATCATTTTCTCATCCGCCAACGATTTGACGATTTCAAAAATCTTTTTTCCTGAGACCGTGATCGCACCCGGTTCTTCTGTCTTCACTGGAAAATGTGTTCTCATGCCGACCTCAAGATCGGTCCCGGTCATCTCGACCTTGTCCTCACCGACGGTGACCAGGATATTGGCAAGAATGGGCATGGTGTTGCGTTTCTCGACAATGCCTTGGAGAAGCTGGAGTTCATCAAGGATGGTTTCTTTGACAACGGAGAATTTCATTTTTCCACCTTTCTCAGGGTCATTATTATTCTTTATTATATTATTCTAAAATTACTCTATTGAAGAAGAATAAGAAAATCAATTGGAAATGTGTAAATCATCGCTAACTCATTGACGATTTTATTGGATCAAGCCGATCAGGTTGTTGATTTCTTTGTTGAATTCGGGATTCTTGCGGCGCATTTTCTCGATTTTCCGCACGCTGTACAGCACCGTGGTGTGGTGTTTTCCGCCAAACTTTTTGCCGATCTCGGGCAGGCTCGCCTTAGCCATCTCCTTGCAGAGGTACATGGCGACTTGTCGGGGAAAAGCGACCTTGGGAGAGTTGTTCTTGGACTTGAGCTGGGCGAGCTTGATCTTGAACTGATGGCAAACCAGTTTCTGGATCTTTTCCAC
>Ga0153916_10003459_pt1 | contig 11778 bp, 9 predicted proteins | sample Opewatmetagenome_FD_109642 | JGI IMG/M metagenome (GOLD analysis project Ga0153916, IMG submission 109642) | Freshwater wetland microbial communities from Ohio, USA - Open water 3 Core 3 Depth 4 metaG | ecosystem: Environmental > Aquatic > Freshwater > Wetlands | place: USA: Ohio, Lake Erie, Old...
AGGCGCTCGCGTTTTTCCTGCAGCCCCGCCGGGATCACCCGGCGTTCCAGCACATCAAACGCCCACTGGATCAGCAATGCCAACGTTGCTGCGGGTATCGCGCCTGCTAGCAGCATTGCATTATCGTTGACCGCGAGCCCTGCCACGATGCGTTCCCCATAACCACCCGCGCCGATGAAGGCCGCAATGGTTGCCGTACCGACGTTGATCACCGCCGAGGTCTTGATGCCGGCGAGTATCGAACGCGCCGCAAGCGGCAGTTCGATGAGTCTCAGCCGTGCCGCCGCTGGCAGTCCCAGCGCTTGCGCGGATTCCCTGAGCGGTGCGGCGATATCAATGAGCCCGCTGTGTGTATTGTGCACAATGGGCAGCAGCGCATAGAGAAACAGCGCAATAATCGCCGGCGCGGTACCTATCGTGCCCATCAGCGTGATCAGAAATGCCAGCAATGCCAACGATGGTATGGTCTGCAACATGCCGACCGACGCCAGTATCCAGTGCGCCCCCCGCGGCGAGCGTGCGGCCCAGATGCCAAGCGGGATACCCGCTGCCACGCTCAGTGCGAGCGAGGCGAACACCAGCAGCAGGTGCTGCAGGGTAAGCCGTGCGAGATCATCCCCCAACAGCATGGCTGGAAACGATGCGCGGTCATTATGAGCCGCACGCCCCGGAGTTGTGTCGGGGGCAGCGAGGAATTGTCCTGCCGCCACAGCGAAGGGCGCGCCGGAGAGTTCGACCTCCGCATTCAGCGCGATCATGCGCTGCGCCGAAATACGCCCCCGCAGTTTTTGCAGCGCCGCCCATGATTTCGGAAACCGCTGCGGCAGGTCGAGCCGATAAAGCAGCACCGCGTCGTAAGCCGGAAAAAAACCGCGGTCGTCGGCAAGTGCGCGCAGGTGGTATTTGCCGATCCTGGCATCGGTGGTGTAGATATCGATCACGTCGATCTGACCCGAAGTCAGCGCCTCATAGGCCAGCCCATGATCGAGTCCGCGTGGCGTCGAAAACGGCAACCGGTAGGCTTCTTTGAGCGCAGGCCAGCCATCTTTGCGGTTCAGGAACTCCTGGGAAATACCCGGCTTCAAATCCGGATGACGCTGCAGATCGGAAATCTTGGCAATACCCAGCGTTAGGGCGCGCGCCTCGCGCATCGCCAGCGCGTAGGTATTATCAAAACCCAGCGGCACGGCGACCCCCAACCCGAGCGGTGCGAGTTCCCGCCCGATTTCCTCCAGGCTGGCCGGGGTTTTGCGCCCCAGCAATTCGAAGGCGATGGTGCCGGTATATTCAGGATAAATATCGATCGCGCCGTTTCTGAGCGCTGAGAACACAATGCCGGTATTGCCCAGCCCCTGCTTGTGCACGGCGCGCGCCTCGCCTGCGGCATTCACGGTCTGGGTAATGATTTCGCCGAGGATGTAGGATTCGGTGAAACGCTTGGAGCCGACGTTGAGCACGGGCTCCGCCAGGCATAATGCCGGCAGCAGCAACAACGCGAATATGCGCAGCATCATGGCGCCGCCTCCTTTGCCGTCATCACATCCGAAACTGCATCGCGTCGGCGGCCGGCCCCATTCGCTTTGCTCGCATCCCCGCGGCGCGGGGCCCCTGTTCGGTAGCTCATGGCGCCACCTCCGGTAGCGTCGTGCGTTGGGCCCGTATGAAATCACGCACATAGTCTTCTGCCGGACGGTTCAGCAGATCGCCCAGCATGCCCTGCTGAACGATGCGGCCCTCGCGCATCATCACGATGGTGTCGCCGAAAAAGGCCGCCTCGTTCATGTCGTGCGTGACCAGCACCACGGTTTTGCCGAGGGTTCCGAAAATCGCTTTCAGTTCGTCCTGCAGTTCATAGCGCGTGATCGGATCGAGCGCCCCCAACGGCTCATCCAACAGCAGCAGCGGCGGGTCAAGCATCAATGCGCGCATGATGCCGATGCGCTGGCGCTGCCCGCCGGAAAGATCGCGCGGAAAGCGCTGCAGCAGTTCGACGGGAATACGCACCAGGTTTGCAAGCGTCGTCATGCGCCCGGCGATCCAGTCTTCGCCGCGCTTGAGAAACCGCGCCAGCAGCGCCACGTTGCGCTCGGCGGTCAGATGGGGAAACAGCCCGCCTTCCTGAATGACGTAGCCGATCCGATGGCGCAAACGCTCGACATTGTCCAGGCGCAATTCTTCATCGTCGATGACGACGCGGCCGCCATCGGGACGGATCAGCCCGACGATCATTCTCAGCAGCGTGGACTTGCCGCAGCCGCTGGGACCGATCAGGACCGTCGTCTTGCCTTGATCGATCCCGAGCGTCGTCAGCCTGAGCGCAGCTTGCGCGCCATAGGTCTTGGAAACGTTTTCAAGTGCGACCAAGGTATGTTAGGGACTCTAAGTCAGCCGGTTTTGAACGGATTACGCTTCTGATATTCGGCGGCAGCATCTTCCAGCTTCATGAATACTACGCCCTGCTCTTTCAGCGTCTGGATCAGCTTTTCAAGCGCCATCATGCGATGACCACGCCCGATCACGAAAGGATGGAAGGTGTAAGTGATGACACCCCATTCGAGGTTGTCGCGCAAGTACATGAAGTCGTCGAGCCAGTTGGCCAGCACGTTATTGGCGTTCATCAGCCCCTGCTGGATCACGGTCGGGGTGCGGACGAACTCGAAGTGCGGGTAGTCATCGAGCGTCCAGCTGATCGGCATCTCGATGAGCGGCGTCTCCTTGCCGAACACCGCCGGCTTTTCGAGTTCGATGATGTCGCCCTGGCGCACCCGATAGGGCGTGTAATCATCGCCCATCATGCTGCTGTCGTAGATGAACCCGTGCTTGAGCAGAAGTTCGACGGAATGCGGGCTCAGATCCCACGACGGAGAGCGGTAGCCACGGGCATAGCAGCCGGCGAGTTTCTTTATCTGCTCGTTGGCGCGCACGAGTTCCTCCTCCTCCTGCTCGCGTGTCAGGCTGGCGGGTGGACGATGGGTCCAGCCATGGTGCCCGATTTCGTGACCGGCATCGCATACCTGCCGGCATGGGTCCGGATAGGTTTCCAAGGTATGTCCGGGGATGTACCAGGAAGCCGGAACAGCATACTTTTTGAGCAGTGCCAGGATGCGCGATACCGCAACATTGGGACCGAACTCGCCACGGGAAATCGGCGAGGGTGAAGTCATGCCGCGCGCGATCCAGCCCGAGATCGCGTCGAAATCAAACGTTATACAAGCGATATGCCGCACCACCATTCCTCCACAAACGACGGTTTTCCGGATTAACGCCGCACAGTATGGCCGAATGTGGCGGGTGCTGGCAAAATACGTCAGACCCCGACGACCAAGGAGCAGCATGAAACCCACGGATTATGAGCTGGACGCCTACTGGATGCCGTTCACGGCGAACCGCGCCTACAAGGCTGCGCCGCGCATGTTCGTCGCCGCGAAAGACATGCACTACGTCACCGATGACGGCCGCAGGGTGCTCGACGGCACCTCGGGCTTATGGTGCGTGAATGCGGGCCATTCCCGGCCGAGAATCGTCGAGGCCGTGAAAAAGCAGGTCGAGACCATGGACTACAGCCCCGCGTTCCAGATGGGGCATCCGAGTGCGTTCCGCGTCGCCGAGCGCCTCGCGAAAATGGCGCCGGGCGACATCGATCATGTCTTCTACTGCAACTCGGGTTCGGAAGCGGTCGACACCGCATTGAAGATCGCGCTCGCCTATCATCGCGCGCGCGGCGAAGGCCACCGCAACGTCCTGGTGGGCCGTGAGCGCGGCTACCATGGCGCAGGCTTCGGCGGCATCTCCGTGGGCGGCATCCCCGCCAACCGCAAGGCCTTCGGCAGCCTGCTGCCGCGCGTCGATCATCTGGCGCACACCCACAATCCCAAGGAAAACGCGTTCTCGCGCGGCCAGCCCGCCTGGGGCGCGCACCTCGCCGACGAACTGGAAACCCGCATCATCCCGCTGCACGATGCTTCCAACATCGCCGCGGTGATCGTGGAACCCATGGCAGGCTCGACCGGCGTGCTGATTCCACCCAAGGGTTACCTCGAGCGCCTGCGCCAGATCTGCGACAAGTACGGCCTGCTGCTGATTTTCGACGAGGTCATCACCGGCTTCGGCCGCACCGGCCCCTGCTTCGCCGCCGACGCGGTCGGCGTCGTGCCGGACATGATCACCATTGCCAAGGGCATCACCAACGGCACGGTGCCGATGGGCGCGGTACTCGTGCGCCGCGGCATCCACGACGCGGTGGTCAACTCGGCGCCGCCCGACACGGTCGAACTGTTTCACGGCTACACCTACTCTGGCCACCCGCTGGCGACGGCCGCCGCCGAAGCCGCGCTCGACACGTTCGAGGAAGAGGAACTCTTTAAGCGCGGACAGGAACTCGCGCCCTACTTCGAGCAGGCGGTGCATTCCTTAAGCGAAATGCCCAATGTCATCGATATCCGCAACATGGGCCTGGTGGCGGGCATCGAACTTGAATCCAAGCCCGGTAAACCGGGCGCTCGCGCGTTCAAGACCTTCCTCAAGTGCTACGAGAAAGGCCTGCTGATCCGCACCACCGGCGACATCATCGCCCTCTCGCCGCCGCTCATCATCAGCAAAGCGCAGATCGACGAGCTGGTCGGCATCCTCGGCGATGCGCTGCGCGAAGTTGGGCGCGACTAGCGCCCGCCTTCAGAGGAACCTCTGATTAAGACACCCCCGCGAAGGCGGGGACCGAGTAAGTTTCTGAGTCATCTGGTTTCCCGCCTTCGCGGGAATGACGAAACCAGACTTAATCAGAGCTTCCCTGGAACCCCCTCTCCTGCCTGGGCGGAAGAGGGATGGGGTGAGGCAGGAACAGGAATAGCGCCCCACCCCGGTGACGCCAGCAATATTGCAACACATTGTTTTATATAATAATTATGTTGTTGCTGCAGATTTAGTCGGCTTCCATTTTTTATTCGGACATTCAATCCTTGGCCGCTTTTCCCACGACGTTCGGTGCGCTCCGCCATCGCGATTTCCGCTGGCTGTGGGCCGGAACCATCTTTTCGACCGGCAGCCAATGGATTCAGCAGGCCACCCTCGGTTGGGTGGTCTACGATCTGACCGGTTCGGGCGCGCTGCTCGGCGCCGTGCTCGGCATACGCGCGATCCCGATGCTGCTGCTGGCGCCGATCTCCGGGCTGGTCGCCGACCGCCTGGACCGCAGGCGTGCGCTCGCCGCAAGCCAGGTCCTGATGTTCGCGATCTCGGTATTGCTCGCACTGGGACTCGCGCTCGGCCGCATCGAAATCTGGCACCTGTTCGCATTCACGCTGCTGTCGGGCGCCGGCATGACTTTCGACCGCACGCTGCGCAGCACGCTCCTGCTCGACGTCGTGCCGCGCACGGAAATCGCCAATGCGTTCGCGCTCAACACCATCGCGTTCAGCGTCATGCGCACGATCGGCCCCGCCGTCGCCGGATTTCTGATCGCGTGGATCGGTCCCGCCTGGAACTTCGCGTTGCAGGGCCTGCTCTACCTCGGCGTCGCGATGAGCGCATTCATGATCGCCGCGCCGCACCCGGTGCCCCATGGTCACGTGCGCGGTAGCGCCTGGGGCGACATCAAGGAAGGCCTGCGCTTCGCCGTAACCGATCCGGTCGCGCGGATGATGGTGGTCATGGGACTGATTCCGCCCCTGCTGCTGATCCCGTCGTTCAGCGCATTGATGCCGGTTTTCGCCGTCGATGTGTTTCTGACCGGGCCCGAAGGGCTGGGCATGCTGCTCTCCGCCGTCGGCGTGGGCGGCGTGCTGGGCGGCGTGATCGCCGCGTCGGTGTCCGGGTACGAGCGCGTGGGATTGCTGCAGACCCTGGCGCTGGCGGCGTTCGCGCTCTCGCTCATCGGCTTTGCGCTGAGCACGAGCATCGCGGTCGCGGTCGTGTTCCTGGCCATTGCGGGAACCGCCGAGATGGTCTACGCGAGCAGCCAGACCACCACGTTGCAAATGTGCGCGCCGGAGGCCATGCGCGGACGCGTGGCCAGCCTGATGCCGGTGTTCCCCGCATTCATCGCGGTCGGCGCGCTCACTTCCGGGATCGGCGCCGACTGGATGGGCGCCCCGGCGACAGTCATCGTGATGGCACTGGTCAGCGTCGGCATCGTCGGCCTGGCATGGACCCGCTACGCGGCGCTGCGGGAACTCAGACTGTCGGGGTTGGTCGGAGGGCGGTGAGGAAACAGGATTTCGTCCCATTTTTTTCAACTGATGGATATTTTTCAGGACATGACATGAATGCAAAAGAGAGGAAGCCTCCCAGCCCGGAGCCCGAGCGCGTGAATACCAAGGGAAATTGGGCCCAGGCCATCAAAGACGCTTTAAAAAAAACAAAGTCGAAGGGCGGATGGCCTGAACCGGATGGAAGATACGGCAACAAGAAAAAGTGATATGACTTTAAACTTTTTTTAGAAGCAGGTTTTGAGCACCAGACCTTTGACTTTTTCGGCATTGCACTCCATTCCTTCATCTTCAGTATCAACAATCAGTGCGCGTAAGGGATCACCCCCATTACGTCCCGATTCTTTGCGGACAACACCGGGCTAGCGCCGTCCGCCGAACCGCCAGTTATGGATCTCGATGCTGTCGTACAGCCCGGCCCGCACATAGGGCTCATCCGCCAGCATGGCCTCGACAGCGGCACGGTCGGGCAGTTCGATCATCATGGCGCTGCCGGCCCATTGCGTGCCGTTATCGGACAGCAGCGGCCCGCGCGCGATAAAGCGTTCCTGATAACCTTTTTCGATGAAGTAGCGGCGGTGGCCCTCCAGCAGCCGGTTGCGGGTGTCGCTCATACCCGGCTTGCCGTGGCCGATGATGAGAAAGCGCTTGTTATGTTCCGGATCACCTTTGAACTCCCACATGGTGCGTCCCAGCTCATTGCGCCAGCGGCGCACCATGACGTCACCATACACGCCGGCTTTGTAATTAGGCTCATCATAGGCGAACACCCGCGCCGCCTCGGCGTCGGGCAGGTCAACGATGTGCATGCTGCCGGTCTGCGACATGCCATCTTCGGCCAGCGTCGGGCCGCGCGCGATCATGGCAGGCGCATAGCCGTCCATGAACGACCAGTGGGTCTCGACGATCTGCTTGCGCAACGCGCCGGTACCCGGCTTGTCGCGGCAGTAAAAGAAATATTCCACTTCGACTTTCCTTAACCGGCGCTGGCTTTGCCGCTGGCGCGCGCCGCCTTCTTAAGTGCGAGAGAGTCAGGTCTTGAATTCTCAGGCCTGGCAGCACCGATGTTCGGCTTGACGTGGAACCCCTTCCGTTGATGGGTCCAACAGGTGAGCGGCAGCGACAAGCGCAGCCTTCAGAAAGAGTTTCTCAGGCACAGCCTCGAACACGGTTCCTCCCACCTCTACCGTGCGACACTCTGCATCACCGCAAACAGAACAACAGCGGCTGCTTCCGATTCTTGCGCCAAGCCATTCCTCCATGGGCCTACCTGCGATCCAAACGCGGTTTGATTCAGAGGGATTGGTCTTGAATGATTCCTTGTCGATTTCTCTGGTCTCGAGAGTTGGCTCAAGGCCTAAGGGTCGGAGCACCTCTTTGAGCTTTCCGACAGCTCGCTGTATCTCCTGATACGTGGCATCGCAGCGATCGCATGTTTTTCCGTCCGGACTCACCAGCCTTTGCCAAATGATCGGCAGCGATTTCATGTCAGCAATCCCTTTCTTAGACGTCTAACGATTGAACTCAACCGCCCGCGTAGCCGGTCGGTTGGAATGATTTGTTAAGCGACACGCGTTAGGGCGCTACATGCTTCTCCACCGCGGTGGTTACCGCTTTGACATCTCTACACAGCACTTGAGGCTCCGCGATTGCCGCTGCGACTTTTTCTCGAGGAGACCGAAACAGGCAGGGAGTCTCGTGACTCAAAGAAAGCACTTCAACCGAATATTTATGCTCTCAGTTGATTTTTAGTCCTTTCTTTCTTGCTTCGTCCCACGCTGTTTTCAGATCATGTCCAATCTCATTTCGCAGGTCCACTTGCCGATGCAATTCAAAGTCGGGAAGAGAACGAGCGTTTTTTTTGGCAGTTCCGTAGTCCATATTCCTCCGCTCCTTAAGGCGCCCAATGTGTAATGGTTTGCAAAAATGACATATAGCATGTTCCATCTGTATGAATGACGTCGTCAACTCCACGTAGAATCAACACGCTACAGGAACTTGCCGTTTTTCGCGGCCGGATTAGATTGCAACGAACTACGCCATCCATTGTTTTTAAAAGAATTTTTTAATCGCAGACGGGCAAGCTCCGCGTGTTGTCCTGGCGGTTAATTCATTAGCTACTTCATCTTCGAAGGCAGCTTGATCGTCCTGCCCGCAACCATGAAAGCGCCCATCCCGAGATGATGGATCGTCCGTGGCTGTTTCCGCGACGGGTCTACCCAGGCCTTGAGCACTTCGAGGATGAAAAAGTTGTACTTCGCCACCAGCTTCGTATGGACGACCCTGCATTCAAGATTGGCGTAGCACTCGGCGATGAGCGGCGCCGCTACGCACGACGCGGGCGCCGGCGTGAGGCGAAAGGCCTCGAACTTGTCCACGGTCCGCCCCGAAGTGTTCCCGCAGCCGACGACCTTCTTCGCCAGTTCCACCGTCGGAATGTTGATCACACATTCCTTCGTCGCCTTCAGTATGTTGAAAGTGTAATTCCGGTTGCTGATCACGCAGCCTACCAGCGGCGGCTCGAACTCCATCATCGAGTGCCACGACATGGTCATGACGTTCGCCCGTCCCTTGCGGGCGGTCGTGACGAGCACCACCGGCCCCGGTTCGAGCAGGCGGTAGACGCGGGACAAGGGAAAAGTTTTTCTCACCAGCCGGTCGTCTTCCCACCCTCCGTCGCGATCAAGACAAACGCCATGACGCAGGGCTCTGTTCCCCGGTTGCTCCAGTTATGGTTGGTGCCGCGCTGAATCACCACATCGCCCGGTTTCAAATGAACCTCTCCGTCCTCCATCTCCATCCACAACTCTCCGGAGATACAAATGGCGTAATCAACGGAATCTGTCCGGTGCCATCTAGGCTTATTCCCGGGCTCATACCGGCCATAGCGAAAAACAGAGCCGCCGGCCAGGCTGGTGCCGAGATCCCAGGTGTTAGGATCTTCCTCGGTGGTCTCCGCCGGCAATTTTTTGGTCGCCCACAGGGGAACATTGTCAAACCCAGGTCTGAGATTGATGGGCTCGATCGCGGCGTCCCATTTGATACAGCTTTTTCCGTCTTTGTTAAAACCGGTTACAACTCTCCGAAATTGCATGATTTTCAATCCTCTCCATTAAGACATCATTAAACCCGCTGCATCTCCCGCAAGCCAAGCTTGATCAGGCAATGGTCCAGCCACTCCGCGGTGAGCTTTTCCTGTGTCGAGTTCTGCTTGAGGCGTTGCTCGAGCGCTTTCCAGTCCACGCAGTCGAGCGGCTGGTCCTGGTTGAAGCATGAGAACACGTAAGTGGTTTTCCCGGTCTGCGGATCGACCTGCGGCTGCAGGCACTGCGCGCAGATTTCCTTCATCATGCACTGCATCGGCGAGTTGATGGAGCCGATGGCGAAGTGGTGTTCTTTCATGAACGGCTTGAGCAGATCGTGCCGCCCGCGCGCCACCGCTGCCATCATGCGGTCGGAGCCGATGGCGATGATGCGGTCTGCGTCGCTGAGCGGGATCACCTGTTCGCCGAGCGCCCCGCTGGCGTAGGCGTGCATCGCCTGCACGATGTTGCCGGCGAAGGTGCGGTCCTGCGGCCGGTCGGGCGTGAAGCCCGGTTCCTCGTCGCAGCACCAGACGACGATATCGGACGCCGCCTCGATCTCCTCGATCTTGTAGCGGTCGTTCATGTGCTTGTAGCCGGCAAAGTACAGCACGCGGTTGCCGGCCTTGCGCATCGCCTGGCCGATCGAGAACAGCACCGCGTTGCCCAAGCCCCCGCCGACCAGCGCTACGGTTTCATTCGCCGGAATTTCGGTTGGTGATCCTGTCGGTCCCATCAGCACGATCGGTTCGCCGGGTTTCAACTCCACGCACAAGTCGCTGGAGCCGCCCATCTCGAGCACGATGGTGGAAATCAGTCCCCGCTTGGGGTCTACCCACGCACCGGTGAGCGCCAGCCCTTCCATCGCGAGCCGCGTGCCTTCCGTTTTCGGCGCGCTCGCTTCGTAGTTCTGCAGACGGTAGAACTGCCCGGGCCGGAAGCGCCGCGCCGCCAGTGGCGCGCGCACCACCACCTCCACGATCATCGGCGTCAGGCGCACGACCTCGTGCACCGTGGCGCGCAGTTCGCTGTTGAGTCGGGTCAGGAATGCCGCGTCGTCGATCTCTGTCGCGGACTGCACCTGCTCAAGCACCCGGCTCACTACGGGGTAGCCCTGTTTCGCGCTGCCGACCGCCTTCACCACGTTGCCGAAGAACGAAGGATGCACGTCGCCGAAATAGCTCATGCCGCGGCCGTCCTCGCGCTTCATTAGCAATACATTGATTTCATTTGGCTTTGAGATAGCCTTCTCGGTGGCCAGCGGGTTGCCCGCCGCGTCGTAGGCCTGGAAATAGCGGCCATCGAGCTTGAAGTGTGCTGCGTCCTCGCGCGCGAGCACCGTGTTGGGTTGGGTGCCCGCCGCTATCAGGATGGTTTTCGCCGGCAGTTCGGTTTGACTGACTTCGTTCCACTTGCCGTCCTCGGCGCACACCTGCACCGAAACTTTGAGCGCCTTGACGTGGCCGTATTGATCAACCTCGACCTTGAGTGGCGTCAGGCCTTCGGCGAAGCGGATGCCCTCCTCCAGCGCTTTCTCCACTTCCTCGTGGTTCAGCGTATACGATGGGCTGTCGATCAGGCGCTTGCGGTAGGCGATGGTGACGCCGCCCCAGGACTGCAGCAATTCGATGATGTGCGGCGCGCGATTTTCAGCAGCAGCGCGCTTGCGCTCCTCGCGGATCGCGCGCGCGTGCGTGAGGAACTCGTCGGCGATGACGCGCTCTTCCTCGTTCCAGGCGATGCGCGCCGCCGCTTCGCCGTGCTCCCGCGCCAGCCGCTCGTAACGATCCAGAAATTTCTCGACCTGCAACGGGTAATACGCGAGCGACTCGGTCGCGGTGTCGATCGCGGTCAGCCCGCCGCCCACCACCACCGCCGGCAGCCGCAGTTGCATATTCGCGATGGAATCGGTTTTTGCGGCAGCGGTGAGCTGCAGCGCCATCAAAAAATCGGAAGCGGTGCGCACGCCGCGCGCCAGACCATTGGGCATGTCGAGCACCGTCGGACGTCCGGCGCCGATGGCGAGCGCCACATGATCGAAGCCGAGTTCGAACGCACCCTCAGCCGTCAGCGTGCCGCCAAAGCGCACGCCGCCAAAGAGTGCAAACTCGCCGCGACGCTCAAGAAGTAACCTGATGATTTTAAGGAAGTTTTTATCCCAGCGCACCGTGATGCCATATTCGGCGACACCGCCGAAACCGGCCATCGCGCGCTCGTCCAGCGCTTCGTACAATTCGCGCACCTCGCGGATCGGTTTGAACGGCACGCGTTTGCCCCGTACATCGACGCCGGAAAACTCGCCCGGCAGCGGCTCGATCTTGAGACCATCGACGCCGACGACGGTATGGCCATCGTTCATCAGGAAATGTGACAGCGAAAACCCCGCCGGCCCCATGCCCGCGACCAGCACGCGTTTCCCCGTAGCTGCTTTGGGATACGGCGTGCGCAGGTTGAGCGGGTTCCAGCGCGTGAGCAGGCTGTAGATCTCGAAA
>Ga0153916_10003460_pt1 | contig 11776 bp, 10 predicted proteins | sample Opewatmetagenome_FD_109642 | JGI IMG/M metagenome (GOLD analysis project Ga0153916, IMG submission 109642) | Freshwater wetland microbial communities from Ohio, USA - Open water 3 Core 3 Depth 4 metaG | ecosystem: Environmental > Aquatic > Freshwater > Wetlands | place: USA: Ohio, Lake Erie...
GTTTCTAGCGAGACAGCCAGTGCCGGGATGCCCTGCGCCGCCGCCTCCAGAGCCGCGCCGACCGTCCCCGAAACTGTGATGGCAATGCCCATGTTCTCGCCATAGTTGATACCCGAGACGACGATGTCGGGCGGGCTGGGCAGGATTTCCAGGATGCCGTGCAGCACAGCCTGGGCAGGTGTGCCCCCTACGCTGTAAACCGTCCATTCTTTAGCATGGATGGTGACCTGCTGTTCCGTGATGATCCCGTCCGAGGTGGACGGCATGCTGCGCCCGGCTCCGGAGAACTGGTCGCGCGGCGCGACCACGTGCACAAAACCCAGCGTAGAGAGCACCTCGGCTGCAGCCCACAAGCCGGGGGATTGGATGCCATCATCGTTGGTCAGGAGGATTTGGGGTTTTGACATGGAAAATAGGCTTTCAATATCGATAGGAAAAGGGCGACTCTTTTCGTTGAAGCTGTACGTTATAAATATTGTGGAGAATGAAACATCTCCATGTTTTGATTTCGCTGTATCCTACCATGTTTCCGGTTTGAGCTATGAATGAATCCGTAAACATCCTGTTAGTTGACGACGACCCTGATATCCGTTTCTTAATGAAGCTTATCTTGCAAAAAGAAGGCTTCAATGTCTTCATCGCGGAAAACGGGAGGCAGGCTTTAGATCTCTGGCAAAGGATTCCGCTCGATCTGGTTCTTCTGGACGTGGTTATGCCCATCCTGAATGGATTTGAGATCTGCCGTCAAATCCGGATGTTTTCGAGCATTCCGATCATTTTTCTGACTGCCATGGAAGCCGAGCAGGATGTGGTGCAAGGCTTTGATGTTGGGGCCTATGATTATATTTTAAAGCCCTTCCGTCTGAAAGAATTAGTCGCCCGCATCCGTTCCGTTTTGCGCCGCTCGTTACCCCAGTTGACGTATCAAGAGAATCTTCCCCTGCATCACGAACTAGAGTCCAGCTTAGCGAGCTGACCTCGTGTTTAATTGAGTTGCCAGGCGCTGATAACGCGCAAACCTACCATGGCCTGAAACAGGGCTGCATCCAGATTTACCCTCTGAGCTGTCTCCACCTTCCAAATACTGAGGCAGCCAGCAAGATCGGTATCAGCCCTAAAAACAGCCATGGGTTGCCACGCTCCAAAGCATCCGGCGTTATCCCGATAAAATCCCAAGCGACCAGGCCGTTATAGGCCAGGTACCACCAAAACAGATAAACCAACTCAAACAATCGCCGGCTACCACTCCACACGCCGAGCGAAAACGCAAGTGCAGGGATCAATAGGGCTCCCACGATCCATGCAAAAAGGTTCATCCAGGCTCCGTAGCTCGCAAAACGGATGATTGCACCGCTGCCTGTGATCACTGCGATGACAACGCCGGCAAACCACATCGCCGGGAGTTGGCATCGAATTGGATTTGCAGTGGAAAAAATTATTTGCCAGGTGTCATAATTCTTCTCTCGCGTGCCCATCTGTGACCAGATCAGAATCGGCAAAACCCAGGCGATGGGCAGCAAATGCCGTTGGACTATTTGGAGTGGACTGAACAAACAAGCGACTATCAACCCGATAGATACAATGTACCAAACCCAATGCAGCCCCTTGAGCATCAACCTTAGTTCAGCAAACGTAATAAGCCAAAAATTTTGCAGTTTCAAAGTTGAATTCGATATAGCGGGTTGGGTGAGATAAACCGTCTGGGTTGGATATTCTGCATGTGTAAATAGACCATTCTGTTCCGTTCGATCCTGAGAGGCCTCAGGAGGGTGCTTCCTTTTTCTTTGCCGTTGCAGCAATTTGGAACAGGCTGGGTCAAAGCGGTCAAAAGGGATCGAGGCCGCCAGTGCAATAGCTGCAGCCCCGCCAAGCCACATAAGGCGCTCGAGCAGCATGTCGGCTGTCCACGAAATGCCATCCCAGTTGAATCGCGTAATCTTTTCACCCATAACAGGTCCGATAACGCCGGTCACACCATAACTGGCATCGTAGCCACCTGCATCTAAAGATTGGTAAATGCTAATCAGCGTCCTGGAAAGCCCGGCAAAGTCATTCCTGGGTGTGCTATTCAGGCTAAAATCAGTAGCGGAGCCGATCGTAGATCCCACCAACACCGGTCCCCAGATGAAAAAGTAAACCACGTTGCCCAAACCGCCACGCAAGAAAGGGATACACTCGAACAGCACTGCGATAGCTGATACGACTGCCAGAGCCGGCAGTCCCATTATCCAAATGGGTGCCACCAATGCCCACAATTCAATCGATGTATCTTCAGCGCGAACATATTGCATGATCGGCGCTATTAAAGATAAAGCCAACAGGATTAGCACTAACACCGCGAGATTGCTTAGCCACTTTCCCAAGGTATAAAACGGTTTACGGATCGGCGTGGCGGCGATGATTTGACCAACCATTGTCTGGTCGTCTCGTTGGACAGTATTCTTGACCAGGTAGAAGCCGACCAGGGCGAGCAGCGTACAGGTTACGACTCCATATAGCGTGCCCACCCAGGGCGAGTTATAAAAACCGCGATGGCTGCCAATAACAAACGAAGTGTAGGGTGCGCCGAATGGTGGCACTAACAGGTAACCTGCCATTACGGTTATTCCCATGACGATCATGAAGCTGTACCGCCGTACGCGCTCAAGCAAGTCGGCTTGCATTAGAAAGTAGATACTTCGCAGGGTGGTCATTGTTGTTACACCTTTTCGTTCTCACTCGAGCCGTTCGCTGATGAAATACAATAAAGGTAAGCATCTTCCAGGATTGGCGAAACACTTTGGGATGCGACGATGGGCGGCTCGCCAGCCACCACGCGCACTTGCACGCCGTCTTTACGACGGATGGTGCTGCTAACCAGATGCCGTTGCCGGAAATTAACTAATTCGAGGCTGGGAATGGTGCATGTCCATACTTTTCCATCAACCTCTTGTAATAACCCCTCAGGTGAAGTATGTTCCAATAACTCGCCCTTGTTGATCAGGGCAATTTCCGTTGACGCAGCCTCTACATCTGAAACGATATGCGTAGATAGAATAACAATCCGTTCACCGGATAGGTCGGAAAGCAAGTTGCGAAACCGTACCCGCTCTTCGGGATCCAGACCTACGGTTGGTTCGTCTACAATCAGGAGTTGTGGGTTATTGAGTAGCGCCTGGGCAATGCCTACCCGCTGTTTCATGCCTCCGGAATAACTGCTTAAAGGGCGTCGACGAGTGTCGCTTAAGTTGACCAGTTGCAATAATTCATCAATCCTTTGCCGCGCGGCTGTGCTGTCTATGCCTTTGATGGCTGCTAGGTATTGCAAGAATTCAACCGCATTCAGGTTGGGGTATATGCCAAAATGCTGTGGTAAATATCCCAACACCGAGCGCAACTCGTTGGGCGAGCGGACAATATCAACACCATTCCAGGTCACTTGACCTTCGGTTGGTTTGGTCACCGTAGCCAGGATATTCAATAAAGTTGTCTTGCCTGCCCCATTTGGTCCCAATAAGCCTAGGACGCCCGGTTTCAGAATCAGGCTGAAATTACGCAATCCCCAGATCCTGCCCTTGTACATTTTGCTAACATCTTTAATGACAAGTTCCATAAGTTTCTTTCCTGTTACCGCAGATCAGGTTGAACTAACCGATTTGGGCTCGTAACCTGACCCTCTCCTGTCGGCAAGTTGCCCTTCTCATTGCATTAATTCCTGGATTAACCAAGAAATATCTTCTCCAGCCGATCCTTACTGAGATCGGCTACTAGGGTAAAAAAAAAGCCCGATGATGGTTTTGATCTTGTTGGCGAATAGCTAGCATTTATAGGATAATTTCACTCCTGTGAATTGTCATCACCCGAACCTGGTGAAACCACCAAAACCTGCCAGCAATGGCAGGGATGAAATTATCCTTTTTTCAGGTCTCGATTTCAGAAAAGGAAGGAGTTTACTTTACAAGTCCCAACTCTTTCGCGCGACGCACTGCCGCGCTCCTGCCGTGGACGCCCAGTTTTCCGTAGATGTTTTTCATGTGCGTCCTGACTGTGTTCACCGAGACAACCAGTTGTTCGGCAATCTCCATTGAGGAAAGGTAGCCGTTCAAGTAATTCAAAATTTCCAGCTCTCGCGCACTCAACGGTTCGATGAGCTGCTCAATGCCCGGGGCAGGTTCGGCTTTGAATTTACGTCGGATTTCAAAAACCGCCAGCAAACACTGAATAAATTCGGGATGCATAGAATTCGCTTGAGCGAGTTGGAGTAACTTTTCCATCTTATCGCCCTCTCGCACGAAGGTTGCCAATCGGTTTTCGGGTTCTGCCAGATCAAGAGCCTGATCTAGCGAGACCAGTGCATGAGGAAAATCTTTCTTCTGGAAATGCGCCAGAGCTTGGAAGGTATAGAGTCTTACATTTTCATAAGATGGATGCTGCTGGGCTTCAGGGAGAGCGCGTTCCAGCAGGATCAACACATCGTTAGCGCGGTTTTGTCTGAGAAGCAACCGTGCCGCGAGAAAATCCGGAAATTTGTATCCAGCGTTCTGTTTGCGGATTGCCTCCTGGTAGACTTCGGAAGCATTCGAAGTTCCGCCATCCAGACACGTATCCAGTTCAGCTAGATCGACATTGATCATGTGCCAGGGGGAAATCTTTTGAGCAATCTTTCGAGCGCGCTGGAGCACCTGCTGAGAGCTCTCCGCTTCACCGGCTAACGCCAGGGCTTGAGCCAGGTACAACAGGCATACCATGATTGTATCGGCCTGTCCCCACAATTCGCTCAAAGCTAAGCCTTTGCGGGCAACCCGGATTGCTTTTTCCAATTCACCCCACTCAGATAGGACGCGAGATAAAAAAGCATAGATGCTTGCAGCTGCAGTCAGTTCGCGTCTGTTGCTCCGCTGGTATGCACCTGCCACTTCAATGGCATCTTCGCATACCTCATAAGCCCGATGGAATTGTCCTAAGATTTTGCAAGCAAAAGCCATTGCTCCGGCTGCCAGCATGAAAACGTGCGATTGCCCCCCCTGGCGTGCCAACAGCATCGCCTGTTCGAGTACCTCGACAGCATGTGTGTCAGCGGCATACTGGGTCATAGCATTTCCGAGTGTGGTAAGGTTGAGCGCTCGCACGGCGATTTCTTCAGCGGGGAGAAGATGTGCTGCCTGCTCCGCATATATCACCGCTTCAGGTTGGTCGCCATTGGACCATGCCAGATACGCTCGCACCGCGGCGATGTGCCCCAATAATCGGCTACGCTCCTCGCTTACCAGTTTATCGGCTTGTTTTTCTGCCAGTGACAACTCTAAACCGGCGCGCTCATTTTGACCAGCATACGCTAATCCCCAGGCGTACGCTACCCCCAACCAGGGTAATGTAATCCGTTCTGCGCGGGGTACGGCATCCATATGCAGTAGAATGGGCGCCAGTTCGGCATGTTCCACGATTGCCAGCATGTTTGCTGAAACCATGCGCGCGACCAGCTCGTTGTCACCCGCCTCCAAGGCGTGGTGCAGGGCTTCAGGAAGCATTCCCTGCGCTTCGTGCCAGCGGCATGCCCGGCGGTGGAGACCTACCAAAAGGTCAGGGTGGCTCTGCTCCAGCACATTTTCGAGCAAATCGGCAAATAAATGGTGATAACGATACCAGCCGCGCTCATCGTCGAGTGGGATCAGGAACAGATTAGCCCGCTCCAGTGTATCGAGCAGGCCTCGCGCCATGCCGCTGGATTCGATCACTGCGTCGCACAAAGGCGCTGACAGTCGTTCCAGGATCGATGTTTTCAGCAAGAATTCTTGCACCTCGGATGATTGCCGGTTGAGCACTTGTTCGAGCAGGTAATCCAGCACAAAGCGATGACTCCCGGCAAATGCTGCTACGAACGCGGAGGCATCCTCACGCCCTCGCAGGGATATCGCTGCCATTTGTAAACCGGCTACCCAACCCTCCGTCCGCTCATTGAGGACAGCAATGTCTGTCTCTGTCAGCTGTACGCCGGCGGCCTTTCTCAAGAAGGCTCCTGCTTCTCGCATTGAAAAGCGCAGTTGTTCTATGCGTAGCTCAACCAATTGCCCAGACACGCGCAGACGCGCCAGTTCAAATGGCGGGTCAGAGCGAGTTAACAGCATCAGATGGAAAAGCAGAGAAGCATGTTCCAATAAATATTCCAATATGGCATGCACTTCCCTGTTTTGAATGAGATGATAATCATCTACGATGATTGTCGTATCTCGTTTTAGATTAGTCAATCCTCGGATGAAATCCGCCGGGATGTTCTCCGGTTGTATTTGCTCTCCACCTTTGGGGTAGCGCATGGAAGTTTCAAGGATTATGCCCCATTCCTCCAGGCAAGCCACCAGGCATTCCATAAAGCGTCCCGGGTCATTATCTGCCTCGTCGAGTGACAGCCAGCCAAAAGCTACCCCCTTCTTGCGGGCTGATTGCGCCCATGCGCTGACCAGTGTCGTTTTGCCTGCCCCGGCAGGGGCGGAAACCAGTGTCAGGCGATGCTTAACCGCCTCATCCAGTATCTGCAGAAGCTGCGGGCGCGCCACAAATCCGCCAGGTAGGGGCGGGAGATAGAATTTAGTGGGCAGGAGGTTGGTCACAGCCTGATTATACTCATAAGACCTCAGCCTCCCCGTAAATTAGTAAGTCTTACACGGAGGGAAGCCTTTTTTATCTCCGTTCAACCGGATTGACCGAAACCAGGCTCAAGCCCAAGTCGCGTATTTTTAGCAGCACCCCAAACAACTCGGCCTGGTCGTGAACCACGCCGATGAGTATAGATTCCTTATCACCTACAGTCACCGCAAAGGGAATGAAACGAGCTGCCCATTTCTCATCCAGGCAATCTTGTACATGGATTTCGTAGCTGGTCGCCTTTTGCAAGTTAAATTTCCCCGTAAAAGATGAGTGCCATCAAACCGCCGGTTGCAGTCAACACCAGTCCAATAAAGCCAAGCACCAGCGTGATTGGAAGCAGTCCAATCGCCATGAGAAAAGGGATGCCCAGACCGGCAAGTATCATTCCTACAGAAAAAACCATGCAACGGCGCGGTTTATGCTTTAGGACAAAAATAGCACTCTTTTGTCTTGCGACGTAGGATGCTGTGAAAAATTTGTAAGGATGTGTTCTGACAGCCATAGTTAACTCCCAATACTACTCAGGTTACAGTATAAAGATATCTTATAAGAAAGGCTGTGTCATCACCCAATCCTGGTGATTATGGGGATAAAGATCAAACGGCTGTCCAAAAAGAAGTGGACAGTCGTTCATTTCCTGAGAAGTGAAGCACAGAAAAATTGACTATAGCAAAGCGGTGCTGAAATACCTCTCAGCCCGATCGGGCAGCACGGTTACAACCTTGCTTCGACCACTATCCAACTCTAAAGCAGCAGAAACATTTGCCCCAGATGAAGTGCCTACTAACAAGCCTTCTTTGATGGCGAGGTCGCGAGTCGTATTAATCGCGCTGTCGTCTGAAACAGTAACTACCATATCAATCAAGTTTACATCCAAAACATCCGGCACAAATCCATCTCCAATCCCCTGAATCATGTGGAGACCGGGCTCCCTTCCTAAGAGAGCGGCGCTGTTTTTGGGTTCAACGGCAACAATCTTGATCTCTGGATTTTTCTCTTTAAGGAATTTCCCAACTCCCTGGAGGGTACCACCACTCCCTACGCCAGCCACGAATACCCCTACATCGCCGTTAAGTGCTTGCCAAATTTCTGGCCCGGTTTGGAGATAGTGGATTTCTGGATTAAGTGGATTCTTAAATTGGTTGACTATAAAATATTTTGACGGTTCTTCTTCCGTCATTTTCCTCATTGTTTTCAGACACCCCGCCAAGCTATCGGCAGCTGGAGTAAAGATGATCTCCCCTCCAAAGGCTCGGATGATCTTTTTCCGCTCTTCACTCATATTCTCTGGCATTATACAAACCACTTTGGCAACAGCACGCCCACCAGTGTCACTCCAATCCCTGTGTTCCCAGAAGTGGACTCAATAATCGTCATACCGGGTTTGAGCTGCCCTGTTTTTTGTGCTTGCTTCTTGAGGAGTGTTAGAAACATTTAATAAACTCCTGGTGATTTCGAGAAGTAAAAACTATAATTGGATTAATAGAATAAGCTTTCTCCTCTTTTGTTGGATTTACCTAAATTTTCAAAAAGTAGGGAGGTTTGTATGTCTCGCATTTCCAGGTTCCTATCATTTCTAGCTTCATTAAGTCTCGCAATACCTCTATTAGGTTCTGCGCCTGCTCAAGCTGCATCGGATCATCCTGGCCCTGCTATCCCGGTATGCCCTGGACCGGTTGCGACTGGTTATACGCGCTGCCATTCATTCGTCTTCCCGAACGCATCTTCTTCTCCGACAGGGCTAAGCCCGGCAACGATCAAATCCGTTTACAACTTCTCTACCAGTTTGACAGCCGGCACTGGAACAGTTATTGCTATTGTCGATGCTTATAATGACCCCAATATCGAGAGCGATCTTAACGTATTCAGCTCGACTTTTGGCCTGCCCGCTTGTACTACTGCCAATGGTTGCTTCAAGAAAGTAAACCAGAACGGCAGCAGTTCTTCTTTCCCCAGGAGTAATGCCGGTTGGGCGTTGGAAATTGCGCTGGATGTGGAATGGGCACACGCGATTGCCCCTGGTGCCAAGATCCTTCTGGTCGAAGCTAGCAGCAACAGCTTTACAAACTTGCTGACTGCGGAAGATTACGCCAAGACGCATGCCCAATATGTCAGCAATAGCTGGGGTGGCTCTGAGTTCTCGGGCGAGACAAGCTATGACGCGCACTTTGTCCAAACTGGGGTCAGCTTCTTTGTTTCCTCTGGTGATGCCGGTTCTCCAGCTGAATACCCATCAGCCTCTCCGAATGTAGTCTCTGTCGGAGGCACAACGCTTAATTTCAGTGGTGGGAACTATATCAGTGAGACCGGTTGGTCGGGCAGTGGTGGAGGGTGCAGCGCTTATGAGGTCGTTACTTCCGACCAAGCATCATCCGGCACATTTGCCCAGGTTAATTGTGGGAACAAACGCGGGACGCCGGATGTGTCTCTTAATGCCGATCCAAATTCAGGTGTATCTGTGTATGATACTGTAAAGTACCTAGGTCAGAGTGGCTGGTTCACGGTAGGTGGCACCAGTGCAAGCTCACCGATGTGGGCTGCTCGCTCAGCCGCGGCAGGTGTTGTGGTCAATGCAAATTTTGTATATGGGAACAACATCACATTCCGCGATATCACTTCCGGCAACAATGGTTTCGATTGTCTGGTTGGATATGACCTGGTCACCGGGTTGGGGAGCTGGACCGGAAGTGCTCCATAATCATCAGGGCTGATTGAAGTATACAGCACACTAGCAAGTACCAACAGGCAGCAGTAATTTTAATGATCGATCCCACATTATCATATGTGGGATCTTTCTATTGGCATATCGCCATATTTAGGCGCCCGCGGCGCGACTTGAACACGCGACCCTTTGCTCCGCAGATTGATTGGTAGGGTTGTGCAACACCCCAAATATGACCCAATACGATTAGCCAACTTCGACATTCCTGATTTACAACGGAACGCTATTCGACGTGATATTTCAAAATCACATTCTTTGTGTTTGCCGAACTGCCCCCTACCATCAATTCAAATTCGCCCGGTTCAACCACCGGCTGTAAGTTTTCGCCCAGGAATTCCAACTGCTCCTGACCGATTTGGAAGCGAACGGTTTGGATCTCGCCAGGCCGTAATGTGATGCGCTGGAAACCCTTGAGGAGTTTGACCGGACGGGTGACTTTGCTGCTGAGCAGGTCACGGATGTATACTACGGTTGTCTAAGTTGGTTGGTTAGAATTGAGCTTCCAACACCTTGTTCAAGGCATCAGCTAGTTCTTCCAGGTTCAGGCTGGTCAGCTCGGGGCTGATATCCAGGTGTACAGCCCGGCTGAGCAGGTCTAAGGTGCGCGGGCACATCTCGCGGGTGTAGGTTACCCGTCGCGGATGGTTGCGCCAGGGACCGCCCTGCGGAGACCAGGTACGCTGGTTCATGATCGGTGACCAGTGCGGGTAAACGTGATAATCCACATCATTTGGGGAATAGAGGATCCAGGCCTCTCCGCCCTCAGCTTCCAGGGCGCGTCCTACCCGGTGGGCTCCCTCCGCATCGGGTGCGAAGAAGACCAAGGCGATGCCAGCATCTCCCTGAGGATCGTGGAGGGTGCGGAAGCGGATACCTTTGCGTTTAGCCACGTCGGTCAGGCTTTCCTTGAGGATTTGCTTGTTACGGCGCATGATCTCCAGCAGGTAATCCAGGCGCTTGAGCTGTACTAACGCTACTGCACCCAGCAACTCGGGCATGCGGAAGTTGATACCCGGAAGAATCTCAGCCTCGGGAATGTGGTTGCGCTCTCCACCAACTACATCGTGGAACATCACGACCCGGTTCCATATTGATTCTTGATCGGTGATGACCATGCCGCCCTCGCCGCTGGTGATGATCTTGTTGAACTGCAGGCTAAAAGCGCCCACATCTCCGAAGGTTCCCAGGCGCTTACCCCGGAAACGACCGCCGTTCGCCTGGGCAACGTCCTCCAGAACCAACAAGTTGTGCTTGCGCGCTACCGCCATAATCTCGTCCATCTGGCACGGGGCGCCGCGCATGTGCACCGGTAGGATAGCTTTGGTGTAAGGGGTGATCTTGCTCTCCAGGTCACCCGGGTCCAGGGTGAGCGATTCGTCCACCTCGGCCAGGATCGGCACTGCTCCTGCGGCTACTACTGCCGAGGCGGAAGCGATCCAGGTATAAGCCGGTACGATCACCTCGTCTTCCGGGCCAATCCCCAACCCTGCCAGCCCACACAGCAAGGCGGCCGTGCCCGAGGTTACCGCCTGGGCGTAACGGGTGCCCATAAAACGGCTGTAGGATTCCTCCAGTTCTTCGACTTTGGAAGGCCCCGGGTTGGGACCGTAATAACGGAAAAGGCGCTTGTTGTGCAGCACCTCCAATACAGCCTGTTCTTCCTCGGTGTCAATGCGCATCCCGCCCGGGTACATCTGCGGGAGTGGATGGCGGATGGTTGGTCCCTCACCAGGTGAATTCAAAGGGCTGTTGATAGGGTCATGAGCCATAGGGTTTACTCCGATGAGATGGGAATGGGAAAAAGCTGCCGGATTGCCTGGCTGGGCAGGCTTTCTTTACTTACACCCTCTCACCAAGATTAAAAAATTATTAGTAAATTAGCATATGTTTTCTCGATTGTCAATAAAAATCGGTGGACTTCAGACTGATCGACGGTTAAGCCACCGGTTCACCTGGTAGACATTCAGTAATATTGCTCCTGCGGGTCAGGCGAGTGATCGACCCAGGAAAACAAAATTTATGACGGGGTGGTTAATAAGTGCAATAACGAAAAAGGATACAGCTTTTCACTTAATGGAAAAAAGGCCTCAGGGGGCGGAAAGACAGAGAAAAACCGTACTACCTGGGGGTATAGAGATCAACTACCAATCCTGTAGTTAAGCTGTAGAAATTAAAAACAAACGACCCCCAACGGCGTATGTGGGGGTCAATTCGTTTATTATCGCCATATTTAGGCGCCCGCGGCGCGACTTGGCCCGTTCGTAGAACGTCCGTGACCCTTTGCTCCGCAATTGAATGGTAGGGCTGTGCAATGCCCCCAATATGTCTGATAATCCCAATTATTACAACTTAGGGTCATATTTAAGCAATTCTCTGAAAATATCTTAACTGACCGGAGATTAAAACCAGCAAATTGCTAAAGGGATTGGTCGA
>Ga0153916_10003461_pt1 | contig 11774 bp, 7 predicted proteins | sample Opewatmetagenome_FD_109642 | JGI IMG/M metagenome (GOLD analysis project Ga0153916, IMG submission 109642) | Freshwater wetland microbial communities from Ohio, USA - Open water 3 Core 3 Depth 4 metaG | ecosystem: Environmental > Aquatic > Freshwater > Wetlands | place: USA: Ohio, Lake Erie, Old...
CCGGCCCAGGCCCGCCGCTGGGTGATGTTCACCGACATGGCGCTGTCGGCCTACGACGGCTCCGAGGCGCTGGACGTGGTGGTCCGCTCGCTGCAGTCGGCCAAGACCCTGCCCGGCCTGCGCGTGGCCCTGGTGGCTCGGAACGGCGAGACCCTGGCCGAGGCCAAGAGCGACGCCGCCGGCCGCGTGCGCTTCGACCGGCCGCTGCTGGACGGCAAAGGCGCCATGGACGCCAAGATGGTCATGGCCTACGGCGCCCAGGGCGACCTGGCGGTGCTGGACCTGGACCGCGCGCCGGTGGACCTGTCGAAGCAGGGGATCGGCGGACGCACCGACCCCGACGCCGGGCTGAACGGCCGCTCCGTCGCCGGCGCCGTGGACGCCTATCTCTACACCGACCGCGGCATCTATCGCCCCGGCGAGACCGTGCACCTGAACGCCCTGCTCCGCGACCGCGAGTCCAGGGCGGTGAAGGACCGCAAGGGCGCCATCGTTGTGCGCAGGCCCTCGGGCGTCGAGTTCCGGCGCTACGCCTTCGACAAGGCCCCGACCGGGGCTGTGGGCGCCGACATCGCCCTGCCCAAGTCCGCGCCGCGCGGTCGTTGGACCGCCAAGCTGGAGATCGACGGACTGGATGCGCCGGCCGGCGAGCGGTCGTTCTCGGTGGAGGACTTCGCGCCCCAGCGGCTGGCGGTGACCGCCCAGGGCGGCGAGGCCCCCCTTGGCCGGGGCGAGACCCGCAATGTCGAGGTCAGCGCCCGCTTCCTCTACGGCGCGCCGGGCGCGGGCCTGCAGACCCAGGGGGAGGCCCGACTGCAGGTCGACCCCAATCCCTTCCCCGCCTTCGAGGGCTATCAGTGGGGCGACGCCCGCGAGCCCTTCGAGGAGAAGTATCTCGACCTCGGCCAGACCGTGACCGACGGCGACGGCCGCGCGGTGCTGGCGCTCCCCGCCGGCGAGGCCGGGGACACCGCCCAGCCGCTGGTCGCGGCCTTCACCGCCTCGGTCTTCGAACCCGGCGGGCGTCCGGTGCGCGAGGCCCTGTCGCTGAAGGTGCGCGGCAAGCCGGTCTATCTGGGCGCCAAGGTCGAGCAGGGCGAGGTCTCGGGCCGCGGCGATCCGCCGATCAGCCTCGACGTCATCGCCGTGGACGCGGCCGGGCGGCGCATCGCCGCTGCGGGCGTCACCTACCAGCTGGTCGCCGAGAACTGGGACTACGACTGGTTCCAGCAGGACGGCCGCTGGCAGTGGCGGCGCACCAGCCGCGACGTGGTCGTCCAGGGCGGCCCGCTGAACGTGGGCGCGGGCGCCCCGACCCGGATCTCCCGGCGCCTGGGCTGGGGCGACTATCGCCTTGAGCTGACGGGCCCGGACGGCGCGCGCTCGGTGATCCGCTTCGCCTCCGGGTGGGGGGCGCCGGCCCGCGACGTGGAGGCGCCCGACTTCGTGCGCGTCAGCGCCGGCGCCAAGGCCTATGTGCAGGGCGACACGGTGGAGATCACGCTCAAGTCGCCCTATGCCGGCGAGGCCCAGATCGCGGTGGCCACCGACCGGCTGATCGACTTCAAGACCGTCTCCGTGGGCGAGAAGGGCGCGACCGTGCGCCTGAAGACCACCGCCGCCTGGGGCGGCGGGGCCTATGTGATGGTCAGCGTGGTGCAGCCGCGCCACCCGGTCTCGGCGCCCAAGCCGCGGCGGGCGCTGGGCCTGATCTATGTGCCGCTGGATCCCAGGTCGCAGAAACTGACGGTGGAGCTCGGCACGCCCGAGAAGATGGACTCCAAGGCGATCATCGAGGCGCCGATCACCATCAAGGGCCTGGGCGCCGGCGGCCGGGCGCACGTGACCCTGGCGGCGGTGGACGAGGGCATCCTGCGGCTCACCCGCTTCGAGAGCCCCGATCCGGTGAAGTGGTACTTCGGCAAGCGGGCGCTGACGCTGAACTACCGTGACGACTACGGCCGCCTGCTCGACCCGAACCTGGGCGCGCCGGCCAATGTCAACTTCGGCGCCGACGAGATCGGCGGCGAGGGGCTGACCACGACGCCGATCAGGACCGTGGCCCTGTGGTCGGGCGTGGTGGAGACCGGCCCCGGCGGCAAGGCGGTGATCCGTCTGCCGGCGGCCGACTTCAACGGCGAGCTGCGGCTGATGGCCGTGGCCTGGACCGACCAGGCGGTGGGCTCGGCTTCCAAGCCGATGACGGTGCGCGAAGCCGTGGTCGCCGACCTGTCGCTGCCGCGCTTCCTGGCGCCCGGCGACCGCGCCTTCGCCACGCTGGAGCTGCACAATCTGGAGGGCAGGGTCGGGTCCTATGTGGCCGAGCTGACCGCCAAGGGCGGCCTCGTCGCGCCCTTCAAGAAAGCCTTCCAGCTGATCCTGGGGCAGCGGATCGCCGAACGGATCGCCTTCGACGCGCCCCGTCGCGCAGGCGTCGGCGAGATCGGCTTCAAGGTCTCAGGACCCGGCTTCACCACCGCCAAGACCTATCCGATCCAGACCCGGCTCGGCTGGGGGGCGGTGACGCGGACCACCACCGCCCTGCAGAAGTCGGGCGAAAGCTTCACGCCGGCCGCCTCGCTGCTATCGGGGCTGGCGGCGGGCGACGCGAGCCTGCAAGTGAGCTACTCGCCGTTCCGCGGCTTCGACCCCGCGCCGATCGCCAACGGCCTGGCGCGCTATCCTTACGGCTGCACCGAGCAGCTGGTCTCTGCGGCCTATCCGCTGATCTACGCCGGCCAGGTCGCCACCGATCCCAAGCTGCATCGCAGCTCGGCGGGCCTGACCCAGGCCGTGGGCAAGCTGCTGGACCGCCAGACCCTGGATGGGGCCTTCGGCCTCTGGCGGGTGGGCGACGGGGAGGCCGACGCCTGGCTGGGCGCCTATGCCACCGACTTCCTGATCGAAGCCAGGAAGATGGGCGCCGCCGTGCCCCAGGCCTCGCTCGACCGCGCGCTGGACGCCATGCGTCAGGTCTCGCGGCCGGACGGCTGGGCCTCGATCTCCTACCGGCTGGACTATCCGCAGTGGTGGGCCGGCTCGCCCGAGGCCTCGAAGAAGGCCACCGAGGCGATGCGCCGGCGGGCCTCGGCCTATGCGCTCTATGTCCTGGCCAAGGCCGGTCGCGGCGATCTGGCCCGTCTGCGCTGGTGGCACGACGTGCAGATGAAGACCGAAGCCTCGCCGCTGGCCAAGGCCCAGGTGGGCGCAGGGCTGGCCCTGATGGGCGACCGGGCCCGCGCGCGCTCGGCCTTCCGCCAGGCCGTGCGCTCGCTGGGCTATCGCGAGGAGAGCGACTGGTACCAGAGCCCGCTGCGCGACCTCGCCGCGGTGATCGCGCTGGCCTACGAGTCCGGCGAGACCGAGATCGCCCGCAGCCTGCAGGGCCGGCTGGAGAATGCGGTTCGCGACCCCGACAACCTCAACACCCAGGAACAGGCGCGCCTGCTGCAGGCCGCGCACCATATGCTGAAAGCGGCGGGGACCATGCGGGTCGAGGCTGCGGGCGCGACGCCGCTCAGCGCGGCCGGCGGCGGCCCCCGCTGGGGCGTAGGCCGGCTGGCCGACGCCCGTTTCGTCAACCAGGGGACCGGCGCGCTCTGGCGCACGGTGACGGTGACCGGCGCGCCGGTCGCAGCCCCCGGCGCCGAGCAGAACGGCCTGACGCTCTCCAAACGGCTGGTGGCCTTCGATGGCGGGGCGGTGGATCCGGCCCGGCTGCGCCAGGGCGACCGGGTGATCGTGCTGGTCTCCGGCCGCTCGCCCCAGGCCCGCAGCACCGCGCTGATCGTCGACGATCCCCTGCCCGCGGGCTTCGAAATCGAGACGGTGCTCGGTCCCGACGACGCCCAGAGCGGTCCCTTCCGGTTCCTCGGCGAACTCTCCGCCGCCGACGTGACCGAGGCGCGCGACGACCGCTACGTCGCCGCCCTCGACCTGCCGGGCCGCTCGAAATTCGCCTTCGCCTACGTGGCCAGGGCCGTGACGCCGGGCGACTTCCTGCTGCCGGGGGCCCAGGCCCGCGACATGTACCGGCCCGGCCTGAACGCGCGCACGGCGTCCGGCCGCACGGTCATCGCGCCCGGCGGATGAGGGGAAATGCGCTGCCGCCGACGGGAACCAAGGTCGCTCGCCGCCTCACGCTCGCGATGATCGCCCTGGTCGCCGCCGAGACCCTGGTCATCGGCCTGGACGTCCTGTTTCCCCCCGACCTGTCGAGGGGCGCGCGGTCCTCTCCGGTGGCGCTGGACCGGCGCGGCGCCTGGCTGCGCGCCCTGCCGGTGGAGGACGGCCGCTGGCGCATCCGCGCCGACCTCGATCGCACCGACCCGACCTTCGTGCGCCGGCTGATCGCGGTGGAGGACGCCCGCTTCGCCGTCCACCCGGGCGTCGATCCCCTGGCCGTGGCGCGGGCGGCCGGCGCGGCCCTGGCCACCGGCCGCGCCAGCTCCGGCGCCTCGACGCTGACCATGCAGACCGCGCGCCTGCTGGAGCCGCGGCCCCGCACCCTCGGCGCCAAGGTCGTCGAGATGATCCGCGCCCTGCAGATCGAGGCGCGGCTTTCGAAGCGCGAGATCCTCGGCCTCTACCTCACGCTCGCCCCCTATGGCGGCAATCTGGAGGGGGTGCGGGCCGCCAGCCTCTCTTACTTCGGCCATGAGCCGGAAAGCCTGACGCTGGGCGAGCAGGCGCTGCTGATCGCCCTGCCCCAGTCGCCCGAGGCGCGCAGGCCTGACCGTCGACCCGAAGCCGCCCGAGCCGCCCGCCGCGCGGTGCTGGACAAGATGATCCGCGCGCGCGTCGTCAGCGAAGCGCAGGCCGCCGAGGCCGAGGCCGAACCCCTGCCGCGCCGCACGCCCTTCCCGTCCCTGGCCTGGCATGCGGCCGGCGAACTGGCCCGCGCGGCGCCTGTCTCGCAGGCCTCGGTGGTCACGACCCTCGACGCCGGCCTGCAGGCCAGGCTCGAGCCCCTGGCCCGCGCCGTCGCCCGGTCCCAGGGACCGGACGCCACGGCGGCGATCCTGGTGGTGGAGGTGGACGGCCGGGCCGTGCGCGCCGCCGTGGGCTCCGGCGGGCTGGAGCGGCCGGGCGGCTGGATCGACATGACGCGGGCGCTGCGCTCGCCCGGATCGGCGCTGAAGCCCTTCATCTACGCCATGGCCTTCGACGAGGGCTACGCGGCCCCCGACACCGTGATCGACGACGCCCCGCGCCGGTTCGGCGACTACCAGCCGGAGAACTTCGACCGGGTGTTCCACGGCAAGGTGACGGCGCGCGAGGCGCTGGCGCACTCCCTCAACGTGCCTGCCGTCGCCACCCTGGAGAAGGTGGGCCCGGCGGCCTTCGAGGCCCGGCTGGCGGCGTCGGGCGTGAAGCTGTCGCGGCCCCGGTCGCAGACCCGCGACGCCGGGCTGGCCCTGGCGCTCGGCGGGGAGGGCCTCAGCCTGCGGGACCTGGCCACGCTCTACGCCGCCCTGGCCGACGAGGGCCTCGCCAAGCCGCTGGCGTGGACCGAGGTCGAGGCGGCGCGCCGGCGGCGGACCCGCGGTGTGCGCCTGGTGCGCGCCGAGGCGGCCGGCCAGGTGCTGGACATCCTGCGCGAGACGCCGCCGCCGGCCGGCGCGACGGCCGCGGCGCTGACCCGCGGCCGGCCGCTGATGGCCTACAAGACCGGCACCTCCTACGGCTTCCGAGACGCGGTGGCCGCTGGCGTCGTCGGGCGATATGTGGTGGTGGTCTGGACCGGCCGGGCCGACGGGGGCGCCCGCGGCGGCCTGACCGGGCGCGACGCCGCCCTGCCGCTGCTGTTCGACGCCGCCGACCTGATCGACGCGCCCGCCGCGGCCCCCCCGCCGATCGCGCCGCGCGCCGCCCCCCAGGCCCTGACGCACCTGCAGCAGGCCTCGGACGGCCCGCGGCTGATCTTCCCGCCGGACGGGGCGACCGTGCAGGTCGAGGATTTCGGATCGCGGTCCCGCGGCCTGGCCCTGGCGGCGGGCGGCGAGGGGCTGTCCTGGTATGCGGCGGGCGAGCCCCTGACGGCCGATCCGGTCAGCGGACGAGTGATCTGGCGCCCGTCCGGGCCGGGATTCTACCGGCTGACGGTGGTCGACGGCCAGGGCCGCAAGGCCAGCGCCCGGGTGCGGATCAAGGCGGGCTGAGGCCTAGCTCTTTACGGCCTGAGCCTTCAGCGCGCGCAGGTCTTCGATGTTGGAGACGGCCGTGTTCAGGTCCGTCACCAGGCCGTCGGCGATGGAATAGACCCAGCCGTGGACGCAGAGCGACTGCCCGCGGGCCCAGGCGTCCTGGACGAAAACGTCGGAGGCCACGTTCTTGACCTGATGGATGACATTGAGTTCGCACAGGCGATCGAGACGCTGGTGCGGGTGCATGGGCGCCAGTTCGGCGCGGTGGATTTCCTCCACCTCGCGGATGGGGTGCAGCCAGTGATCCACCAGTCCCCGGCGCTGGCCGTCCACCGCGGCGGCCACGCCGCCGCAGCCGTAGTGGCCGACGACCATGACGTGCTTGACCTTCAGCACGTCGACGGCGAACTGCAGGACCGAGAGGTAGTTGGCGTCCTGCGGCGGGGCGAGGTTGGCCACGTTGCGATGGACGAAGAGCTCGCCCGGATCCAGGCCGACGATCTCGTTGGCCGGCACGCGGCTGTCGGAGCAGCCGATCCAGAGATATTCCGGCGACTGCTGACCTTCCAGGCGTTTGAAGAAGCCGGGGTCGACCGCGAGCTTCCCCCGGGCCCAGGCGCGGTTGTTGGCTTTCAGATCTTCGAGCATGCGCGCCTTAGAGACCAAGGCCGCCGACGCCGCAAGATTACGTCGGGGAAGGCTTCACCTGGTGGAAGGCTGGGCGTCCGGTTGCCGGTCCGGGTGGGCCGCGATGAAGGCGGGATGCTCGCCCGCCCGCTCCGCCGCCGCCCGGATCGCCGGATAGGGCGAGAGATCCACCTCGTAGCGGTGGGCCGAATAGACCTGGGGGACCAGGCAGCAGTCGGCCAGGGTCGGGGCCGGGCCGAAGGCGTAGCCGCGGCCATGCTGGGCGACGAGCGGCTCAAGCGCCGCGAACCCCTCGTGGATCCAGCGCTGGCTCCAGGTCAGACGGCCGGCCTCGTCGACGCCCGCAGCCGCCAGGGCGCGTTGGATCCGCAGATTGTTCAAAGGATGGATGTCGCAGGCGATGATCCCCGCCATGGCGCGGATGACCTGACGGTCGAAGGAGTCCCCCGGCAGAAGCGGCGGCTGGGAATGGGTCTCGTCGAGCCACTCCAGGATCGCCAGGCTCTGGGTCAGGACGCGGCCGTCGACCACCAGCGCCGGCGTCAGACCCTGCGGGTTCCTCTCGAGATAGCCTTCCGCTCGCTGCTCTCCAGTGACCAGGTTCACGGCCGCATAGTCGAAGCTCAGCTCCTTCAGAGCCAGGCCGATCCGTACACGATAGGGCGCCGTGGCGCGCCAGTAGCTGTGGAGGGTGTAGGTCATCAGCCGACTTCGAAGCCCAGTTCGCCCACATCCTCCACGCCGCCGGTGACCAGATCGCCCGCGATGATCGGACCGACGCCCTCGGGCGTGCCGGTGAAGATCAGGTCGCCGGGCGCCAGGCGCCACAGCCTGGAGGCTTCCGAGACGATCTCGGCGACATTCCAGATCATGTCGGCGACCGTGGCGTCCTGGCGGGTCTGGCCGTTGACGGCGAGCCAGATGCGCCCCTGCGGCGGCGCTCCGCCCCAGGGCTTGATCGGAGAGACCGGGGCCGACTGGTCGAAGCCCTTGGAGGCGTCCCAGGGCTGGCCCTTGTCCTTGGCGGCGTTCTGCAGGTCGCGGCGGGTGAGGTCGACGCCCACGGCGTAGCCGAAGACCAGGTCCAGGGCCTCGTCGACGGGCACGTCAGCGCCGCCGCCCTTGAGCGCCACCACCAGTTCGATCTCGTGGTGCAGGTTGGCGGTGCGCGGCGGATAGGCGGGGTTCTCGCCGGGACCGATCACGGCGTCGGCCGGCTTGCTGAAGAAGAAGGGCGGATCGCGATCGTCGCCCCCCATCTCCCGCCGGTGGGCGGCATAGTTCCTGCCGACGCAGAGCACGCGGCGAACGGGGAAACGGGCGGCCTGGCCGTCAACGGGCAGGCTGGTGACGGCGGGCGGGGATATGACGTAGTCGACCATGCGCAAGGCGTACCGCGCTCGGCCGCGACGCGCAAAGAAAAGGCTCCCGCGCGCCGCCGTCCTTCGAGGATGCGGTCCTCAGACATTGACAAGGCGGCGCCGTGGCGTCTCCAACCGTGCCGACCACGCGCTCACGGAAGCGTGAGATGTTCAGGGGAGAAGAAAATCGTGACGAGCGACGCCAAGCTGTCCGACGGCGCCCTGGCCGGTCTGCGGGTCATCGAAATGGGCAGCCTGATCGCGGGTCCCTTCTGCGGCCAGATCCTGGGCGACTTCGGAGCCGAGGTGATCAAGCTCGAGGATCCCAAGACCGGCGATCCCATGCGCCAGTGGGGGCGCAGCCTGCCGAAGGGGCTGTCGCCCTGGTGGCCGGTGATCGGCCGCAACAAGAAGTCGGTGACGGTCGATCTGCGCAAGCCTGAGGGCCAGGAGCTGGCGCGGGCGCTGATCGCCAAGGCCGACGTGGTGATCGAGAATTTCCGCCCGGGCGCTCTGGAGAAATGGGGCCTGGGCTACGAGGCGCTTTCAGCGGGCAATCCCGGTCTGATCATGGCGCGCATCTCCGGCTACGGGCAGACGGGTCCCTATTCCAACCGCGCGGGCTACGGCCTGATCGGGGAGGCCATGGGCGGACTGCGCTACATCACCGGCGAGCCCGACCGCCCGCCGGCGCGGGCCGGGATCTCCATCGGCGACAGCCTGACGGCCATGCACGCGGTCATGGGGATCACCATGGCGCTGCACGCGCGCCAGCGCACCGGGCGCGGTCAGGTGATCGACGCCGCCCTCTACGAGAGCGTGCTGGGGGTGATGGAGAACCTGGTCACGGAATACGACCTCACCGGCTACATCCGCGAGCGGTCCGGCTCCATCCTGCCGGGCATCGCGCCCTCCAACGTCTACCCCTGCGCCGCCGACGAGATGATCCTGATCGGCGGCAACGGCGACAACGTCTTCGCCCGCCTGTGCGAAGCCATGGGCCGCCCGGAGTTGGCGTCCGACCCGCGCTTCGTCGACCACGCCGCGAGGGGGCGCAATCAGACGGAGTTGGACGTCCTGATCGCGGACTGGACGCGGGGATTTACGCTGAACGATCTCCTCGCCCTGCTGGAGGCCAAGGGGGTTCCCTGCGGGCGGATCTATCGCGCCCCGGACATGCTGCAGGATCCCCAGTTCGCCGCCCGCGAGACCATCGTCGAGACCGAGCATCCGGTTTTCGGCAAGATCAAGATGCAGAACGCCTTCCCCAAGCTGTCGGAGACGCCCGGACGGGTGCGGTGGCCGGGCCCGACCCTGGGCCAGCACACCGACGAGGTGCTCGCCGACGTCGCCGGCTACGACCGGGGGACGATCGATCGGCTGCGGGCCGACGGCGTGATCTAGAGTTGGAGCGTGACGGCCGAAACCGGCCTCCACTTTCGGCTGTCACGCTCTAGTTCAGCAGGTCGCTGACCGCGGCGGCGACCTGGGTCACGTCGTAGGGTTTGCGAATGATCGGCGCGTCGAACCCGGCGGGCGCGCCCGCCGCGCCGCCATAGCCGGTGGCGAAGACGAAGGGTACGCCCCGGGCGGCCAGCGCTTCGGCGACGGGCGTCACGGAGCGTCCGTTGAGGTTGGCGTCCAGCACCGCCGCGTCGATCTTCTGATCGAGCAGGGCCATGGCCTCCTCGAGTTCGTAGGCCGGGCCGATGATCTCGGCGCCGGCTTCCTGCAGTCCGGTCTCCAACTCCAGCGCCAGGAGGACGGCGTCCTCGACGATGAGGATGCGCGCGCCCTTGAGATTGCAGCCTCGTTCGGCGGTCGGAGCGACTTCAGCAGCGCGCTGCGGAGGCGCCTGAGGCACGGTCTCGGGACGCTCGACCACGGCCGAAGGGCCGGCGCGCAGCAGGACGCGGACTCCGGCGGGATTGAATTCGACCTCGGTCAGGCCGTTCAGTTCGCGGCCGGTGACCTGGGCGAGCAGCGTCGAACCAAAGCCCCGGTGGGCCGGCGTCGAAACCGTCGGGCCTCCGCTTTCGGTCCAGGTCAATTCGAAGCCGCCGTCGGCGATCCGTCGCCAACGAACGTCGACGCGCCCCTTGTCGGAGGACAGCGCCCCGTACTTCAGCGCGTTGGTCACCAGTTCGTGCAGCGCCAAGGACAGCGCATTGGCGGCCCGCGGAGTCAGAAACAGCTCAGGGCCTTCCCACCGCGTCTGGCTGGGCGCGAGGCCGCCCAGCTCGGCGGCGGCCAGGTGGTCCACCGCCGCGCCGCGCCAGCGGGCCGCAGTCAGGAGTTCGTTCGCCGACCCCATCGACTTCAGACGACCGGCGAAGGTCTGGAGGAAGCTGTCCAGGGAGGTGGTGCGCTTGGCCGTCTGGAAGGCCAGGGCCTGGACGGCGGCCAGGACGTTCTTCACCCGGTGGTCCAGTTCGGACATCAGCGTCTGGCGCTGGCTGTCCTCGAACTTGCGCTCGCTGATGTCCTGGGCGACCCCGATGACGCCGGGGGGGCCGCCTGCCGGATCTGTCGCGCGGACGGCGCATGCACGGATCCAGACCGAGTGCCCGTCACGGGGCTCCAGGGTGCGGAATTCGACGTCGAAACGGCCCTCGCCGGTGATGCCGGCGCGCGCAGCGGCCTCGACGCGTGCGCGATCCTCCGGGTGCACGCAGGAAAAGAACGCCTGCCCGCCGTTGGCGAGTTTTTCGCCCGCCGGCAGGCCGGTGATCGCCGACATCTGGGGGCTGACGACGAGGATGTCGTCGGCCCGACGCCATTCGAACGTCCCGAAGCCTGCGGCCTGGAGAGCGGACTCGAGGTGCTCCCGGTCCTGGCTTCGCGCTGTGACTTTGACGTTCATATTGGAAACATAGGCATTGTTGGCTCAAGACGCGACAGGAAGCGCACCCAAATCGAGGGCTTACGTAGTTTCACGGAACCCGCTGACGTTGCACCGCGCCTGGAACGGCCTAACATAGAGGACGTTCAGGCTTCACCTGCGCATACTCTGTGCGACGGGCGACACCCGGGAGGTTTTCATATGTCCGCCAACGCCGCCGACGAGACCAAGGCCGGCTCCGCCGCCAGCAGCGCGGCCTCCCTGAGCGCCGAGGCGCAGAAGACCTTCCAGGAGGCCTCCAAGAAGTTCGAGAAGGTGGTCAACGAAGGCGTCGAAGCCATCCGCGCCCAGACGCGCGCCCACGCCGACACCGCCGGCCAGCAGTTGGACGAAGCGCAGCGCTATGTGACCGAGCGCGTCAAGGAACGCCCCCTGGCCTCCGCCGGCATGGCGCTGGGCGTCGGCGTTCTGATCGGCCTGCTGCTCAGCGGCGGGCGTCGCCGTTGATCGAGAAAGCCTTCCTCGCATTCGTCGGCGTCGTGGTCATCTCCACGGCGTCAGCGGTCGGCGTCATCGCCGCCGCCTATGGGCTGTTCGAGGCCTGCCGAGGGCCGCTGGGCGCCGCCGGCGCGGCTGGGCTGGTGGCTGCCGCCATCTTCCTGCTGATCGCCGCCGCCGCCGGCCTGATCGCGCTGAGCCGACGCCCCCCGTCCCGCCACGCCGAACCGAGCCTGGGCGCCAAGGCGCTGCAGCTCGCCCGAGACAATCCCTTGCTCG
>Ga0153916_10003463_pt1 | contig 11771 bp, 16 predicted proteins | sample Opewatmetagenome_FD_109642 | JGI IMG/M metagenome (GOLD analysis project Ga0153916, IMG submission 109642) | Freshwater wetland microbial communities from Ohio, USA - Open water 3 Core 3 Depth 4 metaG | ecosystem: Environmental > Aquatic > Freshwater > Wetlands | place: USA: Ohio, Lake Erie...
CCTCAACGCGCACATCCGCGAAATGGGGATTATTTTCTGAAAAGTGGAATTGTGGTATAAATAGCGAAGCCCGACTGCGTTGTAGCGCAAATCGGGCTTCTCATCACAGCTACTTGGGATAGACCATGACTGAATCTGATTCTACAGCATTGTGTTTTTGCGGCAAGCCCCGCACGTATCACCGAACGACCAACACATATTCAAAAACGTGCAAAGAGCACGTCGGCCGAACTGCGTGCTCCGACTGCGGGGCGATGATTTGGAACGGAAGCACGATATGCGTTGTGTGTAGGATCAAACGCAAGGTTGCGTTGGCTGCGAATGTGACATGCGATCACACCTGTGAATTATGTGGAAAGACGTTTCGCCGCCGTGTGGGGAACAGAAACGCCGCAAAGTATTGTTCGCGCGCCTGCGCTTTCGCCGACAAGGGGCATGTGAAGTCTCGCGTCTTTCCGCCGTCGAAAGTCCCACCAAAGTTCTGCATCGTGTACTTCCCAACATGCGCCTGTTGCGGCAGGGTGTTTCTATCCAGACAAAAACTGGCAAAGACATGCTCGGACGCTTGCCGAAAATCATATGCTTGCACCACGGCGAGGCTGAACAGCATGTCTCGAACTATCCGTTCAGAGCGAGAATGCAAAGAATGTGGAAAGCTGTTTGTTCCGCACTATGGGTCAAAACTTCGCGGATTTTGCTCGAGACTGTGTGGAAAACGGCACGGCGCTCGAATCACAAAATCGGCACGCAAGGCTCGCATTCGCGGTGCGAGCGAATATGAAAACGTCAATCCGCTGAAAGTATTTGAGCGCGACGGTTGGACTTGCAAGCGGTGCGGCATATCGACACCTCGTAGCAAGCGGGGTACTATCGCCAACAACGCACCTGAACTTGACCATATTCATCCTGTCAGTAAAGGTGGCGCACATACTTACGCCAACACGCAATGCCTGTGCAGGAAATGTAACCGAGAGAAAAGCGACACGATCATTAACGGAGAACCATCATGGCAGGACGAAGGCCGAAGCCTACAGTGCTAAAACTTGTCACCGGAAACCCTGGCAAGCGTGCGATCAACAAAAAAGAACCGAAGCCGAAGCGGGTCATACCGTCGTGCCCGGCGCACCTGTCAGATGCAGGTAAGGTCGCATGGGGCAAGCTGACTGTATTGCTCGACCGCATGGGTGTGCTGACCGAGGCGGACACGCACGCGCTCGAACGCCTGTGCGACTGTTACGCCGACATCCTTGTGTGCCGCGAACTGCTGGTGCGCGACGGCTGGACGTACACGACGCTAACAGCACAGGGCGACACGCTAATCAAGGGGAATCCTGCTGCAAACCAACTGCGCGCCGCCGATGCGCAGTTCAAATCGTACCTGATCGAGTTCGGCCTGACCCCTTCCGCACGTTCAAAGGTTCATTCAAACAAAGATGACGAAGAAAAAGCAGACCCGCTCGCCTCGTATTTCGGCTGATCCGGTCACAGAATTTGCGAAAGAGGTCGTTTCTGGCAAGCGAATCGCCGGGAAAATCGTGCGCGATCAGTGCGCGCGGCACCTGCGGGACATCGAAACAGGGCTGTTTGTGTGGGATTTGGCACTGGCGAACAAGGCGATCGGGTTTTTCCACGACGTTTTGAAGCTGAATGGTGGCGATTTCGAGGGCGTGGCGTTTGAACTGCTGCCGTGGCAGAAATTCGTCGTCGGGTCACTGTTTGGCTGGGTCGGAAGGGACGGACACCGCCGATTTCGCGTCGCGTATGTGGAAACCGCGAAAGGTTCTGGAAAATCGCCGCTCGCCGCCGGCATCGGGATGAAAGGGCTTGTCGCAGACGGCGAACCGCGTGCTGAGGTGTATTCCGCGGCGACAAAGAAGGATCAGGCCACGATTTTGTTCCGCGATGCTGTCGCAATGGTCGATCAATCCCCCGAATTGAGCAAAAGATTGCAGAAATCTGGCACTGGTGAGCGGTGCTGGAACCTCGCATACCTGTCGGCGGGGGCATTTTTCAGGCCGATTTCTAGCGACGATGGGCAATCCGGCCCCCGTCCGCACATCGCGTTGATTGACGAAATCCACGAACACAAGACCAACAACGTCGTGGAAATGATGCGTGCCGGCACGAAATCTCGCCGCCAGGCGTTGATTTTTATGATAACCAACAGCGGATCGAGCCGATACGGCCCATGCTGGGGGTATCACGAATACGGGGCGCAGGTTGCTAGCGGCGAACGAACCGACGATGCGTTTTTTCCGTTCATTTGCGGACTGGACGAAGGTGATGACCCGTTTGAGGACGAATCGTGCTGGCCGAAGGCGAACCCGTCGCTGCAAGACGCGAACCTACCCGGCTACAAGTACATCCGAGAACAGGTTGTCGAGGCGAAGGGTATGCCGAGCAAGGAGGCCATCGTTCGTCGGCTGAATTTTTGCCAGTGGACGGACGCCGAATCGCCGTGGCTATCGCACGAACTGTGGACTGCCGCCCGCCGCGATTACAATGTTGAGGATTTACGGGGTCGCCGCGCACTCGCAGGGCTTGACCTGTCTAGCACGACCGACCTAACTGGACTTGTTTTTCTGGTTGAGCCAGTCGAGGATGACGAACCTTGGAAATTGGTGCCGTTTGCGTGGCTCCCCGACGCAGACCTGGATCGCAAGGCGAAAACCGACAAGGTACCCTACGTCGAGTGGGTTGCGCATGGGCTTTTGGATACGACGCCGGGGCGCGCAATCAGCAAACGGGTGATTCTGCAAAAATTGTCAGCCATGTGCGATTTTTTCGAGATAACCGCAGTGGCGTATGACCGTTGGCGCATGGAGGACTTGCTGGCAATGGCCGAGGACGACGGAATATCGCTTCCCGAAATAAAACCGTTCGGGCAAGGCTACAAGGACATGACCCCAGCTATCGAGACGTTCGAGAAAATGCTGCTGAACGGGGAGTTGGTGCATAACGGGCACAAGATTTTGACCATGTGCGCCGGTAACGCTGTCACTGATTCGGACGGGGCGGGCAACCGTAAGCTGGACAAAGCCGCGGCGACAGGACGTATCGACTTGATCGTTTGCGCCGTTATGGCGGCTGGGATGGTCAATACGGCAACCGATACGGCGTCCGTGTATAACGACGTTGGGATTTACGTGGGGTGAGACATGGCGTGGTCAACTGAATCAGCAAATTCGCGCGGATATGGGGCAAAATGGCGCAAAATCCGCGAGGCTGCGCTGCGAAGAGACTTTGGAATGTGTCAGTGTCCAAAATGCGGCGGGCGCAGATTGGTCGCCAACCATGTCCACCATATTGTGAGCAAGGCCGAGGCAAAACAGCTTCGCTGGACGGACGAGCAAACGGATTCGCTGGACAATTTGGTGTCTTTGAACAAGGATTGCCACGACCGGATGCACGGTATGAGGGTGCGCAAGGGTCTTGGCGCAGACGGATGGCCGCTTGCATAACCCGCAGACAACTGTTACCCTCCGCGCAATTCCGTCCATTTCGAGGTGGTACATGCTGGCTGACATTCTAGGTATCGCAGGCGCGTTGTTGCTGGCAATCGGTGCCGGAATGGTTTATCTGCCCGCCGGTGTCATCGTGGCTGGCGCATTGTGCGTCATCGCTGCGAGTAGGGTTGCGAGATGAGCCTGTTCTTCGACAAACGCGCAACATCCGGCGTAGTTGGGCCGCCAAGAGACCCCGTTGTAGCCGATTGGCTCGGAATGGGTAGTCGCTCCGCTGCTGGCATGAGTGTCACGCCAGAGAGTGCCATGCGCGTGACAGCGTTCTATCGTGGCGTGAGCATCCTGGCGCAGACTTACGCATCACTCCCGCTCGATGTTGTTCGCTGGCAGACCGACGGTGGTAAAAAGTCCGATCCGACACATCCGCTGTGGTGGGTGATCGTGAAACGCCCGAACCGCTGGCAGACATCGTTCGAGTGGCGTGAGGGTATGGCGGCAGACTTTGCCATTCATGCGCGATGCTACTCCGAGATAATCTCGTCTGGTGGCGCGGCAATCTCCGAACTGATACCGCTTCGCCCCGAGCGCGTGCGTCCATTCCGCGCGCCAGATGGTGACATAGCATTCGAGTACACACCTGTCAGCGGCCCGGCCCGAATCATCCTGCGTTCCGAGATGCACTACATGCACGGAATGACGCTGGACGACGACGGGATAACGCCGCTATCCCCGATTCAAAAGGCTGGACGTGAGGCGTTGGGCCTTGCAATGGCGACGCAGGAGCATAGTGCGCGCCTGTTCTCCAACGGTACTCGTCTCGGCGGCGTGCTTAAGTTTCCGGCTGGCAAATCGCTCAAGGACGACACTGCTCGCGCCCGATTGCTGGCTGGCTGGAACCGCGCATTTGGTGGTGCAGCTAACACGGGCAAGACCGCACTGCTTGAGGACGGCCTTGAGTGGCAGCAACTCGGCATGACCAGCGAGGACGCGCAATTGTTGGAGACGATGAAATTTTCCATCGCTGACATCGCGCGCATCTTGGGCATACCGTTGCATAAACTTGCGGAACTCGACCGTTCAACCAACAATAACATTGAGCATCAAGGTATCGAGTTTGTCACCGACACTGTTCGCCCAGGCGTGATACGTCGTGAAGAAGCGATGGAACGCGACCTGCTGTTCGGGCGCTCAAGTAAGACCCACGGCATCGTGTTCGATCTTGACGGCCTGATGCGCGGCGACAGCAAGGCCCGCTCCGAGTATTGGAGCAAGTTGCGCGCTGGCGGCATCGCCACTGGTAATGACGCGCGCGTCGGCGAGGGCATGAACCGCAGTGACGAGCCGAACATGGATAAATATCTGGTGCAGGTCAATATGACCACTATCGACAAGATCGGTATGGATGCGCCGAAGCCCGCCGCACAAGAACCGCTTGCAGCGACAGAAAATCCGTAGTATGGTGCAGAAAATAGTGAGGTTTCCATGACCATATCTGTGAACGCAAAAGGGAAAAGCCACGCAAAATCGCTGATTTCATCTGGCGACGTTGACACTTCTTCCGCATGGTCGTTCTCGGCTGACGATGGAAACGCGCTTCTCGGGGAAAATGGCGACAATTGGGCGGCATACGGTGCAATGCACCTCGCGGTCGATTCGTCTGCCGATCCCGAGACGAAAGAGCATTACAAATACCCGCTTGGAAAGAATGGGAAAGTTTATCGTTCCGGCCTGATCGCTATTCGCCAGCGGGCCGGACAGCAAGGCGAAACTGCGGTGTACGACGCTGCTGGCGCGCTGATTGAATCTATTGACGGGACACGCTCGATGCCGAAACAACGTGAAGAACGATTTGCCAATGCCGAACTCCGCGTCGTGATGCCGCCAGAGACGGACGCTTGCAAGCCGAAACGTATCGCCGGTTACGCCGCGCGGTTCAATTCTATGTCCGAGAACCTTGGGGGTTTCCGCGAGAGGATCGCGCCGGGCGCATTTGCTGGATCGTTGCTCGATGCAGATGTGCGCGCCCTGTGGAACCACGACGCAAACATCGTGCTCGGTCGCAACAAGTCCGGCACCCTGCGGTTGATGGAAGATGATGTCGGCCTGCATTTCGAGGTGGACATGCCCGAGACGCAGCTTGTGCAGGACATGGTGATGGGGCCAATCACACGCGGCGACGTTACGCAATGCAGCTTCGGCTTCTACACCATCGAGGATTCATGGGAGAATGTCGATGGCGAGATGATTCGCACGCTGCTGAAATGCGAATTGCTCGACGTATCGCCCGTCACGTATCCGGCGTATCCCGAGACTAACGTGGCCGCACGGTCTATGGAGGCAGCGCGCAGCGCACAGCCGCAACTGTGGCAAAATGACATCATGCGTCGTCGTTTGGAGCTTGACGCGACGGTGTGAAAAGATTCTGGCACTCCACTCGTCGCCCCGACAGTGGATGCCGAAAGGTGTTCTAAGTCGGGGCGTAATTGAACGCAGCGATGCGCTATAGAAAGGAAAGACCATGAGCCAAAAACTCAAAGAACTCCGCGAAGCACGCGGCAAAGCGGTGGCGGATGCCCGTGCCATTCTGGACAAGGCGGACGCTGAAAAACGTGCAGTCAGCAAGGACGAGGACACGGCCTACACGGCGCTGTTCACCAAGCAGGAAGAACTGCGCGGCCAGATCGAGCGTGAAGAACGCCAGGTCGAAGTCGAGCGTGAAGCTGCTGCCGCAGCATTGCGCAGTCGTGACGCTGTTCGTGACGCATCCGCTGGCCGCACCGTCGATCCCGACGCACGTGGCGCGCGCGACTCCGATGAGTACCGTTCTGCGTTCAGTAAGCTGCTGCTTGCTGGTCACACGGGGCTTTCCCGCGATGAAGCGCGCGCATTGCAGATTGATAGCGACACTGCTGGCGGTTTCACTGCTGCGCCCCAACAATGGGTAAATCAACTCATCAAGGGCGTTGATGACATGGTGTTCATCCGCCAACGCGCGACAAAGTTCCGGGTTGCATCGGCCGCGTCGATGGGTGTTCCGACCCTAGCGGCAAATCCGGCGGATTCCAACTGGACAACCGAACTGGCAACTGGTAGCGAAGACAGCACCATGTCGTTTGGCAAACGTGAACTGAATCCGCACCCGCTGGCAAAACGCTTGAAGGTGTCCAACACGCTGCTGCGTATGGTCGGTGGAACCGACGCGCTTGTTCGCGACCGCCTCGGTTACACCTGCGGTGTCACTCAGGAAAAGGCGTTCCTGACCGGATCTGGTTCCAATCAGCCGCTTGGACTATTCACCGCGTCCGCAAACGGTGTGACCACCGCACGCGACGTGTCCACCGGCAACACTGCTACTTCGATCATGGTGGACGGCCTGCTGGAAGCAAAGTACAGCCTGAAAGGTCAATACTGGAGTCGCGCCGACTGGATTTTCCACCGCGACGCGATGAAGCAGATTTCCAAGTTGAAGGATGGCGAAGGCCAGTACCTGTGGCGCGAATCTGTGCGTGATGGCGAGCCGGATCGTCTGCTGGGCCGTCCGATTATGATGTCCGAATACGCGCCAAACACCTTCACCACCGGCCTGTACGTAGGCATCCTTGGCGACTTCTCGAACTACTGGATCGCCGACGCTCTGGATGTGCAAATCCAGGTCGTGCGCGAACTCTACGCCGAGACTGACCAAACGGGGTATATCCTGCGCGCCTCGTGCGACGGAATGCCGGTTCTGGCCGAAGCCTTCGCCCGTGTGAAGCTGGGCTAAATCTGACGGGGCCGCTTCGGCGGCCTCATCTTCAAGGAGAATGACATGAATCTGAGCAAAGACATCAAGATCACCGTAGTCGAAGCCGCTGCTGCTGCGGCACAGACCGAACTCGTAACCGACGTGCTGGATATGTCCGGCTACGAAGGCGTGATGTTCATCGCCCTGACCGGCGACGTGACTGCCACCAGCGTCCTGACCCTGACGGTCAAGGGCAACAGCGCAAACAGCGTTTCCACTCCCACCCCTGTCACGCAGAAGGCCTCGACGGCGTTCACCGCTGGCGCGAGCGATGCCGACAGCAAGGTCATCATGGTGGACGTTTACAAGCCGGCCCTGCGCTACGTATTCGGCAGCCTGACCCGCACCACTGCCGACGCGATCATCGGCGGCATCATCGCTATCCAGTACAAGTCGGTCAACAAGCCGACCACGCAGGATGCAACCGTGATTGCCTACGCATTCGGTCTGGGCGTCGCAGCGTAATAACTCGGCGGGGCTTCGGCCCCGCTCCAAATTCAGGAGATCACCATGACAGCAGACGCAACGTATGGCCCCAAAATCCAGCACCGTGACGGTGGCGACACGCTCGCAGTCGCTTCTGGCGGAACTCTGGTCATAGAATCTGGCGGCACGCTCGATCTGACCACTTTGACCAACGGCGCACCAGGCACCGGCATCTCGTCCGGCACCGGCACCGTGTTCAAATCCAGCGTGCAGCACATCGGCGACATCATCAAGACGACCATCCTGATCGACCTGACCGGATTGGCTTCGTCCACGACCGATCTGGACATCATCGGTAACGGCGCGACGGCGGCATATCTGGGCCAGATTACCGCTGCGAAGAACGGTACGATTTTCTCTGGCCGCGTATCGTGCCTGGAAGCCCCCGTTGGCGGCGTGACCGACATTGACCTGTACTCCGCAGTCGAGGCGACAGGCGTGTTCGACGGCGGCATCGCTGCGCTGACCGAGACGGCTATCGTCACATCCGGCGCGGCGTGGACGCTCGGCGTGGATGTTGAGTTCGGCGCGATGCCTGCTGCGAACGAATACCTGTATCTGACTGGCGGCGCGGCCGGCACTGCTGCGGCGTACACCGCTGGCAAGTTCCGGATCGAACTTGAAGGATACGCAGCATGAGTTACGCCGAGCGCCATACTGTAGCCGTAACGACTGTTGCGGACGGGTCGGCAACGGCCTATTCGCCAGTCGTAACCGGCAAGGTGTCGCAGATTCGGTACGTCAAGACAGACTTCGCCGATGGCTCGACGTTCACCATCACGTCCGAGGCAACTGGCGAGACCATCTGGACGGAGACTGGCGTCAACGCCAGTGCCACACGTGCCCCACGTCAAGCTACGCATTCCACGGCTGGCGCTGCGGCGTTGTATGCGGCCGCTGGGCAGGCGGTGAACGATTACGTGCGTTTGGCACAGGATCGAGTCAAAATCGTCATTGTCAACGGTGGTAACGTGGCGACTGGTACGTTCCATATCGTCATGGGGTGATCGACATGCGAGTCAGGATGAAAACTGTATCGAGCGGCCCGGCAGGATGTTTCCAGCCAGGCGACGAGCGTGACGTGTCTGACGCGGAAGGTTCCGCACTGGTTCGTGGCGGATATGCTGACGATGTGACGCCGCGTGCCACGTTGCACGTCCAGCAGCGCGTCGCCGAGGTGGCGGTTGCGCCTGCTGCAACCGTGTCTGATCCAGTCATTCCGCAGCCCCAACGCGGGCGTCGCCGCTGATGTCCCAACTCGTCGTATCGACCGCGCCAACCGTTGAGCCTCTCACCGTGGCCGACGTGATCGACCATCTTCGCCTGGACGAATCGAATTATGAGCCTGCGGCATCAGCCCCAACGGTCGCGCTCGCATCGCCCGCTGCGCCAGGCAACGTGGACAATGGCGATCACAGGCTGAAAGTCACGTTCGTAACGGCAGACGGTGAGACGCAGGCAGGTGCGGCCAGCGCAGTTGTTACGGTGGTGGATAAAACCGTAAACGGCCAACTCAGCTACACCAACATCCCGCTCGGCGGTTCGCAAGTCACGTCGCGCAGGCTGTGGCGCACCAAAGCTGGCGGAGACATCTACTACCTGCTGGCGACCATCGCAAACAATACCGCAACGACCTACACCGACAACATCGCCGACGCATCGCTTGGCGCGGAAGCCCCAAGCACGAACACGACGCTTGACCCGCTGCTTGGCCGCTTCATCCGAACCGCTCGCCAGATGGCCGAAACAGCAACACGCCGCGCGCTCATCACGCAGACGCTCGACCTGTATCTCGATGCGTTTCCTGGCTGGGAGGTCACGTTACCGAAGCCGAAATTGCAATCGGTCACGTCAATCACTTACGTTGACGACAACGGAGTAACGCAGACGCTTGATACGTCGCTCTATCTGGTGGACACGACGACCGAGCCAGCGCGCATCACGCCCGCATTCGGCGAGGTGTGGCCGACGACGCGCTGGCAGACAAACGCGGTACGCATCCGGTATGCGGCCGGCTACGGCGCGACTGCCACGAGCGTACCGGAATGTGTCAAGGACTGGATGCTGTTCCAGATCAACACCATGTGGAACACGCGCCAACGATTCACCATTTCGACAGGGCGCGCGGCGCTGACGCAAATACCGAACGATTATATCGACGGGCTTCTGGCTGGCGAAACGGTCGTCGATTTCAATTGGGGAGTGAGCCATGAAACTACCGGACTTATCAGGTAAGACCGTCGCCGTCATCGGCGGCGCACCTGGCGCAACCGTTCCGCCCGCCGACTACGTTATCGCCGCCAGTAGCGGAATATGCGTGGCCCCAACTGCCGACATGCTGGTGATGATCGACGGCAAAGTTCCGCCGCATTGTCCTGGAACTGACGCCGATTTCACAGGTCTGCGCGTCGTCGGCGTTCCGGTCGAGCGCGCGGACGCGCTATACATCCCGCTCCAATACGAAGTGGCAAATGGCGTGCACTTCCGCAACAACGGCATCTCTGCCATCCGCATCGCCGCCGACTGCGGCGCAAAGCGCATCGTGCTGTCTGGCTTCGATCCGGCATCGTACGACTCGTTCAATGCCGAGTTCGGTTACGCAGGCCTGACTGCCGCCGCCCTGCCGGCGCTGATCGCCGAGTTATCTGGTCGCGGCATCACGGTCGAGTTCTACACGCCACCCGCTGCACCCAAGCGGGGCAAGTCGTGGACATAGGCACGCTCGACAAACGCGCCAGGATCGAGCTGCGCGTCGTAAGCCAAGACCCAACGTACGGCACGGATGTTGTGACGTGGCAAACTCTCGCCGTCGTCTGGTGCAATCTGGTTGATTCGATGCCGAGCCGTGATGAGCAAATTCGCAACAGCTTGTCCATGACGAAGGTTCGGTGCAGAATGCGGATGCGGTATCGCTCGGACGTGACGACCGATATGCGCGTGGTGCTGTTCCGCCCTACCGAGCAGACGTGGCAAATTATCGGCGGACCGGCCGAAATCGGAGTTCGTGACGGGATCGAACTGATGATCGAGAGGGTGTGATGGCGGACGTCAACGTCAAAGGCTTGCGCGAGTTGAACGCCCTGCTGCAATCTTTGCCTGTCCGCATGGAAGTGAATATCCTCCGATCCGCCATGCGCCAAGGTGCCAAAGTTATCGCCGACCAAGCCCGCGCAAACGTCCCAGTCGCCGCACCGTCCGACCGTAACCGCGAGCGATACGGCGGATATGCCGGGGCGCTGCGCGACAGCATCCGTGTCGGTGGGCGCAGTCGGCGCGGGCGTGTCACAGCGTATATCCGGGCTGGGGGCACAAAGACCAAAGGTGGCGCAGACGTGTTCTACGCCACGTGGGTCGAATACGGCACGAAGCCGCACGCGAACGGTCGTCGCGGTTTCCACCCTGGCGCGCGGCCGCACCCGTTCTTACGCCCTGCCGCAGACACCGCGCAAGCCGACGCGGTTGTGGCGATCGGCAAGTGGGTGTATCGGCGGTTGGAGACACGCGGCGGGCTGGATAACGCTCTGTCCGACATCACTGTGGAGAAGGAAGAATGAGCGCCCCCGGCATCGCATGGTACAAACTCAAGACCAATAGTGCACTGATCGCGCAGGTTCCGGCTGCGCGCATATTCTCCGGCCCGATCCCGCTGAACGCAACACTGCCTGCCATCGGCGTGACGAGTGTGAGCAATGTGCCGAGCACGAACGTCAGCATGTCAAATACGACCCTGATGACCGAGCGCGTACAGGTGACGCTCTACGCCACGACGTACCCGACGCAGAAGTCGATTCTCGCGCTGATCCGCACCGCACTGGCGAACACCCACGGCACGGTCAACGGTTTCGCGTGCGAGTCGATTGTACCCGCCGGCGAGGGGCCGGACATTTTCGACGATGTGACGCTGGTGTATGAGCAGTCGGCCGACTATTTGGTGCGGTGGCACAGATAGGTGTTGCGCAATTTGGAGGTGGTAAATGGGTGATAAATCTGAGCGCGGATGGCTCGTTGAGAGTAAGAATCCTGCGACAAAACGTCCG
>Ga0153916_10003464_pt1 | contig 11770 bp, 12 predicted proteins | sample Opewatmetagenome_FD_109642 | JGI IMG/M metagenome (GOLD analysis project Ga0153916, IMG submission 109642) | Freshwater wetland microbial communities from Ohio, USA - Open water 3 Core 3 Depth 4 metaG | ecosystem: Environmental > Aquatic > Freshwater > Wetlands | place: USA: Ohio, Lake Erie...
CGCCAGGCGCCAGCACCATCACTCAGATACTCGCCATTCATGTGGACACCGTCGAAGGAGTCGGGAGCGGTGCCTAGGCAGACGGCTTCCACATCATCCATTGTCAGCTCGCAGGAGTCAAGCGCCATGCGCGACGCCTGCCAGGTCAGCTCTTTGGCGGTCTCCTGGGCGCGGCGGACAAATTTGGTCATGCCGGCGCCGATCACGGCAACTTTACGCATTCCCATGGCTATCTCCTTTCTTAATTGCTCAAAACAGCGACCGCTGTGCTAGTGGTGGGCACGCCCCGCCAGGATTGGGCCAGACCGATTTCGACGTCTTCAAGTTGGCGAGGTCCAGCCTCACCCCGTAACTGCAGGACAACTTCGAGGAGATGGGCTAACCCGGTAGCGTCCAACAGGTTTCCCATGCCGAGACTGCCGCCGGAGACGTTGACAGGAAATTCGCCGTCTACTTCGGTCAAGCCCTCGGCAGTGATCGCCCCAGCCTCACCGGCATCGCACAGCCCCAGCGCCTCTAAAGACTGTAGCTCTCTGTAAGCGTAAGAGTCATCCACTTCAGCGAAGTCTATGGCGGTGAGAGGGTCGCGGATGCCCGCCTGCTGGTATGCCATGCGGGCGGCTTTCTCGACATAGGGGGAGCTGCCCCACTCGCGGCTTTCCAGGGAAGGCGTATCATTGATCCAACCTGTACCCAGGATCCAGATAGGCTTGTCTGTGAGCGTGCGCGCCCGTTCCTCCGAGGCCAGCACCATGACGATGGCGCCATCTGCATGTCTGGCGACGTGTCGCTTACCCAGAGGCCAGGCCAGCGATGGCCCGGAGAGCACCTCGTCGATGGTTAAATCTGCACCATAGGGTGCCGAAGGGTTCAGCAATGCATTGCGCCGGTTCTTAACCACGACCGCAGCACACTGCTCCAGTGTCGTGCCGGTTTCGTATAGATAGCGGTTCATATCCAATCCGGCGACGAAATGAGTGTTCAAGTGGAGCGGCCGATTGAGTATCGGGTCCTGGGCATAGGCGGTCACCTCGGGGAGGGTGAGAATATTAGAAGCTTTGCTGTGCCCTTCTATTGCGACCAAGTCGAACTGTCCGGTGCGGATGAGCATGTAGGCTGTCGCCAGACCGTGCAGCCCATCCCCGGTGATCGTGTGCACCGGCTTGAGGGCTGCGCCGAGCTGGTCAGGCGTATACTCATCAAAAATGCTCGTGCCTTCATGGAAGTCTTCAGCTACCGTGACAAAGCTCTGGATATCCTTGCGGGGGTCAACACCCGCATCCGCGTAAGCTCGTACAGCAGCCTGGTAGATAAGTTCCTTATAGGATAGGTCGGGTGACACCGGTAGGAATGCGGTCCAGCCGATGCCGGTAATCGCTACACGATCGTTCATACGATGCCCTCCTTTCTATATTTTTCCTGCGGCGCGCGCTCGTTCTAAAACGCGCTGCGCGGATTTGATAATGGGCGCGTCCACCATCTTGCCATCCAGGGCAAAGGCGCCGCGCCCCGATTGTTGGTGGTGAGCAAAAGCATCCATCAATCGCTGTGCGTTAGCGATGGATTCATCATTCGGGGTGAAGCTGGTTTGTACAGGGATAACCTGATTGGGGTGGATAATCTGCTTGCCAGAAAAGCCCATTTGAACGCCCAACTGGCAGTCTTGAATCAGACCGTCGCTGTCGTGAAAGTTGAGATAAACCTGGTCGATAGCCTGTAAATTAAAAGCTGCAGCGTGGGTGACGACCGCGCTGCGGGCATAAAAGACCTCCCAACCCTGATGAGTACGGATCGCGCCGATATCCCCAGCCAGGTCCTCTGAACCGAAGATGAGGGCTTGCAGGCGCGGGTCTGCCCCGGCAATCTCAGCCAGGTTGACAATACCACGGGCGGTCTCAACGATCACGATGAGACAGATACCCCCCAAGGTCCAGCCGAATTTTTCCTCAATCGAAGCGATGGATAGGCTCGCCCAGCGCACCTGGTCAGCGGATTCAACTTTCGGGATAACGATGCCGTCCGGTTTTCCTTCCAGGGCAGCCAGCAGGTCGTCCAACTCAAGACCTGAGCCAACCGGGTTGATGCGGGCGAGGCGCTCGGAGGGACCAAATTCCAGGCTGCGCAATGCTTCTAGAATGGTCGATCGAGCTTCGGTTTTGCGGTTAGCGGCAACGCCATCTTCCATATCCATGCAAACACAATCTGCACCCAGGGTGGCGGCTTTGCGGATTTTGTGCATGTCATCACCGGGCATATAAAGTAGAGCGCGTCTGGCGCGCATGTTCACCTCCCGCGACGTGCCAGATAGGCCAGACCAATACTGATGAAATAGAGGACAATCATGGGAGCCATCACCAGCGTCATATTGACCGGATCAACCGTCGGGGTGATGGCAGCGGCTAAGACGGCGATGACCACCACTGCTAATCGCCATTGGTCAATCAGCATCTTGGCGTTGACAATCCGGATGGAGGCCAGAACATAGATGACCAATGGGAATTCAAATGCCACACCGATCCAGAACATCAACCCGGTCACGAAGCTGATGTAGGATGCCGGGCGCACCTGGGGGTTCATACCCAGGAAGTTGAGCAGGAAAGGTAATGCTGTCGGCAGCATGGCGAAATAAGCGAATGACATGCCGGCAATGAAGAAAATAGCAACCAGTGGGATAGCAAATAATCCTGTGAAGCGCGAGCTACGGTGCAAGCCAGGCGCGGCAAATAGCCATAATTCAAAGGCAATGTAAGGAAGCGCCAGGGAAAAGCCTACCAGGAGGGCGACGCGCATGAAAACACCCACCGGCTCGGTCACCTCGATGGGGGTCAGCTTGGTGATGCCACCGATGGGTCGGGCCAGGTAGTCTATGATCTGGCGGGTGTAAGTGAAGGCGAAGGTAGTGGTCAAGGCCATGAAGATGACCGCACGCGTCAGATGCTTTCGCAGTGCATTGACGTGTTCCAGCAGCCCGACCGGGTTCTCCATGGTTTTCGCCAGAGTATCCGGTAGCGGTTCGTCCTCTACTTCTTCGGTCAACAGCGAGTGGATTTCCTCGCCTAATACGGAAATCCAACGGGCAATTGTGCGCACTATCCAGAAGATGAAACGGAAGGGGGAAGTGATTAAGCGCCAAATCGTGCGCAGGAAATTGCGCATAGGTTAGTCTTTGTCGGTTTTTTCGCTAGATTCTGAGGTCGATGGAGGAGTGCTAGGATTTTCCGGAGAATGGGGCGGGGCACCAATCGTGGGTGGTGTGGTCCACTCAGATAACTGCGTGTTGAGGTTCTGGATATCTTTACTCATCTCATCTACCCCAAGCTCGCGGCGGATTGCATCGGCCTTTGGCAGGTCTTTCTGGATCTCATCCAACCCGGCCTCGCGGATCAACTTGGTAGGGAGGGAGCGGAGCTCCCGGGAGGTCTGCTGGATAGCCCGCCAGTTAGGCGATGTGACAATACTGCGCAGCATGCGCCCGATCGCCTTACCCGCTTTGACCATGTCATTAGGCCCTAACACGATCAGTGCGATAATCAAAATAAAGGCTAGTTCTAAAGGGCCAATACCGAGAAATTCCATCTTGTTTTAGGACTCCGTCGGGTTCTCTCCTACGGAGGCGGAACCTTTCATGATCTTGTTCAAAGAGGCCTGGATCTCTTGCTGCTGGTTTGCAAGGCTACCCAACACGCCGTTGACAAACCTGGGAGTGCTATCCGAGCCGTAGACTTTTGCCAGCTCGACGGCTTCATTGATAGCCACCTTAACCGGCGTTTTGCCGTAAACAACGATCTCCCACAATGCGATGCGCAGGATATTACGATCGATCGTCGCGACCTGTTCGAGAGGCCATTCAGGGGCGTGCGCTGCGATGAAATCATCCAGGATGGCCATCATGGGGTGGATGCCGAAGATGATCTGCCGGGCGAACTCGGCGAGGGCATCCGTCAGGCCTTCTTCGGTTACCCTCTCTTCCCAGACGGCGCCAGGGGGATGACCAGTGATATCAATTTCGTAAAGTGCTTGCAAGGCCACACTGCGCGCCTTTGTGCGCGGTTTCATATTGGATCAGGCCTCATTCTCCACTGCGTAGTCGATATCTTCTATATGGACGTCTATGCTGCCCACTTGCATCCCGACCATTTCTGATATTGCCCGTAACACCTGCTGCTGGATGTTCCGGCTGACATCGCGCAGGTTGACGTCCTTGTGGAGGATGACATGGATGTCAGCATAGACTGTATCGTTCTTGACCTCGATCCGCACGCCCTCCGTGAAATTGCGCTTGAAGAGACGTCCCATGCCTGGAGGTTCGACGCACATACGACTGACGCCGGGCACGTTGAGGGTGGTCAACCGGGCGATGGTGATGAGAACTTCGGGGGCTATTGTCGTCTTTCCTTCGTCCATAGGTCCTCCCATAGGGTCACATCATGGCCATCCCGCCGTCGATACCCAGGATCTGACCAGTAATGTAGGCAGCCTGGTCGGAAGCCAGGAAGGCGACTGCATAGGCGATCTCTTCCGGTTCGCCTTTCCGTCCCAGCGGAATGAGGGATAGAGCGGCCTGGCGGGCTTCTTCCGATACCTTCGCCCAAATATCAGTATCGATAAAGCCGGCAGCGATGGCGTTAACGGTGATGTTGCGCGCCGCCACCTCCCGTGCCAGGGCTTTGGTGAAGCCAATCTGCCCCGCCTTGGAAGCGGAATAGTTGGTTTGCCCGGCGTTGCCCATCTGCCCGGCGACTGAGGGGATGTTGATGATGCGGCCGTAGCGCTTGCGCATCATATAGCGCACAGCTGCTTTCGAGCAGGTGAAGGTGCTTTTCAAGTTCGTATTTTGCACCCGGTCCCAATCGTCTTCCGACATCATCATGATGAGTGTGTCACGGGTGATGCCGGCGTTATTCACCAGGATATCCAATCCGCCAAAGCTTTCAATAGCGGTTTTGATAAGCTCTTGGGCTTGCAGAAAATCGGATACATCGGCTTTCACTGTTTGAGCGCGCCCGCCATTGGCCTGGATCTGCCGGACAACTTCGCTGGCGGCTTGCTCTGAAGCATTGTAATTCACGATGACTGCCGCTCCGCGTTGCGCCAGCTCCAAGGCGATCGCCCGCCCAATGCCACGGGATGCACCCGTGACGACGGCTACGCGGCCTTCCAGGGAGAAGCTGGCGGATGGGTTCATAGTGCCTCCGGAGGGACAATTATCGTTAAATGATCGGCGTTATTATACCTTGAAAGGTAGACTGATGCCTGTACTCTATATTAACCACTTCGAGCGGATGACTGACGGTGAGACAAAAACCGGGAATCCATCACCACTCTTCGTGCTATCAGGCAGTTGTGGCAACCGGCGAGACGCAGCGCTTTCGCTAGAGAAGTCATCACATCTTCGACTAAAGAACGCTCGAAGCAGGCCATTGATCGAAATCTTCAGGCGATCCCAAAGAGATAGAGGTCACATCCCGGTTGATGCGTTTGATCAGCCCGCTCAACACCGAGTTGTTCCCTATCTCAATGATCGTATTCACCCCTTGAGCTAATATAAATTGCACCGATTCAGTCCAACGCACACGTGAGGTGAGCTGCGCTTGAAGGTCAGCTTTGATCTGTTGGGCGCTGGTCAGCGGTTGGGCTGTTACGTTGCCGACCAGAGAACATTGCGGGTTCTGGATGGGAGCGGCTTCAACGGCAAAAATGAAGTCTTGCTGGGCATGGAGCATCAATGGGGAGTGGGCTGCGATGCTGACTGCCAGAGGAATCACACGCCGGGCTTTGGCAGCTTGCGCCAGGGCGAGGGCGCGCTCCAGAGCTGCGCTTGCCCCTGAAATTACTACCTGGCCCGGGCAATTGTCGTTCGCAACCTGGACCACTTCGTCAGCAACGCTGGCCTGGGCGCAGATTGCGTCCAATGTGGGGATGTCCAGGCCCAGGATGGCAGCCATCCCACCAGGAGAGACCTGCCCGGCGCGCTTCATCAGCTCACCGCGCCGGCGCACCAGAAATAAAGCTTCGCGGAAGTTCAAAGACCCGGATGCCACCAACGCACTCAGCTCACCCATGGAATGACCGGCGACGAACGCGGGCTGGAAATCGGGGAAGAGCTGCTGGAAAACGCGTAAAGCGGCCACGGAGTGCACCATCAGCGCGGGCTGGGTGTTGATGGTATCGTTCAAGTCCGCCTCGGGGCCATCCCATGCCAGTCGAGAGAGGGCGAACCCCAACCATTCGTCAGCCTGTTGGAACGTTTCCCTGGCAACCGGGTATTGCTCAGCCAGCAGGCGTCCCATGCCAATCGATTGCGATCCTTGCCCGGGGAAGACGAAAGCTGTATTTTCTGATAACATGATCCTGCCTTCTCCCATTTCACTAAAAGATATAAGTATGCCAAAATTAGTTTGGTCGGGCGGTCATGACCGCCCGACCAAACTAATTTTTACTATTACCCCCTCTCCCTGTCGGCTTGGCAGGGAGAGGGGTAGAGGGTGAGGCATATCGTCGTTTATTTCTTCTTTTCTTCGACGCTAAAGACTTCCCGGCCTTTATAGTGCCCGCATTTGGGGCAGACGGTATGCGGCAGGCGCATCTCCCCGCAATTGCTGCACACTACCAGATTGCGGCCTTCCAGTGCATCGTGAGCACGCCGGCGGTCGCGGCGGCCTTTGGAGAGCTTGCGTTTGGGTTGAGGGGGCATGGTCTTACTCCTGATGAACTAAATACAAATCCACACGAATGCCTGCCCGATGGGCAGGCAGGGGGATTATACGGTTTTGTAATTAGATTGTCAAGTTGTTTTCTGTGCTAAAATCCACATGGACCATCCAAAAAATACATCTCTCTATACAACTTTAGCAACATGACAGGCTCCCTGGTTTACGGCTAAACTGGGGACTAACGAAACGAGTTCATTCGAGCATAATAATAACTCCATTCGGTGCAGCGCTTTTCGGCAAGACGAACAAGGAATTCGAACGATGGCAATATCCCCATCCCTGATTGAAACACAGCACCTGGTAAAACGATACGGCGACAAAATCGCGGTGAATGATGTGAGCTTAAAGGTCGATGCAGGCGAGATCTTCGGCTTCCTGGGGCCGAATGGCGCCGGCAAGACCACCACCATCAAAATGATCGTCGGCCTGTTGCGGCCTACCTCTGGGTCGGTACAGGTGAGCGGTTTCGACGTACAAGCCCAGCCCCTACTGGCTAAGGCAGCCAGCGGTTATGTCCCCGACGAATCCAACCTGTATCCAAAGCTAACCGCACGCGAGCTGCTGCGGTTTGTCGGGGACCTGTACGGTATGGTCCCCCAGCAGGTCGAGCGGCGCATCGAAGAGCTGCTGCGCCTGTTCGACCTGGCAGAAACCGGCGATGATACGATCGATTCCTATAGCCATGGGATGAAGCAGAAAACCGCCCTGGCAGCGGCGCTGGTGCATGATCCGCGCGTGCTGGTGCTGGATGAGCCGACAGTCGGGCTCGATCCGAAGTCAGCGCGCTTGATCAAAGATATCCTGCGCCAGATGGCAGAGCGCGGCGCGGCGGTATTCCTATCCACCCACATCCTGGAGATTGCCGAGCGCATGTGCGACCGGATCGGCATCATCAACCAGGGGCGCTTGGTCGCAGTTGGCACAATGGAAGACTTAAGGGCCTTGGGGAAGGACGGCGCGCAAGACAGCCTGGAGGACATCTTCCTTGGGCTGACCGGTGGAGCGGAATACGCTGAGATCGCCGAGGTGCTGCGATGAGCGATTCGCTGAGGGTGCAATCAGTCCCCGCCAGCCTGTGGCCTGCGGTGTGGAAGTTGCTGCGCTTACGCGGGTTGATCCTCTTAAGCGGTTTCCGCCGCGCCAGGTTGAAACGCAAAATTGGCATCGTAGTCCTTTCGCTCATCTTGCTCTCATTCCTGGGATTCGTATTTTTTATCAGTTGGGCGTTGCTGCGCTTCCTGCGCTCACCCCAACTCGTCCAGTTCGCCGGCGATGTAACCCCCGTGCTGGAGAGCATGCCGTCGCTGATCTTGGGTGGAGCGTTTCTCGGTATCCTGCTGACCAGTTTTGGCGTCTTGCTCCAGGCGCTCTACCTGGCGGGCGACATGGATTTTTTACTCAGCGCTCCACTACCCATCCGGGCGGTGTTTGTCACCAAACTGCTGCAGGCGATCTTGCCGAATTTCGGCCTCATCTGCGCGTTCTCGCTGCCGGTGCTCTTCGGGTTGGGGGCTTCCAGTGGGTATAACGCTCTGTATTATCCTTTTGTTTTGCTGGCACTGTCAGCCCTGACCCTGGCGGCAGCGGGGTTAGCGAGCCTGCTGGTGATGGCCGTCGTACGCGTCTTCCCCGCCCGGCGGGTGGCCGAGGTGCTGGGTTTCGTGGGGGCGGTAGCGTCGTTCCTCTTCTCGCAGACCGGGCAGTTTGCTCGGTTCGGGAACGTCAATCAAGGCCAGGCAACGCTGGCTTTGCGTAGCCTGGAACGTTTCAACAACCCCTGGTCGCCGCTGGCCTGGGCGGGACGCGGGCTGGTGGACCTCGGCGAAGGGCACTGGGTGGCAGGATTTGGCTACCTGACTTTATCCATCGGGTTGGCCGCCCTGATCTTTGGACTGGCATTAACCACGGCCGAGCGCTTATATTACACTGGCTGGGCCGGCATGCAAAGCATCCGGCGCAAGAAAAAGACGCTGAAAGCAACACGCTCGACGGCAAGCGGGGCGCTGGGGGCAGGCGCAGCCCGCCTCATCCCGCCTGCCATGCGCGCTATCGTCGTGAAGGATTCATTCGTGCTGCGGCGCGACTTGCGCAATATGTCGCAGCTCGTCACCCCGTTGATCCTGGGCATCGTCTACGCTATCATGTTCCTGCGCAGCGGCGGTCAGCCCCCGCCCGGGCGAGGCGAAGCCCCGGCCTGGTTTATGGAGGCAGCGAGAAACCTGTTGGTCTACGGAAATGTTGGCATCTCGCTGTTCGTGGGCTGGATGCTGATCGCTCGCCTGGGCGGGATGGGCTTTTCGCAGGAGGGCAGAAGTTACTGGCTGCTGAAGACCGCGCCGGTGAGCGCTGGGCAGTTACTGGCGGCCAAGTTCAGCGTGGCTTTCCTGCCGGCGCTGGCGCTGGGCTGGATCTTTCTGCTGGGCATCACGCTGCTGCAGCGCGCCGGTTTATCTATTCTATTATTCACCCTGCCGGTGGTAGCGCTGTGCGTCGCTGGCAGCGCCGGGTTGAACCTAGCCTTCGGGGTGGTGGGGGCCAACCTGGACTGGGATGACCCGCGCCACATGCAGCGGGGCAGCAGCAGTTGCCTGGGCGCACTGGTCAGCATCCTCTACCTGCCGCTCAGCCTGCTGTTGTTCTTCGGTCCGCCGCTGCTATTCACTACCTTGGGTTGGCCCGAGCCGGGAGGGCAGCTCGCCGGGCTGCTGCTGGGTGGGGCTTTCAGCCTGACGTGCGCCGTGCTGCCTCTGTGGCTAGTGCGGAAGCGCGTGCTGGTCTTGGGGGAAGGATAGTCAGAGTTAAGTCTCTAATGTTTGAACGGCTCTTACACACTGGCCCCTTTTTCTTTAAGTGAAGCCATTAGTTGATCGAATGCAGCCATAAATTTTTCCACCCCATCGTCTTCCAATTGCTGCGTGACCGCATCCAGGTCAATTCCAACCAATGAAAGGTCGTCTAACAACCGGTAGGCTTCGGGTACCTTTTGATCCAGGCTCTGCTCTGGATACCCGTGATCTCGATAGGCGTTTATTGTCTCTTTGGGAAGGGTATTAATGGTATCTGGGCCGATGAGCGCCTCCACATACTTGGTGTCGATGTAAGCCGGATTTTTTGTACTCGTGCTGGCCCACAACAAGCGTTGGGGGCGCGCTCCTCTGTTTGCAAGCTTTTCGAAGCGATCGCTGCTGAATATTTCTTTGTACATCTGGTAAGCTACTTTGGCAGAAGCAATCGCTATTTGTCCGTGCAAGCGCGCCGCGATGCCAGCTTGTGGGCTATCTGTCTTCATCTTCTGATCAAGCACCGGATCGATTAGAACATCGATACGGCTGAGGAAGAAACTGGCGACAGATGCAACCTGTTTGATAAGTTTTCCCTTGGTCGTCAAGATTTCCAACCCGCCGATATATGCATCTACTACTTCTCGATAACGAGGCAGGCCGAAGAGCAGTGTGATGTTGACGTTGATCCCCCCTCCAATGAGTTGCCGGATGGCCGGAAGTCCTTCCGAGGTAGCCGGTACTTTGATCATTGTATTGGGGCGGTTCACCTGTGACCATAGCTGATGCGCTTCCGCAATCGTGCCGGTAGTATCATGTGCCAGACTCGGGGACACCTCCAGACTGACAAAACCATCCCGGCCATCCGTCCGGTTGTAAGTTGGGCGCAAGAGGTCGGCAACTTTTTGGATATCTTCCACGGTAAGCAACTGGTAAATCTCGTCGCTGTTTTTCCCTTTCAGGGTCAGAGTATGGATGGGCTGGTCATAATCATGACTTTCCGAAATGGCTTTTTCGAAAATCGAGGGATTTGAAGTCACACCGCTAATGCCGTCCTCCTCAATCAACTGCTGGAGCTCACCGGAGGAGATCGTCCCGCGGCGGATATAATCCATCCAGATGCTTTGCCCAAAGGCCTCAAGGGCCAATAAAGGATTCTTTTTCATTGTATTTGCCTCATATGTAACGATAGATAGGTCAAACTCATCCTTGTCCTAAGCGGCCCATGAGTTCAGATGTCTTGAAAGGGCCTGGTTCGGCGAGCAGAGCGCGCGCTGCCGGCATAGTGTCCCAAACGTTCCACAACAAGACACCCCGCACTCGACCACCTTCCAGATAATAAACCACACCTTTTTTGAACGGTTCTTGCCAGTTGGTGACAATTTCCAACTTACTGCTGATTTCTCCGACGGCCTCATAACCCAGTTCGAACAAGTCTGAGTAGAACATGGGCACGTGTGTATAGGCTTCGTCCGCACCTGCCATATTTCGACCCGCCAGTTTGCCCATCTTGATGGCGTTATCTTCATGCTCCACACGAACACGCTTTCCCAGGGTAGGATGGTAGAAGTTTGCTACATCGCCTGCTGCAAAAATATCGGGAGCAGAGGTCTGTAAATGCTCGTCGACGATGATCCCGTTCTCTACCCGCAAGCCAGCTTGCTGTGCAAGTTCGAGGTTCGGGCGGATTCCAATTCCAGCTACAACTCCATCCACTTCGAAAGCACGACCGTTTCTGGTTCGGACTGTAAAGCGATCCCCGCTTTGTTCAAGGCTCGCCGCCGAATCACCGGGTACGACCTCCACGCCCTTCTGGTGGTAAAAGTCATTCAGGAAATGGGATAGATCACTGGGATAAATATTTGCACCAATTGCTTCGTCTGGAAAGACCATAACGACTTTTTTACCGACCATCGTCAGCGCGGCTGCGATCTCTGAACCGATGAAGCCGCCCCCAATCACAAGAAAACGTTCCCCTTGCTCACTCAGAGCGCGCAGACGTTTATAATCCTGAAAGTCCCGATAATAAATGATGTGGTCCCCACCAAAAGGCAGACGGATCGGGGAGCCGCCTGTAGCCAGCAGGATTTTGTCATAAGTGTATTCATCTCCCTTTTCATCACGGATGTATTTTTTCTGTGGATCGAGTTGGATTGCCTTACGTCCTAAGTTCAATTCAGCGCCCAGATTCTGAGTGTTACGCCAAATCTTCTCGATCGGGCGACCTTTCCACAATCCCTTGGAAAGATTTGGACGCACATAGGGTGGGTTGGATTC
>Ga0153916_10003465_pt1 | contig 11769 bp, 8 predicted proteins | sample Opewatmetagenome_FD_109642 | JGI IMG/M metagenome (GOLD analysis project Ga0153916, IMG submission 109642) | Freshwater wetland microbial communities from Ohio, USA - Open water 3 Core 3 Depth 4 metaG | ecosystem: Environmental > Aquatic > Freshwater > Wetlands | place: USA: Ohio, Lake Erie, Old...
AAGCGCTTCGAGGTCGCCTTGTGGGTCTTGAGTTTATATTTCTTAGTTGTTTGCTTGCGAGGCACGGTTAATACTCCTTTTCACACAAAACCCCGTCAGGGGGGCAAAAGCACAAGCCTGGAAAGGCTTGCGCGGCCATCCCCCGCGGGATAATTTCTTATTGGATCAATATTCAGGTTACTTCTTTTTCGTCTTGGCAGGAGCCAGGACCATTACCACACTGCGACCTTCCATGATGGGGGCTTGTTCGATGGAGGAAAGATCTGCCAGCTCTTCAGCCACTTTCTTAAGGTCTTTCATTGCCAGGTCAACGTAGTCAATCTCACGACCTCGAAAACGGATGCGCACTCTTACCTTGTTGCCTTCCTCCAGCCAACCTCTAGCATCACGGATCTTGAAGCCCTGGTGGTAGATGTTGGTTTTTGGCCTGAAGCGTATCTCTTTTACTTCGATCTTAGTTTGTGCGCGGCGCGCATCGCGTTCTTTCTTAGTCTTTTCGTAGAGGAATTTCCCAAAATCCATGATCCGGCATACGGGTGGGTCAGAATTGGGGGCTACCTCTACCAGGTCCTGGTCGGCTTCATTGGCCAGGCGTATCGCCTCCTGGATGGAGACCACACCCACGTTACCGCCATCGGCGCCGATCAAACGGACTTCTTTGACTCGAATAGCCTCGTTGATTCTATATTGGGTCGCGCTGATATGTTACTCCTTTCAAGACAGATGGTTAATACCGCTAGATGCCATAGTCTGGCATCTAGCGTGCCCGATGATACCATGAGTTTATCATAATCGTCAACATATTTGGGGAAATAAGCAGCAAGTGATCAGAGAATTGAGGTCCGGGCCATTGGATGCTGGTGGTATCCGCGCTTGACCAGCTTAATGCCTTTGATGTCTCGTGTTCGCCATGAGGTACATAGACAGCAGGCTGTTAACGTAGAGACGCCCTGACGGGCGTCTCTTCGGCGGTACACCTGCACTCCCACGTCCCCGCTAGGCGGCTCTTTCACGCTAACGTACGTGAAAGGGTGCGGTGAATTTATCTATCATCAGACTTTTCGACTTCGTTGATCATTTCCCTTTGTGTCATATTAACATACATATGTCCTCTAAACAGTCTGTTAAAGATTAAAAATATTGCCCTTTTTCGCTCTTTAATCTTTTTTTCTCTCACCTTTCATCTTTGAAAGCTGATAGTTAATGGATCATCGGTGACAGTGAAATGGTTCATTTGGGATTCCTCCCCTGCGCCGGCACGTCCTCCTTAATTCGTAGGGGCGGAGCGACGCTCCGCCCCTACTACCAATCACCAAAATCACAATTCCGGCGACCTTTTATCAATTCTATCTTTCACCAACTGGATGAACCCCTCCACAGGCATTCCATCCTGGCGCGAGCCATCCCGTTTACGAAGCGAAACCGTCCCCTCAGACATCTCACGTTCGCCCACTACCAGCATGTAAGGCACCTTGAAGAGCTGGGCCTGGCGGATCTTGGCGTTCATGCGGTCGTTGCTCAGGTCAACCTCCGCTCGAATGCCCTGTTCTTTCATCCGGCTGACCAGACGAATAGCGTAATCATTGTGGGCGTTTGTGATGGGGATCGCCCGCACCTGGTCGGGCGAGAGCCACACCGGGAAGCTGCCGGCGTAGTGCTCGAGCAGGAAGCCGATCATGCGCTCGTGGGTGCTGAGCGGAGCGCGGTGGATGCATAGGGGCGTCTCCTCCTGCCCGTCGCGGTTAATGAAGGTCAGGTTGAATCGGGCAGGCACAGCGAAATCCACTTGGTTGGTCGCCAGGGTAAACTCCTTGCCAATCACCGACCAGATCTCCACGTCGATCTTCGGCCCGTAAAAGGCTGCCTCGTCCACCACCTCTTCGTATGGCACATTGCCATTGTCCATTGCCCGACGCACCATATCTTCCGTTTTCAGCCATAGACGCTCATTATCCACGTACTTCTTGCCCAATCCGCTCTTATGGTGAGTGCTCAGGCGCATCATGTACTTGTCAATTCCAAAGATGTCGAAGTACTGGTGGTACAAGGCGATCACACCCATGAATTCCTGCTCGAACTGGTCCTCGGCGCAGTACATATGGGCGTCGTTCATCTGCATCGAGCGCACGCGCATCAGACCAAACAGCTCGCCACTCTTCTCGTAGCGATAACAGGAACCATATTCCGCTAGTCGCACTGGCATATCGCGGTAGGAGCGGGGCTTCGAGCCGAAAATCTTGTGGTGCATGGGACAGTTCATCGGCTTGACATAGTACTTCACCCCTTCCAGCTCCATGGGTGGGTACATGCTCTCGGCGTAATAGGGCAGGTGACCCGAATGCAGGAAAAGGTCTTCCTTCGCCAGGTGGGGGGTGCGCACGCGCAGGTAGCCGGCTTTGTCTTCCAGCTCTTTCGCCAGCTTCTCCAACTCATCGATGATCACCCCGCCGCGCGGCAGCCATAAAGGCAGACCAGGACCGACTTCCTCATCGAAGGTGAAGATTTCCAGCTCTTTGCCCAATTTGCGATGGTCACGCTTCTTAGCTTCCTCGATTTGCCACAGGTATTCTTCCAGTTCTTTCGAAGTCTTCCAGGCGGTGCCATAGATGCGCTGTAGCATGGGGTTGTGCTCATCCCCGCGCCAATAAGCACCGGAGGAGCTTAAAAGCTTAAGTGCGGAGGGGTTGATCTGCCCGGTGTTATCCACGTGCGGACCTCGGCACAGGTCGGTGAAGGTATCGGAAGTGTAGGTGGAAATATCCGGCTTACCCTCCAGCGGGTTGCCATATTCGTCAACTCCGCCTTGCTCAAGCCCCCCGATCAGCTCAAGCTTGTAGGGCTGGTCCTTGAAAATCTGGCGTGCCTCTTCGGACGATACCACCTGCCGGACGAACTTGTGGTGTCCGGCGATAATCTGGCGCATGCGTTTTTCGATCTTCTCCAGGTCTTCGGGGGTCAACGGGCGCGGCAAGTCGAAGTCATAGTAGAAGCCATTCTCGATGGGTGGACCGATGGTGTACTTAGCCTCCGGGAACATCTCGATTACCGCCTCTGCCATGATGTGCGCTGCCGAATGTCGGATACGATAAAGCTCCGAATCTTCGTAACGTTCTTTCTTTTGCTCTGCCATTCATGCCTCCTTGTTGTTCTTTTTTTCATTGCGGAATCCCCCCTGTACTTGGGGGAAGGATCGCTCTTTGCGACCCTGCATCGTGAACGTTCTATGTGAGCGAGGGAAGCAATCTCCAAGTGTCAGGAGGAGATTGCTTCGGGGGGAAAACCACCCCCCTCGCAATGACCATATATATAAACAAAACCTCTCGCCCAGCTGGGGCGAGAGAAGTTTCACGCGGTTCCACCCAGATTTATATCGAAGACCAGTCAGTCTTGGATATATCTCTTTAGACCAATAACGGGGTCAGCCGTTCACCTTATTTGTTGGGCGAGCTATTAGCCCGCTCCTACGTTAGGGGTCACGCTCACGGGTGGTTTTCACTGGTAAATTACCGAAGGAGATTTTCAGCCGATGATCTCCTATCTCTGTTGAACGCTTGCCAATTACTCGTCCCGGTCAACGCGGCTTTTAGATTGGCGGAATTATACTACGCTTTCCCCGGATATCAAAGTGTCTAGCCCTCAACAGCGGAATGCCACCAGCATGCCATCGCGGAGGGGAATTAATGAAGAAACCCAATCGGGATCTGTAGTTAAAATTCGGGTGAGCTCACGTACACCTTCCGTGGAAGGATCACTGTCATTCCCTTCTAACACCTGCCCGTGCCACAGAAGGTTATCCACGATCAACACACCACCCGGACGCAGTTTTTCATGGATCATCGGCAGGGATTCAGGATAGCATTCCTTGTTGATGTCATTGAAGATCAGATCAAAAGGTCCCGGCGTCTGGGATAATGTTTCGATCGCTTCAGCCACGTGGTACTCTAAAAAACTGGAGTACCCTAGTTTCTCAAGGTGCTGGCGGGCATCGTTGGATAGCTTCTCATCCCAAACCACGTGGTGTACTTTACCGCCACCGTTTTCCATTACCGCCCGCGCAAACCAGGCGGTCGAGTAACCATAACCCGAACCCATCTCAAATACTGACCGCGCTCCGATCATGCGCGCGATCTGGTAACACAGATACCCGCACACCGGTCCGATGATTGGAAAGTTCGTCTGTTTGGCATAGTCTTCCATGGCACGCATCTCTTCCGGGCGCGCGGGCACAAGCTTTTCCACATATTCGTTTATTTTAGAAAAATCCTTTAATTCACTCATAGTCTCCCTCTTTTCTGGACTAAAACAATCCAATTATACTCAATATTTTCTATATTTCCGACGTATGATACGCACATCGGAACATAGTCCCCTTCTCAAACATGCGTTCCCATGTTAAACTCTATACGCTTCACATAATCCCGGCGCTCTCGCACGAGGGCGTCTTTTTGTGTAGGATAACTTAATGTACATCATTCTCACCGGATCCGTGGCATTCGATTACCTAATGACCTTCCCGGGCTATTTTCGGGATCACATCTTGCCTGACAAGCTGGACTCGATCAGTTTGTCTTTCCTGGTTGATTCTTTCACAAAACGGCGCGGCGGTATTGCACCCAACATCGCCTACACTCTGGCGCTCCTGGGTGAACGACCGCACATCATGGCAACCGTAGGCGAGGATTTTGCTGAATATCGGACCTGGCTGGAAAGCAAAGGGGTGGACACTTCGATGATGAAAGTCATCCCCGGCGTGGTCACAGCCTCGTTCTTTTGTAACACCGACCGCTCGAATAATCAGATCGCCAGCTTCTACCCAGGCGCCATGGGATGCGCCACACAGCTCAGTTTTAAGCAGTGGGAGGGCGAGCGACCTGACCTGGTGGTCATCTCACCCAATGACCCCGATGCGATGAAGCAGTATGTAGCCGAATGCCATGAGATGGGCATTCCATACCTGTATGACCCCAGCCAGCAAATTGTGCGCCTGACAGGCGATGAACTGCGGACTGGCATTGTGGCCGGGCAGGCACTTTTCGTCAATGATTACGAATTCGGCCTGGTGCAGAAAATGACCGGCATGAATACACAGGACATGCTTCAATCTCTACAATTCGTGGTAGTGACGTGTGGAAGCCAGGGATCGACGATATATTCACAAGAGCTGGAATATTACATCCCGGTCGTCCCTCCTGAGCGGATTGCCGACCCTACCGGCGTGGGAGATGCCTATCGTGGGGGTTTTCTCACAGGCTACAGCCACAACCTGGACCTGGAAATTTGTGGGCAAATGGGCACGCTCGCAGCCACTTACTGCCTGGAACGGGAAGGTACTCAAGGACACGCCTACACCAAAAACGAGTTCATTGCCCGCTTCAGGCAGCATTTTGATGACCATGGGCAGTTAGATAGGCTGCTGAAATAATAAGCAGATATTTAATCAAGGAATTGGGAGACAACTATGGAAAACTATGACATTAAAGACTCGAGTTTAGCCGAGGGCGGTCGCAGACGGATCGATTGGGCAGAGCGTGAGATGCCTGTGTTGCGGCTGATTCGCGAGCGTTTTACCAAGGAACGTCCCTTGAGAGGCATACGTATGTCCGCTTGCCTGCACGTCACGACAGAAACTGCCAACCTCGCCCAGACCCTCCACCTGGGAGGGGCAGACCTGGTGATTACCGCTTCAAACCCGCTGTCCACCCAAGATGATGTGGCGGCTGCCCTGGTCAATATCTACGAGGTGCCCACCTTTGCCATCAAAGGCGAGGATAACGTCACTTATTACAAACACATCAAAGCCGCTCTGGACCATGCACCCCACGTCACCATGGACGATGGTGCTGATCTGGTCAGCACACTACACAAGGAACGCCGCGAGTTGCTCAAGAATGTGATGGGTGGAACGGAAGAAACCACTACAGGCGTGATCCGCCTGCGCGCCATGGCAGCTGATGGCGCCTTGCAATTCCCGGTCATTGCGGTAAATGATGCCAAAACCAAGCATTTATTTGACAACCGATATGGCACGGGTCAATCTACCATCGATGGCATCGTACGCGCTACCAACGTCCTGCTGGCAGGTAAGGCGTTCGTGATCGCCGGATATGGTTGGTGCGGTCGAGGCCTGGCTATGCGGGCGCGAGGTATGGGCGCCAATGTGGTTATCACTGAGATTGACCCGCTACCTGCACTAGAAGCTGTAATGGACGGCTTTAGGGTGATGGAAATGAGCGAAGCTGCCAGGATCGGTGATATCTTCGTCACTGTGACAGGAGACCTGAATGTAATCGACCGATCGCATTTCGAGCTCATGAAAGATGGAGCCATTATCGCCAACTCGGGTCACTTTAACGTCGAGATCAACATCCCGGCACTCGAGAAAATGAGCAAGGAAAAACACCTGGTGCGCCCCTTTGTGGAACAATATATTTTGGAGGATGACCGCCGGATCAACCTGCTGGGAGAGGGTCGCTTGATCAACCTGGCAGCTGCCGAAGGTCACCCTGCCAGTGTGATGGATATGTCATTTGCCAACCAGGCCCTGAGTGTGGAATACATGGTCAAAAATGCCGACAAACTGGAAAAGAGGGTATACAGCGTGCCATCGGAGATTGACAAAGAAATTGCACGCCTTAAATTAGATGCCATGGGTGTGCAAATCGATAAGCTCACCTCCGAGCAGGTGAAATATCTCAATTCATGGGAAGAAGGCACGTAATTCACACAAAACCTGGTCGGATAAACCAGACATGCATGTTGAAGAAAATAACCCGATGAAGGTTGAACCGGTTACATTGATGGGGAGAATCGTGCGGCTCGAGCCTCTCGATGAAGCCCATATTCCCGCTCTGGCAAAAGTCGGACTTGAGGAAGAAATTTGGCGCTACATGCGCTATGGGAAGGTGGAAACGGTCGAGCAGCTAAGTGCCTGGGTGCATGAACTGATCGACCTGCAAGCCCAAGCGACTGATCTGCCCTTTGCCGTTATATCTCTGGCGTCAGGCAATGCCATCGGTTGCACACGCTACATGCACATCGACCCACCCAACCGCTCGCTTGAGATTGGGGGGACCTGGTACGGGTTGGACTATCAGGGGACTCTGGTCAATTCTGAATGCAAATACTTATTGCTCAGGCATGCCTTTGAGCAGCTGGAGTGTATCCGTGTTTGGTTTAAAACGGACCTGCGCAACCAGCATTCACAGCGCGCGCTGGAAAGGTTGGGTGCGGTCAAAGATGGGGTGCTGCGTAATCACATGATCCTGCCAGACGGCTACATTCGGGATTCGGTGTTGTACAGCATACTCCCGAACGAATGGCCGCTAATCAAAACGAGATTAGAAGCTCTATTGAAATCTAAATGACATAACAGGGTGAAACTTCCGGGAACGACTCTCCGGACTAACCATCGCTTTGCAGAATCCAAGCGTACGTGCTACAATGAAAACCGCAATTATTCAACGACCTTATTGGTGGTATTCCACCAAAACTATTATTTAAAAGAGTGCAACAAAATATGAGTGATAAAAAACTTCGCATCGTCCCTTTGGGCGGGCTGGGAGAAGTCGGCAAGAATATGATGGCAGTCGAATATGGCGAGGATATCCTCGTTATCGACGCCGGGTTGATGTTCCCTGAAAACGACATGCTGGGGATCGACTATATCATCCCTGATTTCCAATACCTATTGGATAAGCGCCAGCATGTATGTGGCATCATAATAACCCATGGTCATGAAGATCACACCGGTGCCATCCATCACCTGCTGGAACAGATCAAAGCGCCCATCTATGCCACGCCGCTAACGCGCGGCCTGGTGGAGATCAAGCTCTCACGCGGCGGACTGCTCAGCCAGGTGAGCCTGAATACAGTTCAAGCGGGCGAGATGGTGCAGATTGGCCCATTCAAGGTCGAATTCTACCATGTGTGCCATTCCATCCCGGATGGAGTGGGGTTGGGCATTGACACACCGGAGGGTCTGGTCATCCATTCCGGTGACTTTAAATTCGACCACACCCCGGTGGATAGCTGGCCGACTGACTTTGCCAAGCTGGGTGAGTTCTCCGGGCGAGGTGTGTTGGTGCTGATGGCAGACTCGACCAATGCAGATAAGCGCGGCTGGACACCCTCCGAACGGGTGATCGAGCCGGCGTTGGACCAGGTCTTCCGGACGGCACAAGGACGCATTATCGTAGCCACTTTCGCCTCGGTCATCTCCCGCATGCAGCAGGTGGCGAATATCGCCATTAACCACGGCCGCAGGATGACTTTTGTAGGTACAAGCATGAACGAGAATGCGCGTATCTCGCGAAAGCTTGGGTACCTGGATATCCCAGATAGCCTGATGGTCAGCGTGGAGCAAGCACTGAAGATGAAGCCGAATGAAGTCGTGCTGATGTGCACGGGCTCTCAAGGCGAACCCTCCTCCATCCTGGGGCGCCTCTCAACAGGCACGAACCGGCAATTCGATTTGCAGTCGGGGGATACCGTGGTACTTTCGTCACACCCGATCCCGGGTAATGAGGAAAGCGTGCACCGCACCATCAACCGTCTCTTCAGGCGTGGCGCCAGTGTGATCTACGATGCCATTGCTCCAGTGCATGTATCGGGACATGCCAGCCAGGAGGAAGAGAAACTGCTGATCAATCTGGTCAAACCCAAGCATTTCATCCCTATTCATGGAGAGCTGCGTCACCTGCACCAGCATGCCGACCTGGCCCATGAGCTGGGCATCCCAGCTGAGCGCGTCGCAACGGTTGAGAATGGTCATTCGATTGAATTTGAAAATGGCAACATGAAGCTGGGCGATCGTATTCCGGGTGGATATGTCTTCGTGGATGGCGCGGGGGTGGGGGATATCGGCCCCAGCGTGGTGAGGGAGCGTGAAGCCCTGGCACGTGACGGGATCGTGCTGGTCAACCTGGCGATTGACCGCAACACATGCCAGCTTCGGGATGAACCCGAAATCATCACACGCGGTTTTATCATTATTCGCGATTCCGAGGTACTGTTAGCGGGGATGAGCAAACTGATCCGTGAAACCGTACGGCGGGGGAATGGAGACTTGAAAGAAGACCTGCGAAATTCGTTAATGAGTTATATCTATAACGAGACCAAGCGCCGTCCGATGATCTTCATCACCACCAGCCGGGAGTAATAAAAGCGGGTGAGTTTCACCCGCTTTTTAATTTCATCTGCCAGTATATTTCAAGCGATAAAGGTAACCACCACCAGGGTCGTCGCCAGCAGGATCAATGCCACGACGGTAGCCCATGCCAGGATGTTTAACAGCCGCCCATTACTGAATTTGCCCATCAAACGCTTATCGTTGATCAACACCAGCATGGTGACCAGGATCACCGGTAGTAAAACCCCATTAAATGTCTGGCTGATCATCATTGCTTGAATCAAGGACTGGATCGGCAGCAAAATAATGGCTGCTCCTAGTATGATCATGGCAGTATAGATGCCAAAGAAAATGGGGGCATCTTTTAATTCGCGGCTGACGCTATTCTCCCAGCCAAAGGCTTCGCATACTGTATAAGAGGTGGAGAGGGGCAGGATGGCCGCAGAGAAAAGCGATGCGTTCAGCAACCCCAGGGCGAAAAGGATGGATGCATATTTTCCTGCCAGCGGACCAAGTGCCAGGGCGGCATCCTTGGCAGTTTGGATATTCAAACCGCTTTTATAAATCGTGTCTGCACAAGCAATGGTGATGAAAGAAGCTACAAAAACAGCAAAAAGTGAGCCAATGATCACATCCACCCGCTCGTAGGCGTAATCCTTGACCTGTATACCTTTGTCCACAATGGATGACTGCTGGTAGAACTGCATCCAGGGGGCAATGGTTGTACCGATGATGGTCACGAATATAGTCACATAGCCCACATCCAGATGAAAGCTGGGGGTTGCCAGGGCGCGCCCCACTTCGGACCAATCGGGGGCGGCGATCAAACCTGAAGCTACATAAGCCAGGTAGATGGCACTTGCCACCAGGAAAACACGCTCGACAATTTTGTAGCTCCCTTTGACGATTAAAAACCAGACTGCCACGGCAGCCAGGGGTACCGAAATGTACTTACTGACTCCAAAAATCTCCATGCTGGCAGCTACACCAGCAAACTCACTAACCGTATTTGCCAGGTTGACGAATACGAGTAATGCCAGGATCAACGTGGTCACCCTGACGCCCATACGCTCGCGGATCAGATCTGCCAAACCTTTGCCCGTGACGACCCCCAGGCGGGCACTCATCTCCTGCACGATGATCAGCGCCACTGCCACTAGTGGCATCATCCACAGCAACGCATAACCATAGTGAGCGCCTGAGACTGAATAGGTGGTGATCCCACCTGCATCGTTATCGACGTTGGCGGTGATAATCCCAGGGCCAACAACAGCCAACATTAAAGCCAGGCGTATGCGGAAGGGTTTCATGCGTTGCCACATGCTCATGATCATTCTCCCTCTATTGAAATGATAATATATTTATCCCACCAACTTCGGAAGGCAATCGAATGATTACTGGTAAAAGCGCGGCAGGCGCTTCTTCCAGGCAGTGGGTATAATTTTATCGAGGGCATCATCCGCAGTCACGATGCCATGTATGCGTTTTTGTTCATCCACCACAGGGACCGCCAGGAGATTGTATTTCGAGACCACCTGGGCAATATCTTCCTGACTATCCATCAAATCTACCGTCACCACCCGTTTTTCCATAAAATCGATGACCAGTGCATCGGGTTGGGCTAAGACCAGCTGGCGCAGTGAAAATACACCCAGCAAATGTTCGTCTTGATCCGCTACATAGATGTAATAAATCGTCTCAGCTTCTGGGGCAGTTTCTCGCAATCGTTCCATGACCTGTGCGGCTTTGAAATATGCTGGTACGATGAAATACTCGGTATTCATGATACCGCCAGCTGTATCTTCCGGATAGGCAAGCAGTTTGCGGACGTCTTCAGCTTCATCATCTTCCATCAGCTTGAGCAGCTCGTGCTTGCGGTCTTGAGGTAGCTCAGCCAGCAGGTCAGCTGCCTCATCGGGTGCCATTTCTTCCAACACGTCTGCCACCCGGTCATCCGACATACGCTCAATCAGGCTGACTTGAAAATCAGGCTCGACTTCTTCCAAAGTATCCGCCAGGGTTTCAATATCCAACGTCTCAAGGATTTTGCTGCCTTCCTGCCTGGTCAGATCGCTCAATATCTCTGCCAGGTCAGCCGGGTGTAATTCGGCCATCTTAGAGGTTGGCACCTTCAATCTCATGGGCTGGTCAGATGATAGAAGCTCGATATTATCCCATGAGATGATTGATGGGAGCTCAGCCGATCGAGGACGAGAAGCCAAACGATCGGCCAGGCTTCCCAATCCTAACCTGCGGATCAACCCCACCCCACTGATGTCAACATTGGCAACATAAACACTGCCATTGACGCGGGTAAGCTCCAGGTCATTGACGCGTACAACTCTCATACCATCTGTGTCAATGATCTGTTTATCCAGCACATCCCGCACCAGATGTAAGTCTTCCGGTTGGGGATGATATTGGGTGATTTCAGAAAACTTCTTTTTTAATGGGATCGCCAGTGAAATTAAAGCTGCCACTTCATGCATCGGGATGAAAACCGAGCCTGAATGCTGTTTTACTTCAATGGCTACGAGCTGAGGGTGAGGGATCTCCCCATGGCGGATGGCAAGCAAGTCCCTGAGCTTGCCAAGTCGCGTCCCGTCTGCATCAACGACGGGTCTGCCGATAAATTCGCTGGC
>Ga0153916_10003466_pt1 | contig 11769 bp, 11 predicted proteins | sample Opewatmetagenome_FD_109642 | JGI IMG/M metagenome (GOLD analysis project Ga0153916, IMG submission 109642) | Freshwater wetland microbial communities from Ohio, USA - Open water 3 Core 3 Depth 4 metaG | ecosystem: Environmental > Aquatic > Freshwater > Wetlands | place: USA: Ohio, Lake Erie...
TCATATCTTCCAAAGAGAAACCGAGGCGAGGGGGAGTTGCTCCGAAAGACCTCCGCAGCGGAGCGGAGACGGATTTCTTCTTTTGCCCAAGGCGAAGGGTATGGGTGACAAATCCAATTCCGTAACGCCTCTAAGACTTTAAATTGAGACCATTAACCTCCCCTGCCCCTCCTGACCAATCAGGAGAGGCCTAAGTAAGGTCGGCGTTTCGGGAAAAGGCCCGTGGACGACTGAGCGGGCACGGTTTCCCTTTTTTTGCTGAATAGTGAAGCGAGGGAGAGTCCGTCAGAAAGCCCTCCGCAGCGCAGCGGGCACGGTTCCTCTCGGCTTGCCGAGAGGAGAGCGAAGCGAGGACAGGGAGAGGATTTTACTCGCTGGGAAAAATCCGCGTCTTTCGGAGGGACTCCCCCGAGCCTCTTGTTGACGGAACTCCGATCAGAAAATATAATGGGGCTGCCGTGCTCGGTAATCTCAAGGAAAAGCTCACCAGAACGCGCCAAGCGTTCCGGGAGAAGTTGGGAGACATCTTCCAGAGCGGCCAGCCGAGGGACAAGATCCTGGAAGAGCTGGCCGAAGCTTTGATCCTGGCCGATACTGGGATTGTTGCCACCGATCGAATCATCCAGGCGATCAGGGACCAGACCCGGAAGGATGACCCCTTTCCGGCGATCCAGGAGGCCCTGCGTGATGAACTCGTTAAAACCCTCGGCCGCTACCCTTCCGGCCTCGCTGTCGATCACTCACCAGCGGTGATCATGATGGTCGGAGTGAACGGCGGCGGCAAAACGACTTCTCTGGCCAAACTCGCCCTCTATTTTCAGACCCGGGGAAAAAAGGTCCTGATGGTCGCCGCCGATACGTTCCGGGCAGCTGCCCAGGAACAGCTGGCGATCTGGGGGAAAAGGCTGGATATCCCGGTTATTCGCGGACAGTACGGGGCTGACCCCGCGGCCGTCGTCTATGACGCGCTCCAGTCCTTCAAGGCGCGCGGATACGACCTCCTTCTCGTCGATACCGCAGGCCGGATCCATACCAACGCCAACCTTATGAGTGAACTGGAAAAGGTCAAACGGATCATCGGCCGGGAGATTCCCGGCGCACCTCAGGAGATTCTCCTGGTGCTCGATTCGAGCATCGGTCAGAATGCCCTTGCCCAGGCCCGGGAATTCCTCAAGTTCGCCGGCATCACAGGCCTCTTCCTGACCAAGCTCGATGGAACCGCAAAGGGAGGAAGCGTCATCAGCATCGTCGAGGAGCTCAAGCTTCCTGTCAAGTGCATCGGGGTCGGAGAGGATGCCCAGGACGTACTTCCTTTCTCTCCCCAGGAGTTCGTCAACGCCCTGATCTCATGATGGATACCAAGGACTTATCCTATCTCGAGATGGCCTACGGCCTGGCCGAGAAAGGCAGGGGCTGGGCCAGCCCGAACCCGCTTGTTGGGGCCGTTGTCGTCCGCGGCGGGACGATTATTGGTCATGGCTTCCATGAGGGGCCCGGCCTGCCCCATGCCGAGGCCATCGCCCTGGAGAGGGCGGGCCGGGTGGCCAGAGGGAGCTCTCTGTATGTGACTCTGGAGCCTTGTGTCCATTGGGGAAGGACTCCGCCCTGCGTCGAGGCCGTCATCAGGGCGGCACCGAAACGGGTTGTCGTTTCCTCGCTCGACCCCAACCCGATCGTCTTCCAAAAGGGTGTCCGGAGGCTGCGCGCGGCGGGAATTGATGTTGCGGTCGGCCTGCTCGGAGAGAGGAACGCGGTCCTCAACGAAAGCTACATCAAGTACATCACCCGCGGCGTCCCCTTTGTTACGCTAAAAGCCGCCCTCAGCCTCGACGGCCGCATGGCCACTCGGCCGGGAGACTCGCGCTGGATCTCCTCTCCAGAGACCAGGGACTACGTTCACCTCCTGCGCGGCGAGCAGGATGCCATCATGGTGGGCATCAGGACGATTCTCAAGGACGACCCTCGACTCACTGTCCGTCACTCTCAATGGGCCGGCAAAAAGATCGTCCGGATCATCCTTGATTCCGAGCTCCATTTGCCGGCGCGGGCAAGGATCCTAACCACGCTCGCCGAGGGAAAGGTCATCGTCTTCGCGACGGGCGGAGCCTCCTCCAAGAAGAGGGCCTTCCTGGAAAAAAGAGGGGTGGAGGTCATTGCCTTTCCGGGCCCGTCGCGTCCTCTCGAGGTACCGGAGGTGCTGGCCCGTCTGGGCGAGCGCAGTATCGCCAGCCTGCTCGTCGAGGGGGGAAGCCGGCTCCTGACAACAATGATCGAGAAGAGGCTCGCGGACAAGCTGTTGCTGACCGTATCGCCCCGGCTCATCGGTGGTCAGGAGGCGCCTTCTTTCCTGGAAGGAAAAGGAGTCCAGCTTATGAAAAGATCCTGGAGGCTCCGCAAGATCTCCGCTTTCCAGATAGGGGATGACACCGTCATCCAAGGATATTTCTAATGTTTACTGGAATCATTCACCATCAAGGCCTTTTTAAGGGTTATCGGTCGGCCAAGAAAGAACTCGCCGTAGAAGTGCCGCCGTCTTTCCCCACCCTGGAAAGAGGTGAGAGCGTGGCGGTCGACGGGGTCTGTCTGAGCCTCCTCCACCGGGAGGTGAATGCGCTCTTCTTCAACCTCTCTCAGGAGACCTTGGCCAGGACGCGCCTCGGGTCACTCCGAGGCGGAGAAAAGCTGAACCTGGAGCTCCCGCTGACTCTCCAGACCCCGGTCAGCGGCCACCTCGTCAACGGCCACATCGATGGACTGGGCAGAGTGCTCCGGGTCGTGGAGCAACGTCCGGGCCGGCGCCTCACCATTTCCTTTAGCCGCCAGCTCCGGCCGTATTTCGTCCCCAAAGGCTCCGTAGCCGTCAACGGAGTCAGCCTTACGGTGGCCGAGGTGCGACCGACCTCGTTCGACGTCGAGCTCATTCCCCTGACCGTGGCTGAGTCAAACCTCAAGGACCTTAAGCCCGGCCGGGCCGTCAACCTGGAGTGTGACATTATCGGCAAATATGTGTATAATTGGATGTCTAGAGAAAAAAAAGGGCTAGAGATCTGATTTTTCTGCCGACGCCGAGAGAAGAAACCAAAAGGCCGAATCAATGAGCGCCGAATCTTCCATCATCACCGTCGAACGGGCCCTGGAGGAGATCTCCTCCGGCCGGCTCATCATCGTCGTCGACGATGAGGACCGCGAGAACGAGGGCGATCTTATGGTCGCCGCCGAAAAAATCAGTCCTGAAATCATCAATTTCATGAGCCGCTTCGGCCGTGGCCTCATCTGTCTTCCCCTGACCAAAAACCGGCTCGAGGAACTCCGTCTGCCCCTGATGGTCCGGGACAACACCTCGCGTTTTGAGACGGCTTTCACCGTTTCCGTCGACGCCAAAGAGGGCGTCAGCACTGGTATTTCTGCCTTCGACCGGGCCAGAACTGTCCAGGTAGCGATCGACCCCGAGGCCAAACCGTCCGACCTGGTGCGACCGGGTCACATTTTCCCACTCGAGGCCAAGGAAGGTGGAGTTCTGGCCAGGGCCGGGCAAACCGAAGCGGCCGTTGACTTGGCCAGGCTGGCGGGGCTCGTCCCGGCCGGGGTCATCTGCGAGATTATGAACGAGGATGGGACCATGGCCCGGATGCACCAGCTCGAAATTTTCAGCCTGGAGCACGGCATCCCCATCCTGACGGTCGCAGACCTGATCAAGTACCGGATGAAGACCGAGAGCCTGGTGCGCAAGATCGACGAAGCCGACCTTCCCACCCGGCACGGACACTTCCGGGTCTTGATCTTCGAGGACGAGATCAGTCACGAGAATCATGTCGCCCTGGTTAAGGGAAAGATCGAAGGGGATGAACCCGTCCTGGTCCGGGCGCACTCCCAGTGTCTGACGGGAGACACCTTCGGCTCCAGCCGCTGCGACTGCGGGGAGCAGCTCCATCAAGCTATGGAGATCATCGAAAAGGAGGGCCATGGAGTCATCCTCTACATCCTCAACCAGGAAGGCCGCGGGATCGGCTTGACAAACAAGATCAAGGCCTACGCGATCCAGGACCGGGGCGCGGATACCGTCGAGGCCAACCGCAGCCTGGGCTTCAAACCCGACCAGAGGGATTATGGGATCGGGGCCCAGATCCTGGTCGCGCTGGGGGTGAAAAAGATCCGGCTGATGACCAACAACCCCCGCAAATTCATCGGGCTGGCCGGCTACGGCCTCGAGATCGTCGACCGGGTGCCGATCGAGGTGCCGCCGAACCGGGCCAACCTTAAGTACTTGAAAACAAAAAAAGAGAAACTGGGCCATATCCTGGATATGGTTTGAGCCCGGCGCGCTTTCGTAAGGGCGGATATGACGATCGAGAAGTTTTCGGAAGAGTTCTCGCCCCTGCCTCCGCAGGAGAAAATAAAATTCCTCTATACCCATATCGAAACGTTGGCCAAAGAGGAGAGGATCGTGTTCCTCCTCTCCATCCTCAAGCAGGAGGAGGCGTCGCCCCTGGTCAAGGCGACCGCGCTCAAGTTCCTGAGGGAGGCCTCCTACCAGGAGTCCGAAGTCTACAAGAGTTTTCTCGAAGATGACTTCCGGGCGATCGCCAACGCCGCCAAGCGGGCCGTCAAGGAATTCGAAGAGAAGGACAAGAAGGACGGATATTACTCCGATGCCGTGCTCCGGAAGCTGAGTTCGCTTCCCGATAAAGACAGACGTCTCAAGATCCTGAAAGCCATCTCCCGGCTCCAGGCCCCCTGGGTCCTCAGGGTCCTGCTGGAGGGTCTGTCCGATCCTTGTGAATCCAACCGGGATTTCCTGGTCAAGGAGTTGAGCGAGAGAGAAATCTGGAACTTCTCACCTTTTTACGAAAAGCTGTCCAAGCCGCCATGGTACACCAAGAGCGCGGTGCTCCGAGTCCTCGGCCGGAGGAAAGACAGCGCTGCGGTCCCCGCCATCAACAAAGTCCTGGCCGATCCAAACGTCGATGTCCGGAAGAGCGCCGCCGCGGCTTTGGGAGAGATCGGGGGGAAGGAAGCGCTGGCACTTCTCGTCCGGTTAACCAAGGACGGGAGCGCCTACGTAAGACAGGCGGCCGGCGATGCGCTCCGCAAGGTCAGCAACGTCCGCTTCAGCGGCTGAGGACGCCGGCCTCGTCGCGGGCCTTTCGGGATTCCAGGATGAAAGTCACGGGCCCGTCGTTGGTGAGGTGGACATCCATAATGGCCTGAAAAACACCCGTCTCCACCCGGTATCCTTTCTCTCTGACCAGAGCAACCAGATGGTCGAAGAGCTCCGCGGCCAGGGTCGGCTCCTCGGCACCGTCGAAGCTCGGCCGCCTGCCCTTTCTGGTCGAACCCGCTAGGGTGAACTGCGAGACGGCGAGGACCTCTCCGCCCGCCTCCGCCAGGGAAACGTTCATTTTGCCCTCATCGTCGGGAAAGATACGGAGCTCCGTCGTCTTTCTGGCCAGGAACTCGGCGTCCTCGCGGGTGTCGCCCTTCTCGACACCGACGAAAAGGCAGATCCCCGGCCCGATCCTCCCGGTCGTCCGTCCCTCCACCTCGACCCAAGCCTGTTTAACCCGCTGCAAAACGATAATCATCCGCGCTGGACCTCGACTCCCGTTGACTTTGATGGCCACTTATTCTATCATATGGGCTCAAAATAAGGAGTAGGCTATGGCTCGTCACAATTCGGTGGTCCGCCAGCGGCGCCGCAGCATCCGGAGGAACGCCATCAACCGGCAGAACAAGTCCGCTCTCCGCACCCAGGTCAAAAAGCTCCGGGAGGCCATCGAGAAGAGCGATAAAGAGACCGCCCAGAAACTGGTTTCCTCGACGGTCTCACTGATCGATAAATCCGTCAAGAAAGGCACCATCCACAAGAACAAGGGCGCCCGTTTCAAGTCCCGTCTCACCCGGCAGGTTGGATTGATTAGCCCTTCTCCTTCCAAATAGCGCTCCGCCGTTCCCTCGGCTGCTGTTGCCGGCGGCAGTATTCGATCACGAACGTTTCCATCAGCGGCTGCTCTGAGACATCCATGGTCTTGATCGAGAAGTCGATCTTCTCCAGTTCCCGGACGGCCCAGCTGATCTCCCCGATCGACAGTCTCTCGAGAAGCGAGAACAGGGCCTTGAATTCCTCCGCGTAGAGCTTGACAAAGGCCTCCTTGATCTGGGGCTTGAGGAAAGCGAAAATCTCTTTCCGGTCGCGGCCCTCCCTGAGCCAGAGCTTGGCCAGCAGGAGGTCGCGGAAAAAGTTGGCCAGCACGCGGAGGATGTGCTCGGGCCGCACTCCTTCTTGAAAGGCCCGGTTCAGGATCAGCAGCGACTGTCTCTGGTCCGCTCTCTTCAGTGCCTCGGCCAGGTCCCATTCGATGAAGCTCTTTGTCCAATCGCAGACCTGAAGGACGTCTTCGATATCGACCGTCTTCCGGTCGGCGGCAAAGGCCGCGATCTTCTCGAGCTCGCGGTCGATCCGGCGGAGGTCGCTGCCCGCCACCTCCTCCAGCCGGCCCAGGGCCTCCGGAGTGGCCGATTTCCCCAGGGACGCCAGACGCTGCATCATCCAGGCATGAAGATCGCCTTTCTTCAGGGGCCTTACCTCTTTGAGGACGACCGCCCCCCCGGACAGAGAGTCGAAAAACTTGACCAAGGAGTGGGTTTTCTTCACCCGCCCCGTGATCACCACGACCAGGACCGTCCTTGAAGCCGGAGACCGAAAATACTCCCGGATGATCTTCTCGTCGAGCGAGGAGAGCTTCCGGGAACTGCCTTTGCCCTCCCTGGCTTCTTTTCCCTCCCTGTTTTCCTCGACGGCCCTGACAACGACGATACGCCAGGGGGAGAAGAAAAAGGGAACTGTTCGGGCAGTGTCGATGATGTCGGGCCAGCGCATCACGGCCAGGTCGAACCTTTCGAGGTTGAATCCCTGGGCATCCGGCGAGATCAGGGCCCGTTTGAGCCTCCGGATGAATTCTTCCGCCAGGTAGTCTTCTTCTCCATAGAAGACATAGCCGGCGGCCAGGCGGTCTTCCCTGATTTCGCCGGCCAGGGGGTCGGTGGGGGCCATCTCAAAATCCTTCGAGAAGCGTGCTCACGAGGCTGCGGGCGAATTTCTCGGCCACCTTGTCGATGGCCTCGCTTTCCCAGGTCTCGAAGCTCGTGCCGGACGGCACCTCATATTCTTCCTGATAGACATAGGAAGGGTTGGAGAAGAGAATCTTCTGGTTGGCGAGGTCGCGGAGGACGATCTTGGCGACCACCGTGATGGTGTAGCGGTCGGCCGTATTCTGGTTGGAAAAAGCGATCGGGTTGACGTTGAAGGCGTTGATCTCCCCAACCAGGATGGCGTCGGCGCCGCTCGATTCGCCCGTCACTTCCACCTTCCCGCGGTTGACCAGCTCGTCGATGACGCTCTGGGTCAGCTTGACGTCCAAGTCGAAGCGGGTGGTCATGTTTTTAAACATGGGGATGTTAACCTTCTTGATGTTCGGAGGCAGAGAGCTTCCCGTGCCGCGCAGATAGTAGCCGCAGTGGACGAGGAACAGACAGGCGAGAGCTAAACCGAAAATCTTTTTCATTTTCATGGCGCTCAGACGACGATGTTGACCAGCTTGTTCTCGATGCAAATGACCTTCCGGACCGGCCGGCCGGCGATAAAGGAATGGATCCGGTCGAGGGCCAGGGCACGTTCTCTCATCTCACTCTCGCCGATCCCTGCGTCGGCCTCGAACTTGTCGCGGAGCTTTCCGTTGACCTGGACCACGATGGTGACGATTTCCTCTCTCGCCAGCTCGGGGTCGAAGGCCGGCCAGGGGAAGCGGGCCAGAAGTTCACGGTGGCCCGTTCGCTCCCAGAGCTCCTCGGAAAGGTGCGGAGTAAAGGGCGCTAGGAGGACGATCATGCTTTCCAGTGCCAAGCGCAATACCGCCCTTCCTTCCTCGCCCTGACGCAGCCCGTCCTTCTCTTTCCGGGCCAAGTTGTAAAGCTCCATGATCGAGCTTATGGCCGTGTTGAGGTGGAACCGCTTCCCGATGTCTTCGGTCACCTTGCGGATGGTCTGGTGCGTTTTCTTGAGCAGGTCCGATCCTTCGGCCGCGTCATGGTTGATTGATCGAGACGCGCCATCCGCAAACAAGTCGCGGTTCTCCTCGACGATCGTCCAGACCCGGTTGAGAAACCGGAAGCAGCCCTCGATACCGTCTTCGGCCCAGGCGAATTCCTTCTCGGGCGGCGAAGCGAAGAGGATGAACAGGCGGAGCGCGTCGGCGCCGTATCCCTGGATCATCTCGTCCGGGTCGACGACGTTTCCCCGCGATTTCGACATGGCCGCGCCATCCTTGGTGACCATGCCTTGGGCGAGATAATGCGGGAAGGGCTCGCCGATCGAGGCGCATCCAAGGTCTCTCAGCACCTTGGTGAAGAAGCGGGCGTAAATGAGATGGAGGATGGCGTGCTCCACGCCGCCGATGTAGAGGTCGACGGGGAGCCAGTAGGAAGCGACGGCGCGGTCAAAGGGCGCATCCTTCTGATGCGGCGATGTGTACCGGAAAAAATACCAGGAGGAATCGAAGAACGTGTCCATGGTGTCGGTTTCACGACGGGCCTTGCCGCCGCACTTCGGACAGGTCGTGTTCACGAATTCGGGCGCATTGTCCAGCGGAGACCCTTCCTCTCCCGTAAACTTGACGTCATGTGGAAGCTCAACGGGCAGGTCTTCATAGGGGACACCCACTGTCCCGCATTTCTCGCAGTAAATGATGGGGATGGGAGTTCCCCAATAGCGCTGCCGGGAGATACCCCAATCCCGCAGCCTGTAAGTGAGGCTCTTGCGGCCGAACCCGCGGTCTTGAGCGAAGCGGGACATTCCCTCCATCGCTTCCTGCGAGCTCAAGCCAGAAAATGGACCGGAGTTGACCAAGACTCCGTATGCCTCGGTAGCCCTCTCCTGGTGTTCCTCAAAGACGGGGTTGTCGGCGGGCACGATCACGGGCCGGACGATCAGGCCGTATTTCCGGGCGAATTCAAAATCCCGCTGGTCATGGGCGGGCACGGCCATAACGGCGCCGGTGCCGTAGTCCATCAGAACGTAATTGGCGATCCAGATGGGGATCTCCTCACCCGAGAACGGGTTGGCCGCCTTCTTTCCGGTGTCGATCCCTTCCTTTTCCGCCTCCTCCTCGTCCTTCTTCATCCGGGCGTCCCGGACGGCCCGAACCATTTCTTCGCGCCGCTTCTCTTTGTCCGGAGAATCGGCCAGGAGCTCGCGGCTGAGCGGATGCTCCGGCGAGAGGAGCATGAAGGTGGCGCCGAAAATGGTATCGATGCGGGTCGTAAAAACTCCGATCGTCCGGGAGCCCTTCAAAGGGAAGGAGATGTGGGCGCCCTCGCTTTCGCCGATCCAGTTCTTCTGCATCAGCAGGACATGCTCGGGCCATTTCTCGAGGAGCTTGTGTCCGTCGAGAAGCTCCTTGGCGTAGGCCGTGATCTTCAGGAACCAGTGGTCCATCTCCTTCTGCTCGACGCCCGAATCGCAGCGCCAGCACGCGCCGCCCGCCGCCTGCTCGTTGGCCAGGACCGTCCGGCACTGCGGGCACCAGTTGACCCAGCTCTTCTTGCGGAAGGCCAGGCCGCGCTCGAACATCTTCAGAAAAATCCACTGGTTCCACTTGTAGTATTCGGGAAGGCAGGTGTTGACCTCGCGTGACCAGTCGTAGCTGATCCCTAAGCTCTGGAGCTGGCGTTTCATGTGGGCGATGTTGTCGAGAGTCCAGGTCTGAGGATGAATGCCGTGCTTGATGGCCGCGTTTTCGGCCGGCATGCCCAGGGCGTCCCAGCCGATGGGATGGATGACATTGAGCCCTTTCATCAGCTGGAAGCGGGAGATGACATCTCCGATCGAGTAATTCCGGACATGCCCCATGTGGATGCGGCCCGAGGGATAGGGATACATCTCCAGGCAGAAGTATTTCGTCAGCCGGGGGTCGTCGGCGGCTTCGAAAACCTTCTTCTGCGCCCAGGTCTTCTGCCACTTCTCCTCGACCTCCTGGAATGGGTACACGTCTTTCATCTCAGTCCGTCTCTGTCAGTTTAAATTCTTGATTCTCTTGGGTTTTTCGGTTTACCGCTAAATATTAGATGCATCCCCTCCTAAAAGTCAAGAAACCCGGGAACGCACCTATCGGACTTTTGATATAATAGCCGTTATCTACTCATGATTAAGAGTGTTGCACAGCTCTATCGCCGGGCCTACAGCGGCCTGCCCCGGGAGGCCTGGTTCCTATTCGCCGTCAACCTGGTGAATTCCTCGGGGGCGATGGTCATCTTCTTCCTGTCGCTTTACCTGACGCGGCGGCTCGGGTTCACCCCCGCCCGGGCGGGCCAGGCGCTCAGCCTCTACGGGCTGGGCTCTTTGGCCGGAGCCTACATGGGAGGCTGGTTCTCAGACCGCATCGGGTCCACTTCAGTGCAGAAACTGAGCCTTGTGCTATCCGGAGGATTCCTCATCGCCCTCGGTCAAATCCGCTCGGCAGGCGGAATCCTGCCCGTCCTCTTTGTTTTTTCCGTGGCTGCCGGCGCGCTTTACCCGGCCAACGCCGCCTCCATGTCGAGAGTCTGCCCTCCCGAGCTTCAGGTCAAGGGCTTCGCCCTTAACCGTCTGGCGAATAACCTTGGCGTCACGATCGGCCCCGCCGTGGGAGGGTTACTGGCTCTCCGCGATTATCGGCTGCTCTTCTGGGCAGACGGTCTAACGTGTATCGCTGCGGCCGCCCTCTTCCTTGTGATCTGGAAGAAACCAGAGGAACAACTCCGAACGGTCGAGGCAAAAAAGGAAACAACTCAGCCTGGCACTGCCCGCACGCCCTGGCGCGATGGCCCCTTCCTGCTGCTTATGCTTTTGGTCATCGCCTGGGGTGCGGTGTTCGTCCAGCTCTTTGCCACGTTTCCGCTATACATGCGTGGTGCCTACGGCCTGGCCGAGGACCAGATCGGCCGGTTGCTCGCGGTTAACACGATCCTCATCGTCACCCTGGAGATGGCCCTCATGGAGAAGATCCGCACCCGTTCCCGGACGCGGATGATCAACCTGTCATTCATCCTGCTCGGTCTGGGTTTCGGGCTGATGCCCCTGGGCCGGGGTATCCTCTATGCCGCTTTTACCGTAGCCGTCTGGACTTTCGGCGAAATCCTGAGCATGCCCTTGTTGACCGCTCTCATAGCGGGACGGGCCGGACCGGAAACCCGGGGTCGGTATATGGGGGTTTTCAGCTTTGCCTTCTCGCTGGCCTTCATCGTCGGCCCTGCGGTGGGAGCCTCGGTCTACGGGCATCTCGGCGGCAACGCGCTCTGGTTCGGATGCGCGGGAGTTACTGCCCTGCTGGCCGTCGCTTTTTCCGCCCTGAGGCGGTCTTTAGAATCGTCCTGATGGGCCAGGCTCTGAAATGCGCGCCTCGCTCTCTCCTCCCCCTCTCTATTCCTTGATTTTTTAATCGAAAGGGATTAAAACGACAGTCCGATGGGCATCCTGGAAGTCCGAAACCTGCGGGCCAGCTATGGCAGCGGAGATGTCGTCCGGGACATAGACATCAGCCTTGAAAAGGGCGAGTTCGCCTGCATCCTGGGACCCAACGGCTCAGGCAAGAGTACTCTGATAAAAGCCCTACAAGGCCTCTTGAAGGATGTCGCCGGAGAAATTCGGGTTGATGGCCAGGACCTCTTCCGCTTGACGCGGCGCGAGGTCGCCGGCCAGATCGCCTTCGTCCCCCAGATCGCCGACCTGACCTTCGA
>Ga0153916_10003467_pt1 | contig 11764 bp, 11 predicted proteins | sample Opewatmetagenome_FD_109642 | JGI IMG/M metagenome (GOLD analysis project Ga0153916, IMG submission 109642) | Freshwater wetland microbial communities from Ohio, USA - Open water 3 Core 3 Depth 4 metaG | ecosystem: Environmental > Aquatic > Freshwater > Wetlands | place: USA: Ohio, Lake Erie...
CAGGTGAGCGGTCTTGGCTTTCAGCTTCCTTTTGACTTCTGTCAGAATTTTCGAGAAGTTCTTAATGGCAATGTCCCCCTTATATTTATTGAGGATCTCTACGAAGCGACTCATGTGGGTTCCCTTGAAGCGATGAGGAAGGTCCACATACATATTGACGCTGGCCACGGTGTGTTGAAAGCCTTTCACCTTATCCAAGACGGTGATCGGATAACGGATATTTTTTACCCCGACTTTGTTGATCTCAATTTTTCGATGATCCATTTGATTCTGAATATCGTTCATGGTCATCTCCCGAAATAGGTGGCACTCGAAGTCTCCGACTCCCATGCCGTTACCTTTTTGAGGATCCCAGGATGCCCCTTTAACTCACCTTTTAGTCTATCAAAAATATATTTTGCAATATTTTCAGAAGAAGGTTCAATTCCTGAAAAATAAGGGAGATCGTTAAGGTAGGTATGATCCAAAGGCTTCAAGACTTTTTCCACTCTCTGTTTCAAGATTCCGAAGTCGATAACCACCCCTTCCTTACCCAATCGGTTGGACATGACGGAAACCTCCACCTTCCAGTTGTGGCCGTGTAATTCTTCGCATTTTCCGTGGAGATAGCGTAATCGGTGGGCACCGGAGAAGTGGGAATGGACGGTGATCTCATACATGTTATGTTTCCTTTCTAATCCTCCGTTGTCAGAGCGCCCCCATGCCCCAATCATCAGGCACGAACCATCGAAAATGTCATCGGGTTAGGGTTAGGAAGCCCGATTGGTATCGAGAGAAAAGGTTAGGTCTAAAGACCGAAACATAACTCGCTGACAAAACTGGCATCTTCACCTTAACCTTTACCGAAGGGTTCTGTATCTAGGCAGTCCATTAGTCCACTAAGAGAATTCGCACATCCATGACATTCGTATAGGTAGGTCCGGTAATCAAAAGGTCTCCTAATTTTTGAAAAAAGGGATAAGCATCATTGTTATCAAGATAGAAATTCGGATCCAGACCCAAGGATTTCCCTCTCTGAACGGTGGTGTGATCAGCGACCGCGCCTGTTGCATCCGTGGGTCCATCCGTCCCATCCGTTCCTCCGCTCAGGAGGACCACCTTTTCGACCCCGCTGATCTCTAAAGCTCCTGCCAACACAAATTCCTGGTTTCTTCCTCCAAGACCTTTTCCTTTGATGGTCACCGTGGTCTCGCCTCCGGAAAGGATGCAGGCAGGCCTTGGGATCGGATTTCCGCTGGAAATCACTTCCTTTGCAATAGCGGTATGAAATCGAGCCGCCTCCCGCGTCTCGCCTTCGATCGAAGAAGAGAGGATGAGGGTATTGAAACCGAAGGAGGTTGCCTCTTTTTCCGCTGCCTGAAGAGCAAGGATGTTCGACCCAATGAGACTGTTGTAGACCCTCTCGAAGACCACTTCTTGAGGCTTTGGGGTCTCTTCAACCTTCCCTTCTTTTCCTAATTGGAGATATTTCCGAATGGAAGGAGCCATTTCGTTAAGCAAATCGTATTTTCTCGAGATCTCCCAGGCCTCTTCAAAGGTGGAGGGGTCGGGAACGGTAGGGCCGGAACCGATGACCTCCAGCTGATCTCCTACGACATCGGACAGGATGAACCCGATGACCATGGAAGGATAGGCCCACTTGGCAAGCCATCCTCCCTTTATCCTGGAGATATGTTTCCGGATGGTATTGATTTCCTTAATGTCAGCCCCGCAATCCAGAAGGAGTTGGGTCACCTCCTGTTTTTCTTTGAGATCGATGTGGTCGGCTGGAAACGGGAGAAGGGCTGAGCCGCCTCCCGAAAGCAGAAAAATGACCAAATCTTCTGGTCCGGATTCTTTTAGCAGACGCTGGATCTTTTTTGCTCCCTCGTAGCCCTTCCGATCAGGAAGGGGATGGCCGGCTTCAATGATTTCAGTTTTCTTGAGAGGCAGCTGATGTCCGTATTTTGTGGTGATCATTCCCCTTGTTATTCGATCTCCGAAGATTTCCTCAATCGCTTGGGTCATGGAATTGGAGGCCTTCCCAGTGCCGACAAGAAATATTTTATTAACACCGCTTAAATCAAAAACTTTCTCTGATTCCCCTTCCGTCTTGATTAACAAACGATCTTTTTCAATTCGAATTCTATCCTTCAGGATTTTGGATGGATCCACCGCGGAAAGGGCTTTCAGGAAGATGGTCTTCGCCATTCTCTTCATCTCGTCCAAAGAAAAAGATTCCAAGGTCAAACCCTCCAGTTTAACTACTTGAAATTTATAACCCTATCCGCGTTCTTAGTCAACCCTCCAGTTCTACGGGAATAGTCCGCCTCTGGACAGGATAACACTAAAATTGTCACCTTTGCCCAGAAATGCGGACCTTGACGTGGAACCCTGACATGGAAGCTGAACACTTTAAGATCTTGTGTTATACTGTGCGAGACGTCCCCGTCACTTTTCTTTAGAAAAAGGGGACGATATGTGACAATTCTAAGACCCCGAACTTAATCATGGAGCTACGTCTTCGAAATATTCTGACCGTTTCAGAACTCACCCAAGAAATCAAAGAGATTCTTGAAGACAGATTTCCGGATGTGTGGGTCGAGGGAGAAATTTCAAATCTTCGGATCCCGCCCTCTGGGCACATCTACTTCACCCTGAAGGATGATACCAGCCAGATCCGAGCGGTTCTGTTCAAGATGCAGGCTCGAACCCTTCGCTTCGCCCCCGAAGATGGTCTCCATGTTGTTTGCCGGGGGAGGGTGAGTCTTTATGAGAAGAGAGGGGATTACCAGTTGATCTTAGAATCAATGGAGCCTAAAGGGATTGGAGCTCTTCAACTGGCCTTTGTCCGATTGAAAGAGAAACTCGAAAAGGAAGGATTTTTTGACCCAGCCCGTAAAAAACCGATTCCCATGGTCCCACAAAAAATTGGAATCGCCACTTCTCCGACAGGCGCTGTGATTCGGGATATGCTCCATATCCTCCAAAGACGGTTCGAAAATCTTCATATCGTTCTTTATCCTGTTCGTGTTCAAGGGGAAGGGGCGTCCGGCGAAATTGCTGAGGCGGTAAGATATTTCAACCAATGGACGGACGTTGACGTGATCATCGTGGGCAGAGGAGGGGGTTCGCTGGAAGACCTATGGGCATTTAATGAGGAGGCCGTGGCCAGGGCGATTTACCACTCGAAGATTCCTATCATCTCTGCGGTAGGTCATGAGACGGATTACACCCTTTCAGACTTTGTAGCAGATGTGAGAGCACCGACACCGTCTGCAGCCGCAGAATTGGTTGTCAGGGATAAAAGAGAAATCAAGAATATCCTGCACCATTTACGAGGACGTTTGGAAAATGAAGTGGTTCAAATGTTTCAGCGATATCGAACTGATTTGTCCTATCTCGTAAGAATCTTTAGGGAGCCCGAAAAGAAGGTTGAAGAATATTTCTTGCGGATGGATGACCTCGTGAACCGGCTTCGCCTCTTAACCTCGTGGACTGTTAAAAGAAAAAGGGAGAAGCAGCTGCATCTCGGTGAAAACCTACTTCTTCGAAATCCCATGGAAAGGTTGAAAAATCTCAGATCATTCATTTCAGAGGGTCGGAAGCAAATGGGGCAGCACGTCAAACACGCGATGGAGATCCGCCGTCATCGGGTAGCAGGCACCTTGGGGAAGTTAGATTCCTTAAGCCCTCTTTCTATCCTTCAAAGGGGATACAGCATCACGCGTAAGCTTCCTTCGTTACAAATTTTGAGAGAGGCGACCCATGTCAAGGAAGGAGACAGGGTGGAGGTAAAACTCTACCAGGGAACTTTGCTCTGTGGCGTCGAAAAAACGGAAAACGCTTGACGATCATGGGTTTTAAAATTTACAATGGATTTTTAAATACAGGATCTTCCCCTTGTTTAAGATCAGAAAGACATGAGGCAGCCCAGGAAAGGAATGGCAATGCCAAAGGAAAGGTTTGAAGACGCGCTCAATAAGCTTGAAAAGATCGTTTCTAAATTAGAGGAGGGGGATATTCCTTTGGAAGAATCTTTGAAACTCTTTGAAGAAGGAATCCGACTGTCGCGATTTTGTAACCAAAAACTGGATGAGGCAGAGAAAAAAGTGGAGATTCTTTTGAAAGGGAAGGACGGAATGCTCAAGCCACAGCCTTTCGATCCGTCGATCAACTCGGGGCAAACTCCTCCGGTAAACTCAGGCGAAGCAATTTCTGAAGAGGGAGAAGAGTAAAAGGGCATTGCGAAAGGTCAAAGGTCGAACCTGCTTGCGGTGGGCGGGTGAGATCTGAATTTCAAATAAGAAAATCCAGGAAGAAAAAACAGATGAGATTGCTCAATTTTGGCATTCATTTTGCTATATTAAAACCAGCTTCGTTCGGTATGAAGCGATATTTTTGGCAACGAGGGGACACGGAAGGCTGAACAATGGAGAAAATATTAGATCGGATACAAACCTCTCATGATATTAAGAAGTTAGACCATGAGGAATTGGGGACACTCTGCCATGAGTTAAGGGAAGAGATCATATCGACCGTTTCGAAAACAGGAGGGCATTTAGCTTCGAATCTGGGTGTGGTCGAGTTGACGGCTGCCTTGCACTATGTTTTCGACTTTCCAAAAGACAAACTCGTATGGGATGTGGGACATCAGAGTTATGTCCATAAACTTCTCACTGGGAGAAGGGATCGCTTCCACACTCTAAGACAATATGAAGGGATCAGCGGGTTCCCGAAAAGGGATGAAAGCCCTTATGATGCCTTTGATTCCGGCCATAGTGGTAACTCCATCTCTTCAGCCCTTGGGATGGCAGAGGCCCGAAGGCTCAAAGGCGAAGAGGGAAGGGTCGTCGCGGTTATCGGGGACGGGTCCATGACCTCGGGTCTAGCCTTTGAAGGACTCAATCAGACAGGACATATTGACCAGGATCTCATCGTTATTCTGAACGACAATGAGATGTCCATCTCTCCTAATGTGGGAGCTCTCTCTTCTTACCTCAACCGGTTGATGACCGGTGAATTCGTGAACCGATTTCGTCGTGATATGGGGGGGTTTCTAGAAACCCTTCCTCGAATCGGAAAGTCGGTCCTTCGTTTTGCCAAGCAGGCAGAGGAGTCTTTAAAAGGTCTCGTAATGCCTGGTCTCCTTTTTGAAGAGCTGGGTCTGAAATATATCGGACCGATCGATGGCCATCGCTTGGACTACCTGATCGAGACCTTTCAGAATATTAAGAAATTGGGCGGACCCATCCTCGTCCATGTGATCACGAAAAAAGGAAAGGGGTATCCCCCTGCAGAGATGAATCCATCTCGCTTTCATGGCGTCCCCCCCTTTGTCATTGAGACGGGTGAATTCAGGAGTAGTCAAAAGAACCCTCCCACCTATACCGAGGTCTTTGGGGAGACGCTCTGCCGGCTGGCGAGGGAAAATAAGCGCTTAATCGCCATCACGGCTGCTATGCAGAGCGGAACAGGTCTCGAGGATTTTTCGGCGCTGTTCCCCGATCGATTTTATGATATTGGCATCGCAGAACAGCATGCCGTTACTTTTGCTGCGGGTCTTGCCCTCGAAGGGATGAAACCTGTCGTCGCGATCTACTCCACTTTTTTGCAGAGGGCTTATGATCAAGTCCTTCAGGATGTTTGTTTGCAAAAACTCCCAGTCGTCCTTGCATTGGACCGTGGCGGAATTGTGGGAGAAGATGGCCCGACCCATCACGGTGTTTTTGATTTTTCATATCTCCGCCATATCCCCAACCTCATCGTCATGGTTCCCAAAGATGAAAATGAATTTCAGCATATGATCAAGACCGCCACAGAGTGCCCTGTGCCAGTTGCTCTCCGGTATCCGAGAGGAAAAGGGGTAGGCATTGGAAGAGAGGCGTCTCTCCAATCGATCGACATCGGGAAAGGGGAAATTCTGAGAGAGGGGCAGGATATTCTCATCGTCGCCATCGGTACCACGGTTTATCCTTCCCTCCGTGCAGCGGAAAGGCTGGCGGAGACTGGGATCCAGGCAGCCGTCATCAATAGCAGATTTTTGAAACCTCTGGATACAAACCTCCTGTGCGATTGGGCCAAGAAGACCGGGAAGGTCCTTACCGTTGAAGAGAACGTTCTTCAGGGAGGTTTTGGAAGTGCAGTGCTCGAACTCTTTCAAGAAAGAGGCCTTTTTCCTATTCAAGTGAAGCGCTTGGGAATTCCTGACCTCTTTGTGGAACATGGGCCACAAGCTCTGCTCAGAGAGAAATATGGAATCGACGAGAATGGAATCTTTAAAGGGGTACGAGAGATGTTTGAAGAAGGATGGTCAGACGCGTTTTTTCCAAGCCAAGCTGAAACCTCTGTGAAGAGAGCCTTTCCTAGCCCCAAGTAATTTGAGCTATCCTTCGCCCCACCCACAGAAAGGGTGACGGATCGAGTTTGTCCCCGTGAGATGGTGAGAAAAGACCGTTTCGACAAACTTTTAGTGGAAAGGGGGATGGCCCCAAGCCGTGAGAAAGCCAGGGCTTTGATCATGGCGGGGAAAGTCATTGTCGGGGGGAAGAGAATTGATAAGCCCGGGGTTCAGATAAACGAAGACGCCCAGTTCCAACTTCAAGAGGGGGAATCTAGTTATGTGAGTCGGGGGGGAGAAAAGATAGAGGGGGCTCTCAAGGCATTTGCCGTTGATCCCAAGGGAATGATTGTCATGGACGTAGGGGCTTCCACAGGAGGATTCACAGATTGTATTCTTCAAAAAGGGGCGAAGAAGGTTTACGCCGTGGATGTTGGATACGGACAGCTGGCCTGGAGACTTCAAAAAGATCCCAGGGTCGTCAACCTGGAGAGGAGAAACATACGGTATCTGCAAAGGGAGGAAGTACAAGAAGAAACAGATTTGATTCTCATCGATACCTCCTTCATCTCCGTTGAAAAATTCCTTCCTCACCTCCTTGGGTTTCTTAAGAAAGGAGGGGCGATTCTCAGCCTCATCAAACCCCAATTCGAAGTGGGAAGAAGAGAAGTGGGGAAAGGAGGGGTGGTGAGGGACAAGGCGCTGCATGAAAAAGTGATCGACAGGATTTCAAACTTCAGTCGAGGACTGGGACTGACCGTCTTGGGTGTCACGGAATCACCACTGCTCGGCCCCAAAGGGAACAGGGAGTTTTTCATCTACCTGAAAAAAGAGAATGAAAAACATGGGTAAGCCGAAGGAACCCGAACCGGTCAAACTCTTTATGAGCCTTATTGCTATGGAAAACGACATCTTTCATCAGGGGATCAAAGACCTCCGCTCAGCCTTTGGCGAGGCCGACATGATCAGCGAAAGATTCCCCTTTGATTTTACCGATTATTACACCTTGGAGATGGGAAATCCTCTTTTCCGCCATTTCATCACCTTCGAACGCCTCATTCCCATTCCCATCCTCCCCGATATTAAACAGGCCACCAACCGTCTCGAAGAGGAATATGCGGTTCTTGATGGAAAACGGCGAATCAATATCGACCCGGGATATATGTGTTTGGAACATGTGATCCTCGCCACGACCAAAGGGTATACCCATCGCCCCTATCTCAGGGATGGCATTTATGCCGATTTGGCATTGATCTATCGTCATAAGTCCTTTCAACCCTTGGAGTGGACCTATCCGGATTATCGAGAAGGGAGGGTCATCGCGCTCTTTAACCAATTCCGTAAGGAATATTTGGAAGAGTTAAGAGGGGGAAAACACCGCTCATGCTGAAATCGATGACAGGGTTTGGAAGGGGAGAAGGGGATACGACCATGGGGAAGGTGGTTGTGGAGTCTCGCTCTGTGAATCATCGATACAGTGACATCAACATCAAACTCCCCAAGCGTTTAAGCCTTTTCGAAAATCGTATGAAAGAGATCATCCGATCCCAGGTGTCAAGAGGAAGGATCGACGTCTTCCTCAGGATGGACAGCCTCGGAGAGGAAAAAGTTCAGCTCAGTGTGGACCTCGACCTGGCCGAACAGTATTACCGGGTCCTTCATGATTTGAAGGAGAGGCTTCGACTGAAAGATGAGATTACGTTAAGTTTATTGGCTGGGGCGAAGGACTTGATTACCATCAAGGAGGAACTGGGGGACATAGAGCCATACTGGCAGGAGGTCCTTCCTGTCCTGAGGCAGTCTCTGAAGAATATGGACGACATGAAACGATTAGAAGGAGAGTCACTTACCAAAGATCTGCAACAACGATTGGAGCACATCACGGAGCAGCTGCAAATGATCAAACAACAATTCCCCTTGCGGCTCAGGGCCTTTTTTGGCAGACTTCAGGATAGGCTTCGATCTCTTTTGGAAGGGATGGAGACCGATCCCTCGCGTTTTCAACAGGAGGTCGCTTTCCTGGCAGAACGGACGGACATCACCGAAGAGATTGTCCGAGCCGAGAGCCACTTGGTTCAATTCAGGAGTTTGTTAGAAGGGATTGAGCCGGTGGGTCGGAAGATGGATTTCTTGCTTCAGGAGATTCATCGGGAGGTGAATACCGTCAGTGCCAAGGCGAATGATGCAGAGATCTCCCAGAGAGTGGTAGAGATCAAGTCTGAACTGGAAAAGATTCGGGAACAGGTGCAGAACGTCGAATGAGTCTTATCTACGAAAATGGTTTTGGGTTTGAGCATGAGATGAAAGATAAGGGAGTCGGATTGATTTTTATCATCTCTGCACCCTCAGGGACTGGGAAGACCACGTTGGTCAGAGAAGTGATCCAGCAGTTGCCAGGCCTAAAATTTTCGGTTTCCTTTACGACCCGTTTGCCCCGGCCTGATGAAAGGGAGGGAGAAGATTACCATTTCATTTCCCACTCCGCCTTCCAGAAGATGGTGGAAAAAAACGAATTCTTGGAGTGGGCAGAGGTATTGGGGAATCGTTACGGGACGCCTCGGCCTGATTTGAAAAAAATGGAGTTGGAAGGGGTCGACCTCATCCTCGATATCGATACCCAGGGAGCGAAGAAGGTCACGAAAGAGATTGCCCAACCCGTATTGATTTATCTCCTGCCTCCTTCTTTAAAGGTTCTCAGGGAACGATTGATCAATCGGGGGGTGGACTCCCTTGAGAGGGTCAAGTTTCGATTGTCAAGTGCCAGAAGGGATATGGAAGAGGCCTACGGCTACCATTACGTGATCATCAATGATCGCATTGAGGATGCCCTTGAGAAATTAAAGTCGATCATCGTTGCAGAGAGATGCCGAAGGGGTAAGAATATCATCCTCGAAGCAAATATAAAACAATGGGAGGAAAAGAATGGCTAGAATCACCGTAGAAGATTGTCTGAGGAAAGTGGAGAGCCGGTTCGAGCTGGTGATCTTGGCGGGGAGAAGGGCCAAGATGATCATGAAAGGTGCCAAGCCCTTAGTCGATGCGGATAACCGGGCGATTGTCACAGCCCTTCGGGAAGTCGCTGCTGGAAAGGTGAGATTGATACATCCCGAAGACAAGGAAAAAGGGAGCGACCCTTCTGACAATGAATCGTGAAAGAGGGTGTCAAGGACATGAAAGAGGCAGAGGTCACCCAGGGAACCGGATTGATCGCAGACCCCGTTTATCATTACATTGTGATGACGGACCGGATCGAAGGAGAGGCAACAGAAAGGGGTGTGATCGATACGCCCTGGGTTCAACGCCTTCGTCGCATCTTCCAACTGCAGAGCGCTCGTTGGGTATTTCCCACGGCCGAACACACTCGTTTTCAACACTCCCTGGGGACCATGCATGTCGCAGGGACTTTCTCTGAGCAGATTTATCCTTCCCTCTTCAAGATCTTCAAAACAGAGCTGCCCTCTTTTCCCTATTTGCAGGAACTCCTTCGTCTGGCCGGGCTCCTCCATGATATCGGGCATGGCCCTTTCTGCCATTTTTTTGATGAGCAATATCTTTCTCGATTTAATACCAATCATGAGGGGATGGGTCAGCAGATCATCCGAGAAAAAATTTCTTCCCTATTAAAAAGAATTCGACGAAGTCCTCAGGGTCTGTTTAAAAAAGGAGAAGTCCTGGATCCTGAGCAGATCACCTTCCTGATCAAGAGGCCTCAAAAGAAGGAAGGGAGAAAACACCCGAAGTGGTTGAACTTCCTGCAGCAACTTTTTCGAGGAATCTTTACCTTTGATAATATCGATTATGTACTGCGAGATGCGTACATGACCGGTGTCTCCATCGGTCCAGTGGATTGGAGACGACTCCTTTACTATACCTCCTTTAGTAAAGAGGGTTTGATTTTGGATAAGAGGGGACTAGATGCATTGGCCATGTTTCTGAATGCACGTCTGTATCTCTATTCGAATGTTTACTATCACCGGACCACACGTTCCATCGATCTTCAGCTTCAGGAGATATTTAAAGCGACGATGGAAATTCTTTGTCCATTTGATCCTATGGAGGAGATAGACCGATACCTCCTGCTCACCGACTGGTTTGTGATGGAAAGGGTATTGGAATGGAAGGGATCTCTGTCGCCTCGGGAAAGGCAATTGGGGGAAAAGTGGGCGGAAGTGCTTTCGCGAAAGTTAAAGTGGAGCAGCGTCTTTGAGGAGAAACTTACCCTCAGAGAGATGGAGATGGGACGGCCGATTTTTTTGAAACCGGAGGAAGTGAAACAGAGGATCAAGGACTTTCTGCCAAAACACCTCCAAGAGCTGGAATTCCATGTCGACATGGCCCACCATGACCCGAGGCCCCTCAATCCCTGGCATGAATCAGAGGAGGGGACGCTTCTCATCTTCGACCCGGGGTCCAAAAGAATATCGAGGGAACCCCTGAAAAGATTATTTCAATATATTCCAGCCAAAGTGGCCATCTGCCGAGTCTATGCCCGGACCCATCGTTTCGATCGGGAATTGGGCCGAGCGGCCCGGCGCGCCCTTGCTCTAGAGGGAGTCTCGGAAAGCTTTGAGACGAACGTATAGAAAAGAATGTTAGAACTCACGCAGGGTCCCTTCTCTTGATTCCAGGCTCATGGCCACTCCTGTTGATCGGGAGCTCCCTTATCTTCTTGATATTACGGAAGGCTTCTGGTTCTGAAAGCTTTTCAGAATTTGGAGTCTTGGGTCTTGATGTCTTATTAGGATTTTGACTGTAGGATTTGGAATTTTCGGATCAGGCCTTCACGATTTTCTTCTTGTATCGGTCCATTCCCTTTGTGACATTTCGGGTATCGATGATGAGGGGAACGAGTTTAACAATCCGTTGATAATCAATACTATGGTCTGTAATAACCACGGCGGCATCGACCCTGCGAAGCAACTGCTCTGTCAGAGGGGAAGAATTCAACTTAAAGGAGTATTTTCTGAAAGAGGGAAGGGATGGGATATAGGGATCGTGATAGAGAAGGACTGCCCCCTTTTTTTGCAGCATATCCATAATGGCCAGGGCGGGGGATTCCCTGGTATCGTCCACGTCCTTTTTATAGGCTACCCCAAGAATCAGGATTTTTGCTCCCTTGAGACTCTTCCCCCTTCCGTTGAGAGCATCTTGGATCTTTGCGACCACATAGTAGGGAACGTGGACATTAATTTCTCCCGCCAGGAAAATAAACCTTGTCGTAAAATCATACTCTCGGGCTTTCCAGGAGAGATAATAGGGATCGATAGGAATACAGTGACCTCCCATTCCAGGGCCTGGGTAGAAGGGTGAGAATCCAAAAGGTTTGGTACTGGCGGCTTCGATGACCTCCCAAATATCGATTCCCATTCGATCTGTCAACATCTTCAATTCGTTCACCAAGGCAATATTTACGCTTCGATAAATATTTTCGAGGAGCTTGGTTAA
>Ga0153916_10003468_pt1 | contig 11761 bp, 9 predicted proteins | sample Opewatmetagenome_FD_109642 | JGI IMG/M metagenome (GOLD analysis project Ga0153916, IMG submission 109642) | Freshwater wetland microbial communities from Ohio, USA - Open water 3 Core 3 Depth 4 metaG | ecosystem: Environmental > Aquatic > Freshwater > Wetlands | place: USA: Ohio, Lake Erie, Old...
CACCCACCCCATGCGAGGGGCGGCGCGCCGCGGCACGGCTCCCTCCCCCGAGGTGGGGCGTACTCATACGGGTGAGTGGCCGCGGGCCGCTTGAAATCGGCCGGGCCGCTCCCTATCCGAACCAGCTTGCGCCGGAACGGAGTCCCGTGAAGCACTGGCAGGAAACCGCTGCGATCCTGGATCGGACGGCGCGCCTCGCCGAGCAGGGGGGGCGCGCCGCGCTGGCGACGGTGGTGCGGATCTCGGGCTCCGCCTACCGCCGGCCCGGCGCCAGGTTCCTCGTCGAGGAGGACGGCTCCACCTGCGGCGGGGTGAGCGGCGGCTGCCTGGAGGCCGACGTGCGCGAGATCGCCGCGGCGGTCATGCGGGAACGGTCCCCCCGCCTCCTCCACTACGACACCGGCTCGGACGAGGAGACCGTGTGGGGCCTGGGGCTCGGCTGCGAGGGGGCGGTCGACATCTTCGTGCAGCCGCTGGGGGAGGCCTTCGAGCGATCGCCCGGCCGGCGCATGCGGGAGCTGCTCGCCGCCGGCACCCCGTTCGCCGTCTCCACCGTGGTGCGGGGTCCGCACGCCGGCCGCGCCGTCCTCTTCGCGCAGGGGCGCCGGGAAGGCGACCTCGGGGGCGGGGACCTGGACCGGGCGGCGGAGGACGAGGCGGCGCGGCTGCGCGAGACCGGCCGGAGCGGCCTGCTCGAGATCGGAGCCCATGCGCTCTTCACCGAGGTGCTGACACCCCCCCCGCACCTCGTCGTCTTCGGCGCGGGCGACGACGCCCTGCCCCTTGCCCGGCTGGCGGCGGAGACGGGTTTCCAGGTGACGGTGGTCGATCACCGGCCGGCCTACCTGACGCCCGAGCGCTTTCCGCCACCGGTCCGGCTCGTGCCACGCCGCTCCGAGGAAGGGCTGGGCGGCATGGAGCTGGGACGTCGCCACTTCGCCGTGGTCCAGACGCATTCGCTCGCCCATGACCGCGAGTGGATGCGGGCGCTGCTCTCCTGCCCCCTGGCCTACCTGGGACTGCTCGGCCCGCGCGCCCGCAAGGAGGAGCTCCTCCACCAGCTCGGCGCCGAGGCCTCGGAGCGCGTCTTCGCGCCGGTGGGGCTCGACCTGGGCGCGGAGGGCCCCGAGCAGGTCGCCGTGGCCATCGTGGCGGAGATGCTGGCGGTGCGGGCCGGCCGCCAGCCGGCGCACCTGCGCGCCAGGCAGGGGGGCATCCATGAGGGATGAGCGCCGGGGCCGGGTGGCGGGCGTGGTGCTGGCGGCGGGCACCTCCAGCCGGATGGGGGTCAACAAGCTCCTCCTTCCCGTGGGCGGCTCGACGGTGCTCCGGCGCGCGGTGGTCACGGCGGCGGCCGCCGGCCTCGACCCCGTCCTGGTGGTGGTGGGACACGAGAGCGCCCGGGCAAGGGCGGAGGTGGCGGGGTCGCCGTGCGTGACGGTGCCGAACCCCGACTACGCCCGGGGCATCAACACCTCGCTCCGCGCCGGGATCCGCGCCGTCCCCGGCGACGCGGCGGCGGCGGTGGTGCTGCTGGCCGACATGCCGTTCGTGCGCGCCGAGATGGTGGCCACGCTGCTGGAGCGCTTCCGCGCCGGAAGCGCCCCCCTGGTCCTGTCGGTCTACGGCGACGTGCTGGCGCCCCCGACGCTCTACGGGCGCGCGCTCTTCCCGGAGCTGGGCGACCTGGACGGCGAGGGCTGCGGGAAGAGGGTCATGAAGAGGCATCGCGCCGAGGCCATCGAGGTGGCTTGGCCCTCCTCGGCGCTGGCCGACCTGGACGTGCCGGGGGACGTGGAGGGCGTCCGGGCCCGGCTGGAAGGGAGCGCTGGCGATGCGCGCTGATCTCCTGCAGCTGGCGGCGGACCTCGCCCGGAAGGGAGAGGCGTTCGTGCTGGCGGTGGTGGTGCGGCGAGAGTCGTACAGCTCGGCCCACCAGGGCGACATGGCGGTGATCACCGCCGACGGCGCCTATCACGGCTGGCTGGGCGGGAACTGCACGCAGCCCACGGTGAAGCGCGAGGCCCGGCGCGCGCTCGCCGACGGCCAGCCGCGCCTGGTCTCGCTCTCCCCGGAGCCGGCGCGCCAGCCTCCTCCCGGAGTGACGGCGCTCCCCATGACCTGCCACAGCGGAGGCAGCGTGGACATCTACCTCGAACCCGTCCTGCCGCCGCCGCGGCTGCTGCTCTTCGGCCCGTCGCCGGCGGCGCGGGCGCTGGCCCAGCTCGGCAAGGCCATGGGCTACCTGGTGGACGTCGTCGACCCCGCCGCCGACCGCTCCGCCTTCCCCGAGGCCGATCGCGTCCTGGCCGGGCCCTCCGCGCCGGAGATCCGGGCGCTGGCGGCGGCGGGGCCGAACCTGTACGCGGTGGTGGCCACCATGGGAGAGAGCGACGAGGAGTCGATCGCCGCGGCGCTCTCCCTCGACCCCGCCTACCTCGGGGTGGTGGCGAGCCGCAGGCGCTTCGGCCTCCTGCGCGAGACCCTGCTCGCCCGGGGCGTGCCCGTCGAGGCCATCGACCGCGTCAAGAACCCCGCCGGCCTGGACATCGGGGCGAGGCTCCCCGAGGAGGTGGCGCTCAGCGTCCTGGCGGAGATGGTCCAGGTCCGCCGGGCGCGCGGCGAGCAGGCGGCGCGGGAGCCGGCGGCCGCCCCGGCCGGGGAGCGCGAGGAGCTGGATCCGGTGTGCGGCATGACAGTGGTGGTGGCGACGGCGCGACACCGGGCCGAGCACCAGGGCCGCACCTGGTACTTCTGCAACCCGCGCTGCCGCGAGAAGTTCCTGGCGGCTCCGGAGCGCTACCTGGCCGAGCCGGCCGCGGCCGAGGGTGGCCGGTGAGGAAGGAGATCCAGGCCCTGCACGAGGCAATGGAGCGCGAGGGCTACGTCGCGGACGAGAGCATCGCCACGGCGCTCTTCCTCTCCCTCGACCTCGGCAAGCCGCTGCTCGTCGAGGGCGACGCCGGTGTCGGAAAGACCGAGATCGCCAAGGTGCTGGCGAAGCTGCGCGGAACCGAGCTGGTCCGCCTGCAGTGCTACGAGGGGCTGGACGTCTCCACGGCACTCTACGAGTGGAACTACCCCCGCCAGATGCTGCGCCTGCGCATGGCGGAGCTGGGAGGCGAGGACGCCGCCCGGACCGAGCGGACCATCTTCGAGCGCGGCTACCTGCTGGAGCGGCCGCTGCTGCGCGCCATCACCCGCCGCGAGGGGCCGGCGGTGCTGCTCGTCGACGAGGTGGACCGCGCCGACGAGGCCTTCGAGGCCTTCCTGCTCGAGGTCCTCTCGGACTTCCAGGTGACCATCCCCGAGCTCGGGACCATCCGCGCCGAGCACGTTCCCCACGTGCTGGTGACCTCCAACTGCACGCGGGAGATCGGGGACGCGCTCCGGCGCCGCTGCCTCTACCTCCACCTCGGCCACCCGAGCCTGGAGAAGGAGGTGCGCATCCTGCGGGCGAAGGTGCCGGGCGCCAGCGAGTCGCTGGCGCTCGAGATCGGGCGGTTCCTCCAGGCGCTGCGCGCGCGGCGGCTGGTGCGCAACCCCGGCGTGGCGGAGAGCATCGACTGGGCGCGGGCGCTGGCCCGGCTCCACGTCGACCACCTCGACGCCGAGACGGTGCAGGCCACCCTCGGCTGCCTGGTCAAGGACCGGAACGACCTGGGCGACCTGGGGGCCGCGGAGGTGGGCCGGCTCGTCTCCGCAGCTCGCGGCGAGGAGGCACTGGCCTCGTGAGCGGGGACCTCGTCGCCCACCTGGCCGGGCTCGCCGGCGCGCTGCGGAGGGCCGGGGTGCGGGTGTCGGTCGGCGACGAGGTGGACGCCCTCCGGGCCCTGCTCCGCGTCGACGTCGGCGACCCGCAGGAGGTGCGCCGGGCGCTCCGCTGCTCGCTCAAGATCCGCCCCGGCGACGCCCGCGCCTTCGAGGCGCTCTTCGCCCGCCTCTGGATGGGGGCGGGCGCCGGGGAGGGCGCGGCCCCGGCGCGACCCGTCGCCGAGCATGGCCCGGGCAATCCGCGCGCCGCCCCCCGGAGTCTCGCCGGAGGCGGCGAGAGCGCCGAGGCCGAGGTGGAGGTGCCGGAGGGTGACGAGCCCGGATACAGCCGCGAGGCGCTGCTGCGCCGCAAGCCGTTCGACCGCTGCGACGACCGCGACCTGGCGGAGATGGAGCGGATCATGGCGCGCCTGGCCAGACGCCTGGCCACCCGCCGGAGCCGGCGGCTGGCGCCGGCGCGCGGGCGCGGGATTCCCGATCTGCGGCGCAGCCTGCGCCGGGTGCTGGCCACGGGCGGGGAGCTGCTCTCCCTGGCGCGGCGGGAGCGCCCCGTCGAGACGCCGAGGCTGGTGGTCATCTGCGACACCAGCGGCTCGATGGACGCCCACACCCGCTTCCTCCTCGCCTTCGTACGCGCCCTCAAGAGGGTGGCCAGCCGCACGGAGGTGTTCGCCTTCAACACCGAGCTCACCCGCATCACCGCCTGGCTCTCGCCCGGCCGGCAGCGGTCGGTGCTCTCGCGCCTGGCCGAGGCGGTGCCCGACTGGTCGGGCGGCACCCGCATCGGCGAGAGCCTGGACGCCTTCGCCCGCCGCCACCTGGACGAGCTGGTGGACGGGCGGACGGTGGTGATCGTCTTCAGCGACGGGCTGGAGCGCGGCGATCCCGAGCTGCTGGCCCGCGCCATGCGGCGTATCCGCGCCCGCGCCCGACGGGTGATCTGGCTGAACCCGCTGCTCGCCGACCCGCGCTACCAGCCCACGGCGCGCGGGATGGCGGCGGCACTGCCCTTCGTCGACCGCCTGGCACCCGTCCACGACCTGGAGACGCTGGAGCGCCTGCTGCCGCACCTGGAAGCCTAGACCGCGATGGAACCCGAATTCACCAGGACCGCCGTCATCGACACGCCGTTCCGCTGAAGCCCCGAGAAGAGGAGAATCCATGATCCCATCGGCATTCGACTACCACGCGCCCGCGACCCTGGCGGAGGCGGTGGCGCTGCTCGCCCAGTACGGCGACGGCGCCAAGGTGATCTCCGGGGGGCAGAGCCTGCTGCCCATGCTGAAGCTCCGGGTCGGGCAGGCGAGCCACCTCGTCGACATCGGCCGCATCCCGGGCCTGGAGTACATCAAGGAGGAGGGCGGCATGCTGCGGATCGGGGCCTGTACCCGGGAGTCGGCCCTGGAGGATTCCGCCATCGTCCGTTCCCGCTACCCCATCCTCCTCGACACGGCCAAGGTGATCGCCGACCCGCTGGTGCGGAACCGCGCCACGGTGGGCGGCAACCTGGCCCACGGCGATCCCGGCAACGACCATCCCGCCACCATGCTGGCGCTGGGGGCACAGGTGGTGGCGTTCGGGCCCAAGGGAGAGCGGGTGATCCCGGTCGACAAGCTCTTCGTCGGGCTCCTCACCACCGCGCTCCAGCCCGACGAGATCCTCACCGAGGTGCGCGTTCCAGTCCCCCCTCCGCGCAGCGGCGGGGCGTACGTCAAGCTGGAGCGCAAGGTGGGAGACTACGCCACCGCCGCCGCCGCGGTGCAGCTGACGCTGGCGGCGTCGGGGACGGTGGAGCGGGTCGGCATCGGACTCACCAACGCCGGGCCCGCCCCCATCAAGGCCGGCGCCGCCGAGGCCCATCTCCGCGGCAAGAAGCCGGACGCGGCCACGCTCGCCGAGACGGCGCGCCTGGCGGCGCAGGCCACCTCACCCACCGCCGATCGGCGCGGCACCGTCGAGTACAAGCGCGAGATGGCGCGGGTGATGACCGGCCGGGCCCTGGCGAAGGCGCTCGAGCGCGCCGGAGGCAAGTGACATGGCGACCCACAAGATCAAGGTGACCGTGAACGGCACCGCTCGCGAGGCCGAGGTCGAGTCGCGCCTCCTGCTGGTCCACCTGCTGCGCGAGGCGTTCCGGATGACGGGCACGCACATCGGGTGCGACACGACCCACTGCGGGGCCTGCACCGTGCTGCTCGACGGGCAGCCGGTGAAATCGTGCACCGTTCTGGCGGTGCAGGCCCACGGCCGCGAGGTGATGACGGTGGAGGGGCTGGAGCAGGGCGGGAAGCTGCATCCCGTCCAGCAGGGCTTCACCGAGAAGCACGGCCTGCAGTGCGGCTACTGCACCCCGGGCATGCTCATGACCAGCTGCGCCCTGCTGCGGCGCAACAAGAACCCGAGCGAGCACGAGATCCGCGAGGCCATCTCGGGGAACCTCTGCCGCTGCACCGGCTACGTCAACATCGTCGAGGCCGTGCGGCTCGCGGCCGAGCGCATGCGCTAGGAGACCGACATGGAACCGAGGACGGACGCCAAGATCTGCGGCATGGGCCACTCGATGAGGCGCAAGGAGGATCCGCGCTTCATCCGCGGCCAGGGCCACTACGTCGACGACATCCAGCTGCCGGGCATGCTCTTCATGGACATCGTGCGCAGTCCCTTCGCGCACGCGAAGATCAAGTCGATCAGGACCGAGAGGGCGCTCAAGGTCCCCGGGGTGCTGGCGGTGATCACCGGCGAGACCCTGGCCAAGTACAACCTCCACTGGATGCCGACCCTCTCCTCCGACACCCAGATGGTCCTGCCCACCGACCGGGTGATGTACCAGGCGCAGGAGGTGGCCGCGGTCATCGCCACCGATCGCTACGCCGCCGCCGACGGCGTCGAGGCGGTCGAGGTCGACTACGACCCGCTCCCGGTGATCGTCGATCCCTTCAAGGCGCTGGCTCCGGGCGCCCAGGTGCTGCGCACCGACAAGAAGGACAAGAAGGACAACCTCGCCTTCCACTGGGAGGCGGGGAACCGCGCCGCCACCGACAAGGCGTTCGCCGAGGCCGAGGTGGTGGTGAAGCAGGACATCTACGTCCCGCGCATCCACGTCGCCTCCATCGAGACCTGCGGCTGCGTCGCCGACTTCGACGCCGCCCAGGGCAAGCTCACCGTCTACATGACCACCCAGGCCCCGCACGCCGTCCGCACCGTCTTCGCGCTGGTGGCCGGCCACGTGGGCCTCTCGGAGGAGAGGATCCGCATCATCTCTCCCGACATCGGCGGCGGCTTCGGCGGCAAGGTCCCGGTCTACCCGGGCTACGTCATCGCCGTGGCCGCCTCGGTCGTCATCGGCAAGCCGGTGAAGTGGATCGAGGACCGGATGGAGAACCTCCAGGCCGACTCCTTCGCCCGCGACTACCACATGACGGCCGAGCTGGCGGCGAAGAAGGACGGCACCATGACCGCCCTGCGCGTCAAGACGGTGGCCGACCACGGCTACACCAACGCCTCCGCCAATCCGTCCAAGTTCCCCGCCGGCCTGTTCTCCATCTGCACCGGCTCCTACGACCTGAAGCAGGCCTTCTGCGAGGTGGACGCCGCCTACACCAACAAGCCGCCGGGAGGCGTCGCCTACCGCTGCTCCTTCCGCGTCACCGAGGCGGTCCACGCCATCGAGCGGGTCACCGACGTGCTGGCCCAGGCGCTGAAGATGGATCCGGCCGAGCTGCGCATGAAGAACTTCATCAAGCCGGAGCAGTTCCCCTACCGGTCGGTGCTGGGCTGGGAGTACGACAGCGGCAACTACCCGGCCGCGCTCCAGCTGGCGATGGAGAAGATCGGCTACGCCGCCCTGCGCCAGGAGCAGGCGGAGAAGCGCGCGCGCGGCGAGCTCATGGGCATCGGCATCTGCAGCTTCACCGAGATCGTCGGCGGCGGTCCCTCCAAGGACTTCGACATCCTGGGCCTGAAGATGTTCGACTCGGCCGAGATCCGCGTACACCCCACCGGCAAGGCCATCGCGCGCCTGGGCACGAAGTCGCAGGGCCAGGGGCACGAGACGACCTACGCGCAGATCGTCGCCGAGGAGCTGGGCATCCCCGCCTCCGACGTGCAGGTCGAGGAGGGCGACACCGACACCGCCCCGTACGGACTCGGCACGTACGCCAGCCGGTCCACCCCCACCTCCGGCGCGGCCTGCGCGGTGGCGGCCCGCAAGCTGCGGGAGAAGGCGAGGAAGATCGCCGCCCACCTGCTGGAGGTGTCCGAGGACGATCTGGTGTGGGAGCCCGGCAAGTTCTCGGTCAAGGGCGCGCCGCAGAAGGCCAAGACCATCCAGGAGATCGTCTTCGCCTCCTACACCAACTACCCGAAGGGAATGGAGCCGGGCTTCGAGGCGACCTCGTACTACGATCCGCCCAACCTCACGTTCCCCTTCGGCAGCTACATCTGCGTCGTGGACATCGACCGCGGCACGGGGATGGTGAAGGTGCGCCGCTTCATGGCGGTGGACGACTGCGGCAACATCATCAACCCCATGATCGTGGAAGGGCAGATCCACGGCGGGCTCACCCAGGGCCTGGCGCCGGCCCTCTTCGAGGAGATGAGCTACGACGAGAACGGCAACAACCTGGCGGGCAGCTTCATGGACTACCTGCTCCCGACCGCCATGGAGACCCCGCACTGGGAGACCGCCAAGACGGTGACCCCCTGCCCGCACCATCCCCTCGGCGCCAAGGGCGTGGGCGAGTCGGCCACCGTGGGGGCGCCGCCGGCCATCGCCAACGCGGTGGTGGACGCGCTTTCCCACCTGGGCGTGAGGCACGTGGACATCCCCATCACCCCGGAGAAGGTCTGGAAGATCCTCAAGGAGAAGGGGGTCGCCGAATAGCGAGGGGCGGAGCGGCCGCGAGCGGTCGTGTCGAGGCAGGGCCGGGCGGTGCGTTCGCCGCCGGCCCCGCCAAGCTTCACGCCGCGTCGAGGGTCGTGTCGGGCGGATGGGGGAGGAGTGTCCGCCCGCCTGGACCTCGCGGGCCGGCCGGGTGTAGGACCTCACTGGGAGCCGGCCAGGGTGCGAGCACTCTCGCACCTCGGGGTCGGTTCCGCGATCTCGTCGGCGTCTCACGAAGGCGCGCTGGAGGAACGATGGAGCGCAGTTGCGGCCCGGGGCGCCCTGCGCCCCCGACCGTCCGGAGCGCTGCGGGTCTCTCGCGGATTGCCGCCCGCATCGGGGCGGCCGGGCTGGCGTGCTGGCCGGCGATGGCCGCGGCTGCCATCACCTGGCCGCTCCAGGTCGCGCGGGAAGTGGTCGCCGACCTCGCGGAGATGCACCCGGTGACGCGGACGGTGCTCCTCGCCGCTGCCGCCGCCGCCGCCGCGGTCCTGCTCCTCCTGGGGTTCGCGTTGACACGGCGCGAGGCCGCCCGCCGGCGGCGGGTGGAGCAGAGCCTGACCGCGATGCTGCGGGCGGCAGAGGAGGTCGGGGACCTCGTCACCATCGCCGACCGGGATGGCCGCATCGAGTACGCCAACGACGCCGTGGAGAAGACGACCGGATACTCCCGTGCCGAGCTGCTGCGGAGTCCGAGCGGATCGTGGTTCCCATGGCACGTCGACGAGCGGTTCCTGCGCGAGATGCGGGAGACGGTGCTCTCCGGGAAGCCGTTTCGCGCCGCCACCGCGGGCCGGAGGAAGGCCGGCCAGCCGTTCTTCGTGAACGAGGTCGTGACGCCCCTGAGCGACGAGGGAGGGAAGATCACCCGGGTCATCTCGACGGCGCGAGACCTCACCAGGCTGAGGGAGCTCGAGGACCGGCTCGAGTACCTCGAGCGGCACGATCCGCTGACCGGCCTCCCCAACCGGCGGCAGCTCGTCGAGAAGCTGGAGCAGGAGCTCCTCCGGGTGAAGGGAGGGAGCGGGTCCCTCTCGGTCCTCGCCATCGACGTCGACCGCTTCGCCCAGGTCAACGACCTCTTCGGGCCGGAGGCCGGCGACCGGGTGCTGAAGCACGTCGCCCGGGAGCTGCGCGGGGCGGTCGACGAGCGCGATCTGGTGGCCCGCATCGGAAGCGACGAGTTCGCGGTGGTCCACCTGAACGGCCCGGAGGCGGTGAGCCACTCGGCCACCGCCGAGCGCATCCGCCGAGCCGTCTCGGGAACCGCCGCCGTGCCCGAAGGCGACTTCGCGGTGACGGTGACGACGGGGATGGCCCTGTTCCCGCGCAACGGGAGCGACGCGCGGACCCTTCTCGGGAACGCCGACCTGGCCCTGGGGAAGGCGAAGTCGCAGGGGAGGAACTCGATCCACGTGTTCGACGAGAGCCTGGGCGCGGGGGTCACCGAGTTCCTCTCCCTGGAGAAGCGCCTCTTCGCGGCCCTCGAGAAGGGCGAGTACCTCCTGCACTTCCAGCCGTACTTCGAGCTGGCGACGGGCGCGGCGGCGGGCGCCGAGGCGCTCATCAAGTGGAACAACGGCGATCTGGGCCTGGTCCCGCCGTCGAGGTTCATCCGCTCGCTCGAGGAGACCGGGCTGATCGTCGACGTCGGCAGGTGGGTCCTCGAGACCGCCTGCGACCACATCAGGGAATGGGGCTTCCCCGTCTCGGTGAATCTCTCGATGATCCAGTTCCGGCACGACTACCTGATCGGGATGGTGGCCGACGCGCTCAGCGACTCCCGGATCGATCCCCGGTACCTCACCCTGGAGGTGACCGAGAGCGTCTTCCTCCACGACATGGAGTTCGCCATCGCGGCTCTGAAGCGGCTCAAGGACCTGGGCGTCTCGGTCTCGGTGGACGACTTCGGGACCGGATACTCGTCGCTCAGCTACCTGAAGCGGCTGCCGGTGGACAGCATCAAGATCGACATGTCCTTCGTCCGGGACGTGGCCAGGGACCAGGATGCCGCCTCGATCGTCAGCGCCATCACCACCATGGCGCGCCACCTGAACCTCAAGACGGTGGCCGAAGGGGTGGAGACCGAGGAGCAGCGAAACGTCCTGCACCTGCTGCGGTGCGACATGGGGCAGGGCTTCTACTTCAGCCGGGCGATGCCGCCCGCCGAGTTCCGCGGCTTCCTGGAGCGCGGGCGCACGCCCCACCCCACGTCCTGACCATTGCCCAGGTCAGCTCGCGGGGACGAGGCCGTGCAGGAGGTCCGCCCGGTCGACGAGGCCCACCACCCGATTCTCCTCGTCGACGACGGCCAGCACCTTGTGGCTGCCCTTCAGCATGATGCCGATGGCCGCCCCGAGGGGCACGTCCTCACGGGCGGTGGGGACGTCGGTGGTCATGAGGTCGGCGGCGCACCGCGCCCGGGCGTGGCTCTCGGCCGCTCGCTCCTCCGGCGTCGGGTGGGCGAAGGGCAGCCGGTGCATCAGGGAGCGCAGCGCGCCCGGCCGCAGCGACGGCGTCAGGCGGTCGATGAGCTCGGCATCGGTGACGAGCCCCACGGCCCGCCGCTCGGCGTCCACGACCAGCGCGCGGTTGAGGCGCGTCGCGATGATGGCCTGGAAGACCTCCGGGAGCGGCGTGTCGGGATGGACCACCGGGGCGTCCCTGCGCATCACCTTCGAGAGGGGAGTGTCGTCGGCGAGCCCCATCTCCCGGGGCGCCTCGTCGTCGGCTCGCTGGAAGCCCCCCGCGGCGGTGCGGAGCAGGTCCACCCGGCTCACCATGCCGACGAGCATCCCGCGGTCGTCCACCACCGGCAGCCGTTTCAGCCGCCGGCGGGCCATGACCTCGGCCACGCCTGGAAGCGGCGTCGCGACGTGCACGGTGACCGGGCGCGGGGTCATCACGTCCCCGGCCACCTTGCTGCCCTGGGCCAGCCGCTCGAGGACCGAGTGGATCTCGGGCTCGCCGAGGCTCCGGAGGAGGTCGACGCGGACCCCCAGTCCGCCCCGCTGCACCAGGTCGCCGTTGGTGATGATGCCCACGGGCAGGCCCTCGTCCACCACCGGGACGGTGCGGTAGGTCTTCCCCAGCATCAGCTCCACG
>Ga0153916_10003469_pt1 | contig 11761 bp, 9 predicted proteins | sample Opewatmetagenome_FD_109642 | JGI IMG/M metagenome (GOLD analysis project Ga0153916, IMG submission 109642) | Freshwater wetland microbial communities from Ohio, USA - Open water 3 Core 3 Depth 4 metaG | ecosystem: Environmental > Aquatic > Freshwater > Wetlands | place: USA: Ohio, Lake Erie, Old...
CGCCGTCCACCCATGGGAAGAGGAAATCGGTAGTCTCGTGCACGGAGATGGTCAGGACGTCGCGCCGATCGTAGAAGGCCTCCTGCACGCCATCGCCGTGGTGGGCGTCGATATCAACATATGCAACCTTTCTGCCCTTTTTCAAAAGGGACATGATAGCGATAACCGCGTCATTGACATAGCAGAACCCCGATGCCCTTGAGGGCATGGCGTGATGAAGGCCTCCGGATATGCTGAAGGCAATATCAGCGTCTCCGGAATCCACAATGTCAGCTGCACGCAGGGAAGCTCCTGTCACAAGCTTTGACCAGTCGAGAAGCCCCCTGAAGACAGGGTTGTCACCGGGACCAAGACCGAAATACCCTGCGCCGGCAACACTGATCCCGTTGTTTGCGGCCTTCAGCACCTCGATATATTCTCTGTCGTGAAAAACCACGAGATCGTCTTCGTCCGCCATTTCCGGTTCGACGCAGCGAGTATTCCGAAGAGCGAGAAGTCCATACGCCTCTATAAGTTCATGGGTGAGTTTCAGGCGAAAGGTCTTCAAAGGATGGGAAGGCCCATAGTCAAACCTCTCAAACTTCCGGGAATAAAGAAAAGCGGTGTTCATATCGAAATAGTATCACATTATTCGCTTTCGCGTGTTGTATCCGTTCTTTCACAGACGGACCCTGCGTGGTATACTTACACCGTGAGAGAGACAGAGATCGTCAGGGATTTTAGAGAAAAAAACGGGGGACGCACTGCCCTGCTTGAACATGAAGTCAAGGGGATGTTGAGAAAGATGGGACTTGCAGTGCCAAAGGGAAGGTTCCTCAGAAGAGGCGAAGATCTGCCCGAACAGCTCGACCTCACGTTTCCCCTTGTGGCAAAGGTTTCCTCTTCAACAATCATCTCCAAGACCAATGTGGGCGGGGTAAGGGTAAATATTAAGAACGCGGATGAATTGAACAGTGCCTTTCGTGAGCTTTCCGCGATAGAATCAGCGGAAGGGGTGCTTGTGGAAGAAATGGCTCCGCAGGGCCTGGAGGTTATCATCGGCGGCATCGTTGACAGTCAATTCGGTCCCGTGGTGATGTTCGGTCTGGGGGGGATATTCGTGGAATTGTTCGAGGATGTGGCCTTTGGGCTTGCCCCCCTCACTACAAATGATGCTCTGTGGCTGATTGCTCAAGTTAAGGGGGCCAGACTCCTGGAAGGGTACCGGGGGAAGCCTTCCATAGATAAGCAGTTGCTTGCTCGCATGATCGTGAGCGTTTCTGAGGTAATGGCTACAGACGTAGTGGCAGAGATCGACCTGAACCCTGTAACTCTTTATCCGCAGGGGGCTATGATTCTGGACGCAAAGATGCAGTTACTCTCCTGAGCACCGGGATCTCTCCATATCCTTTCCTTTAGCAGATTCCCGTCTCTCATTCGTGATAGGGAGAAAATAAAAGGTGTATAATAGGACATGCCGGAAGAAGACGTAACGATCGATTCTCTCACGGAAAAAGTCCTCTCCTATAGTCCCGACGCAGATGTGGAGCTTTTGAGAAAAGCGTATGCCTTTTCGAAGGAAGCTCATTGCAGCCAGAAGAGGATCGAAGGGACGCCCTACATAAATCATCCTCTTTCCGTTGCGGACATCCTCGCTGACATGAAAGTGGATGTAGCCACCATAGCAGCCGGACTTCTCCACGACACCATCGAAGATACGGGAACAACCCCCGGGGATATCAAAGAGATATTCGGGGACGAGATCGCATTTCTTGTGGACTCCCTCACAAAATTGAGCAAGATAGAGTTCAAGACAAAGGAGGAGGCGCAGGCAGAGAACTTCAGAAAAATGCTCCTTGCAATGTCCGAGGACATCCGGGTCATCATCATAAAATTTGCGGACAGGCTCCATAACATAAGGACCCTTCAGTTTCTTCCCGAAAGCAAACAGCGCCGTATCGCTACCGAGACCCTCGAAATCTACGCACCCCTCGCAAACAGGCTTGGGATCGCCTGGTTAAAGATAGAATTCGAAGACCTAAGTTTCAGGATCCTGATGCCGGAACTCTATGACGAACTGGTCAGAAAGGTGGCGAAGAGGAAGGAAGAGCAGGAGGGATACCTCAAGGAAGTTGCCGATTCCTTGGAAGAGAAACTGAGGGAAGAAGGGCTCAGTGCAAGGGTTTCGGGCAGGGTAAAACACTACTACGGGATTTACCAGAAGATGCAGCGTCAGGGGATCCCCTTCGAGCAGGTGAATGATGTGCTTGGACTCAGAATCATCACCAACTCCAATGCAGCCTGTTACACCATCATGGGCATTATCCACTCCCTCTGGACGCCTATACCAGGGAGGTTCAAGGACTACATCGCTATGCCCAAATCGAATATGTACCAGTCGCTTCACACCTCCGTCATAGGGCCGAAGGGCGAAAGGGTAGAGTTCCAGATAAGGACTGAAGATATGCACGATATTGCGGAGGAGGGAATCGCATCTCACTGGAAGTACAAGGAAAAGGGTGCCGTGGAAGACAGGGACACCAAGTACATAGCATGGCTCAGGGAACTGATACAGTCCCAGAAGGAACCCCGCGATGCAAGGGAATTCCTTGAAGAGGTGAAGGGTGAGGTTGTCCCCGAGGTGGTGTATGTCTTTACTCCTACGGGGGAAATCAAAGAACTCCCTGTGGGCTCCACCCCTGTTGACTTTGCGTATGATGTCCATACACAAGTGGGGCACAAGTGCGTTGGAGCAAAAGTGAACGGGAGGATCGTCCCTTTGCGGTATCAGCTGAGGAACGGGGATACCGTCGAGATCATCACCTCGCCTTCACACGGGCCAAGCAGGGACTGGCTGAAGTTCGTCATCACCCAGAGGGCAAAGAACCGCATCAAGCAATGGATAAAGGCAGAGGAAAGGACGCAGAGCACCGAACTGGGTATGAAGCTCCTCGAAGTTGAACTCAGGAAGCACCATCTCAAGCCTGCGCTCCTTAAGACCGAAGACATGGATTCCATAGCAAAAGAATTCAGCATGCATTCCTTTGACGACCTCCTTGTGTCCATCGGCTACGGCAAAATATCCCCTCATCAGGTAATCAACCGGCTCCTCCCGGAAAAGGCTCCGGAAGATATGCTTTCCAGGGAAGCGAGGCCCCAGAGGGAGCAGAAAGGCATCAGCATAAAAGGAATCGACCATATCCTTTATCACACGGCAAAGTGCTGTTTCCCCATCCCCGGAGATGTCCTCGTCGGATTCGTCACCAGGGGAAGGGGGGTGACGATCCACAGGAGGGACTGCCCAAACCTCGAAAGTCTCGCTATTGACAATGCACGGTTGGTTGACGTCGATTGGAAACCCGGGAACGAGACCACCTCCACCGCCCGGGTCATGGTCGAGACCGTGGACAGGCCCGGAGTAATTGCTGACCTCAGCGCGCTCATCTCGTCGGTGAATGTCAACATAAGCCATTTCGAGGCAATCACCACCCAAGACAAGAAAGCATTCATCAACTTCAATCTTGAAGTCCGGGATAAACTGCAATTGAGCGGCCTCATCCAGAAGATCGCTCAAACAGAAGGTGTTCTGAGAGTGAGACGCTGACCTTCTGTGGTATACTATTTTATTGATCTCTCGGAATGAGGTGTCGTCCTATGCAAAACAAAACAGTGAAATACGGTATCCTCGCAGGACTTGTAACCTGCGCCGCTATAGTCACTACGTTTCAGCCTCTCCGGAACAGTTACGCCTTCAGCGGATGCGAAGAAAACTGCCAGAAGTGCCACAGCCTGAGCGAACAGGAAATCGGATTGATCCTCGAAAAACTGAAAGTTCAGGATGCAAAAATCCTTAAGACCCGGATGAGTCCGGTGAAAGGACTGTGGGAGGTTGCCATCGAAGACAAAGGCCAGCGGGTACTTCTCTATGTGGATTTTTCAAAGCACTATGTCGTCTCCGGCTCAATAGTCGAGGTCAACGCAGCCATGAATAAGACGAAAGAGAGGCTGGATGAACTCAATAGAGACAAAAGGATCAGCCAGGCAAGCGTCCCGCTCAAGGACGCCCTTGTATTGGGCAGTAACACCGCTCCAAAAAAGGTAATTGTTTTTACTGATCCTGAGTGCCCCTACTGCTCCAAACTCCATCAGGAAATGAAAAAGATAGTGGCAGAAAGAATGGACATCGCCTTCTACATAAAGCTCTTCCCTCTGAAGATCCATCCCGATGCGTACTGGAAATCAAAAAGCATCGTCTGCAACAAATCGATCAAACTTCTGGAAGACAACTTCGAAAAGAAGCCGATACCAAAAACTGACTGCACGAACACTGAAGTAGAAAAGAACGTAGCGTTCGCAGACAAGCATGGGATCTCAGGAACCCCCACAGTGATATTCCCTGACGGTTCGATCTATCAGGGCCCTGCAGAGGCTGACAGGCTCATAAAGATGATCGATAGCGCCGCTTCAAAGGCAACGGGCGGGAAGAAGAAAAGTTAAGAACGCTTACTCTGTCTCCTTCTCCCCGGGTGCTGTCTCCCCGATATCTGCGTGCCTTGATCCTTTCCCCGGCTTCTCTTTCAGCCCGAATATCAGTAAGACAACCGCTCCTGCTCCGATAAGAACCCTCATGAGCGGGCCCGCAGCCGAAACCGCTTTCTTCAGAATACTCATCTCTGCATCCTGATAACGTCACTTCGCTTCATAAGTATTTTCTTTACAGACTCTGAAAGAGCGGAAACGACCCGTGGGCCGGGATCGACAAATCGGATCCCGTAGTTGTAGCCGTCATGACCTGCCTCTGTTGCCGCACATCGCACAATCTCACCGTGTACGGTTATCCGAGTGGAGCGGGGGAGAGAGAATGAACAGGTGATGACATCGCCTTCGAAAAGACGTGCTGACGATCGGAACAGCATGCCCGACGTGCTTATATCTTCCGTAGAGCCGGTAAAAGGCATCGCTTTCGACTTCCCGCGAAGTTTCACACTCAGGGGAATCCGGCACGACGTCCGGGGAGCGACATGAAGGAGCTTATGCAGTTCCTGCAGCAGCAGCGCGCTCTCAATCGGGCTGGAAAAAAAAGCATTCGCCCTGCACTGGACACAACGATCGAGGTCAGAGTCGGCATCGGAACAGATAATGATCAGAGAGACGTTGCGCAGTTCTTCACCATCGCGGATGAGGGAGCAGAGCTTTTCACCGCTCATTTCCGGCGTGGTGAGCTTTGCGACAATGAGGTCCGCCCTGACCGACCTGTGGAGAGCAAGCGCCTTCTCGTTTGAAGCAGCAGTGAATATCCTGATGTCTGACCTGTTGAGGAAACTTTTTTCCCCCCCAAGGACTCCCCTGATATCCTCTGCAATAATGACCTTTTTCATGCGCGATCTCATTCCATTATAAATGCATCACGCCTCAGGTGTAAAGTCAGCAGCATTTCTCACTGCGGCAGCACGCTGTTTCCTGTTCTGATGACCGACAGTAACGGGAATCGTTACAGAAAGCACGGACGAACAGTAACAGAATCAGAGCGTCACATGGAACGCTGTGAGTATCCAGTTCAGCAGTCCTCCCCCAAGGAACGCAAGGGGGAAAACAATGGCTACCATGGCGATAGCGATCTTCATGCCCATCTCTTTGATGATCATGAAGAAATTGGCAAGACAGGGGATGAAGAGCGTGATCGTCACAAGGCTCACCAGGGACTGAACGTGCGTGAGCAACCCTTTCTCTGCCATGGTGAAAAGACCTGCTGCACCGTAGTCTCTCCTCAGGAAGCCCAGGATGAACGACTCGGTCGTCTTCTCAGGGAGCCCGAGGAGATTCACGACAACCGGCGAAGCAATCTTCTCCAGCACGCTCAGGAGGTTCAGCTTATGGAGAAGGAACAGGATAAAGGTACCGAGGATGAACAGGGGGACGGCCTCCCTGAGATACCATTCAACTCTTCCCGCCGTCTTGATCACAATGTTCATGAGGGCAGGTCTTCTGATGGGCGGTATCTCGAGGAAGAAATCAGTCCTCTCGCCTTTCACCACCCTGGATGCGAGATAGCCGGAGACAAAAAGAACAATCAGAATGCATGCCACCCATATGACCGTCCCCATGAATGACAGGGCGCTGAGCATGCCCAATACCACTCCCAATTGAGCGGAACATGGTATGGCGAGTGCGAGGAGAAAGGTAATGATGATCCTGTCCCTTCTCGTCTCAAGTATCCGTGAAGTCATAACAGCCATGGTCCCGCAGCCAAGGCCCAAGACCATGGGGAGCACTGCCTTTCCGTTCAACCCCATAATGCTGAATACCCTGTTGCTCATGATCGCAAGACGGGGAAGATACCCGCTGTCCTCCAGTATGGCAAAAGCGATAAAAAAGGTTGCAGTTATGGGGAGGATTATGGCGATGGCATAGGTAAGGGCCACGGTGACAAGCCCGTATTCTCCCACGAGCATCTCCTGCACCAGGCCGATGGGAATAAGGAGCTTGACGACCTTTGTCGCCATGGGGTTTAGATATTCTCCGAAGATCGTTTTCTCAAACAGATTTACAAGGGTTCCCGCGCCAAAGACCCCCACAAATTCATAGAGCCCGAAAAGGACCAGAAGCAGGACGGGGATTCCCCAGACCGGATGCATGCTCACCTTCCCAAAGAATGAGTATATCACCCCCCCCTCAGCAGGGATGTGCCGCACCATTCTGTCTGCGATCCGGCCGGCCAGATCGAGTCTCGCCCGGTTTATGGCCGCGCTCAACGTCCCGTGCATCTTTGCCTGGCACTCATCCCTCACCCCTTCCACTTTTTTGATCACCTCCCAGGAAAGATTCGCCACCAGCCATTCCTTCAGGCTCTCATCTCCGGAAAGTATCATCACCGCAAGGGATCTCCTTGATATATTCCCTTCGGGCAATTCGGAAGCAATCATTTTTATATGTTCTTCCACGACAGGGGCATAGATGAGTTTCACTCCTGGGATAGAGGGACTGAGGATGGAATTCCTCAGTTCCCGGAGCCCCTTTCTCTGCGGCGCAATGGTGGTCACCACTTCGATGCCGAGGATTTCCCTGAGCTCCTGAATATTAATGATGATGCCCCGGTCCCTTGCTTCGTCTTCCATGTTGAGGTCAAGGACCATAGGAATCCCCATTTCCGCTATCTGGAGCGTAAGGACGAGGGTACGCTTAAGATTTTTTGAATCTGCCACCTGAACTACCAGGGCAGGCCTCTCCTTCAGAAGTATGTCCCTTGTTACCCGTTCATCCTCACTCATGGGGATAAGGCTGTTGACCCCGGGTGTGTCTATAATATGGTATTTCCTGCCGTCGAGGACTACATTGCCGTGAGAGACTTCCACGGTTGTTCCCGGATAGTTGGAGACAGTCACATACTTGCCGGTGAGGAGCCCAAAAATGACGCTTTTCCCCACATTGGGATTACCGATGAGGGCGACCCTCTCGTAATGGCTACCCTTTATTTTATGATCAACCTTGTGTTCGTGCATACTAATTGAGACTCAATCTCAATTAGTATATATGAAGGCCTGTCTTACGGTCAAGGTGTTTTGATATTTACTTGAAATTTATGCTAAGGTTTATACCTTAATCGCTCAAACGGAGGTTCAAGCATGAAAAAAATCGTCCTTGCCTACTCCGGGGGACTGGATACCTCAGTGGCAATAGAGTGGCTGAAAGAGACTTATGGTGCCGAGATCGTAGCGTTCTGTGCAGACCTCGGCCAGGGGGAAGACCTGCACGCGGTCAGGGAAAAAGCACTTAAGACAGGGGCGTCAAAGGTCTATGTGGAAGACCTGAGAGAAGAGTTCGCTTCAGAATATATATTCCCCATGTTGAGGGTAAATGCGGTCTATGAGGGCTCTTACCTGCTGGGAACGTCCATCGCCAGACCACTGATAGCAAAAAAACAGATAGAGATCGCAGAAAAGGAAGGCGCTGACACGGTGGCCCATGGAGCAACGGGCAAGGGCAATGACCAGGTAAGGTTCGAACTCACCTATTATGCCCTCAAACCCGATATTAAAGTAGTGGCCCCCTGGAGGGAATGGCCGTTCAAGTCCCGTCAGTCCCTCATCGAATATTCCGAATCTCATGGCATTCCGGTCGCTGCCACCAAAGAAAAACCTTACAGCACGGACAGGAACCTCCTCCACATAAGTTACGAAGGAGGGATACTGGAAGACCCCTGGGCTGAACCTCCTGAAGATATGTACACCATGATGGTCCCCGCGGAAAAAGCCCCGGACAAGCCAACCTATATCGAAATATCCTACAGGGAGGGAAATCCTGTCGCGGTGAATGGCACCCCGATGACCCCTGCCCGTCTGCTCGAGACGCTGAATTCCGTTGCAGGGAGCAATGGCATCGGCAGGGTGGACATCGTAGAAAACCGGTACGTGGGGATGAAATCCCGGGGTGTATATGAAACACCGGGTGGCACAGTACTCCACACAGCCCACAGGGCAGTCGAGTCCATAACCCTCGACAGGGAGACTCTTCATCTGAGAGACAGCCTGATATCGCGGTATGCAGAGCTTGTCTATTACGGATACTGGTTTGCACCTGAAAGGGAAGCAATCCAGGGCATGACGGACAGTATCCAGAAGGACGTTACCGGAGAGGTGAGGCTGAAACTCTACAAGGGAAACTGCTTTGTTGCCGGGAGACGCTCAGAAAGGTCCCTTTACCACCCGGCACTTGCGACCTTTGAGGAAGAGGAGATCTACGATCAGAAAGACGCAGAGGGCTTCATAAAACTGAACGCACTCCGTCTCAGGGTGAGAAGGCTCTTAAGAAATCCCCATGCCTGATCTTGAATCATGGATCGCCCTTTCCATGGTACCGGAAGTGGGCCCGGTCACCTTCAAAAAGCTCCTTTCCCATTACAGAGATCCCGCCTCTGTCTTTAGAGCGCCGCTCGGTGAACTGTCGGCCGCCGAGGGGGTAGGCAGAAAAAAGGCCAAGAACATCAAGAATTTTTCCGGCTGGAGTGAAGTTGACAGACAGGTCAAGCAGCTTGACCTGTGCAACGCCCGTGCGGTAACATTTCGCGACGCTGATTATCCTTCAATGCTCCGCCAGGCGGATGATGCTCCTGTCCTTCTCTATGTAAAAGGACCCATAGTGGAAGAGGATAAGTTTGCAATCGCCATTGTCGGCTCAAGGAAATTGTCACCCTACGGAAAACTGGTGACCGAAAGGCTCTCCTCTGAATTGAGCAGATCAGGGTTTACCATCGTGAGCGGAATGGCCAGGGGCATTGACAGCGTTGCCCACACGAATTCCATCACCTCGGGGGGAAGGACTATTGCGGTCCTCGGTTCCGGTATCGACCGGGCGTATCCCCCCGAAAACCGGGGGCTCATGGAACGCATCGCCGCCTCAGGATATGTGGTGAGCGAGTTCCTCTGCGGGACAGGGCCGGACAAAGAGAATTTCCCAAGAAGGAACAGGTTGATAAGCGGATTGTCCATGGGGGTGGTAGTGGTGGAGGCTGCAGCAGGGAGCGGCGCATTGATCACCGCCCGCTCTGCCCTTGAGCAGAACAGGGAGGTCTTCGCGGTCCCGGGCGATATCACCTCTCCCAACTCCGCGGGCACGAATGAACTCATCAAGAAGGGAGCAAAACTCATCCAGAAGTCGGATGATATAATAGAAGAGCTTGCACCTGTGCTCAGAGGTTACGTGAAAGCAAAGGAGAAACTGAAGGTCGATATTACCGAAGAAGAAAAAAAACTCTGTGATATACTATCAGGAGAGCCGGTGCATATCGATACGCTCTCAAGGGAACTTTCCCTCTCCTCTGCAGCGACCCTTGCTACACTGCTCAGTCTGGAGATCAAGGGGATCGTGAGACAGGTCGACGGCAAGAGGTTCTATCTTGTCCGTTGAAAGCTCAGAAGGAGAAGGCATATTCCTATGGCACATAGATTCGTGAATCAGTCTCAGAACGGGAAGCTGCACCTGGACAACGAAGAGCTCGATGCCATCAAAATGCTCCTCGTCTCTGTCCTTATGAAAAACACCCCTCTTGACAGGGATGAGATATATTCATATATATTCGGTGAAGGCAAGAAAATCATCTGGAGCTGAAGGAGGTAGTTTGTGAAATCCCTGGTCATTGTCGAATCGCCTGCCAAGGCAAATACGATAAATAAGATCCTCGGAAAGGATTTTTTCGTAAAAGCATCCGTAGGTCATATCCGCGATTTGGTGGAGGGAGAACTTGGAGTGGATGTGAACAACAATTTTCAGCCCAAGTATGAGGTTCCCGCCGAGAAAAAAAAAGTGGTAGCCGAATTGAAAAAAATTGCCAAAGGCGCGGATACGGTGTGGCTCGCAACAGATGAAGACCGCGAAGGCGAGGCCATCGCGTGGCATTTGTCGGAAGCGCTGGATTTGAGCGAGAATAAAACGAGACGCATTACTTACTCTGAAATTACGAAAGACGCAATTCAAAAAGCGATTGAAAATCCGAGGACAATTGATAAAAATTTAGTTGACGCTCAACAAGCGCGCAGAGTTTTGGACAGATTGGTTGGCTATGAGATTTCGCCAATCCTTTGGAAGAAAGTGAAGCCTGCGCTATCGGCAGGAAGGGTACAGAGCGTTGCCGTGAGATTGATTGTGGAGCGGGAAAGAGAGATACAAAATTTCAAATCCGTTTCATCTTACAAAGTGTCGGCTGTTTTTCTGAATGAGAAAAACGAGATGGTGAAAGCGGAACTACCGACAAAGTTCCAAACCAAAGAAGAGGCTAAATCATTCCTCGAAAAATGTAAAGGTGCAGAGTTCTCCATCGCCAGCATAGAGACAAAACCCGCAAAGAAATCTCCGTCCGCGCCGTTCACCACTTCAACGCTTCAGCAAGAGGCGGGAAGAAAATTCGGATACTCGGTTGCGCAGACCATGCGGATCGCGCAGGGGCTTTACGAGAGCGGAAAGATAACCTACATGCGCACGGATTCGGTAAATCTCTCCGACACTGCGCTGGGCCAGGCGAAGAACGAGATTGAAAAATTGTACGGAAAAGATTTCCTGAATATCCGTCGTTACAAAACAAAGAGCAAAGGCGCGCAGGAGGCGCACGAGGCCATCCGCCCGGCATATCTAAGCGTTTACAAAATTGAGGGCGATGCGCAGGATCGGCGCATCTATGATCTGATATGGAAAAGAACTATTGCCTCGCAGATGAGTGATGCGCTGCTGGAGAAAACCACAGCAATCATCCGCGTGTCAACAACCGAAGAAAAGTTTATTGCCCAGGGAGAGGTTCTGAAATTCGAGGGATTTCTCAAGGTGTATCTCGAAGGAAAAGACGAGGAAGACGAGGAAAATGCGGAAGGCATCCTGCCTCCTTTGAAGATTGGAGAGAAGCTCTCAAACAGAGAAATAACTGCCACGGAACGGTTCACTTACCATCCGCCCCGCTACACCGAAGCCACGCTGGTGCGCAAACTGGAGGAACTCGGCATCGGCAGGCCTTCCACCTATGCTCCAACCATCTTCACCATTCAAAAGAGAAATTATGTGGTGAAAGAAGACCGCGATGTCGTGAAAAGGAATTTCAGTTGTCTCACCTTGAAGAATGGGAATATCATTGCAGAAGAAAAATCCGAAAACACAGGCGCTGAGAAATCAAAGCTCTTTCCCACTGACATCGGCATGGTGGTGAATGATTTTCTGATGGATAATTTCAAAGACATTATGGACTTTAATTTCACGGCAAAGGTGGAGGGGGAGTTTGACGAAATTGCCGGAGGAAAATTAG